>Ga0207675_100000125_pt1 | contig 63555 bp, 51 predicted proteins | sample KBSSwiS42_FD_184305 | JGI IMG/M metagenome (GOLD analysis project Ga0207675, IMG submission 184305) | Switchgrass rhizosphere microbial communities from Kellogg Biological Station, Michigan, USA - KBS Switchgrass S4-2 (SPAdes) (version 2) | ecosystem: Host-associated > Plants > Roots >...
GACGCGACAGCCGCGTCGACGTTGTCGCTGCTCACCCCATTTGCCGCCTACCTGATCGCCGAGCACATAGGGGCATCGGGGGTGCTCGCCGTGGTCGTCGCCGGGTTCTGCTTCTCGCGGTTCGTGCCGCGGACCGTGTCGGCGGGCACGCGCGTGCAGGGGCGCGGCGTCTGGGAAACGCTCAGCTTCTGCGTCGGGGGATTGGTGTTCACTCTCATCGGCATCCAGCTCGGCGAGCTCGCGCCAACTCTGTGGCATGGGAATGATCTGGGACTGCTTCGCACCGCCGCTTTAGTCAGCTTGACGATCGTCGGTGTCCGCCTGAGCACCGTCTTCCTTGGCAACTACCTTCCGCGACTTTCTGGCAAACGCCGTTGGGGACACCGACCCTCGCCGAGATCACTCGTCGTGCTGTCGTGGGCGGGACTGCGCGGCGGTGACACGCTTGTAATGGTGCTCGCTCTTCCCCTTCGTACGGCTTCTGGGGTACCCTTTGCGGGCCGCGAGACGCTTACCGTCGTTGCCTTCGGAGTCGTCGCCATAACGCTGATCGTGCTGGGGCTGACGCTCCGCCCGGTCATCCGCCTTCTTGCGATACCGCACGACGACAGCGTGGACGAGGAGATAGAGCGTGGACGGCTGGAGGCCGCGCGCGTCGCGTCCGCACGGTTGGATATGCTGGCCGAAAACCAGCGTCTGGCGCCAGAAGCCGTGACGTACCTGCGGGCCATGATCGCGATGCGCACCGGAATCCGCGCAGGACGCATCGATGAGCCGGCTCGGGACGAGGGCGCGACCGACATCAACGCCGTGCGGGAGGTCGAGCGCAAGGTTCGCGAAGCTGCCGGCGCAGCGGTCGTAGGCCTGCGCGATGCCAATGTGATCGGGCAGGAGGCGATGCGCCGCCTGCAGCGCGACCTCGATCTCGACGAGATCCGCGATGCTGGCTGGGACGAGGCGCAAGGCGTAGTTCGAATGCCGAGGCGCTAACCACTTCTCGCCGCGTGGCGTCGTTAGGTGCGCCCGTGTGTGGCTGCCACAACCGGTCGAGCTGGTGATTCAGACCGTCGCCAGGGATACCGGGGCCGGCGTCAGCGAGCTGAAGGCGACCGTGGCGGGCGCTGCTGACGACTTCGAAGCCATTTGGCCGCGTCGCACGCTGCGTCAGCTCGAGCAGACGGCGCCGCTGCTCCTGTCCGAGGGTCTCCGATATCGAGCTGGAGATTGGTGCTCGAGACAATGACGCCGAGCAGGCTGCGGATCGGACGTGGCACTAGGACGCGGCCAAATACTCTTGGAGCAGGCGGCCGGCTCGGCGGAGCCAGGTGGTGATCGTCTGCTCCGTGCAATCATGCCGGCGGCCAATGGCAGCCGCCGACTCGCCTCGGATGTATCTCGCCACCACCACCTCTTGTAGTCGTGGCGTTAGGTGCGCGAAGGCGCCGTCAAGGTCGATCGCCAGTGCGAGCCGGTCCGCGCGCCCGAGCGTCTGCGCGTCGGGGATGACATCCGCGAGAATAACGGTGTCGTCTTCGTCCGACGGCATCGCCAGTTCGAGCGACAACAGACGATGCTCCGCCATGTCGCCCGCGCGACGCGACAAGCGCCGCTGATCGCGGCAAATGTTCGTCGCGACGGCCATGATGTACCCCAGAAAGCTGCCGTCCGGCCGCAGCCCGGCCCGCGCGCGTAGCACTCGTGACCACGTTTCCTGTACGAGGTCCGCCGCTAGGTCGCTATTCATCGTCAGCGCCCGACACCGTGCTAACAGCGGGCGCCAGTAGCGTGTCACCAGCTCGTGCAGCGCGTCCTGGTCGGGCGGCTCTGCCTGAATGGCGGCGATGAGGCGCGAATCAGTCCAGGATCGGAACTCGGCCGGTCGCTGGCGGGTGAGCGTGAGCACGGGCGTTACGCCTGAAGAGCGGGTGGACACGGTGGCCTCTTTGGTGTCGACACTCAATGCCATCCAAGTCCCGTTAGGCAGCCCGTGCCGAGTTACACGGTACTGTGAGTGGAGGCGTCCGAGTGCACGGTGAATCGCGGTCACAGCGGAAGAGTAGGACGCCGGTGGAAGCGGCGTCATCACCCGGACGGGTAATCCTGCTGCGAAGTGAGTGGCTCGCGACGACGCTTTCGCTCACACGCCCTACCGGAGGGCGGCGTATGAACGTCGAACCGTACTCAATGAATCGAGGTGTGAAGATCAGGCGGAGCGAACACCACACGCCCGGCCGTCACGGGGCGAGTCGGCTTGGCTTCATGCCGAATGCCTTGCGCAGGTGCGCGCAGCAGTGCTGTCCGACATGTCGGGAATGAACCCGCGGCGGCCGCGCCGAGCATCACGATTCAGGCGGCGGCGGATGCCGGTTCGAGCATCGTCGCACTGTGGTCCGCGCCTGCACGATGGAAGCGTGGCGCTGACCGGACTTCTGGGCGCGGCTCAGTCGTCGAGGTGGATGATTCCTCGCTGGAGAGCGAGCGTGACGGCCTCGGTGCGCCCCGTAACGTCGAGCTTCGCCATCACGTGCTTGAGATGCACCTTCACGGTCTCCTCGGTGCGTCCGATGATACGGGCGATCTCGCGGTTTCCGAGCCCCTTCGCCGTGAGACGGAGAACCTCGACCTCCCTCGAAGTCAGGTCGAGTCGCGGCGTAAACTCGGCGAGCCGGCTGGCGACTTCCGGGGGAATCACGCGCTTGCCGGCCGCCGCGGTCCGTACCGCGTTCACGACCTGCGTCCCCAACATGTCCTTGATCAGGTAGCCGCACGCGCCGGCGTCGAGCGCGCGGTAGATGTCCGCATCGCCCTCGTAGCTGGTCAACGCGATAATGCGCGCCTCGGGATGCGCCGCCAGTATCATGCGGATCCCCGCGATCCCGTCAGCCTTCGGCATCCGAAGATCCATGAGAACGACATCCGGCTTCTCCGCATCATACAACGCAGCGGCCTCGTTGCCGTCCCCGGCCTCGGCGACGACGCTCATGTCGCTCTCGTTCGCGATCATTGCCCGGATGCCCGTCCGCACCACCGGATGATCGTCGACTGCCAGTACGCGAATAGTCACACGTGAATGAAACGATCTGGCGGCTGTCGTAGCAATACCACGTTTGTGGTATCCGCGGCGGCGGGTCGGTTTCATTGGATGGTGAGCGCGCACTGACCGGCCGCATGACCGGTGCGTAGCGGATGCCCACCGTGGATCTGCGTCGCGGCCCCGCTCGCACCGCCTAACGTTGCAGGCGCTGCGACCATGGGCGTGTCACGCTCCCACCCAGCAACGCGATTTCGTGGGCGACCATGCGGATACCCCGTTTTGGGAGGTAAAGGACACCCCGTTTCCGCGATTTGCGCGAGCGATGACAGCGCTAGACTCTCGTGCAGGATCAGCGCGCGAAAAGCGACGCAGTTGAACGAGGGTGCGACAATGACGACGCTACGCCAAATCGAATCGAGCTGTCCAATCTGCTCCAGCGGCCGCGCCGCGGCCGCGCGCCAGGCCGCCCGCGATGTCCGCCGTGATACCGAGACGATCGAGGTGATGTACGACCTGACCTCGGAGGCCGTCGCCGCCGACATCCGCGATGCGCACGATGCAAGCGTCGCACTGCTGACCCTTCAAACCTCCGACCGTCGTGGCACCAGAACACGACCGGACGACCACCACTCCTACCGCCGATGCGCGTAGCTCAGCGCCTCGATCAGAGCGAGGACAGGACTATGTCGTTGGCAACAGCGCTTCTGCCGTTCACGCCGAATGCCCGAGCCAGACATCCGAAAGCCCGAGTCTGGCGGCCGTTCCCGCGTGAGGTGGCCGACATTGTCGGTGTGGAGGACCACGGCGGGGACCTCGGTCTGCGGATGCACCCCTGGTTCGCGATCAGCCTCGTTAGGTCCCCGGCGGTGGTCACTGTAGAGTCGAGACGAGATGTAGTCGCCCCGAGAAACTCGGCGGTCCTGATCCGGCCGTTCCAGCTCTATGGGCTGCGCGCGGTGGGTGAGCCGGGTCAAGGGGCTGTGACTTTGCTGCTCAGAGGTCCTGACCTCGAGGGGCGCGGCCTCCCCGCCGAGGCTGCACTGGTTACCGATCCAGCGCTCGGCGAGCGATTGGCCGGACTCGTCGCTCGGTTGCTGCCTCCGGTGGCGTCGGTCGACGACGCGGCCGCGACGCGATCCGTGCTCGAGCAGCTCCTGGCGTGCAGCTCGCCATTGGCCGCCGACCGCGCCCGTCGCACCAGTCCGCTGGATGCCGTGCGCACCTACCTCAAGACCAATGTGAATGAGCCGGTCCCCAGTGGGGATGTCGCTCGCATGAGCGGGCTCAGTGTGTGGCAGGTCGTTCGGGCATTTCACTACGACTTCGGGTTGCCTCCGCATGCCTATCACCTGCGGGTCCGACTCGCCGCCGCCTGTGAGCTGCTCACTCGGGGTGTGGCCATCGCGAGGGTGGCGAACGAATGCGGCTTCGCCGACCAAAGCCACTTGAACCGCTGGTTCAAATCGGTCTACGGAGTGACGCCGGCGACGTGGGCGGCCGGGTCGGGCGGCGGCCACGGGCATGACGCGGGCGTGTCCGCACGCGCGATCGACGCCCGGCCGAAGCTGACCTCGGTGTCGTTTCAACGTACAGCCCGCGGATAGTCTGCGGGGGCGTTAGGCAGTGAACACAACTTCAATCTCGTCACCGAACGCGTACCACAGGTGAGTACGGACGTGCGGTGGAGAGAGCACCGACGCACGGGAGATCGACCGATGACCAGGATTCAACTGATTGAGCTGTGCTGTCCGGTGTGCGACAATCATTTTCGATCGCGCGCCGTGGAAGCCACCGACTCGCCCGCTGGAAAGCGGACGGCCTTTCATGACGAATCGCTCGGAGCGGCACCGATTCGTTACCTGATCCACAGCTGTCATCGATGCGGGTTTTCAGGCGCGGAGGCGGATTTCACCCAGGAAACCGAGCTCTCGATGACGGTGATCGATCACGTCTGGAACGAGCTCGCGCCGCTTGTGGCAAAAAATACCGGCGCCGCGTCCGAGAAATACGAGGCGGCAGCGAAGGTGGCCGAATGGCGCGGAGACGACCCTCGGCACGCCGCGGACCTCTGGCTGCGCGCGGCGTGGTGTTGCGTCGATGAAGAGGACGTGGAAGCAGAACGGTTCTTCCAGCTGAAAGCCGCTCAGAGGTTCGAAGCCGCGCTGTCCGCTTTCGACGACGTTCCACGAGAGGATCGTGCACTCCTGACGTGCCTGACCGGGGAGCTGTGGCGGCGCATCGGTGACTTGCGCCAGGCGCGTGCTTGGTTCGACCGGGTGCCTGGCGAAGTCATCGACGCAGAGAGCCAGCAGTGGGTAATCGCTGCTGCACGGCAACAGCGCGTCGCTCCTCGCGAGTGCTTTGGATGATCTGCCAAGCTGCAAAATGACCCGTCTGGAATCACGCTCGTGACTATCAGGTGATTTGACGCGTGTCATCGACTTCGTCGGCACGCAACCCGTTCGGCCGTTTTTCCGTACCCACCACGCTCGAAAGTGGGATCGCCCGTCGGTCCCGGAGGATAGACCCATGTCGTTCGACGCAATCCCGCCATCAGCAGCCGGCCCCGACCGCTGTCGAAGTACTTCGGACTCTTTCGTCGAGTCACCGTATCCGTTTGGGACGCGGCTGGCCCGCCGCGAGTGGCAGGTGCTACTCGACCGCTGGCAGCGACTGCAGCCATTCGCGGATCGGTTCGCGACGGTTTTTTTCGACACACTGTTCGGCTGTGACCCTGACCTCCGTCAGCTCTTCGGTGGGGCGTCACTCGAGGCGCAGTTCCTACGCTTCGCTTACCTGCTTACCGAGACCGTCTCGGCGGCGGATGAACCCGACGAGCTGGACATTCGCGTCGAGGTGATTATTCGACACTTAGCGAGAGACGACTCGACGACGGAGCAATCGCGCGCCGTGAGAGCCGCGATCGCTGCCACGCTCGAGGAAGTCGCCGCGGCTGGCATGACAGCGCCGATGTGGGAGTCGTGGAGGGCCGCACACGTTGCCGTCGCCGCGCTGCTGCCCGGAACGGGGTTGGCGGAGGAACGCCGCCGTTTCGGGACGGTTCTTCACGCGGCAGTCAGGGCCGCGCTCGCAGCCGATCGGCATTCGGCGGCGATCGACCAGCTGCTCGAACCTAACGCGGACTCGCGAGCCGCGTAGCTCCTCTCGCGCCGGGAGCTAGGCCTCGCGGTCATCCGCGCACTCTCCCGGCGTTCCCTTCATCGTCGACGTCTCCGCAACCAGGATCGGCAGCCAGTCGCGCGTGCCCGCCCGTACGGCAGTGGCGAACGCTGATCCTGGCGGCTGGACACTCCGAAGCGCGCTCGAGTCGGATACCAGCCGCACGAGTAAGCCTGCGTCAGGACACACGGCACGCTGGTGACGTCAATCAGCCCGGTAACGTGTGCGATGCGGGCTCCCGGTACAGTCGAGAGGCCTCTACGGCGGAGAATGTCCCGAACGCTCCGCCGGCGCTCGTTAGGCGCTGATGGGAAGCGTGAGCGACTGCACCCAGAGCTCGGCCAGATGCGTGAGATACCGCTCCAGTCCGGAGTGCAGGTGCTGGGTGGCGACAACGGGCGCGTCGACCGTGCGCACGAGCCACTGTCCGTCGGCCCGTATGCGGACTGCGGCGACGATGTCCCGTCCGCGCCGAGCAATGATCCACTCCTCATTCCCTTCGGCCAGGCTCCGCCGCACGGCGTCGGGCGTGTACTGGGCACCGAGAGCGGCAATTCGGGATGCGTCCGGCGTATCCGCGAACTCGAAGGAGTAGCGCGGCGGCTGAAAGGGCACCGTCCGCGGTTCGTCGAGCACCATCTGGAGGTGTTCGGTCGTTCCCGGCGCTGGTGATGTCATGTGTCCGTCCACTGTGATTGTGTCGCCAAAGAGGTGGGTGCCATGCACGCGCACCAGTTTGGCGCTACCGCCGCAGCGGGGAAATCGCCGCAATGAGGAATCCTGTACCTCCCCGAAACTGGTAGGAGAAGATTCTCCGAAGGGAGGATCCGCCCAACTCCGTGGAGAAGACGCGGCCGGAAGTACTGCGCACGCGCGCGCGTGCGCAGGAACGTGTCCGTGGGACGTTAGGCAGGCCGGCCTGGCTTGGAGGCGGCGGCGAGCGGGACCTCGAGCGTAACGACGGTGCCGTGGCCGCTGCCGCTGCGGACGGAGAATGAGGCGCCGATCTGTTCCGCCCGTTCTCGCATTCCTACCAATCCCCAGTGCCCGGTGTACGAGCGGAAGTCCCGTTTGACCGCGAATCCTTTGCCGTCATCGGCCACCCTGACACGCAGCCATGCGCCTCGAAAAGCCAGCCCGATCCGGACTCGGCGCGCTGCGGCATGGCGCACGACGTTCGACACCGCTTCCTGCACGACGCGGAGCACGACGCCCTGTGCATCAGCCGGCACGGGACGCGCACACCCTGTCGTGCTCACCTGCAGCGTCAGCGAGGATTCGCCGAGCGCGAGCCGCGCCGCGCTCTCCACCGCCTTGGCCAGCTCCCGCTGCGTCAGCGGCTGTGGCCGAAGGTCCCACACCGCCAATCGCGCCTCACGAGTGGTGCGTACGGCCAGCTCGGCGATGCGCTCGAGAGTTGGGAGGGCGGTCGCCGGCGATGTCCGCACTTCCGGCAACACGGCCAGGAGATTCAGGGAGATACCGGTGACGCCCTGCAGCAACGTGTCGTGTATTTCCCGCGCGAGTCGTGTCCGCTCCTCGAGGACTCCGGCGAATCGCTCTTTCATCGCGCGTATCCGGGCGCGTCGCTTCGCGCGCGCCGCCGCCGCCGCGGCGCGTGCCGCGACATTACGCTCCTCATCCTCGTGCAGCCGTCCACCGGCGAGGGCCGCGGCCACGTGCTTCGTGAGGAGATCGATGAAGGTCGAATACGATTCATCGAGTGAGTGTCGCGCACTGATGCCCGCGATGAGCACCGCGTCCGGCCGATCGCGACCCGGCGGCGTCAGCGCAGTCACGAGCGCGGTGGTGGGTGCAAACGGCCAGTCGCCGGCGGGGAGTAACCCGAACCGGGACACCACATCGTCGACGACCGCGATCCCGTTCTCCTCCAACGCGAGCGCGACCGGCCACCCGGCTTCGTGGCTCGCGCCGAGATCGATGACCTCGGGACTCACCGCGTCGCGCGCCGGAGGCAGGGTGGTCGCTGCCAGGCGAGCCGAAGCCCGGTCGGCCGCGACGAGATAGATGAGCGCGAAGGGAACATCGCTCGGATGCCTGGAGATCGCCTCGACGGCGCGCCGGGCGGCGTCGTCGACCGAACGCGCTCCCGCGCTCGTCGCGGCCACCTCGCGCAATGCGGCATTCCGGCGCGCGCCGACGACGTGATCCGTCGTCTCGGTGAGCGACACCAGCACGCCGACGTAGTGGTCGTCTTCCCGGATGGGATCGCAGGAAATCGTGAGGTAGGCCTCATCGGCATAGCCATTCCGCGAGAGGCAGAAGAGCTGGTTCGCGAGGACGGCGCCTTGCCCGCCGAGTGTCGCCTGCACGATGAGCGGCCGGGCGCGCTCCCACAGCTCCGGGGACAACTCGCGCAACGGCGTGCCGTTAGGCATCGCGCGGCCGGCGTTGCCCATGAGCAGCGCGAAGGCCTCGTTATGCATCGCTCGCAGCTCGGGCCCCGACGCGATCACTACCGGGGATCGCGTTCTCAGGAGAAGCTCGGCTGCACGTGCGGAAGTATGCATGGCTCTGGACCACACGCTACGGAGAACAGCCTCCCGCCGCCATCCTACTTTGGTGAGATGCGCAACGCGTGCTCGGCGAACCGGACGAGATCGGCGACCGACTGCGCGCCAAGCTTTTGCATGATCCGGCCGCGATGCTGCTTCACCGTCTGCTCGACGATGCCGAGCTTGGCGGCAATCTCCTTGTTGAGCCGTCCGGCCGCCACCAGCTCCAGCACATCCCGCTCTCGCGCGGTGAGCTTCCCGAGCTTTGTGCGCACCGCGTCCTCGGCCGCGCGCGCGGCCCGCGCGATGCGATCTCGCTCGAGCGCCTGGTGAATCGCCGACAGCAGATCGTCGCCACTGAACGGCTTGGTGAGAAACTCGACCGCGCCGGCCTTCATCGCGCGCACGCTCATGGGAATCGTGCCGTGGCCGGTCATGAAGACAGTGGGGATCTCGGCACGAACTTTCGCCAGCTCGGCCGACAGCTCGAGACCACTCAGGCCGGGTAACATGACGTCGAGCACGAGGCACGCGGGACCGTCAGCCCGCGGATGGGCGAGAAACTCGTGCGCCGACGCGAACGTCTCGCAGCGAACCCCCACCGAGCGCATCATGCTTCGGAGGGCCTCGCGCACGGCGAGGTCGTCATCGACAATGTAGACGAGCGGATCCTCGTTCCTCACCGCTACGTCCTCCCACGCGTGACCGAAGAAAGGTTGGGGAGCAATTTCGGCGTGCCGGCGGCAGACTGAACTCCGAATGTAGGGAGGATCGCGGCAACTGCCAGAGGTCTCCAGCGCAGCTTCGTGCTTGTTACGCGCAGGACGCACCGCCGCGTACCGTGAGCCGACACGACATTGGCCACAGCATGATCGCCGCGTCGTACCAGAACCGCGACCCTACCAACGCGGCGTGCGTCTGACCGGATTGCGTCGAGAGCCCTGCCGAGAAACGGGCGATCGTTCACGGCGTTAGGCGTGGCGCCGGCGTCACGGGCTGGCGCGGCTCTCCACGTGCGCCTGCCCTGACTGCGCGGCGCCGGCCGACTATCGACGCAATTTCGTTCCCCCACAGCGTCCAATCGCTTCCGATGTTTGCCACCTAGCATGCGCGCCGTGCGACGGACCCGTCGTCATAGCGCTCAACAGCAAGCATTCGCAGGAAACTGCGGGGAGGCAACAAATGCGATTCTATCTCTTGGCGGCGAGTCTGCTCGTGCTGGTCTCGTTCGCAGCGAGGGCAGGCGGACAGCAGCCCGAGGCAGCCCAGAAAAATCTCGCGGAAGTCGGCAAGAGGCTCTCCAATCCGCTCTCGGACGTGTGGGCGTTGTTCGCGCGCTTTACCCTCAATTCCTCGGACGGCAACGCAACATCAACCGACCCCAAGGTCGGCGGCGCGATGCTCTTCCAGCCGATCCTGCCGGTGCCCCTGTACGGCAATGGAGAACACAAGTGGAACCTCATCACGCGACCCACCATCCCGGTTCTCTTCAGCGAGCCGATTCCGACGAGTCCCAGTAGCTTCGCTCACAAGGGCGGGTTGGGTGACATCGAGTTGCCGTTCGTCATCGCGCCGCCGACCGGGAAGTTGATCCTCGGCGCGGGCCCCGCCTTCCTGTTCCCGACCTCCACCGACGATGCGTTCGGTCGCGGCCAGTGGGGGATGGGTCCGGCAGCGGTCCTGGGCTACCGGACGGATAAAGCGGTCTTCGGGGCGTTCGGCCAGTACTACGTCGGCACCGGATGGCACGGCGACCGCGAGCCGGGCGAGCAGGACGCGAGCTACATGAACCTGCTCTACTTCGCGTCTCTCGACCTGCCGGACGCGTGGCAGGTCGGCTTCAGCCCGACCATCACCTACGATCGCCGGGCCAGCTCAGGCAACCAGTGGAACGTGCCCGTGGGCCTCATGGTCTCGAAGACCACGCGGGTCGGCATGCTCCCAATCAAGTTCTCGCTCGGTGGCGAGTACTCGGTCGTGAGCCAGGACGCGTACGGCGAACGGGGGAAGTTGGTGCTCGAGGTGACGCCGGTGATTCCGGCCCTGATTCACCGCCCTATTCTGGGCCGTGACTGAACGTTGCCGGCATGCCGACCGCCTAACGAGTAGCCGACCTCGCGCTGCGATGACCGAGCACCGAGCCATCGCCGCGCATCGATCATCGACTGCATCGGCTGGAGCTCGCCTGACCTCACGGCGTCCGCGCTCGCCGCAATTTCGTTCCTCCACAGCGTCCAAGTGTCGCAACAGCTCCGTGCATAACGTGGCGCCGTGCGACGGACACTTCGGAGCGGCAACCGAAAGGCGCTAGCAGGAGCTCGCTGGTCCACGGTCCTTCGCACGCAGATCTGTTTTTCTCATCAACTACCACAAGAGGAGATGTCCATGTCGAAAGGTATGCAAGGGAGACGCGCGATTTTCGCCACGATCGCCGCCAGCCTGGTTTTCACCACGGCGGCGCTGGCGCAGATGCCGACATCGCCCTGGAAGAAGGGAGCGCCGTTCCCGGAGCCGGATGAAGAGTTGTACGGCCTTCCCGTCAACGGCAAACTGTACGTGATCGGCGGCTGGGACGACGGCAAGGCGCTGGGGACCAACTACGAGTACGACCCGGCTACTGACAAGTGGACGAAGAAGCAGCCGATGCCGCGGCTGGCCCACCATGCGGCCCTGGCCGCCGCGAATGGGAAGATCTACGTGTTCGGTGGCTTCGCCGTGCCGAAGGACGCGGCCATCCCGGTCGGCGGCGCGTGGGAACCCATCAACGACACGTGGGAGTACAATCCGGCGACTGATTCCTGGAAGTCGCTGGCGCCGCTGCCTGGCAAGCGCGGGTCCGCGGTGGCCGCGGAAGTCGGAGGCAAGATCTACGTGATCGGCGGCGCGACTACGGTCGAGAACTCCAAGGATCCGTACTTCACGTTCTTCGGACCGGCTCAGGTACTGAGCACCAACGAGGTGTACGACCCCGCGACGAACAAGTGGGAGCACCGCCGGCCGATGTCAGTGCCGCGCAATCACGCATACGGCGCCGCGGTCAACGGCAAGATCTACGTGATCGGTGGCCGCACCGGCCATGCCTTCATCCTGACCGCCACCAACACGGACGTCGTGGAGGAGTACAACCCCGTCACCGACATGTGGAGCGCTCCGAAGAATCGGATGCCGGTTGCGCGGAGCGGCGGCGCCGTTGGAACGGACGGCACGCGGATCTACGTGGCCGGCGGCGAGGTGACGACCGCGGAGATCGTCGGTGCGTACAACGGCATCGATGCGTACGACCCGAAGACCAATGCGTGGATCGGGCTACCCCCCATGCCGATGCCGCGTCACGGCCTCGCGGGCGGAGTGATCGACAATCGCTTCCACCTCGTGAGCGGGATGATCCAGTCCGCAGGGGCGCTGGTGTTCCAGGACCCGCACCTCTCGACCCACACGGCGCAGCACGACATCCTGGAGCTGAAGTTCTTCGATCTGCCATCGGCGAAGCCTGCCGATGCGAATGCGTCGAAGGGTGCTTCCAGCGATGTGAAGGGTGCTTCCAGCGCGGCAGGGGGAGCCGCCAGCAAGCCGAAGGGGGGACCTTCGGCCGATGAGAATGATCTGTTCAGCGAGACGAGTGAGCCGTCCAGCGAGTCGGTTGAGCCGTCCAGCAAGGTGAGTGTGCTTTCCCACGAGACGGCGGTGCCGTCTCGCGGGAAGGCGGCGCCCTCTCATGCGACGACAGCGCCGTCCAAGCGCTCAGGTAAGACCTACATCCGCTACAACGTCAACAGCCCCGAAGGCAAGGTGATGCTCGAGAAGTACGCGCGGGCAGTCGACATCATGCGGCAGCTGCCAGCCTCCGACGAGCATTCTTGGAACTGGTGGTGGTATACCCATTGGGTCAAGGGCTACCCCGCGTTCCTGTGGGATCTCTCCATGAAGCGCAAGGCGGAGGTCATCGACTCACTGGCGAAGGAGTACTCGCTCGGGCCGGAGTTCCGGGCCGATGCCATGGCCGTGTGGGACGGCTGCCAGGCGCACGCCACCGACCCGTCGGACCCGGAGCATTTCCAGCAGTGGTATTTCCTGCCGTGGCACCGATTGATGCTCGCTCAGTTCGAGGGTGTCATTCGTGACGTACTGAAAGATGAGGATTTCACGCTTCCCTACTGGAACCCTGTCACCGGAAACCCGGACGATTTCATCATCCCCGCTGTGTTCCGGGAGCCGGGCAGCACGTTGTACAACGGCACGCGCTGGCCCTGGGCCAACGGCGGTTCACGAATCGACGACCTCTACAGAGACTGGATCAGCCTGGACGCCCTCAACGAAAAGTTCTACATCGACTCGCCGCAGGGCAGCCTTGGATTCGAGCCCAGGCTCGACCAGAACCCCCACTTCTTCACGCACTTCGCCATCGGGGGCGACATGGCCGAGTTCTCCACGGTCGGCGGCGACCCAATGTTCTACATCCATCACGCCAACATGGACCGGCTCTGGGAAAGCTGGAACCGGCTCGGCAACAAGAATCCCACCGATCCCAAATGGCTCAACCGCAACTTCTCGTATGGGGACCGGAGCGGGAAGGCCGTGGTACGGCAGGTCAGCGAGGCCAATCGTGTCGCGCAGATGGGCTACGGATACGATGCCTATGAAAAGGCGCCCAAGCCAAAGACCATGGCCTCGGCCTCGGATCCCCGGGCGGCCGAGATGAAGGCGCTCTACGACCGTGCCATGGGGCATATGCACGACGGTCAGCACGCTGCTAACGCGCCTGCGTCGAGCGTCAACGACTCGAGCGCTGTGGCCGCTAAAGCTGCAGGGCCCGCATTAAGCCCGCCGAGACGCTGATCAGATGCGTACCTCGACAAATAAGGGTTCGATCGGGATCACTCGCATGGCGCACCCTGACCCGAAGGGCCTACCAAGGCACACAGACGTAAGGGCAAGCCGTATCTGCTCCAGCTTGCCCTGACTGCACAGGAGTTCAGCGACGTGCTCGTGTTCCGTTCGCCGTCGCCATTGGTGCAGCGCGCGCTCTTTGGCGCCCTCGGGCTGGCCGCGCGCTGGCGGAGCTATCGCGGGACGTACCCGCAGCTTTCGCGCATGGTGCTGGCGTCTCGGACGTAGCACCGGTCCGGGCGATCAGTTCCGCGATACGTCGCGGAACTGATCGAGCTGGGCGAGTAGTCCGGGATATGTCGCGCATCCGCGCCGGTCCGCCGCTCCGATGCTGCCTAACAACCAAACGGAGCCGACGCAGCCAGAGGCGAGCAGGGTGATGTCGCCTCGCCGCGCGGCTCATGTGGCGCGTTAGGTCCTCGATAAAACGCCGTCCTGGCGACCATCGGCGCCGCGTTTTCCGAAGGTCCACGTCATGTCGCCGCGGATCGGCGACGGTGGGTTTGGATCGCGGAGGAGACCAGGCTTCGACGACGAACCGCCATCCGCTGTGCCTACCTCACTTGGGGAATACGAGGACTGTTCGTTCAGGGACTGAACGCACTGCCTCACGCCTCGTACACTGCCGACACCCGCTACCTGCGTGGCGACAGAACGATCTCGAGTGAGGCGCAGAGCAGATGATTCAAGTCGCGATTGACCGGGCCGAAAACGATGTCCTCCTTATCCGGCTCGCCGGACAATGGGAGTTGCGGCACGGGCTTGCCTCTACCGACGCCGTTGAATCGGAATTGAACCAGAAGCGGCGCCCGTCGAGGATCGCGTTCGACACGCGCGAGCTGGGTCGCTGGGACACCAGCATCCTGGTCTTTCTCGCCGCGGTCGTCGACGCCTGCCGGGAACGGGGAGTAATGCTCGACAGCGCGGGGCTACCCGCCGGCCTGCACAATCTTCTCGGCCTTGCCGAGGCGGTGCGCGAACCCGCCGGCGCGCGCAAGGAGCTGAGAGAGTCGGGGTTCCTCGAGCGCATCGGCGAGCACTCCCTCGGTCTCATTGCCGCTGTCGAGGAGACGCTCTCCTTCATCGGCAACATGACCGTGGCATGCGTGCAGCTCGTCCGCATGAGGGCGCGCTACCGCGCCTCCGAACTCTCCCTGCTGATCCAGCGGTGTGGGGTCGAGGCGCTCCCGATCGTGACGTTGATCAGCTTTCTGGTTGGGGTGATCCTCGCGTTCATCAGCGCCGTGCAGCTCAGACAGTTCGGCGCGCAGCTCTACGTCGCCGATCTGGTCGGCGTGGCCATGACGCGGGAGATGGGCGCGCTGATGAGCGCTATCCTCATGGCCGGCCGCACCGGCGCCGCCTTCGCGGCGGAACTCGGCACGATGAAGGTGACGCAGGAGCTCGACGCCTTCACGACCGCGGGCTTCTCGATCGTTGAGTATCTGGTCCTCCCCCGCGTCCTCGCCCTCGTGCTGATGATGCCGCTGCTCTGCCTGTACGCTGATTTCGTGGGTGTCCTCGGCGGCGCCGCGATCGGTGTCGGGATGCTCGATCTCTCGTGGACCACGTACGTCCAGGAGACCGCGCGCGCTGTCCGCTTGGGTGACACCGCCGGTGGCCTGTTCAAGAGCGCGGTCTACGGCGCGTTGATCGCGACCGCCGGCTGTTGGCGCGGCCTGCGAGCCGGCAGCAGCGCGTCCGACGTCGGGAGGGCGGCCACCTCGGCCGTCGTTACCAGCATGATCGTCGTCGTCGCAGCCTGCGGCGTGTTCGCTTTCCTGTTCTACGAGCTGGGACTGTGAAGACCCACGAGATGGCCACCGCAGGCGGAGCGACGCCTTACATCAGCGTGCGTGATCTCACGATGGTGTACGGCAGCCACGTGCTCATGCGCGACATGACGTTCAGCGTCAACCAGGGCGACGTCTTCGTCATCATGGGTGCCAGCGGGAGCGGCAAGAGCACGCTGCTGCGACATCTGATCGGACTCAACGAACCAGCCCACGGCAGCATTTACTACCGGGCAGAGAACTTCACATCGGCGGATTCGAGCCAGCGGGAACGGATTCTCAGGAACGTGGGGATCCTGTTCCAGGGCGGTGCCCTGTGGAGCGCAATGACTCTGAGTGAGAACGTCGGGCTTCTTCTGGAGGAGTACACCGACCTAACGCCTGCCCAGATCCGCCAGGTCGCCGCGCTCAAGCTCGCGCTCGTGGGTCTCAGGGGCTTCGAGGATTACTACCCGTCGGAGATCAGCGGCGGAATGCAGAAACGAGCTGGCCTGGCGCGGGCCATGGCTCTGGATCCCGATATCCTGTTCTTCGATGAGCCGTCGGCCGGGCTCGACCCGATCAGCGCCCGCCGGCTGGACGAGCTGATCCTCCAACTTCGCGACAGCCTGGGAATCACCGCGGTCGTGGTGAGCCACGACCTGGCCAGCATCTTCGCCATCGGTACCAACAGCATCTACCTCGACGTCTCGAGCCAGGCGATTACGGCCAGCGGCCCGCCGGCGGAGCTGCTGGCGCGGACCGAGGATTCCACCCTCCGGAGCTTCCTAACGCGGGGAGGAAATCCATGACTATGAAGCAGCGAGTCAGTCCGACGCTGATCGGCGCTTTCGTGCTTGGCGCATTGTTGCTCGCCGTGACGGCCGTGGTCGTGATCGGTTCGGGGCGTTACTTCCGCCGGACCTCCCCGTTTGTGCTCTACTTCCCTGGATCCGTGAACGGCCTGCGCGTGGGGGCCGCCGTCAAGTTCCGCGGCGTGGAGATCGGCTCTGTCGAGGACATTCGCCTCACGTTGCAACGGGACCAGAGTGACCGCATAGCAGTCGTCATCGGCATCGACCCCGAGAAGGTCACCAGCCTCGGTGGCAGCGAGACCATTCTGAACAGCCCAGCAGCCTACCAGAACGCCATCGATGGCGGGCTGCGAGGACAGGTTCAGTCGGAGAGTTTCGTAACCGGTCTGCTGTTCGTGGCACTGGAATATTTCCCCGGCAGCACGCCTCACTTCGTCCAGCAGCGCGGCAACCACGAGTTCCGATACCGCGAGATTCCGACCGAGCCATCCTCCACCGAAAAGGCGCGGGTGGCGGTGAGCCAGGTGCTCGCGCAACTGTCGGAAACTGATCTCAAGGGTCTCGTCGACTCCGCCCGGGAGGCGATCTCGGGACTGCACCAACTTGTTAGCTCGCCCGACTTGAAAGTCGCGGTCCGATCCCTGGGCGATGTGGCAGGTCAGCTCGGTCAGGCGGCGGGAAATGTGTCACACCTCGCCGTCGGACTCGATAGCAACGTCTCGAGTCTCACGGCGGATCTCCGCCGGACGAGCTCGAAGGCGGGCGTGGTGGTCGATCAAGCTGGCAAACTCTTTCAGCACACGGACTCTGCCTTCAACGACTCGCCGGTGCTGTACGAGCTCACCCGGACGTTGCAAGAGGTTTCGGCTGCGGCGCGCTCCGTCCGTCTGTTGACCGGGTATCTGGAGCGCAACCCTAACGCGGTCATCTTCGGCAGACCGTTGGTGAGGGAGCCATGATGCGAAGTCCGTACGCTCGACGGATGTTCCTGGCGCTCGCCTGCATCTGCATATCGGCCTGCGTAGGACGACAGCGGACTCCGTGGCGGCTCTTTACCCTCAGCGCGCTCCCGAGTGCCGAGCAGACCGCGCCTAACGGGTCCTCAGGTCGGGTCCAGCTGGCAATCGGCGTGGGGCCCATCCACCTGCCCGAGTACCTCGATCAGGACCAGATAGTCAGCCGGGTCTCCCGAAACCGTTTCGCGCTATCCGAAAACGATCGTTGGGCGGAGCCCCTGGCAGACAACGTCGCGAACGTGCTGGCCGAGAACTTGTCGATGCTGCTCCAGAACTATGAAGCAGCCGTGTATCCCTGGCCGGGTCGGCAGCGGCCAAGCCATCAGCTCGAGGTCGAGGTTCTGCGCTTCGAGACGGATACCACCGGGACGGCCTACCTCGCCGCACGCTATTTCCTGCGCGACGTCGCGAACGGGCGAACGATTGCCACGAATGAGACGCGGCTGACAGCCACGGCAACCGATCGCTCGACCGAGCAGTCGGTGGCATTGCTCAGCAAAGCGCTCGGCGACTTCAGCGTCGGAATTGCCAAGATGATCCGCGAGCGCCTCGAGGCGGGCGTCCCCACCGCGAACGACAGGCTTCGTGGCGCGCCGTGAGGACCGGATTGCCTAACGCGTTCACCTTCTCGTGGATCGACGGTCGGACTCATCACCGTCGCCGCTTCACTTTACCAACATCGCCGTCATATGAAACGCCACGTGGTTAGTCTCGGTTGCCTGATCGCTGCGCCGCTGTTGGCGCAGGAGGGCAAGCCGACGAAGCCCGACTCCGCCGTCAAGCTGCAAGCGGTGAAGATCACGGCCGAAGTCGCACCGGTTCGCGTAACGCCGGCGCAAGCCCTTACACTGCCCGGCATCGCGAGCATCACCTCGAAGCAGGCGGAGGAGACGGTGAACCTCATCGACACCGAGGACGCCGTGAAGTACCTGCCGAGCGTGTTCCTGCGCAAGCGGAACAACGGCGACACGCAGGCGACGATGGCGACGCGCACGTGGGGCGTGAGCTCGAGCGCGCGCAGCCTCATCTTCGCCGACGGCGTCCCGCTCACCGCGCTCGTCGCGAACAACAACACGCTCGGCGGGCCGCGATGGGGGCTTGTCGCCCCATCGGAGGTCGCGCGCATCGACATGATGTACGGCCCGTTCTCGGCGGCGTACGCCGGCAACTCGATGGGGGCGGTCATGGAGATTACGACAAGGCTGCCCGAAAAGCTCGAGGGGTCGATCGCGCAGACGCAGGCGGTGCAGCGCTTCGACCTGTACGGAACGAAGAGCACGTACGGCACGTCGCAGACGACCGGCGACGTCGGTATGCGATTCGGGAGCCTCGCGATCCGCGCGAGCGGGAACTACCAGAACAGCAACAGCCAACCGCTCGGCTACATCACGAGCGCGTCGTTCCCCGCCGGCACGACGGGCGGCTACCCCGAGAAGAACAAGCTTGGCGCCGCCGCAAACATCCTCGGCGCTAGCGGCCAGCTGCACACGGACATGACGAACGCGAAGATCAAGGCGGCGTACGACATCACGCCCGGGATCCGCGCGGCATACACGTTCGGCTTCTGGAAGAACGACGGCGCGTCCGGCGTCGATCCGTTCATCCAACACTCCGGTAACCCGGCGTTCGCGGGGCAGGCGGGATTCGCGAGCGGATTTTACGATCTCATACAGTCGCACACGTCGCAGAGCCTCTCCGTGCGGAGCGACACAAGGCGCATGTGGGACTTCGAGGTCGTCGGGACGAAGTACGACTTCGGCAAGGACCAGCAGCGGTCGCCGACGACCGCCTCGGCCACGAGCGTGACGTTCGGCGCGCCGGGTCGAGTCGCGGTGCTCGACGGGACGGGCTGGACGACGCTCGACGCGAGGGCGATCTGGCGCCCGTCGGGCGATGCGACGTCGAGACACGTGGTGAGCGTCGGTGCGCACGCGGACCGGTACGTGCTCGAGAACACGACGTGGAACACGCCTGAGTGGACGGCCGGCGACTTCACGACGGTGTCGACTGAGGGTGACGGGAAGACGCGAACGCGGGCGGCGTGGGCGCAGGACGCGTGGCGCCTAACGCCAACGCTGCGCTTCACGTTCGGCGGCCGGTACGAGTCGTGGAAGGGCTATGACGGCTACAACGCGAACGGCACGACCGAGATCGAGCAGCCGGAGGTGTCGGCGTCGAAGTTCTCGCCGAAGGGAGTGCTCGCCTGGAATCCGTCACTCTTCTGGACGGTGACGGCGTCCGTCGGCAAGGCGTATCGCTTCGCGACGGCGTCGGAGCTGTATCAGCTCGTGTCGACGGGCACGACGTTCACGTCACCGAACCCGGACCTCAAGCCAGACAACGTGCTCGCGAGCGAGCTGCGCTTCGAGCGCAGGGCCGACCGCACGCTGGTGCAGGTCGCGCTGTTCCGGGACGACATCCACGACGCGATCATCTCGCAGTTCCTGCCGCTCGTGCCGGGATCGACGCAGCTGTTCTCGTACGTGTCGAACGTCGATCACGTCCGGTCGCAGGGCGTGGAGCTCGTGTTAGGCTCGAACGACCTGTTCGTTCGGGGACTCGAGCTGCAGGGCAGCGCGACGTACACGGGCGCGAAGACGCTCGAGCTGTCGGGCCGTGCGAGCGCGACGGCCCCGGAGGGCACAGCGATCGGGAAGCAGTTGCCTAACATTCCAAAACGGCGCGCCACGTTCTCCGCGACCTATCGCCCTGACCAGCAGCGGCGGCTCGCCCTGACCGCGGCGGGTCGGTACAGTGACAAGATGTACACCACGCTCGATAATGCGGACGTGAACCCGAATACGTATCAGGGGTTCGGGGCGTGGTTCGTTGCGGACGCGAAAGCGAGTTACCGGTTCGATCGGCACGTCTCGCTGGGGTTGGGCGTCGATAATGTGCTCAACCGGAAGTACTTCCTGTTCCACCCGTTCCCACAGCGAACGTTTGTCGGGAGCCTGAAGTACTCGCTGTAACTCCGAACCGCTTCGTGAGAACTCTGGGACGCCCTTGGGGGAAAGCAGCGGAGATCGACGGCGTTCGTATTCGTATAGAACACTATGATGGCTCGCGTGCGACGGGCTTCTCGACATCGATCGCTGCCACCAAAGTTGGTGTCCGTCGAGCCGCGATGCCCTTGCAAGTGATGACGCGGCTGATCGCAGGCGACTCCCGCACATTCTCCCGCACGGGTGTCGCGCCACCAGCCGCGCTGACCTTGCGTAAGTGTTGTCCTGCTTGAATGGCTAGGGACGGAATCGAACCGCCGACACGCGGATTTTCAGTCCGCTGCTCTACCAACTGAGCTACCTAGCCGCGAGCCACGTAAGCTAACCGGCCCCCACACCCCGTTCAACCCATTCCGCCGCCGACGCTTATCGGATTACCCGGCGCCGTGGAAGCAACCCAGCGCAAGCCGAAGCAAACCCTCCACCACCGCCCCGTGTCTATTTCTTCAACTTTCACGAAGAACTAGCCCTGTTCCCGGTTCCCCGTTCCCGCTGTCCCCTCCGCGATCCATGCCTAAAGCCCGCCTCGGCGAACTCGAGCTCCTCGTCATGCTCGCCCTCTTCCACCTCGGCCACGACGCCTACGGCATCTCCATCCGCCAGGAAATCGAACGCCGCTCGGGACACGACGTCGCCATTGGCGCCGTCTACGCCACACTCGCCCGGCTCCAGGAAAAACGCTTCGTCGTCCCCTGGCTCTCCGACCCACTCCCCGTCCGGGGCGGACGCGCCCGTAAACATTGGAAGCTCACCCCTCTCGGCGAACGCGCCCTCAAGAGCGCCGCCACCTCCCTCGCTGGCATGCTCGAGGGACTCGGCCTAACGCCGGAGCCGCGCCGCTCATGAACACCCTTCCCGCACCGATTCGTGCGCTCCTGAAACTCGTCACGCCGCCGGCCGAGCTCCCCTACCTGCTCGACGACCTGAGCGAGGAATTCAACATCCGCTCGCGAACCACGACCCACCCCCGAGCCACGTTCTGGCTCTACTCCCAGACCACCCGCTCGTTAGGCCCGCTCGCCATGGCGCGCCTCCGCGCTCGCCGCGCCGAGCGTGCCACGCTCACCTCGGGGGATCCCATGCTTACCCAGCTGCACGACGACCTGCGCTATTCGTTCCGTGTCGCCGCAAGGCGGCCGTGGCTGTCGCTCACCATCATCGCCACCATGGCCCTCGGCGTCGGGACCACGACCGCCGTGTTCAGCATCGTCGATGCTCTCCTGCTTCGCCCGTTGTCGTTCCCCGCGCCCGAGCAGCTCGTTCGCCTCGCCTCGCCCGTGCCCGACGCTCCGGCCGCGATGGTCGTGAGCGTGCCGGACGTCACCGACCTGCAGCGGATGTCGCATTCGATCGCATCGTTAGGCTTCTATGACGCGCGAACGGTCGCCGCACAGGTTGGCGCCGAGCCCGAACGCCTTGGCGCTGTGCTCGCTGGGCCGGGGTTCGGTGAGACCCTCGCCCTGCGGCCCGCGTTAGGCCGCCTGTTCCAGCCCGATGAATACCTCGAGACCGGCCCGTCACCCGTCATCCTCACGCATGCCTTCTGGGCGTCGCACTTCGCCGGCCATCACGATGTGATCGGACAGTCGATGACGATCTCCGGTAAGCCGAGGACGATCGTCGGAGTGTTGCCGCCGCTCGAGTCTGCGTACCCCGCGGGCGTCTACCCATCAGGCGACTTCGACATCTGGCTCCCGCTGGTGATCCCGGAATCCTCGTTCCTCCGCGATCGCGTCGTGATGCAGCTGAGCGCGATCGCGCGGCTCCGGACCGGTGTCACCCTCGAGCGCGCAAACACCGAGCTCGCAGCGTTCGCGCGCGGCCTCGCCATCGAGTATCCCGGAACGAACACCAACCGCACGCTCCAGGCTGTGCCGCTCCGCGACACGATCGTCGGTCCGGTCCGGCCGATGCTCCTCCTCCTTGCCGCAGCCGTCGGCGCTGTGTTGCTCATCGCCTGCGCCAACCTCGGTAGCCTCCTCCTCGCGCACTCCCAGTCCCGCGTCCGCGAGTTTGCCGTCCGCTCGGCCATGGGCGCTGCGTCGAGCCGCATCGCGCGACAGCTGCTCGTCGAGAGCCTTGCGCTCGCCGCGATGGGCGGTATCGGTGGCATCTGGCTCGCGAACACCCTGGTCAAGGGGCTCGTCGCGGTCTATCCAACACAGCTGCCACGCGCGAACGAGATCGGTCTCGACGCGCGCGTGCTCATCGTCGCGTTAGGCGCTACACTGCTCGCGGGCTGGCTCGCCGGCATGCCGCTGGCGCGACAGGTCAGGCGCCTCGACCTGTCCCGCGATCTCCGTGAAATCGAGCGCGGGCTCGGCAGCCGACGCCGGCGTCATGTCCTCGATGGCCTCGTCGTCGGCCAGGTGGCAACCTCAGTCGCGCTCCTCTTTGCCGCGGGTGTCCTCCTCCGGACGTTCCTCGACATGACCGCGATCAACCCCGGCTTCGACGCGCGAAATCTGCTCACCTTCGACATCGCCATCTCATCACAGCGGTACCCTACACCGGAGCGACAAAGCGCGTTCTACGACGCGCTATTCGATTCGCTCCGCACGACTGCGGGCGTGCAGGACGTCGGGTGGGGGATGTTCACACCGCTCGCGGGCGGTGGGTGGGGTGATACGTTCGTACGAGAGGGAACGGCGGACGCGGCGCCCAACCTGCCAGCGATGCAGGTGAAGATGGTCTCGCCCGGGTACGCGAGCGCGCTTCGCATCCCGCTGCTCGCGGGTCGGCCGATCGAGCGAACGGATCGCACTGGGACTCCGGATGTGGCGCTCGTGAACGCGGCACTCGCGGCGAGGTACTACGCCGGTACGAGCCCCGTTGGCAAACGCATCACGTTTCAGAAGCGGACACTCGAGATCGTGGGGGTAATCGGCGACATCCGGAGCCAGAGCCTGTGGACGCCACCGAGCCCGGAGCTCTATGTGCCTATCGAGCAGTGGGGCTGGCGCGGTGGGACAGTGTTCCTGCGCACGACCGCCGAGTTGCACTCCGCCGAGGCGAGTGTGCGAAAGATCGTTCGCTCGCTCGATCCGCTGATCCCCACACTCAACGTTCGCCCATTCAACGAGCGCGTGCGACGCTCGATGGCGCCCGAGCGCTTCCGCGCGATTCTCGTCGGGACCTTGGCGAGTCTCGCACTGCTCCTGTCCGTGTTAGGCATCTACGGCCTGGTCGCATGGGTCGTCGGCCGTCGCACACGCGAGATCGGCATCCGAATGGCGCTCGGCGAAGCCGCCAGCCGCGTGCGCGTGCACATCCTCGCCGACGCCCTCCGACTCGGCGGGCTCGGCATCCTCCTCGGCGCGGTGTTGGCCTATGGCTCCGCGCACTACCTGCGCGCGTTCGTCGCCGGTAGTGTCCGCGCCCGTGATCCACTGATGCTCGCCGCCACGATGCTGATCCTGCTGCTCGTCACCGCTGCCGCCGCCTGGCTGCCCGCGAGACGCGCGAGTCGGGTCGACCCGCTGCTGGCGATTCGTGCCGAGTGATGTCAGCGCGTCTGGCATCCAGACAGAGGTTATGAACGGATTCGACGGAAACAGCTGATCTGGGCGGATCGACTCCTCCCACATCTCAGTCCCCATTCACAACAAGCCGTGAATGAGAATGAAAAACAGCTCGGGCGCCCTGAGCTTCCTGAGGCCGTTGAACAAAGAATCCCGACCGCTTGGGCGAGGAGCTCAAGGCCCGCTGGGAGCGATCCGTCAGATCGCCGTTCCAAGATCCGTCTGATCCGTTTCCTCGCTGTTGCGGAGTCTCGTCCAACACCGATGCCAGCCAGGCGAAACGAAGCCGGACCAACGCTGGCTTCCATGCGCGCGGAGTAGCACGTTACCCGTGCATGCTTCGAGGAACCTGGATGTCCCGGATCGTCTGGCGCCACGTCTGCGCCTGGCTCGGTATCATCGCAGCCATAGAGGGTTGTCAATCAAAACCAGCCAACCCCGAGGAAGTGCTCGCCGCCCGCTCGCTCGGCGTCGGCTACCTCGATCGCAATCGCTTGCCCGAGGCCGAGGAGCAGTTCAAGAAGCTCGTTGCACTCGCGCCGAAGGACCCATTCGGCTACGCGAACCTCGGCCTCACTTACCTCCAGGCTGGCCGCTTCGCTGACGCCGAAAAGCAACTGAAGCGCGCCCGCGAGCTCGATCCCGCGAATGCCGACGTGGGTCGCATGATCGCGAAGCTCTACGCGCTCACCAACCGCGACGCCGACGCCCGCAAGACACTCGAGGACCTCCAGCGCGCGCAGCCACGTGACGCGAAGGTGCTGTACGCACTCGCCACGCTCGACGCGCAGGAGGACACAACTGGCGTTAAAGCCGAACCACGATTGCGAGAGACGCTGACCCTCGCGCCCGCGAACGTTGCCGTCCGCCTCCAGTTAGTGAACGTGTTCGTCCGCCGCGGAGAATCCGACAGCGCCGTACGACAGCTCGAGGAGATCCGGAGGCTGCCGCCCGAGCCTCCTGCCGAAGTAACGTCACTGCTGGCCACGTCCATCGACCTCCTGCGCGCCGGAAAGGTCGCCGACGCTCGCCCCGTGGTCGATCGCTTCGTGCACATGATGCAGCTCACGGCGCCGTACCAGGCATCCCTCGCCGACGTGAAGTGGTTCGACGACCCGATCGTTGGGCGGCCGACGCTCACTTTCGGTCCGCAGTCGGTGATCCAGCTCCGCAGTTCCGGCATTCTGCTGACGGATGACTCGACCCATTTCGTTGATGCGACGGGAGACGCCGGTCTTCCCGATGTCGGTGGCAAACCGGCCGGTGAAGGGCCACCTGATTCGTTAGGTACGTCCACCACAGTCGCGACCGGAGACTTCAATGGCGACGGCGCCGATGATCTGTTCGCCTCTGTCTGGTCGCCAACCGAACGCCGGTTTGTGACGCGCCTCTACCTCGTCGAACGGTGGCGCTCCCAGGACATCACCGACAAGTCGGCTCTCGGGCTCACCGTGGGAGCCCTCGATGCAACGGTCGCTGACTTTGACAACGACGGCTGGCTCGACGTGTTCGTCGTCGGTACCGACGCGCGCGGCCACCTGCTCCGCAACAAGGGTAACGCGGTGTTCGAGGATGTATCGGCGAAGTCAGGCGTCGCGGACATTCGCGGTTCGGGCAGGGCGCTGTTCGTGGATCTCGACCACGACGGCGATCTCGACCTCCTGCTCGTCGGCGGTACACGGAATCTCGTCTACCGCAACAATCTCGACGGCACGTTCACCGAGGTCGGAGAGACCATGGGGCTCGCCGGCCGCGCGCCCGCGCACGACGCGGCGTTCGCAGATTTCGACAACGACGGCCGCATCGACGTCGTGATGGCCACGGACAGTGGGATCACGCTGTACCGGAACGCCACCACCCCTCGCCGCTTCGAGGATGGGACCGCAGCCAGCGGGCTACCCGCGACTGGCGAATGGAGCACGGTCACGGTCGCCGACTACGACAACGATGGCACGCTCGACCTGTTGGTGACTCGTCGCGGTGGCGTTCCCGAGCTATGGCGGAACGATGGAACCGGGAAATTCGCTCGCGACGATCGATCGCGTCAGGCGTTAGGTGCGCTCGCCGCGGTGTCCGGCTTGCACGCCAGGTTCGTGGACGTCAACAACGACGGTTGGCTCGACATCGTGCTGGCTGGGAACGCCGGTGCCGGCCGGCACGGCGCCTATCTCCTGCGCAACGATGGCAAGGGCGTGTTCAAGGATGCGGCGAACCTGTTGCCGGCGACGTTAGGTGTCGGTGCATCGATTGCGACCCTGGACGTGGACAACGACGGTGATATGGATCTCGTCGTCGGTGATGAGCGCGGCGTCCATCTGCTCGCGAACGAGGGGGGCAATACTCGCCTCTCCGCCCAGATCGCGCTGACAGGACTTCGCACCGGGAGCGGGAAGAACAACGACTTCGGCCTTGGCGCCAGACTTGATCTTCGAGCCGGTGAGCTGCACGAGACGCGCGTCGTCACGAGCCGCCTCACGCACTTCGGCCTGGGCTCGCACCTCAAAGCCGACGTCCTCCGCATCCAGTGGCCCAACGGCGTCCCACAGACGATTTACTTCCCGGGTTCCGACCAGGACGTCCTCGAGCTCGAGACGCTCAAGGGTTCCTGCGCCTTCCTCTACACCTGGGATGGGCAAGGCTTCCGGTTCGTGACTGACGTCATGTGGCGGAGCGCGTTAGGCATGCCCGTCGGGCTCATGGGCAGTGACGAGGATGGCGCGACCATGTACGCACCCGCCGGGGCGTCGCGGGAGTTCCTGCGGATTCCCGGCGCTGCCCTGAAGCCGAGGAATGGTCGCTACGTCATGCAGCTCACCGAGGAGCTCTGGGAGACGGCCTACACCGATGAAATGAAGCTGCTCACAGTCGATCACCCGGATTCGGTAGATGTCTTCGTCGACGAGCGCTTCATGCCGCCGGCGCCCGTCAGGCTCCGTCTCTACCACGTGGTCGGGCAGCATTCGCCGGTTTCCGCCATCGACGATCGCGGCAATGATGTCCTCGCAGCGCTGCGGGAGCACGACGACGTATTCGTCTCGAACCTGACGCCGCTCCGCTACCAAGGACTCGTCGAGCCGCACGACCTGACGCTCGATCTGGGCCCTGACGCCGGTGGGCCGGGTTCGTTGCTCATCCTGCGCGGTTGGATCTACCCGACCGACGCGAGCATCAACGTCGCGGTGTCGCAGCAGTCCGCGCTGAAGCCGACGTCACCCGTGCTCGAGGTACGCGGCGCGAACGGCCAATGGACGCCGGTGAAGCCCGATCTCGGATTCCCGTCCGGCAAGAACAAGACGATCGTCGTCGACCTCGCAGGGAAGTTCCTCACGAGCGACCATCACGTCCGCATTCGGACGAACATGCAGATCTATTGGGACCAGGCGATCGTCGCGCGCGAAGCACCAGCCGTGGCGGCGAAGGTCGACACGCTGGCGCCGCTCTCCGCCGACTTGCACTTCCGCGGATTCTCGAAGACGTATCGCAAGGGCGGCCGTTACGGTCCGCACTGGTTCGACTACTCGCACGTGAGCAAGGAGTCGCCGTGGCGCACGATCGAGGGCGCCTTCACGCGCTTCGGTAATGTCCTGCCTCTGCTCGACCGCTCGGACGACATGTACATCATCATGGCGCCCGGTGATGAGGCGACCGTCGAGTTCGACGCGAGGTCCGCTGAGTCGTTGCCGAAAGGATGGACGCGAGACTTTCTTCTCTATACGGACGGCTGGATCAAGGACTCTGACTTGAACACGGCGTTCGGCACCACGGTCGCCCCGCTCCCATTTCATGGTATGAAGGAGTACCCCTACGCCTCCGGCGAGGCATACCCAACGGACTCGGCGCACCAGCGTTTTACGCGTGAGTACAACACTCGGATAATGCAACGCTAGGCGGTTGCGTAGTTGAATAACCAGTAACCAGTTCCAGTAACCAGTTCCAGTAACCAATTACCAATTCCAGTAACCAATTACCTGTGGTAGTGCCGCGTAGACCAAGCCAAACCGTTAGGCGTGCAATCATTGCGGTCCCGTTCTTCGCCGCGATTGCCCTGGCCTTCCGCCTGAACAGCGGCCCGATCGGCGCACCAGCGGATGCCGCCAATCCCGGCTTCGTCCTCACCGATGCGACCAAAGCCGCCGGGATTACGTTCGTCCATAAGCGCCCATCATTCGACCCGAAGATCGCGAACGTCGAACCCCACGTCGCCGCACTCGGCGCCTCCGTTTCTGTCACGGACTTCGACAGCGACGGCTGGCCCGACCTTTACTTCACGAACAGCCGCTTCGGCGAGCCTAACGCACTGTACCGGAATAAAGGCGATGGCACGTTCGAGGACGTGGCAGCGACCGCCGGCGTCGCTGATCTGAACCGCCCCGGCGAAGGCGTCTCCATGGGCGGCGTTTGGGGCGACTTCGACAACGACGGCCGTGAAGACCTGCTCGTCTACCGCTACGGCTACCTCGCACTGCTGAAGAACGTGGACGGCAAGCGATTCGAGGACGTCACCCAGGCCGCCGGACTGCATCGCTGGGTGAACAGCAATGGTGCAATCTGGTTCGACTACGACCGCGACGGCCTGCTCGACCTGTACGTCACCGCGTATTTCCGAAGCGACATCGATCTGTGGCACGTGACGACGACACGGATCATGCACAATAGCTTCGAGTACGCGGACAACGGCGGGAAGAACCTCCTCTTCCACAACGTCGGCGGTGGCAGGTTCGAGGACGTGACCGACAAGCTCGGCGTCGGCAGCACGCGATGGACGCTCGCGGCGGCGTCCGCTGACTTTGACGAGGATGGCTGGCCGGATCTCTACCTCGCGAACGACTATGGCCCCGAGGAACTGTTCCTCAACGACCATGGCCAACGTTTCGTGCCGGTGAAGGCAGGTCTGTCGAGCGAGTCCAAGAGCGGCATGTCTGTCGCGTTAGGTGACGCGTTCAACCGCGGACGCCTGGACGCCTTCGTCACGAACATCTCGGAGCGGGGCTACCTCTTCCAGAACAACAACCTTCGCCTCAACCGCCTCGTGGACTCGAAGCGTTTCGTCAACGTGGCCGAGGGCGCGGTTGCCGACGCCGGTTGGGCGTGGGGCGCGCAGTTCGGAGATCTCAACAACGACGGCATGAACGAGCTCTTCGTCGCGAACGGCTTCATTTCCGCCGACCGCAATACGAGCTACTGGTACGCCATGTCGAAGATCGCTGGCGCTAACGGGCGCCTGTTCGAGGACGCGGCGACCTGGCCGGCGTTCGGCAACGCGAGCCTGTCCGGCTACGAGCGGTCACGCGTGTATCTCAATCGCGGGGCTGCCGGCTGGACCGACGTGGCTGCCCGCGTTGGAGCCACCGACACGTACGACGGCCGCGCCGTCGCGCTCGCCGACCTCGGGAACCGCGGCGTGATCGACGTAATAGTCGCAAATCAGAACCAACCGGTGACACTCTACCGTACGACGGCCGACTCGGCTAATCACTGGGTCGGGTTTCACCTCGTCGGCACGCGCAGCAACCGCAGCGCAATTGGCGCCGAGGTGATCGTGGAGTCGGGTGATCTGAAGCAGCGCCGGATTGTCGACGGCGGAATGGGTTTCGCGAGCCAGAACGATCGTCGGTTGCACTTCGGACTTGGCCAGCGCGAGTGGGTCGACCGCGTCGTAATTCATTGGCCGTCTGGCACCGAGCAGGTGCTGCAGCATCCGCTTATCGACCGGATGCTCACGATCACCGAAGCATCCCGATGACGGAACTTGCCGCAGCAGCCTCCACGCCTCTGTCTTGGAAAGACCGCGCTCGGCGCATCGATCCGCGGTACCTCATCGCGTTTCTCATCACGCTGGTGCTGGTTCTCGCGCAGTTGCGCTACCACATCGTCGGCGGCTACGAGCGGCTCGCCGTCGCGTTGCTCGCATGCACGGCGACCGAAGCCCTGCTCTCGTGGTTCGATCGCGGTAAGGTCGTCAACCTCCAGAGCGCGTACATCAGCGGCATTAGCTTGACACTGCTGGAGAAGCCACAGGGGGCGGCGCTGTGGCCGATTGCGTTAGGCGGCTGGCTGGCGATCTCCTCCAAGTACGTCCTGCGCTATCGCGAAAATCACCTCTGGAACCCGACGAACTTCGCGATCGTCACGCTGCTGCTGGTTGCTCCGGAGCGCATCTCGGTTTTGAGCCACCAGTGGGGCAACGACCTCGCGACGAACCTCGTGATCTGGACGTTCGGGCTGGTGATAGCATCGCGGGTTCGCGTCCTTCACATCACGCTCACGTACGTCGCCAGCTTCTTCGCGCTGAACACGCTGCGCAGCCTGATACTCGGCCAGCCGATCCTGCCGGAGATCGCACCGATCACGGGGCCGATGTATCAGCTGTTCGTGTTCTTCATGATCACGGACCCACGCACCGTCGTGCGCGGCCGTCGCCCTCAGATGATCGTTGCCGTCATCATCGCTCTCGTGGAAGCAATGATCCGGTTCGCGTCGGATCAGGGCTGGCCGCTTCCCACCGCGTTCAACGCGGCACCGGCACTTGTGGCGCTGTGGCTCGTGGGTCCGGTGGCGAAGTGGATCGATCTGCGGCGCGCCGGTCCGCGAAAACTGGCTCCGGTCCCATCCCCCGAAGCGCAGGTAGCGCCTCCAGTATCTGCTCGCGAGTCATCCCCAGCAGTGAGTGCCGTTCGATGAGCACATCGAGGTCGACCCGGTAGAGATTATGGCGTGTAGCGTCTGCTAAGCCGGCGACGTTGCGAGGCGCGATCGCGGCGGTCGCCCATTCCACGTAGCGACGGCGATCCTCCTCGCGTCCCACATCACCGCGAGAACGTGTGATCTCCTTGAGCCGTCGGAGACTTTCGCCAGGTAGCGGATCGAGCACTGCGTCTCCCACTCCCAGAAAGCCGCTCCACGCTGCGTCATCGCCGGCTGCGATGCGTTGCTTGACCTCCGCGTACGACACCGTGCCGAAGTACAGCATGGCGTGCGCGGCGAAGAGGTCGAAATGCGCCATGGCCTCGTACGCGCCCGCCACCATCCGGTCGACCTGGTCGGCCTCCAACGTGAGCAACGCCGCGTAGTGGCCAAGCTCGGCAACGTTAGGCATCGCCCGCTGTGTGGCGTGTTGCTCGAACATGAGTCCGAGACGCTCGATCGCACGCAGTCCCCACGCGATGCCCGTCGAGAAGAGCGGGTCGACGAACCCATACGCGTGCGGAAGCAGGACCCACCGGTCACCAGCAGCCATCGTGAGCCGGTGCTGGATGCCAGGCACGAATCGGATCGGTATGATCGCTGTCGCGTCGCCGAACAAGGTGCCGATTGTGGGATACCGCCTGAGCAGTAGCGCCCAGAGTTGATCTGGGTCTCGCGTAGCGCCGATCGCAGCGAGGCCACGTGGTGTGAGCGAGAACCCAGCGCTCGTGACGCCATCGTCGAATCGGAGGCTGTACATCCAGCCTTCATCGATCAGATGGTGGACGGCCGCCCAGTCGTCGGGATATGGTCCATCTGGAAGGTCTCGCGCGACCTCGCGTACGGAACCCACACCGGTGAAGTGGCTGAACACGAGCGCCGAACGCGTCTCGGTCCGATCCAGCCCGGATGGTATGCCGAGCTGCCGCGCGAGAAACCCGCCGGGCCCCGATGCGTCGATCACGAAGCCCGCGTCCAGCCCGATTGGCTCCCCATCTCGGCTCCCCGACAGCCGCACGCGATTGGACTCGAACCGGGCGGTGGCAAGCTCCGTCCGATCCCGGTAGTCCACGCCAGCCGCCACCGCTTGCCGAACGAAGTGATGATCGACGTCGGCACGCAGCCAGTGCGTGTCCGACACGGAATCGTTAGGGCTTGCCGCAACGAGCAACCGCTCCGACTCGAAACCGCGGTCCGCGAACGACTCTCCCGGATGGTGCCGGTAGAACGTGAACCCGCGTTTGAGCCCGCAGCGAATGCCTGGATAATGCTCGAGCCATCGGCCGTGCGTCGCGAGACGATAGCAGTCCGCGAGACCGTATCGTCGCCCAAGTCTCTCCAGCGACAGATTGGCGAGCGGTGTCGTCGACTCACCGATGGCGAATCGGGGATGCGCTCCGCGCTCCAGCAACACGACGTCGTATCCGAGGACCGCGAGGACGCGCGCCATGAGAGCGCCCGAGAACCCGCTGCCCACAACAGCGACGTCGTATCGCTCGCGCGTCACTGTCCACCGCAGACGGAGCAGGCGACTCGCGGCTCAGACCTTCCCGTTAGGTTGAGCCGCGCAAGCCGTTCGATCCGTACCGAGCTGCACTCACTGCATGTGGCCAGACGCTGCGCATCCCACAGGTCTGCCGTGACCACGGTTGGCGCGAACTCGAGGCACCGGTCCAACGCGTCCTCCAGCCCCGATAACGTGGGTAGCGTGAAGTGCCCGAGTGCTTGCAGTCGCTCCATTTCACCGTTCCCGCCGCGCACTGGAATGATCGCCACGACCGCAGCTCCGCACCGCACTGCGTATTCGACCGCTTGCACGGTGGACTGCACGGCCTCCTGAGCAGGCACATACGGCGCGTTGAGCAGCACGAAGACTCGAAGCGCGATCGCATGATCAGCCAGGAAACCAGCCGCCTGGGCAAATCGCGTTAGGCTCAGTCGCTTGTTGAGATGCTCGATCGCGGCCGGATGAGTCGTTTCGAGCCCGATCGCGACCTCCAAACTGCCCGACAGCATCCGCGCGACCTCGAGCGTCCGCGGGCCGACTGTGCGCGCGTGCGACTCTACCGTGACTCCGGCGAACGGTGCAGCCAGAGCCGCGATCGCCGGCAGGTCCTGCGCGGGGACTGCGCGCTGATCGAAGAAGTTACTGGCGTTGTAGAGCTTCAGTCGGTTCGGAACCGGAGGCGGCGTCGCATCGAGCACTTCCTTCAACTGCCAGGCGAGCGCCCCAGCTGGCGTCGGCCCGTCGATCGTCCACCGCCACAGGTCGCAAAACGAGCACGTATACGGACACTCTGCGCCGGCCAGAAACACCGTCAGTGCTCGCTCGGTCGTCCCATCCGGCCGGCGTTCCTCTTCCACCAGCGAACCGTGGGCCCGCCATGGATCCACCCATGGCTTGGGCGGTCGCAGCTTTCGGATTCGCTGGTCGGCGGTCGTTCCGATCACACAGCTGCCGTGTGCAGCGACTCGAAGTGGCGTCGATACCGCGCCTCGTTCTGCGGGAAGAGCCGCTTGATCTGCGACTCGGCTACTGACCCGTGCTGGAACCGGCGTTTCTCGAACACTGGCATGTCGAGCTCCAGCACTGACCGAACGCCGCGCTTCACGATCTCGCCCTTGAGCGCGTACAACCGCTCGTGCGACCCCTCAGTCAACTGTGCGAACGGGATCGCCTCGGCGACCTCGATCACGTTAGGCCGCGTGTACGGGCTGAAGCCAACGAACTCGTACGCCCGCGCGCACGCATAGCTGCGCACGCATCCACGGCTGTATCCACCCGAGTATGTGATCGAGTGCTTGATCGAGTCGACGCCCCACCCTTCCTGGTAGAGCATGCGGTTATTGACGACGCTGCGGATCGTCAGCTCGCTGTTCACCTCGATCGGATAATCCTTGAGGTTTTCGTCGCCGCCGTCGCCGTCCACGATGAGACGCCAGTCGGGATAGCGTTCCCTGATTCCCTCGAGCAGCGCAAGGTTCACCGCGGCGCATTCGACGTCGAGCGGTTTGTAGTCCTCGATGACGGCAACCGCACGCAATGGGTCGAGCGCGCTGGACGGAACGTCGATCACCTCGCCAAGCATTTCCAGATTGACTCGCGTGAGGAATTCGCGAGCCTGGCGAGCGTCGGCGCCTTCGCCATCGACGGTGAGTGTGAACGCCTTGAGGCGTGATGGCGACTGACCTTCGTTGAGCAGCAGCCTGTAAAGACACAGCAATACGGATGCGCTGTCGATTCCGCCCGAGAATTCGACGCCAATGGGCTCGTCGCGCTCCTGTGCCTCGAGCCAGCCTCGCAGCTCGCTGTACAACGCCTCGATGTAGCGTGTCCCTATGACGTCGAGATCTGGCGGTAGGACCCCGCGCGGCGGGTCGAAGAACCGTTGATGCACAGGATTCGGGTCAGGACAGCCGATGAGTCGAAGCGTCGTGATGTGATGCGCCGGCACCATGCGCGTATAGCTCGGATGGAATTGATCCGCCCATCCACGCCGTGCCAGTTCCTCGCCGATCACGTCGATGCGCTCGGCCACGATCAGAACGGGCCCCTCGCTCGCCTTCGCGAGAAAGTAGCGGAGTGGGCGATCGAGACTCCGTGCGAGCACGACTCGCTCTCCCTCCTGCGCAACGAGTGCAAACGAGCCTTCGAGCTCGCACACGCCGTCGGCGTCGAGTGCCAACAGCCGCCGCTGTGCCTCCACGTCACTGACGCTCCAGAGACACTGTGAATCGGGCGGTACGAGATTGATGACGTGCGCAATTGGGTAAGTCATGCTGCGTTTGATCGTCGTTGGTTCGCCGTCGATTCGTCGTCAGGTTGTTGCCGCCTGCCGCCTGTGTCGCCTACCGCCTGCCGCCTGTTGACCCTCGCCCGTCCCTGGCTTCCCGACGTCCGACACGCGCACGGATGACCGACTTTATTCCGCCACGAACATTGAAGTCGCCGACGACCTCCATCCATCGCGGCTTCGCGCACGCGCTGAGGTCATCGAGGATGCGATTCACGGCACGCTCGTAGAAGATGCCATCGTTGCGAAAGCTCCAGAGATAGAGCTTGAGGCTCTTGAGCTCGAGGCACACGTCGCCCGGCACGTATGTGATGATGATCGTGCCGAAATCCGGTGCGCCACCTTGCAGCAACGCGAGCTCCTTCGCATCGCTCTCCACTCCTCCGACTGGGCAGAGCGACGTGAACTCGGGGCAGGTCATATCGATCTCGTAGTCCCGGCCGGGATACGGATTCGGAAAGGTCTCCAACAGTTCCGGTTGAGGCATGGCCGAAAGAATGCACGGCTAGCGAGTCGCGAGCAACGCACTTCATGATTGTCCCTGTGCGCCGCCTCACTCGAAATGCGATACGCGCATTACACAATCGCATCCGCAAGCTCAACCGTGGTGACTCTGCGACTCTGGTGCGCGTCGCACATCATGATGCGTCGTTATTGACCGCGAGTATGGACACACATTGTACCGCGTCGTAGGTTAGCGAATAGGAGCCGGTGCTTATGCGCCGGCCAACGCCGCCGCGAGAACGGCGTGGCGGCACCTGCCCCCCGGCACGTCCGGGGGGCTCTTTTTTTCGCTACGTGGAAATCAAAAACCCTCACGATGCCTCTCGATGTGAGAGTGACATCCCGAGGGTCTCCGCTTTTTGCCGTCGCCTGCCGCCTGCCGCCTAATCGCGATCTTTCAACTTCTTCGACATTTCCTCGAGTATCCGCCGCTCATCACTCGTCAGACTATCGAGCCCGTGCTCGGAGATCTTGTCGAGCACCACGTTGAGCTGATCATCCGGTCGCTTCGGAGCGACCTTTGGGCTCGGAGTCGGCGGCGAGCTGGCCTGGCGACGTGCCACCGCAGCCTTGCTCTTCGCCACGATGTCATCGACCTCCTGCACCTTCTCCCGCGAGCGAGGCAGCCGGGGAATCGGGCGTGGCGTTTCATCCGGAACATCCGGAATCTGCGAGACTCGTTGCTTCAGCCGGTCGAGACTCGTTGCCGATGACGTCCGAAGATACAGCCAGCCAGCGGCCAGACCTCCCAAATGGGCAAGGTACGCAACACCGGTGAGGCGATCCGTTCCGGCCACTTCGGTTCCCGCCATTCCCGCGATGAGAATGACTGCGGCTAGCATCGCAACGGTCCACTTCACTCTGAGCGGCATCACGCCGAAGAGATAGATCTCGTCGTCCGGCCACCGCATCGCGTAGGCGAGCATCACACCGAGTACGGCCGCCGACGCCCCGAAGAGAATCGCATTCCGCGCGAAAAGCAGATGCGCAAACCACCCGCCGAGCCCGCAGAGGATGTAATAGCGCGCGAACTCCCCAGCGCTCCAGGTACGCTCGATCCGCGGACCGAACAGGTAGAGCGTGTACATGTTCAGGGCGAGATGCCAGAACCCGCCATGCACGAACATGTAGGTCGCGATCGTCCACCACGACCGCCCGAGGTCATGCACCTCAAACCCGAGGGTCTGCTGCACGTCCTCCGGACGCACCACCGTCAACTGCAGGAAGTAGATCGCGACGTTGATCGCGATCAGCCACTGCACGGCGGGCGTGATCCGGGGAGTCTCGGTGTCGTCGGTGATCTGGTAGGACATGCGGGGCCTGCTACAGCAATATACGGCTCAACGAGGAATCACAACTATACAGTCCGCCACAACCGTCTGTTCCTGGGACGTTCAGGCTATCCCTCTACGCCCGACGCAGTTCCCTCGTTGTCTCTCATCGCGCCGATCCGCTGACTCCGCTAACGCAGCGCCGCTGGCCCGGGGATTCGCAGAGCCAAACGAGTATCGCCGTGAATCGAGATAGCCTGCTCGATCAGCGTGGCCCAACGTCGGTCGAGCGTCGGTCGCTCTCCAGTCGGGCCAGGATGCACCACAATCATCGTGCCGGCACTTGCCCCGTGTGCCTGCTCGACGATCCGTATAAGTTGGGCGTCACTCGTGTCGTCGCGCGCTACCAGCACGAGCGCATGATCGCACCCCGCGGCCGCGGCCTCACGAAGCGTCTCGAGCGGACGATCCACCGGGCGCGAATTCGTGGAAAGCTCGAGCGTCACCTGCACGAGCTTGAGCCACTGCTTGAGTGACCCGATGGCTTCGGGGCGCTCGCCGTCGGTATCCACCATTACCGGCGCCTTGCCAGTCACCTGACCCAGCACCGTCGCAAGAAACTCCGGATTGCCGAGCGCGTCGCGACCCGAGATCGCGATCGAGTGATACGTCGATCGCGTGAGAATCCTGTCGATCTCACGCGCGAGCGCATCCGCTCGGTACATCGTTGCCGTCTCGGCCTCGCCCGCAAACCGCACGAACAGTTGCCGACGTCCCTGCCATACCCCTTGTGCTTGAATCCCGGAGGGTACACCGGCGAGTGCGGCAGTCAGTACTGGCGTCGGCATTACGGGTCTCCTTGAGTCTCCACCGCGAGCCGCACGATCCGGTCGCAGAGTTCGGGAAACGAGATTCCAGCTGCGGCGGCGGCTTGAGGAATCAGACTCAGCGCCGTCATTCCCGGAAGGGTGTTCGCCTCGAGACAGTAGAACACCCCGTCAGGGGACATGCGAAAATCGATGCGCGCGTACCCCCGCAATTTCAGCGCGCGAAATGCGCGCCGAGCAAGATCCTGAATCGTATGCGTTTCTTCGGCTGTGAGATCCGCGGGGAAAATCTCACGCGCCATTCCTGCAGTGTACTTGCATTCGTAGTCGTAAATCTCGTGCACCGGGATGATTTCGCCAACCGGCAATGCCTCATCTCCGAGAATTCCGACCGTAAGCTCTCGCCCCGGAATGAACTGCTCGACCATGACCTCGTCGTCATACTTTGCTGCCTCGTCGATGGCATCCCAGAGCCCCCCGATCTCCCGCACGATCGAGAGCCCGACCGTCGATCCTTGCTTGCTGGGCTTCACCACAACCGGCAATCCGAGCTCCCGCTCTACCTCGTCGGCAAAGCCCTGTTCCCGGTTCCCCGTTCCCGGTTCCCCGCGCGCCTCCGGCGCGCCGCCGATTCCCGATTCCCGATTCCCGATTCCCGAGATTGGCGCCATGCGCCAATCGGCGGTCGGTACCCCCGCCGCCCGGAATAGATGCTTCGATAGATCCTTGTCCATCGCGAGCGCGCTCGCGAGGTGACCACTCCCTGTATACGGCACACCGGTCAGGTCCAGCAATGCCTGGAGAGTCCCGTCCTCACCTTGCCCGCCGTGCAGTGCCAGAAACAGGACATCGGTCTGCGGCAACGACCGAAGTGTTCCTGGCAGCTGTGCGTTCAGCCGCACGAGCGCCTGAACGTCCGGCGGGATCGTCTTCACGACCTTCCCGCTGAGGAGCGCTTGCTCGTCCGGCGCCGACAGAATGCCGTGCGCCGTATCCACCGACAGCACGTCATGACCGTGAGTTCGAAGCGCTTCGGCTACTCGCACGCCCGAGGCGAGCGAGACATCGCGTTCGGCGGAGGTTCCGCCCATGAGAACGGTGATCTTCAAGGCAGCGTCCGAAGGGGTTCCTGAGAGCGCGATGAAGGAAGAGCCTAGCGCGCCATCATGAACGACAGCATGTCCGACCGCGTCACAATCCCCTGAATCGTGCCATGGTCCTGGACCAGCACCGCGGGATTCGACTTGGAAAGAAGCTTCACGATCGCGTCCACCGCATGTCCGGCGTCAACCACCGGGAACGGCGCGTCCATCACATCGCTGACCGTCTGATCGAGCACCTTCGGGTTCTCGAGACTCTTCGCCGAAAGCGACCAATCGCTCACCGAGCCAACGCACGTGGCGCCATCCATCACGGGCAACTGCGACACGTCATGGAGACTCATCAGCCGGAGCGCCTGACGCACTGTTTGCCCCGGCGCGACACTCACGATCACCGGCGCGTTTCCTTCCTTCGTGCCGAGGACATGAGCCATTGTCGCGCGGTCGGCATCGAGCAGCTGATTTTCGCGCATCCACTCGTCGCTGTACAGCTTCGACAGGTACCGCTCACCCGTATCGCACAACACCGTCACCACGAGAGCATCCGGATCGTTGATCCGCCGCGCGACGTTGAGCGCCACATGTGCAATCAGGCCTGACGAGCCGCCAGCGAAGAGTCCCTCTTCTCGCGTGAGGCGCCGAGCCATTGCGAATGCTTCCTTGTCACTCACCGTCTGGAACTCGTCGATCACACCCATGTCGAGCGTGCTGGGAATCTTGTCCTGTCCGATGCCCTCGACCTTGTAGGGTGTCCCCTCGATCTTGTTCGCGCCCTGACTTCGCCAGTACTCCGCCAGAATGGAGCCCTGCGGGTCGCCGACGATGATTTGGATCTTCGGATTCTTTTCCTTGAGGTACCGCCCGACACCCGTCACCGTGCCGCCTGTCCCCGCGCCTGCCACAAAGTGCGTGATCCGGCCTTCCGTCTGTTCCCACAGTTCCGGGCCCGTCGTCGCATAATGCGCGTCAGGATTCGCATCGTTGTAGAACTGGTCCGCCAGGATCGCGTTAGGCGTTTCCTTCGCCACGCGCTTCGCCATCATGACGTAACTGTCCGGATGGTCCGGGGGGACCGCTGTTGGCGTGATGATGACCTCCGCACCGAACGCCTTCAGGAGTCGGACCTTTTCCTGCGACATCTTGTCCGGCATCGTGAAAATGCAACGGTAGCCGCGGAGCGCCGCCGCGATCGCAAGCGCAACGCCGGTGTTGCCGCTTGTCCCTTCGACGACGGTCCCACCTGGCTTGAGTCGGCCCTCACGCTCCGCTTGCTCGATGATCGGGAGTCCGATGCGGTCCTTCACCGAGCCGCCGGGATTGAAGATCTCAGCCTTCGCGTACACCGGCGTGCGCATCCCGCGCGTCACTTTGTTCAGTCGAATGAGCGGTGTCCACCCCACGGTTTCGAGCACGGAATCGTAGGGCGTACGGTTTCGCTCCACGAACGCCGGAGCAGTTGGTGTCGTCTGCGACATAAGCGCCCTAGTCTCTCGGTTTCAGCACCGTGTCTCCCGGCAGCGGCAACGCGTCCGGATGACGAAAATAGACGGGGAACAGCACCGAGATCGCCAGGGGAGCACCTTTCGCATATGCGGGCTTGAAACGCAGGTCCCGGGCGCCGCGCACGGCGGCCGTGTCGAGCGCTGCATATCCCGAGCTCTCCACCACCGACGTCGACTCTGGACGCACCGCCCCCTGAGCATCGATATGAATGCGTAGCGTCACGTTCCCCTGCACTTTCTGCGCGTAGAGCTCCGGCGGGTATTTGAAGGGGAGCTCCGTATTCTGCATGACCGGCAACGAGTCCGGAACGAGACTCGACTGAAGTGCCTCGATCATCTTCTTCGCGTCACGCTTGTCGATACAGGCTGACGCGATGACCGTGAGTGCGATCGACACCACACCGGCACGCCACATACGATTCATCGGCCAGTGAGGCGTCCCGCCCTCATACATTGCGCGGACCCGCCTTCGCCTCGTCTACCAGCTTCGCAAGCTGCTCGAGCGCCTGCAGCGGTGTCATCGTGTTGATGTCCAGCGCGCGCAGCTGCTCGATCACAGGATGCGGCATCCCGAAGAGTCCGAGCTGCTCTGAACGCGCCACGACGACGTCGGCTCGTATGGGACGCGCGTCAGGGTTCCCACCATGTGAACGTTCGTCGGCACGGTCGCTCTTCCGGCCAAGCGCCGTCGCCATCTGCGCGCCTTCGCCTTCGAGCAGGGCAAGGACCTCGCGTGCACGCCCCAAAACCGGTGCGGGGAGGCCAGCAAGCCGACCGACCTCGATGCCGTACGATCGATCGGCGCCGCCGGGCTGCAGCCGATGGAGAAACAGCACCTGCGGCGCCGTGCCCTGCGGTCCGGCGACTTCACGAACTGCCACGTTATAGTTGCGAACTGCGTCTAATTCGTCCGCGAGCTGCGTCAGCTCGTGGTAATGCGTCGCGAAAACCGTTTTGCACCCGAGCCGATCGTGCAGATGCTCGCTCACCGCCCAGGCGATCGAGACGCCATCGTATGTTGATGTTCCGCGGCCGATCTCATCGAGCAACACGAGACTCCGCTGCGTTGCCGTGTGGAGGATTGCGCTGGTCTCGGCCATCTCCACCATGAACGTCGACTGCCCACGAACGAGGTTGTCGCTTGCCCCCACGCGGGTAAAGACACGGTCGACGACCCCAATGCGCGCGTGCGCGGCGGGCACGAAGCTGCCCATCTGGGCGATCAGCACGATCAGCCCGATCTGTCGGAGAACCGTCGACTTGCCCGCCATGTTGGGGCCGGTGAGGATGATGAGCCGTGCGTCGTCCGTGAGCCGCGTGTCGTTAGGTATGAACTGCTCGCGCGGCATCATGCGCTCCACCACCGGATGCCGCCCGCCAACGATCTCCAGTGTGAATTCCTCCGTCATCTCCGGTCGCGAGTAGCCCTCACGCTCGGCCACCTCGGCGAATGTGGAGAGCACGTCGAGCGCCGCCACCACATTCGCTGCTTGTTGCAGCCGCCGGATCTCACCACCCACATGCGTGCGGAGCTGATCGACGAGCTCGCGCTCACGCGTCTCGATCCGCTCGGTCGCCGTCAGCACACGCTCCTCGTACTCCTTGAGCGCCGGAGTCACGTACCGCTCGGCTCCGGTCAGCGTCTGGCGTCGTTGGTAGTCCGCCGGAATGAGATGACGGTTGGCGTTCGAGACCTCGATGTAGTACCCGAATACCCGGTTGTATCCCACCTTGAGCGACGCGATGCCAGTGCGCTCGCGCTCCACCGCCTGGATCTGCGCGATAGCGTCCTTGCCGCCGCTCCGAAGAGTGCGCAATGCATCGAGATCAGAGTCCACGCCCGCTCGTATGGCGTCCTCTTCGCCCACGACATTCGGCGGCCGCTCGACGAGCGTCGTGATGATGCTGTCCGCAATGTCGCTGCACGCATCCCAGCGCGCGGCAATGGTCGCTAGCACCCCCGCGGTACCTAACGACTTCATCGCCTGCTCGACGGCTGGCATCCGCGCCAGGGAATCGCCGAGGGCGCGGAGCTCACGCGGCGTCGAGCGCCCTGCTGCGGTCTTGCTCGCGAGCCGCTCGAGATCGCGCACGCCGTCGAGCGCAGCACGCATTGACGCGCGGATGATCGGATCGGCGACCAACGCCCCGACGGCATCGAGCCGCTGATCGATCGCCGAGCGCTCCACCAGCGGGGCGAGTATCCATCGCCGGAGCATTCGCGCCCCCATCGGCGTGAGCGTGCGGTCGAACACGCCCAGGAGCGTCCCGGATAGATCGGCGCCGCGAGAGGAGCCGTTGCCGTCCCCACCGCGAAGCGATTCGACCAGCTCGAGGTTCCGCCGGGTCATCTCGTCGAGCGGCATCGTCCCGCCGCTGTGCTCGAGCACTGGCCGTCCAAGATGCGGGACGCCACCGGGCTGAAGTTCGCGGAGGTAACGCAGCAGAGCACCGGCCGCGCCCACGGCGCTCGCAACGCCATCGCCAATACCAAGGCCGGCAATCGACATCACGCCGAAATGCCGCGCCAGCTCGTCAGCCGCGAGCGCCGGGTCGAACTCCCACGCGTCGCGCTCGGTCACGAGTGCCCCTTCCGCACGCGGTGATGTCGACCGTGACCGGTCCGGCTCTCCTCGTGGAACGAGAATCTCCCGAGGCGAGAACCGTGCGAGCATGGCCGGCGCGTCGGACACCGGTACGAGCGTTAGGCGGAACTCTCCAGTTGAGACATCCGCCGCGGCAACGCCCACCTCCTCCGCGGTGGCGTACACGGCACAGAGGAAGTTGTTGCGTGCTCCGTCCAGCAGATCGTCCGAGAAGGCGGCCCCTGGCGTGACTGTCTCCACGACCTCCCGCCGAACGATTCCCTTCGCGAGCTTGGGATCCTCCACCTGCTCGCAGATCGCGACCCGGAAGCCCTGCTGCACGAGGCGGCGGAGATACTCTCCGACAGCCTTCACCGGAACGCCGGCGAGCGGCACTTCGGCGGCACCGCCGTTGTTTCGCGCGGTCAGCGTTAGGCCGAGATGGCGCGACGCAATCTCGGCGTCATCATAGAACATCTCGTAGAAGTCACCCATGCGAAATAGTAGGATCGCGTCCTGATGTCGGGACTTGATTTCCCGATACTGTTGCATGAGCGGCGTGGCCTCTCGACTCACGGTCGTTCCGCCTCGACAATGATGCCTTTCACGTTGACCTGAGCCATTTCCCGCAGGACTTCCGCCGCACGATCGCGCGTTGGATACCGCCCAACGCGGACCCGGAATGGTTTGCTCGTGCCGACGATGCGCACGTTATATCCTCGAGTCGACAGCCGCTTCGCGAGTACTTCTGCAGAGTCGCGAGTAACGTACGCGGCGGCTTGAACGCTGTACTGTTGCCGTGCCTGCGTTGACGTTTCGGTGGTGCGCGCGGCAGTCGTATCGCCAGCCGCCCGTGTCGCAGCGAGGGTCGCGCACCGCGGTGCGTAATACTCGAGTTGGTTCCGAAGCTCGACGTCGGCCGGAGTGAGGTTCTCCCGCGCCGCTGACACAGCGGCGCATCCGGCAACGTCGTCACCGTCACCGAACGAGAGTTGCGCCAGCATGACGTTCGCGCGGGTGCTGATCGGGCCAGACGGGTGCTCCCGCTGGATTCTCGTGAGGTGCGTACGTGCACTCGCGCGATCGCCACGTGTCGTTTCGAGCTGCGCGAGCCGGAAAAGCGCTTCCTGGGCTCGCGGCGAGAGTGGATACTCCACAGCGATCCGTCGGTAATCCCGCTCGGCCCCAGCGGCTGTCTTGCTGAATGTCGCGCGCCAGAACAACGCCTCTGCATAACGCGGCGTCCCCTCGGCAGTCGCTCGCAAGACTGAATCCACGACGGCTCGTCCCGCCGAGTCTTGACCCGCGGTGACCATGCGTTGTGCACGCACGAAAACGGACTCGGTCGCCGGTGACGGGGCCTGCGCTATCACGACACCGGTCACCCCGGCAGCAGCCACGCACACGATGATCGAGCGCCTCACGATCCGCGAGCAATACACGGCACTACATCTCATCGGTGTCCGTCGACTTCTCTACGCCGCTGCACGACGAGGCGCACCACAGAGCGTGAGCACAAGCGACGCAATGATCTGCTCGTCGGACGAGAGCCTGGACTCCTTGAGCGCGTAATCGGCGGCGAGCAGGGCGTCGATGGCTGCGTCGAGCTCCGACTGACGCCACGCTGGAACCGCCCTGCTCCAGGCACTAACCGCTTCTCCCCACGGACGCCCTGTATATGGGCTGCTCTCCTTCAGGAGCGCGAACAGCTCTCGTTCGATACCCACGGCCGGGAACCCGCGGTCTCGAGCCGCACGAGCCCACGCTACGGCCAGCGTCTGGGTCGTGAGCGCCATGACGATGGATACTGCCGTCACCTTTGGCTGTGCGAGCACATGGTCGATGACCGCTAGCGCACCCGGTGCATCGTGCGCGAGGACACGGTCGAGCAGGTCGCCTAACGTCTCCCCTCGGCGTACGCCGACGATGGCGCTCACGGCTTCGTCGTCGATCGCTGCTCCATTGGCGTAGCTTGCGAGCTTGTCCAACTCGGACGCGAGCTGCGGAAGGTCGTTCCCCACCGCGCTGATGAGCAGGTCTACGGCTGACGGCGTGATCGTAGAGTGGAGAACGGTGTCGACGTGATGCACGACCCATTTCGGCACGCGATCGCCCGTGAGCGGCTCGAACGCGACGGCGCACGCCTGCGTCGAGAGCGCGGCGTCGACCTTTGCGCCTGCAGGCGCAACCAGCAGTGCGACAACGTCTGGCGCTGGGGCAGCCAGGTATCGATCCAGCGCCACGCGAGCATCCTTCCTCAGAGCCTGCACGTCTCGCACGACTATGAGACGCCGATCCGCCATCATCGGCGGAGTCGACAGCAGTGACAGCAATGATTCGCCATCGATGTCGCCGCCACGTCTCAGATCCAGATTGAAGTCTCGCGTTGCTGGATCCACCGCCGCATCGATGACACGCCGGATCATCTCGTCCTTCAGAAACTCGTCGTCGCCATGAAAGTAGTACGCGGGCGCGAACGTTCGCTGCTGTAGCGCTTTCCGCAGATCACGCTGGGCATGGGGAGCGGCCATACGGCCTAATATAGAGAACCGCGAGTCCCCATGCGGGTGCAAAAAAACCCGCGACGACTTCTCGATCAGAGAACGCGTCGCGGGGATTCTCACCGGCACCGAACCGACGCGTGATCTACCGTCTAAGGCTCGCCTGCGTGAAGTGCACCTGCGCAAATCGCATTGGAGCTTGCTCCGCGAGGTACACCATCGGCCACACCGGCATCCCGGCAGACATAGACGCAACGAGCGCCTGATTCTCCACCGAGAGCTGGGGCGTCGCAGGTGCTGTAGCAACGACAGGCGAGAGAACGACCTCACCGCCTGGCCCCGTCCAGTTGAGTGACGCCGCGGTGACGTAGCCGATCGTCACGAGGCCGGCGGCAATGCTCATGAATGTTCCGATACCGGGGCCACGTGCCGCAATCGTCGGTCGAGCGAATGCAGCCGTGCGCTCCGACTCAATGCGTGCGCGCAGGCGAGTGTAGAAGTCCGACGAAGGCTCGACCGTCGGGAGATTGCGGAACACCAGTAAGGCACGCCGGACCTTCGCATCGTGCGCCGCACACTGCTCGCATTCGAGCAGATGTCGCTGCATTGCGACGACTTCTTCTCCAGAGAGAAAGTCGTCTACGAATGCGACGTGCTTGCTTCGGAAAGCGCGACAATCCATCGGCGACAAGATCCCCACGAAATGATTCGCATAACGGTACCCGCCCCCGGGAGCCGGGTTCCAGGATATTAATGTGCGCCTCGTCACGGAAGGGCCTACTTGATGGCGAAGAGCCCCAGCTTGCCGCTCTGGATGAGCATGGCAAGCTGGGGCTCCCTCTATGTAAAGGCCCAACGTCAGGCCGTCAGTGCTGTCCGCCCTACTCCAAGGCCGGCGCGATGATTTCGGCGAATGAATTCCGCGCCCGGTTCAGTCGCGACTTCACCGTACCGAGATTGCACGACGTGATCTCCGCAATCTCCTCGTACGACTTCCCTTCGAGCTCACGCAGAATGAATACCTGCTTGTGATGCTCGGGCAGCCGCTCCACCGACTCCTCCACGAGCTCACGGAGGTGCCGCTTCCTGTACATGTCATCCGGCCTCGAGTTGCTATCCTCGAACTGCAACGGCCGCTCCTCATCCTGCCAGTTCTTCTTGATGGTCTGAAACAGCACGAGCGGGTTGCGCGACCTGTTGCGGAGCTCGTTCTTCGCCAGGTTGGACGCGATAGTGTAGATCCACGTAGAGAACTTCTTCGAGCGGTCGAATCGATGTAGGTGCCGATGAACCCGGATGAACACCTCTTGTACGAGGTCCTCCGCCTTTTCGCGATCCCCGATCGTTCGGTAAACGAAGTTCAGGAGACGGGTCTGGTATCGCTCTACCAATTCTTGGAACGCTCGCTCCTCGCCGCCGAGAAACGCAGTAACAACCGCCGAGTCGTCCAGCGTGCGTAGCCTTTCTCTGACAGCCGCTCCAGGCAGCGATATCGCTCGCTTGATTGCGACGTCAGTCATTGTTCACACTCCCAGTGGTAGCTTCGGAAAACGCCAGCATCTGACAAGACTGGATTCGTGAATTGCACCTCCACCCGCTGTCGGTTGGGTGTTAAAGCACGGGGTGTGCCCTACGGCGAAATCTCGCTCGGTGCTTGCTAACATCCTACAGCACAATACGTTAACATGTTGTTAAGCAGTCGGCCCCGTGTGGGGTTGCAACATTCAGTGTCCACTTTCGGCGACACACGATAGGACACTTATTCGGCCAGTTTGGCGACGATAAAGGCTGAGTCTGCTATCTCCCTGCTCGAAATCCGGCGACGTACAGAAGAGCCAGCGACGTCTTCCCGTCCTGAATCTCACCCCGCTCGACCATACTCAGCGCCCGCGACAGCGGCATGGCGTCCACCTCAATGAACTCGTCTGCCTCACGCGCCACCTCGCCGCGACTGAGGCCGACCGCCATGAAAACGTGAATCCTTTCGTCGGTGAATCCCGGCGTCGTGTACATCGTGAACATGTGTTCGACACGCTCAGCCTCATATCCCGTTTCCTCACGAAGCTCTCGCCGCGCACAGTGTTCGGCTGCTTCGTTCGCATCCAGACGGCCGGCTGGCACCTCGTACAGATAGCGTTCGGCCGCGTACCGGTATTGCCGGATCATCACGATCTCCGGATCATCACCCGCCGGATCAGTGAGAAACGGAACGACCGCGCTCGCTCCTGGATGTCGGATCATCTCGAGTTCCCCGATGCTACCGTTAGGAAATCGAACCGTGTCGATGTCGAGGTTGAGCACGCGGCCGGTATAGACGCGGCGCGTGGAGACGCATGGACTGTCACTCACGGATAGCTCCTGATGCGCGGAACGGCGTGAAACGAAGCACGCGGCGGATGCCTTGCCGCCGCGTGTGCTCGAATGCGTTGGACCAGTTACGCCTCTATGATGTAGGGCGGCCTTCGGCGTCGTAGGTCAGGACAGGTCCCGCACCCAGCGCTTCGAGCGGAGCACGAATGATGGTTGGATCTCCGACGGCTACGATCTGGAGTTGGTCCGGTCGCAGGTGCGCGCCTGCCGCTGCCAGGACGCGATTCGCCGTCACGGATCGAACCTGCGATCTGTACGTGTCGTAGTACTCGTCAGGCAATCCGTACGACACCAGGCTGGCGAGGGCAGTGGCAATCGCGGTGGTCGACTCGAACCGGATCGGGAAAACCCCGTCGAGGTAACTTGTCGCGAGCGAGAGCTCCGCATCGGTTACCCCTCCTTCACGAAGCTTGTCGATTTCGAGGAGAATCTCGCGCACGGCCGCGTCGGTCACATCGCTGCGTACAGCCGTTGCAACCGTGAAGGGTCCTGCGGCTTTCCGCCAATCGAATGACGAGAACGCGCCGTACGTGTACGCGTGCGCCTCCCTGAGGTTGAGATTGATCCGAGACGAAAAGAGACCGCCCAGAATCGCATTCATCACCACGATCGAGAAGTAGTCCGGATGCAGCCGAGGTACGCCGACGTGGCCGACGCGGATCTCGGATTGCGGAGCGTCGGCCTTGCCAACAACGTGAACGAGCCGAGCAGTCGTCGCAGGCTGGTCAGAGACGGTGACCTGCCTGACGTCGCCACCTGCCCAGGAACCGAATGCGTCGGTCACGATTTGCCGCGCACGGTCCACGGTGACGTCACCGACAACGATCACCGTCGTACTGGTCGGTGAGTAGCGCGCACCGTAGAACGCGCGAACCACGTCGTGGCTGAGCGTGTCCACGGTTGACTCGAGGCCGCCATCCGGTAACGCATAACGCGACTCCGGTGCGTACGCGAACTTCCCGAACATATCGTCCGCGAGCCCGCGCGGCTCGGCACGCTGCTGTAGCAGCTCGGCGAGCCGTTCCTGCCGGAGGCGCTCGACTTCCCGTTCGGGAAAACTCGGCACCCGAATTACCTCGGCGAGGAGCCCGAGCGCGGCTGGCAACCGCTCCGATGTAACCGTGATGCGGAGCGTCGCGCTGTCCCAGTCCGCACTCGCGTCTAGGGCGGTGCCGAGTCGCTCGAAGCGCGCGGCGAGTTCTGCACCATCATTTCGCTGTGTGCCCTCTGCAAGCGCTCGGGCGGTGAGCAACGCAACGCCTTCTTGCCCCTGCGGGTCGGCTGCGGCACCAGCATCGATCATGGCCACAACAGTTGCAATCGGCAGCTTCGATACCGGCGCTACGACGACGCGGACGCCATTGGTGAGCGTTAGGCGTTCGAACGCCGGGAACCGGTAATCGCGGCTCGGACCGGGCGTTGGGCGCTTGAGTACGTCGGCGGTGGTCATGCGCCAGTGGCTGCGAGGTTTGCGACGTCGGCGGCTTCCGTGTCACCATCGCGCGGGAGGTAGAGCAGGCTGGCACGATTGTCTTGACCGAGTCGACTTCGAGCGAACGCGTTGACCTCCTGTGCCGTAACGCTCCGATACCGATCGACTTGCTCGTTCAACAGGCGCGGATCACCGAAGTACGTCGCAAACAGTGAGAGCTTATCAGCGCGATCGCCGGCGGCTTGCATCGACGAGATGAAGTCGGTTTCAATGAGCGCGACCGCACGCTCGACCTCGGTCGAGTCAACGCCGCCTGCGTGTAGCGTGTCGATCTCGCTCGCGACCTCTCGTTCTAGAACCTCTGCGTCGATTCCTGGTCGCGCGGTTACGTCGACCACCAGAAGGTCACTTCCTTTCGGCAAGTCGAAGGTGAATGCGGTCGCGTCCGACGCAATCTGACGGTCCCGCACCAACGTGCGGTGCAGCCGGCTGCCGCGTCGCATGCCCAGGATTGCCCCGGTTACACTCGCCGCATAGTACTCATCGCTGCCGAACACCGGCGATCGGAATGCCAGATAGAGCCGTGGGAGCATCACCGCATCCAGCACCACGTCGCGTCGCGACTGACCGAACGTTGGTGGCAACTCCATCGACACGAGCGGTGGTCGGTTCGTTCCACGTGGAATAGGACCGAAGTATTGCTCTACGAGACCCCGTGCCTCGCCGGGTTCGAAGTCACCAGCGATTGATAGGACGGCGTTGTCGGGTGTGTAATAAGTCGCGAAGAACTGAGCGACGTCTTCGAGGCTTGCCTCAGACAGATCCTCCATCGACCCGATCAGCGAATGATGGAAGGGATGATCAGGTGGGAACGCGAGTGCCGGGAGCTTTTCCCACCACGTGCCATACGGCTGATTGTCGACGGACCAGCGTCGTTCGTTCTTCACGACGTCGCGCTGCGTGTCGAGCTTCTGCTGTGTCATCGCGGGCAGCAGGTGACCCATTCGGTCGGCCTCCAGCCACAATGCGAGTGCAAGCTGATTCGAGGGAACTGTCTCGAAGTAGTTGGTGCGGTCGAGCCAGGTCGACCCGTTCAGAGTACCGCCCGCTCGTTGAACCAACTCGAAATGCTCGTTCGCGGCGACGTTCGCCGAGCCTTGGAAGAGCATGTGCTCAAACAGGTGCGCGAATCCTGTTCGCCCCATTCGTTCGTTCGCGGACCCCACGTGGTACCAGAGGTTCACTGCAACTAGCGGAGCCGTGTGGTCCTCGGAGAGGGTGACAAACAGCCCGTTCGGCAATCGGAAAGTGTCGATCGGAAGTCGCATATACGTAACTTGCACCTCCCGTTTCTCTGGAGGGAACCCCGGCGCAAATGTGGTGAGAGGTCGATCACCGCTATAGGTACTCCAGGTCGGTCAGTAACTGCAGACGGAGATGGCTACAACAGATCTAGCGGGCCGGGCAGGAGAGCAAGAACTGGCGTCAGCCATCAAGCCCGTTGCCCCGTTAGGCAAGGCATGGCGCCTGCTGCAAAGATTTACGGCTCATCCAACGCGAAGGTGTGCGCCACAATCATCATTGGGACCTTGATGGACTCGCTGAGAACGTACGCGAGTGCCTGGGCCTTGTTGGCAGAAATTGGGCTTGTCTTTGTGGGCGAGGTGTACGCGTCTACACCGTACTGGGTCGAGAGAATGCGTAGTCTCAGCATGTGAAACGGATCACTCACAAGGATTGCCGTTCGCATTTGGCGTGCATGCATGATCGCCGAGACGGCAGCGAGCGACTCTCGAGTGGTGCGACCTTCATTCTCCATCAGGATGGCGGTGTCGGGAACGCCATGCTTCAGCGCATAGATACGGCTCACCGCCGCCTCGCTCGTGGTGTCTCCCACTCCCGTGCCGCCCGTGAAGATCAGCCGGGGCGCCAGACCGCGTTGCCACAGATCCAGAGCATGATCGAGTCTCGCCCGCAATACCGGCGACGGTCGTCCAACATACTGTGCCGCCCCGAGCACAACGATCGCATCCGATGTGCGCGCTCGATCTCGAGCTCCCCACAACAGCACCGAAGCTGCCGACACTGACCACGCCACGATTACGGTGATCAGCACTCCACGGAGGATCTGATTCCCGAGACCTGGAGGCAGCTTCATCCGGCGAAACTAAGCAGGCGAAACAACAGGGCGACAGAGCGTTGCTCGATGCCGCAGGTCTGCTGTACGTCGCGGTGTGCTTAGCCGATACGACGGTTCATTCGGCAAGGCTGAGGAGAGAAAGCCAAAGCACGTCGAACGCGACGCGATGGTTGGCCTGCGGAGCTATTGAGGCGTGGATGGCGAGACCATCGATGAAGGCGACGATGACGTCTGCCAGGAGTTGAACCGGGACCCGTGGACGAAGCTCCAGAAGCGCAAATAATCGGTCCACTGTTACCATCGCTGCTTCGCGGCGTGCTTGCGCTGATCGTCGAATCGCATCGCTGATAAGCGGCCCGCGCTCCTGTGCGAGTTCGTTGAGCACACGGAGGTGGCCACGATCGATTTCGCCGGCTACCCAGGTCCAGAGATCGTCGACGGCAGTCTTCGGCGTGCTGCGCGCCAGTGTCGCCGCTTCGCGATCCACCGACTCGTGAGTCATCCACTCAATGAGTCGCGTCAGGAGCGTTTCCTTGTCGTGGAAATGGTAGTGAATCAGCCCTTTGCTCACCCCTGCAGCGTCAGCGACGTCCTGCATGCTCAAGTTCGCCGTTCCGCTGGCGACAATGCGTGCCGCAGCTGCGTAAAGGATCCGCTCCGGCGTTGACAACCGCCGGTCAGGCGCTGGGCCGCCAGGACGTGACGCGGAGCTCAAAAGGTCTGTCGCTCCTGTGGCGATGGACACCCGACCGTAAATCCCTTTGCCCGTAGGCTCGTCGCGAGCTCCTCTTGTGCGGGTGGCTCGCCATGTACGAGCCAAACCCTCGCCAGTTCCCTGGACTGTTCACGGACGCGGTCGATCCACGACGCCAGCTCTACCCGATCTGCGTGCGCGCTATAGCCATTGATGATTTCCACGTGTGCGCGGAGCGGTACCTCATCACCGAAAATGGTCAGCATGGGGCGACGTTCGACGATACGACGACCAAGAGTATGCTCTGCCTGAAAGCCCACGATCAATACGGTGTTTCTCGGGTCGGAAGCCCCTTGTGCCAGATGGTGCAGAATTCGGCCGCTCTCCGCCATGCCCGATGCTGCGATAATCACCATGGGGCCGTGCATTTTGGCGAGCGCTTTCGACTCTTCCACATCCCGCGTGTAGTGTACTAATTCGAAACGGAATAGGTCATGAACCGTTCGGACCAGATCTTCCCCGTGATCGAACAGGTCGGGGTGCATCTCGAATACGGACGTCGTATCGATGGCCAGCGGGCTGTCAATGTAGATCGGGATAGAGGGAATCGCACCCGTCCCCGCAAGTATATGGAGGTCGTACACCAGCTCCTGGGTGCGCCCCACCGCGAAGGCGGGAATCAGAACGCGCCCGCCTTGGGCTGCAGTCTCCCGAATGACCGCAGCGAGTCGGGCTCGTGCTCCTTCAGTCGATTCGTGAGTACGGTTGCCGTAAGTCGACTCCATCACGACGACGTCCGCGCCTGACGGTGGCTCGGGATCGCGGATGATGGGAAGACCGGAGCGACCGATATCCCCTGAGAACACCAACCGCTGTGTCCTGCCACTCTCGGTGCAGTCGAGCGTCACAGAGGCTGAACCGAGTATGTGTCCGGCATCCACGAACGAAACGCGAATCCCAGGCACCACGTCGAACGGTCGGTGATACGGCACGGAGGACATGAGCTCTATCGTCCGCGTGCTGTGACGTAGCGAATAGAGCGGCTCGATCGGCTGCTTTCCCCGCTTGGCGAGAAACTCAGCGTCCTTTTCTTGAATGTGCGCCGAGTCGGCTAGCATCACGGCACAGAGGTCCCGCGTTGCGGGCGTACACCAGATCGTGCCCTGGTACCCATGCCGAACGAGAAACGGGAGACGACCAGCATGATCGATATGCGCATGCGAGAGCACGATCGCATCGATCTGCTCGATGGCGATTGGAAGCCGCAGATTCTTCGCCTGACTTTCACCGCGTTTTCCCTGAAACAGACCGCAGTCGAGAAGTACTGTCTTACCTGCGACCCGCAGGATGTGACACGAACCGGTGACCTCCCGCGCTGCGCCGACGAATTCGATTTCCACAACTCGCTGGAAAAACGGTGATCCCGGCCGGTCGCGTTAGGCCACAATGAGTTGCCGCATCACTTGAGCCGAGGAAGGAAGCATCCGACAACGCCTGTCCAATCGTTATGAGGTCAGGATCGCTCGGTGTCGGTTTGCCGTTGGAAGATGATCGTCAGGCGCTGTTCATCCTGCGACATCATCGCAGGTTCCCATCCGCTTCGCATGCGCTCGTTGAGGAGATCGGTCAGCGCATCTTCATCCTCACGAGTGCGGCGAGTGAGTCGATGGATGACCGCTTGGTATTCTTTCATGAGCGCGAAGATAGTAGCTTCTCGGCCATGACCACCACCCCTGCGTTCGCGAACTTGACGCTCATCCGTCATCCGCTCGTGCAGCATAAAATCACACTGCTTCGTGACCGTCGGACTCCAACGAAAATATTCAAAGAGCTCGTCGACGAAATCGCGATGCTCATGGCATACGAGGCCACCTCGGAGCTGTCGCTTGATCCAGTAACGGTACAGACGCCCCTCGAGCAGGCAACTGGATTTCAGGTCAGTGGGAAGAAGCTCACACTCGTCCCAATTCTTCGAGCGGGGCTCGGAATGGTCGAGGGTATTCTGCGACTCGTCCCGTCAGCACGCGTGGGACATATCGGTTTGTACCGCGACCACGACACGCTGGAGCCGGTGGACTACTACTTCAAGGTTCCGAGCGATGCCGCTGAACGTGACTTCTTCGTGCTGGACCCGATGCTTGCCACCGGAGGCAGCGCAGTTTCAGCGGTGAGTTCCTTGAAGCGAGCAGGTGGTGTCCGGATTCGTTTTCTATGCCTCGTCGCCGCACCAGAGGGAGTTCGTCGCTTGGGCAAAGCGCATCCGGACGTACAGGTGTACTCGGCGGCGCTCGATCGAGAGCTGAACGCTCAGGGTTACATACTTCCCGGACTCGGTGACGCCGGCGATCGTTTGTTTGGCACTCGCTGAGCCTGGCGCTCGACCACCCCTATCCGAACCATTCCCTCGGGCAATCGCGCTGCTGGCGCGCAGCGTCAAGGACCCACTGCTGCGTTTGTTCGTCCGTCACCTCCGGTGGGACTCGGTTGAACCACGCCGTCGCAAGTGTTAGGTCACCAACACGCCGCCATAGCTCGCCGACGAGATATGTGAGCACCGCTCGCTCGTCCGTCACAACGCCGTCGAAACTGTCCAGCGCTTTTTCGAGCATCCATGCTGCTTTTCGGCGGAAGAATCGCTCTGCCTCGGAATCACCTTCGTCAACACAGCACCATGCTGCCCGCAGCAGAAGATCGGCGATGTGCCGCGGTTCCATCGACTGCCACTCTGCGATCTTGGCCGCAAGTTCGTACTTCTCTGAGCCTGAGAGTGCTTCGGTTGGAAGGCGAGGTGTGAGTTCGTTCCAGATATGTTCGCGGAGCATTGGCGTAACTTCTGCCTCGTCGCTGAAATCACGCTCCGAACCGGAATAGCCGCACCGGCTGCACGTGTGAACCAAGTAGGGTAGAGGTTGCGTGCCTGCTGCGCGCTCGTGAAAGTCGGTCCGCTTCCCACCAAACGAGTTCGTCGACACAACCGCCTGTGAGCGGAAGGTCGACTCGCAGATCGGGCATTGAAGTTCGATTTGCTGTAGCGTCGTCATCGTGCTGAACCTCGCCTACGCTTTTCTCTCAGCCCGGCGTCTGACGCGTCGGGGTGCAAAGGTAGGTAAGAAAAATCTGTGCCAAGGTCTGATGTAGCTCTCTCTTGTTCGCACTAGTCGTCACTACTATCTTGCCGCGCGTCCTGCCGAACGATTCGCGCCGCTTCCTTGCGCTCAGGCTGAGATGCTGATCAATCTGCTACCGGATTTCTTCGCTGTACTCAATAGCACTGATCGCGTCGCCGCCTACCATCGCTACTTCGAAACCCACCGACGCCTCCTTGAGGCGTACTGGCATAATTACGTTCTCGACCCGGATGGTCCGCACTTCCGTGACGTAGTGCAGCTCGCTGCGCTCGCTGACCGTTCGGACCTTCGCGCCATGCTTGAGCGGACGGATGTCGTTTCGCTTGCGCGGTCCACCTCGGAGCAGTGCAGCGCGCTGCTCGAGTACGACAGCGACATCGATGTCGTGCTAATGGTGGGTGTGGGAGCCGCGAATGCTGGTGAGCTTGTCGTCGATGGCCGAGGTGTTGCCTTTGTTTGCCTCGAGCACTTTACCAGCGTTGCGAACCCCGAGACACAGGGACTCGGCCTTGAGCCCGAGCTCATTCCGCTGTGGCTTGCGCATGAAATCACTCACGCAGTCCGCTATACATCACCGCGCAGCCGCAGTGAGATCCGGCGCTTGGTCGAGGAGGCGAATGGCTATTACTCCTACTGGGAAACCGGTCGCCGAGCCAGCCTCCGTGAGTTGCTAATCAATGAGGGGTTGGCAGTTCAAACGTCGCGAGTCATCAGTCCAGGCCACGCGGCCTGGGAGTACTTCGGCTACGGGCGACGTCAGTATGCTCGGATTCGTGAGCTCGAGGCCGTGATTGCTCGCGCCACAACAGAGGATTTGAGTCGCGCAGGGCTTGGTCTCCGCCTTCGCTATCTGTCTGGCGGAATGAGCGACGAAGCGCGGACGATTGAACGCTACGTGATGCCCGAACGCAGTGGTTACTACCTCGGCGCCCGAATGACGGATGCAGCGTTTTCTACACGAGGTGCGGAATGGGCTGTCCGGGCGAGCGCTGCGGAGATCTCTGCAATAGCCGAAGCTGCGGCAGCGACTGCATAACGCGGCCTCTCCACAAGGCAAACGCGTAGGCGAATGCTAGTGGGCCCTATTTACCTATGCAGAACGTTGCAAATACTCGGCTGAGGACATCTTCGGTGTCGACCACACCGATCAATTCATCGAGCCCAGCCACGGCGGACCGAATGTGAACCGCTGCGATTGATGTCGGCAGATCGGCTCTCTCCCAATGCTGCTGGAACGCGGCTAGCTCACTTGAAGCTTTCTCAATCGCGACTCGTTGGCGTGCTCTGGTGAGCGCTGGACTCGTAATGGGAATAGCGCCATAACGAGCCTCGAGCTCGCGCTCTATACACTCTCCCAGTTCAGCGAGACCTTGGTGTGTATATGCGCTGACACGTACGGGAGCTGGCGTTGACGGAACAGCTGATGCACCTGACGCTGTAACCACTGGATACACATCTAAGCCTGCCGGCTGGTCTGCCTTCGTGATGACAGCAATTACGGGCGCAGACCCAACGAGGTTGATCGCCTCGATGGTTCTCGGGAGTTCATGAGAATCCTCGTCACACGCGAGGATGAGGTGAGCGCCCTTGAGGTAGCGCTCGCTGACCTCAATACCTAAGCGTTCCACAAGCTCATCAGTTTGTCGTAGGCCAGCGGTGTCCACTAGCCGCAAGGGCCACGTGTGGAACTGAACCCGAGCTTCGATTGCGTCGCGAGTTGTTCCTGGTATCTCGGTGACAATAGCTCGCCTTTCACCGACCATGGCATTGAACAGGGATGACTTCCCCACGTTGGGACGTCCGGCGATTACTACCAGCGCACCTTCGCGAAGGAGCTCAGTCGCGGACCGGGTTTCAAGGAGACTTTGCAGTACCTGTTGTACAGTGTCAGCCTGTTCACACACACGCGCTCGGTTGATCGGTCCATGGTCCTCCTCTGGAAAATCAATGTCGTAGGCCAGCAACGCTTCGAGATCAACCAACGCATTTCGGAGCTGTTCGATTCGACGTGAGAGTCCTCCGTCCAGTTGATGGAGGACGACTCGTCGCATCGCATCCGAGGTAGCGTCAATTAGGTCACCAATTGCCTCGGCTTGTACCAGATCAAGCTTCCCATTGAGAACGGCCCTTCGTGTGAATTCACCCGGTTTTGCTTGACGCGCGCCTGTACGAACGAGCGCTGTGATGAGTGCATCCGAGACCGCATTGCCACCGTGAATAGAAAACTCTACAGTGTCGTCCCCAGTATATGAACGTGGACGCGGGAAGGCTGACACGACACACTGATCGATCAATGAATGATCGTTAGGGTCGTATACCCGACAGAGTACAGCACGGCGTGCTTCGATTGGCCAGGGTTTTACAAGCCGTTCTGCTATGTCGAATGCGGAAGGTCCACTGAGCCGGACGGTTGCAATGGCACTCCTGCCCGCGGCGGTTGACAGAGCTACAATCGTGTCGCCTTCACCCGGAGGCAGTCGTGATTGTGCTGGAATCGCCATTGTCCGGAGTATGCTCGAGGGTATCGCCCGGCTCGAGGATGCGCACATCCGCTCGGCGAACGTGGCCTGGTAGAATCAACTTCAGCCTGTTGATCGCGTCGTACGCACCCGAGGTTACGTGGTTGAACGTTCCCCAATGGTAGGGAATGAGATACCGAGCTTGGAGGCGGTCGAATAGTGAGAGGGCGTCATCAGCACTTAGATGACCACGTCGGAAGCCTGGTTTCCACCAAGGTGCGTGACCAATCGGAAGAAGCGCGATGTCCAGCTGCCGGGCATTTTCGTGGACGATTTCACTGACCACACGATGCGTTTCCGGAGTGAGCCCTGTGTCGCCGGCAAAGAAACACGTTTCATTGCCGGCATCCATCAAATACATGTTGGCAGCACTCCGCCAGCGATCGATGGCGTAACGGCTCCCTTGATGTTGAGCTTGCGATGCGTGAACGACAACATCGCCAATCGCAACTTGACCATCTGCTGGAAGAGGTCGGGTTTGCGAGTACCCCAGCCTTATAAGCCACGCTGCGAGGGCCGGCGGGGCAAAAATCGGTACATGGCGAGCAAGGAAGTCGAGCGACCGAAACGAGAGATGGTCTGCGTGCGCGTGAGTTATGAGGATCGCATCGAGCGGCGGTAGATCTGCGAGTGCAATTCCAGGTTTGCTAACTCGCGGGAGAAACCGTCCTAACGCAGTATCAAAGTTCGGATCGGTAAGGAGTCGTTGGCTACCGATGTCGATGAGAAGTGTCGCATGGCCGATGTACGTGACGCGCATGGACGATATCTATATGCACGTCTGACACCAGGCTATCAGCTGTCCCGGCCTACCAAGCTACGCGTGGGCTGTTGAGGGCCCTGTCCTACTCTTCGCCCGTTCGTTTGAGATCAGCCACTGCTGAGGAATCGCAGTGAGATTCTGAACCGCGTAATACAGATTCAGGCCGGAGGCCAAGTTTAGGAAGAACACTGTCATCATCACAGGTAGAACATAAGCCATCATCTTTGCCTGCGGGTTCGGTGGTGAGTTCCGCATGCCAATGATGGACAAAACAAACATCGATAGCCCCATGATGATGGGCACGATGAAATAAGGGTCCTTGAGCGAGATATCCGCTAACCAAAGAAAAGGCACACCACGGAACTCGATCGTGTTCTGAAAGACAAAGAACAGCGCGAACAGGATCGGCATTGGCAACAGCATCGGGAGACAACCCGAAAGTGAGCTAAATGGACTCATGCCGTGGTCCCGATAAACGCGCATGATTTCGGACTGCATGCGTTGTGGATCCGACTTGTAGCGCTTTTGAATTTCCGCAAGCTCTGGCTGCAGACGACTCATTTTCAAACTCGTCCGCATTGCTTTTTGATTGAGGGGCCAGAGCAGAAGCCTAACGGCAACTCCGAAGATTACGAGAACCCAGCCGTAGCTGAGACTCAATGTCGCGCGCATCCAAAGCAGGATTCGCATCACGATTGTCGCAAATGGCTGCACGACGCCTTGCAGGAATCCCCCATAGGGATTCGAGTTTTCGAACCCACGGCCGAGAGTGAGAAGCCGTCGCCACTCTTGGGGTCCGGTGTAGAGCTCAAAGGAGAACGTTCCGTTCCGGATTGGCTCAACAGCTATAGCTGAGGCTTCCGTAGCACGTCGTCCTGTCCGCGGTCCACCCGTTATTCCCACTTCTGCGAACGGGGTGCCTCCATTTGGCACAAGCACTCCAACAATGAAGTACTTGTTCTTGGCTGCGACCCATGTGATGGGCCCTGGCTCCAACCGGCGTTCACCAGGATCAAGCTTACTAAAGGGGACACCGCGTGCGTCCTCTCGCTGCGGCTTCACCGCGTATGCCAGGTGTTGTTGGTCATCTAAGGAATCTGCCTCAGCTGATCGGAGACTCGTCGGCATTTCAAGCGCGATGAATCCGTTGTCCGCGTTAGGATGATGTACCTCGCCAGACACTCGCACTAAGTAACTATCAGGCGCGAATGTGTACCGGATTGCTATAACGGCTCCATTCGTACTGGCCTGATACGTCAGACTGTTGGGACGTGACGTATCAACCTGGAACGCGACCTGTCCAAGGTCGATAGTGTCACCGGGTAGAAAAAGCCGGTACGCAATGAGCTGTCCGGATTTGCTCCGGAGCGTCACGCTGCGATTCGATCCATCTAGCGCCTTGTAAGAGCTGAGACCGACCGATATCGGTGCCGCACCTTTACTACTGAAAGTGTAGTCAGCGAGCTTTAACGAGACAGTAGTTGTCTCTGGCCGTGTTTGAATGCTGGTAAGTGATGAATCACGTACCGGCAAAACGGTCGGCTGCGCTATGGGTGTTCCTTGAGGACTTGGACGTACGGCAGCAGTACTATCTGATGCCAAAGCGGTATCGCGCTCGGTCTTACTGACCCGTCGCGATGATTGTGTCCCGAAAAGCCACGGTGTAGCAACAACAACGACAGCTGTCAGAACGAGCGCGAGTAGGAACCGTTTATCCATTACGTTAGGCAGGCATGATCATGGAACCGGATCATAGCCACCGGCATGAAAAGGGTGACACCGTGCAATCCGTCGAATAGTCAGCCATGTACCTCGCCCTGCGCCATAGCGCTCGAGCGCCTCAATTGCATAGGCCGAACACGTTGGATAATAGCGGCAGGATGCAGGCAGAAGCGGCGATAATGCTATCTGATAGAAGCGAATGAACGCAGTGAGAGTGTGCCGCAGCATAACGGGAGCAATCACTCAATTCTGCTAAGTACGTGACGCAACTCGTCAACAAGTATAGAAAAGCCTACCGAGTAGGCTCCTGGATGAGCTTTGATTACAACATCAACTGGTGGTAAAACAGCCAAAATCGAAGTACGGACAATCTCACGCAGCTGACGTTTGACACGATTCCGACTAACTGCCGATCGGCCATACTTTGGAACAACAAACCCCACGCGTGGATGAAATTGAGGGGAAGCAAGAATTCGGACATCGAGATGCTTGGTCCGAAGACGCTTCCCCTGTATTACAACCCGTCGGATCTCTGACCCTTTCGTTAACCGATGGGTCCGAGGAAATCTGAGTCTACTACGCGGTTGCGTATTTCGTCGGCAGTTTGACGGTTAAGCGTCGACGGCCCTTTTTCCGACGCCGACTGAGGACTTCACGCCCCCATTTCGTCTCCATGCGTGCTCGAAAACCATGAGTCCGAATGCGGCGCTTATTCCGGGGACGGTATGTTGGCTTACCCATGCATCAAACTCCGAAATCAGAGCTAGAGACGAAGACAGCTATAACTCAGTAAGCTGCCAACTTTCAGTAACAGAAAAGAATCGTAAACCTAGTCAGCAACTGGAGCTATAGCAAGGTGTTAGACTAATAATGGTGGGGCAGGTGCCTGCAGCGAGTTTGACTTTTCCACATCGGCAGAATACCTTCGCCGGCCCTAGTTATCCACATTGTGCATGAGCCTGTCTGCCGCAGACGTTTGGTCAAGAATTCTCGATCGAGCTCGCCAAGAGGTCTCCGAACAGACATTCCGCACCTGGCTTGAGCCTACCGAGGCGCTGGAATTCGACGGAAAGACTATCTATGTCGGCGCGCCAGATCAGTTTGCAGCAGATTGGAATGACTCCAAGCATGCTGAGCTACTAGCGAGCCTTGCACCAGTAGCGCTTGGCCAGCCACTACGAGTGGTTTTTCGCGTCCATGAGGACCGAAAGCGCCGGTCGCAAATGGATCTTTTTGTAGCTCCACCGCTGCAGACAGCTGAACTTGGTGCTACAGCAGATGCTGCCCTGCCATTAAGCTCGCGCTATACCTTCGAGCATTTTGTCATAGGTAAATCGAACGAACTCGCCTATGCCGCTGCAGATGCCGTAGCTCAGGCTCCAGGCCGTGTGTATAACCCGCTTTTCATCTACGGTGAGACTGGCCTTGGCAAGACACACCTGATGCAGGCTGTAGGTCACGCGATTGCGCAGAGAGTGCCAAATACTCGTCTTCTCTACATTGGGACTGAGCAGTTTACCAACGAGTACGTCGCTGCAATTCAAGGTCGAACAACACAGGAATTTCGGCGGCGTTTTCGTGAATCTGATTTACTACTCGTCGACGATGTTCAGTTCCTCAAAGGGAAGGAAGCAACACAAGAGGAATTTTTCCACACATTCAACGCCTTGTATGAAGCAGGCCGGCAGATTGTAATGACTAGTGATCGTTCACCAGCAGAAATACCAGGAATTGAGGCACGGCTAATTAGCCGATTTCAATGGGGAATGGTAGCAGATATTGAGCTCCCCGATCTCGAGCACCGAATTGCTATCCTACAGCACAAGGCTCAGATGGATCATCTTGAGCATACCATTCCTGAACCTGTGATTCGATTTGTGGCAGAGCATATTCGCTCGAGTGTCCGAGAACTCGAGGGATCAGTCATCAAGCTGCTAGCATACGCCTCGCTAAAGCATCGTGATATCTCGATTGATCTCGCTCGCGAAGCGCTACGTGACAAGCTACGTCTACTAGCGGATTCAAACACCGAATCATTTGATTCGGGTCTTTCTGCTAGCGTCATTCAGAAAGTTGTTGCTCAAGAATGGGGAGTAACTCCTGAAGGGCTAAGATCAAAGACACGAACAAAGACGCTAACCGTACCACGTCAGGCTGCTATGCTCCTTTGCCGAGAGATTCTCGGTCTACAGCTCGTTGAGATTGGAAACGCATTCGGCGGACGTGATCACTCAACTGTTATCCACAGCATTGAGCGCGCTACAACTCTTCTCAACGAGGACCCAGTCTTTCAACAGCACGTTAACAAACTCCGGATTAAGTTGCAGCCTGCTTCTAATTGATTTCTTGGAGTCTTCTACAAACTCCATGTAGCCTCAACATCGAACCTACATCAGCACTACAGCTCTAAGTATCTTTTCATCATGTCGTTATAGCGTTATTCAACATATCTACACCGCCTGCTGTTATTACTAGTTCTTTCTTTATCTAGAACTAGTTATAGCAGGCCCCGCTCCCACGTGGGGAACTCACTCGGAGTCCGAATGCGCTTCACAATATCGAGGGAAAAGTTGCAGGAGGGGCTTACTGCCGTTGCAGCTAGTATCCCGGCTAAGACGACCCTGCCCGTTCTTGCAAATATTCTCGTCGAGACAACAGAACGAGGAATCAGACTCTCGGGGACCGATCTCGATATAGCTGTTAGTACCGAGGTCAGCGCAGACGTGGAGACACCTGGAGCAATTACAATCCCTGCTAAAAAGCTGTCCGAAATTGCTCGGGAACTTCCACCTGCTCCTGTGAAAATAGGAGCAATGGGCGAGCAAAGAATTACGTTGGAATGCGGCCGCTCGAGGTTCAAGCTATTAGGACTACCTCGAGATGAATTTCCAACGTTTCCTCAAGTTCGGTTTCAGGACAGTTGGCGAGTTCGCTCAGGAGATCTTCAGAAGCTCATCTCACATACTTCGTTTGCAGTATCAACGGAGGAAAGTCGTCCAATCTTGAATGGTGTTCTGTGGGAATTACGAGCTGACCGAATGCGTATGGTGGCGACGAACGGTCATCGGCTAACTCGAATGGACTTGCCAACTACTGGAGCAAGCTCACCAGCTAGTGGGGATTTGATCATCCCACCGAAAGCTCTTGATCAAGTCCGACGGCTCTTTCCGGCGGAGGAAGAGCTAGAAATTGCCCAGGGGGATAATCACCTAGGATTCCGTTCACCCTTCACATCTGTGTTTACACGATTGATTGAAGGGCCGTATCCGAACTATGAGCAAGTAATTCCTCGTGACAATGACCGAGTAGCTATCAGTGACAAGGTAGCTCTTATTAGTGCATTGAAGCGAATGTCTGTGATTGCTTCTGATCAAACACACCGAATTCGTTTGTCATTCAACACAGCCTTGCTCCGCTTTAGCGTTCAGACACCTGATCTTGGTGAAGCTCAGGACGAACTACCAATTCGTTTTACTGGTGATCCGATCGATATTGGTTTCAATGCGAACTACCTTCTCGAAATTCTTCGTTACATCCCTACTGATGAAGTCCGGCTTACACTGAAAGCACCTGAACGTGCAGTAACAGTTGAACCGGAAAACTGGTCGGATTCTGCATCCTATCTATGTCTTGTTATGCCACTCCGCTTAATGGACTAGTTCACGGCTCGAGTTGGAGTGCTAAAGACATTACAGTAGATCGTCTGTCTTATGCCACACTGAACTCTCGTGGACCAAATGCTGTCTAGCTTTATATCCGCGGTTCGCAGCTTACGCTTGGGGTAGGCGATACATGTCTTGAAGCTCTATAGCCTTGCACTGCTGCCACCGATGACCACTAACCAGGGCAATTCTGTAGCATCTGTAGCAGCTAGCACTAGCTCTGAGCAACGCCTCAAGCGCTTGTGCCTCTATGCTAGGCAGCAATGGATTGCTAGCTAGACGCAGCACGTGAAGACCGCGACTAGCATAACGCGCGTGCGCTTGTCGAGGCGTGCCGGCTCGGGACCTGCCGCCAGGCTCACTGGCAAGACGACCCTGCCCGTTCTTGCAAATATTTTCGTCGAGACAGCAGAACGAGGAATCAGACTCTCAGGGACTCGATATAGCTGTTTCACTAGCTTACTGACGCGTGCCGCCACGTCCCCACAGAACTGGCGGTGCGGGACGCGCGGGTCCACACCCGCACCCGCTACATCGCGCTCGCCAAGGCGCTTGTGCGGCATGATGGGTTGCGAGTCGCCGGCAGCAACAGCAAGCGGGGTGGCTGAGCG
>Ga0207675_100000126_pt1 | contig 63505 bp, 61 predicted proteins | sample KBSSwiS42_FD_184305 | JGI IMG/M metagenome (GOLD analysis project Ga0207675, IMG submission 184305) | Switchgrass rhizosphere microbial communities from Kellogg Biological Station, Michigan, USA - KBS Switchgrass S4-2 (SPAdes) (version 2) | ecosystem: Host-associated > Plants > Roots >...
GACTTGCTGGACGCCCAGCCAACCTGCTCCGTCCAGACGCGCCAATCGCCCGGTTCGCCCGGTGCACGCGGATCCAGGAACATCCGGTTGACCAGCCGCGGACCCTTGGTGACCGCCTCGAACGCGCCGCCGGCATGGTCCGGAAGCATTTGCTGCAGCGTGTCCTGGAGGGTTTCGCTGTCGCCGACGTCCAGCAGGACACCCGCGATCTGGGTATCGGAATCGGCTGCCGCCAGCACGGCGTCGAGGATGTCGCCTTCCGAGCGATTGATGCCGAGCTCATCGTCCGACTTCAACCGGATGGTCAGCGACACCTCATTCGGCACCGTGGTGACGAGGCTGCTATCGTAGAGGAACGGAAGCGAACCGACCGCGCTGGTCAATCCCGACCCAACCGTCAACGATCCGGCCTGGATTGCCGTCGCATCGCGGCTGGTGCGTTCGCTGTAGAAACCGGAATCGGTTCGGCCCCTGTACAGCTTCGCCATGATACAAGCTGCGTATGACAAACGAAATTGACGCTTGCGAAGGGTCCGATCCGGGCGCATCTTGCGTCCATAACCGGAGAGGAAGAACCATGCGCACTACCTTCACGGCAGCCGGCCTCAAAGCCGCAGGCGCTGCCGCGTTGTTCATTGCGGTCCCCGCTTTAGCCGACGAATGGGATTTCGTGCTGACCAATTCGACTGGCAAGGAAATCAAGACGGTCGAGCTCGCCCCGGCGGGTACGACGACCTGGCAGCCGAACAAGGTGGAGCCCGAATCAAAGGCCAAGGCCTTCACCGCCGGCATGCGCACGACCATCCATTTCGACAAGGGCGCCAAGGACTGCAAATGGGACCTCAAGGTCACGTTTGCGGACGCGACCTCGGCAGTGTGGAGCAACGTGAACGTGTGCGACAACTCGTTCGTCACGCTGCGCTACAACCCCGCCGGCGCGCCGGTGTTCGCCGCGAATTGAGCTGACGGAACTTGCCCGGAAGCGATCCGGGCAGGTTTTCGACGAAAACGATGGTGGGCGGTGACGGGCTCGAACCGCCGACCCTCTCGGTGTAAACGAGATGCTCTACCAACTGAGCTAACCGCCCGACGCGCCTCCGTTGCCAAAGCGCGAGCGCTGCGGCAAGCCCCGGCTCACTTCCCGATCCAATCCGCGACTTGCCCGGCCACCTGGTTCGCCGCCTGGCTGAGCGCCGGGCCGGCGCTCGCCGCGTCGATCGCCGCGACCGGGACCCGCGCCTCGAACCGCCGCTTCTCGAACGCCGCGACGCCCTTGCCCCGCAAGAGCGTCGCATCGAACACCACCACTGCCTGGTGGGTACTCGCGTCGAGACCGAAGTCGCGCAGCTCGCCGGTCAGCTCGGCGCCGGGATCGATCATCGACTGGCGCGTGCTCAGCACCACGCGGCCGGTCTTGGCCGTGACGGTGTCGACCAGCAGCCGCGCGAACAGGCGCTGCGGCGCCTCGACCCATTGACCGTTCTTGAGATATGCCACCGACGTGTCGCTTGCGCGCACCGGCACACGCGCGGTCGCGATCTCCTGCGTCACGCTGGGCACGTTGATCGTGATCGTCGCGGCGGCACCCGAATCCTGGGTCTGCGCGATCGGCACTTGCGCGTCCGACCGCAGCACCAGCATCGACGGCGGCGGCTTGGGCGCCAAGCTGATGCAGCCCGAGAGCGGCAGGGCGAGCATGGCGAGCGCGAGCTTCTTCATCACTTGCTTCCCTTATAGTCGGGCAGCTTCTCGCCCCCGATCAGTCCCCCGGCCCCGCCGCGATCGATTTTCTCGGCGACCGACGTCAGCGCCAGCGCCATCTGCCGCAGGTCCTGCACGAGCTGACCGACCTGCGGCATGGTCTGTTTCGAGAAGGCCTGCACGCCTGGCTTCGCCTCCGCGAGCGTGGTGTCGAGCGTTTCCATGCTGTGCTGTGCCGAAGCGATCGCCTTGTTGAGGTTCTGCATCGCCGGCTTGACGTCGTCGGTCATCACCCCATTGGTGGTCTGCGCGAGCTGGCCGATCTGATCGGCCGCAGCGCCCGCCTTTTCGATCGTCACGCGCGTCTCGGCGAGCGTCGCCGCGATCTCCGGCCCGCGATCGGCGAGTGCCTTGGTCAGTCGATTGGTGTTGGCGAGGATGCCGCCGATCGACGCCTGGTTGCTGTCCGACAGCAATTCGGTCAGCCGCTCCGTGAGCGTCGACAGCCGTTCGAGCAGCTTTGGTGCCGAATTGAACAGCGCGCCGAGTCCCCCCGGCTTGGTCGGAATCTGCGGCACACCGAACGGACATTCGACTTCGGGGTGCTCCTTGGGACAGGCGATCGGCGGCGCGCCCTTGATCGCGCCCAGAAGCTGAACGTTGCTCGGGCCGGTGAAGCTGCTCTGGATCGTCGCGGTGGTACCTTCGAGCACCGGCGTGCTGTCGTCGACCGAGATGCGTACGCGCACCAGCTGTGGATTGGGATAATAGAAGGAGATCTTCTTCACCTGCCCCGACGGCACGCCCGAGAAAGTGACCTGCGAGCCCACCGCCAGGCCATCGACCGATTCCTTGAAGAAGATGTCATATTCGCGCTGCACGCCTGCGTTGAGCCGCGCGAGCCACACCGTGAACAACACCAGCACGGCGAGCAGGATCAGTACCACCGATCCGACGAGCACATGGTTCGAGCGCGTTTCCATGCCTTAGTCTCCCGTACCGGCGTTCGCGGCTGTGGATTCGGCGTGCGCCGCCGCCGAAGCCACTGCCGCGCGGCCGCGCGGTCCGTTGAAATATTCCTGGATCCAGGGGTGATCCAAGGCGAGTAGCTCGGAGATCGTGCCGACCGCGATGACATGTTTGTCGGCGAGCACCGCGACTCGGTCACAAATCGCATAGAGCGTGTCGAGATCGTGCGTGATCAGGAACACGGTGAGTCCGAGCGTACGCTGCAGCGATTGCGTAAGCTCGTCGAATGCGGCGGCGCCGATCGGATCGAGGCCCGCGGTGGGTTCGTCGAGAAACAGCAGCTCAGGATCGAGCGCGAGCGCGCGCGCCAGCCCGGCACGCTTGCGCATCCCGCCCGAGAGCTCGGCGGGATATTTGTGCCCGGCGTCCGGCTGAAGTCCGCTCATCACGACCTTGTACGCCGCGATCTCGTCGAGCAGCGCCTGATCGACCTGCGGGTAGAATTCCTTGATCGGTACCTGGACGTTCTCGGACACAGTCAGCGTCGAGAACAGCGCACCTCCCTGGAACAGCACGCCCCAGCGCTTGCGCACGTCGATCGCTTCGAGCGCGTCGAGGTCGACCGTTCGCCGCCCGAACACGTGGATGTCGCCGGCGTCGGGCGCCTGGAGTCCGATGATTGCACGCATCAGCACCGATTTGCCGGTGCCCGAACCGCCGACGACGCCCAGAATTTCGCCGCGGCGCACTTCGAGGTCGAGATTCTCGTGCACGACCTGGTCGCCGAAGCTGTTCCTGAGCCCTTCGACGCGGATCACGATTTCCTCGCGGGGACGGCGCGCGCTCATATCCAGCCGATCTCGCTGAAGAACACCGCGAAGAACGCGTCGAGCACGATCACCAGGAAGATCGCCTGCACCACAGCGGCGGTCGTGCGCATACCGACCTGCTCGGCATCGCCTTCGACCTGCATGCCCTGGAAGCAGCCGGCGATCCCGATGATCGCGCCGAACACCGGCGCCTTGACCAGCCCGACCCACAGATCGGTGAGCGGCACGACTTCGCGAATGCGCTGGACGAACGTTACCGGCGGGATGTCGAGCGAGATCCAGCACAACAGCCCGCCGCCGAACATCGCGATCAGCGACGAATAGAAGCCGAGCAGCGGCATCATGAACACAGCAGCTAGTACGCGCGGCAGCACCAGCGCCTCCATCGGCGAAACGCCGATCGTACGCATCGCGTCGATTTCCTCGGTGAGCTTCATCGTGCCGATCTGCGCCGCGAACGCGGAACCCGAGCGGCCGGCGACCATGATCGCCGTCATCAGCACGCCGAGCTCGCGCAGCGTGATCCGCCCGACGAGATTGATCGTGTAGACTTCCGCGCCGAACTGGCGGAGCTGAACCGCGCCCTGCTGCGCGATGACGATCCCGATCAGGAAACTCATCAACCCGATGATGCCGAGCGCAGTAACGCCGACGACTTCGAACCTTTGCACCGTCGCGTTGAGCCGGAACCGATTGGGGGGGCGGAAGAAGCTGACGACTACGTTACAGAAGGCAATGATCGTCGCGCCCATAAAGCCGAGCAGCCCGTACAGCGTGCGCGCCGCGACCACCGATGCGGTACCGATGTCATCGAGAATCCGCGGGAACAGCCCATAGGGTACCGGGGGCGCAGGCATCGGCTTGTCCGCGGCCACGACATGCTGGAACAGCTGTGCCTCGTCGGGCTCCAGGCCCTCGACCTTGGCGTCATGGTCGCGCGCGAACCGATGAATTACCCAGGCGCCGACCGTGTCGACGCGCGTTGCATCGCTCAAATCGAGCAGCGCGACCTTGCCGGGCAAGCCTTCGAGCCGGCGCGGTAAATCGCCAAGCCGCGCGAGCGTCAAATCGCCGGTGAACCGCAACGTCTTGCCGGCCTCAGCGTCAATTTGCTCGAAGTCGGCCCATGCAGTCATCGGGCCCTCTCTTCGTGGATTTGTGCTGGATCGGCAAGCAATAGCGAGAGTAGCTCAATCAATGCACTGCCTCGCCATCTACGACATGGACAAAACGATCACGCGAAAGGCGACCTGGCTGCCGTTCCTGATCCATGCCGCACGCACCGCCGCCCCGTGGCGCCTCGCGCTGCTGCCGTTCGCCGGGCTGGCGACGCTGGGCTATGCACTCAAGCTCTACGATCGCGGGCGATTGAAGGAGCTGACGCAGGCATTGATGCTCGGTCGCGCGCTGGCGCCGGCTCGGCTGGCGAAAGTGGCCGACAGTTTCGCTGCCGATGTCATGGCCTCCAGCATTTTCGCGGACGCGCGCGCGCGGATCGCTGCGGATCGCGCCGAGGGCTATCGGCTCGTGCTGGCGACGGCTTCCTATGGCTTTTACGCGCGCGCGATCGCCGATCGGCTCGGGATCCATGACGTCATCGCGACACAGGCGCAAGGCGATGGGCACGGCAATATCCTCGCGAAAATCGAAGGCGAAAACTGTTACGGCGCCGTAAAGCTCCGCCTGGTGCGGGAGTGGCTCGCGAAATCGGATATCGCGCGCAACGACGCGCACATCCGCTTCTATTCGGATCATGTGTCGGACGCGCCGGTACTCGAGTGGGCGGACGAGCCGTTCGCAGTCAATGCCCACGGGCCGCTCCGGGCCTTGGCCGCCGCGCGCGGCTGGCTGATCCTGGATTGGGAACGCTAGTGGTTGCAAGGAGCGTCTCCCCGCAGGGCCAGTCGTTGCTTTCAAATCCAACGAAGTTGACCAAGTTGACGGCCGCCATGCGATCCGCTCTCCTCGGGCAAAAGGGCCCAACAAAAGGAGTTTCGCGCTGCACTTAGCGCTCGCGCGGAATCGCCCGTGAGAAGCGGCGCACGAGAGTGATCGCGCAACTTCGATCGAGAGGATAAGCACTCGATTGTTCCCTGTTTGTTCGAAGCCGTACGCGTAACAAACGAGGTCCTACAAAACAATCGCCTTGTCGACCTGGCGTTGCGCTGCGCAAGTTCAGAGCAGCAGGTCGACCGCGTGGATCGCGAGCCCGACCAGCCCACCGACCAGCGTGCCGTTGATGCGGATATATTGGAGGTCACGTCCGACCGCATTCTCGAGCCGGCCCGTGATGGTGCGCGCGTCCCAGCCGCGGATCGTATCCGACACCAGGCGTACGATCCCATCGCCATAATCGGCCGCCGCGCCGACCGCCGCACGGCGCGCGAAGCGATTGACGGTATCGGCGAGGCGGGCGTCCTGCTGGAGCGTAACGCCGAGCTGCTGGATCGCTTCGCCCATCCGCCCGGCGAACGCCGCATTTGGATCGCGTGCCATCCGCAGCAGCGCGGCGCGCGTCGTCTCCCACAGCCCGTCGATCCAATCCTGCAGCGCGGGATTGTCGATCATCTCGAGCTTGAACGCTTCGACCTTGTCGCGCAGCGACTGCTTCGCCTCCAGGTCGGTCGCGAGCTTGCGCAGCCCCTCCTCGGCTTTGACTCGCAGCGGATGACCGCTGTCCGCGGCCATTTCGAACAACAGCATGTCGAGCCCGTCGATGATCTTGTCGGCGAGCGTCTCGTCGAGCCCGGTCCAGCGCATCAGCGAGCCGGCGCGCTCGTGCACCATCGCGCGGATCAGATGTTCGTTCGCCGCCAGCACGCGCGCCGCCCAGCGGATCATTGCGTCGAGCAGCGGGAGATGACGGTCGCGCGCGATCGCCGCGCTGAGTGCCTGGCCGAACAGCGGCGCGATTTCGATTGCACGCAGCCGCGACGCGAGCGCGCCCTTGATCATGCCGCCGAGCCGCTCCTGATCGAGCGACTCGAGCAGGTCGGCGGCGAGCCGCGAGAAGCCCGCGCGCATCCGCCCGTTGCCGCCGGGCGGATGCTCGAGCCAGCGCCCGGCGGCGCGCGCGACGTCGACGCGCTGCATGCGCCGCGCGACGACGCGCGGGATCAGGAAATTCTCGCGCAGGAATTGGGCTAGAGCGCCTGCGATGCGATCCTTGTTGCGCGGGATGATCGCGGTGTGCGGAATCGGCAGCCCAAGCGGGTGGCGGAACAGCGCAGTGACCGCGAACCAATCGGCGAGGCCGCCGACCATCGCCGCCTCCGCGAACGCACGAACGAAACCCACCCAGGGATAGGCCGGCGCGACCGCGCGGGCGACGAAATAGAGTGCCGCCATCGCCACGAGCAAAGCGGTCGCCACCAGCCGCATGCGGACCAGCGCGGGCGGGGGCAGCGAACGAATGTCACGATCACGCATGCCGAACCCAATCGTCGGAGAGTCCGTCTCGGAAACGCGCGGAAAAGCGCGTCGCCGAGACGGCATCGGCCCGCTCCCCCTCTCGGCCACCCAACGCATATCCTGAATGGGTGGTCGGGAGGGGGAGCGGGCCGGTGCCGCTACTCAAATCCGCAAACCGGGGAAGGTTCATTCCGCAGGCTGGACCCCGTCACTCGGCTTGTGACCGATGCGACCGCCCGGCGTGTGCTCGATCGTCGGACCATGGTCGTCGCCCGGACGGAAGGTGAGCAGGCGCCGACCGATGCGCGGGCCGATCCAGCGCTCGACACCCGTCGCCAGGCTGAAGCTCGCCGGCACGATCAGCAGCGTCAGTGCGGTCGACAGCACCAGTCCGCCGATCACGGTCAGCCCCATCGGTGAACGCCACGACGCATCGCCCGAAAGCGATACCGCCGTCGGCACCATGCCCGCCACCATCGCCACGGTGGTCATCACGATCGGCTGCGCGCGCTTGTGGCCCGCGTCGAGGATCGCCTCCATCGTCGGCACCCCCTTGTTCATTTCCTCGAGCGCGAAATCGATCAGCAGGATGGAGTTTTTGGCGACGATGCCGAGCAGCATCAACACCCCAATATAGACCGGCAACGACAGGGGATTGGATGTGGCCCACAGCACGATCAGTCCGCCCAGCGGCGCGATCAGCAGCGAGCCGAGGTTGACGAACGGCGCCATGAAGCGACGGTACAGCAGCACCAGCACCGCAAACACCAGGAAGATCCCCGAAACCACTGCGATCATGAAGTTGGTGATCATTTCGGACTGCCATTTGGCCGCGCCAACCTTCAGCTCGGTGACGCCCTGGGGCATGTTCTTCATTGCCGGCAGGGCGTGGATCTGATCCATCGCGACGCCCGAGACATAGGGCTTGCCACTGGTCGGATCCACGGCGAGGTCGGCTCCGATGGTGATGCGGCGCTGCTGGTTGAGACGCTGGATGCGTGTCGGGCCTGCGCCGAACGAGATGTCGGCGACCACGTTGAGCGGCACCGAACCGCCGCTTGCGGTCGGCACGGCCAGATTCTGGATCGTCACCAGCTTGGCGCGCGCATCCTCGTTCATTGCGACTCGGATCGGGATCTGCCGATCCGAAAGCGAGAATTTTGCCTGGCTCTGCGGAATGTCGCCGAGCGTGGCGATGCGGATCGCCTGGCTCAGCGCCTGGGTGGTGACGCCGAGGCTCGCGGCCAGATCGAGCCGCGGCCGCAGCACGATCTCGGGCCGCTGCAGATCGCCAGAGACGCGCGGCGCGACCAATGTACTGAGGCCAGCCATCTGTTCGACCAGCTTGTTCGCGGTGTCGTTCAGCACCACCGGATCCTCGCCGCCCAGCGTGATGGTGATATCGCGGCCGCTGCCACCCCAACCGCTGTTCGAGCGGAAGGTGACGCGCGCGTCGGGGATCTTGGTCAGTTGCGGTGCCAGCAGCTTCTGGATCTGATCGCTGCGCAAGTCGCGCTTGGTCACCAGCTTGGCGCTGACGCGGCCGCTGGCGACGAACGTGCGCTCATAGACTGCCGCGACATATTTGCTGTTGCGCAGGATCTCGGCAGTCGCGCGGACGACCTTGTCGGTTTCCTGGAGCGTCGTGCCGGGCACCATCTCGACGTTGGCCGAAATCGTGTCCTGGTCGTTGGTCGGCTGGAACGTCTGCGGCAAGGTCGCGAACAGCAGCACTTCGAGCCCCAGCGCAGCGCTGCCGCCGAGAACGGCGACCCAACGATGGCGCATCGTCCATCGGAGCGTGCGCATGAAGGCGTCCATCACCGGACCCTCGCCGTGCGGCGCATGCCCCTTGGCCTTGAGGAAATAGGCGGCGATCATCGGCGTCAGCATGCGCGCCACGGCCAGGCTGACGAGCACGGCGGCGACCACCGAGAGCCCGAAATTCTTGAAATACTGGCCCGCGACGCCCGGCATCATGCCGACCGGCAGGAACACCGCGACGATCGACATGGTGGTCGCCAGCACCGCGACGCCGATCTCGTCGGCGGCGTCGATCGACGCCTGATAGGCGCTCTTGCCCATGCGCATGTGGCGCACGATGTTCTCGATCTCGACGATCGCGTCGTCGACGAGCACGCCGGCGACGAGGCTCAGCGCGAGCAGCGTCATCTGGTTGAGCGTGAAGCCCATCAGTTCCATGAACCAGAAGCTCGGAATCGCCGACAGCGGAATCGCGAGCGACGAGATCAGCGTCGCGCGCAGGTCGCGCAGGAACAGAAACACCACGACCACGGCCAGCGCGGCGCCTTCGAACAGCGCCTCCATCGCCGAGTGATATTGTTCGCGGGCGTATTTGCTGTCGTCCTCGAGCAGCTCGAAATGGACGTTCGGATTACGCTTCTCGAGCGCCTGAAGCTTTTTCTGCGCCTCATCGAATACGGTCACGTCCGACGCGCCCTTTGCGCGAGTCACATCGAAGGCAAGCACCTGCTGGCCGTTGTAGCGGGCATAGGAGGTCGGCTCGGCGTAGAGGTCCTGGACCCTCGCGATCGTCGAAAGCTTGACCGTGCGTCCGCCGCCGATCGCGACTTGGGTTTCGCCAAGCGCATAGGCATCCTTGGCATTGCCGAGCACGCGCACCGACTGTTCGGACCCCGAAATCTCCGCCTTGCCGCCCGCGGCATTGACATTCATCGAGCGCAGCGCCTGGTTGACCTGGCTCGCAGTGATGCCGAGCGATTGCATCCGCGCCGGATCGACGGTGACGCGAATCTCGCGGTTGACGCCGCCGTTGCGCTCGACCGCCGCGACGCCCGAGACCGACAGGATTTCCTTGGCGACCGTATTGTCGACGTACCAGCTCAGCTGCTCGAGCGTCATGTCGTTCGCAGTGGCAGTGAAACTGCCGACCGACGATTGCGACGCGGAGTCGACGCGGCCGACCTGCGGCTCGAGGATGCCGTCAGGCAAATCGCCCCGAATCTGCTGGATCGCGCTGCGCACATCCTCGACCGCGCGATCGATCGGCATGCCGATGTCGAGCTGGATCGTGGTTGACGAACTTCCTTCCTGGACGGTCGATTCGATCTGGTCGATGCCCTGGATGCTGCGCACCGCGGCTTCGACCTTCTGTGTGACTTGTGTCTCGAGTTCGCTCGGGGCGGCGCCCGGTTGCGAGATGCTGACCCACACCACCGGGAAATCGATGTCCGGGTCGTTGTTGACGTCCATCCGGAGGAACGCGACGATACCTGCCACCGTCAGCGCGACGAACAGCACGATCGGCGGAACCGGGTTGCGGATCGACCAGGCCGAAATCTGACGGAAGTTCATGATCGGCCTCGCTTATCGGAGCTTGGTGAGCTTCGGAACGACCTTTTGGCCCGGGTTGAGGAACGCGCCCGCGCTCAGCACCACGCGCTCGGTCCCAGTCAGCCCCGACGTGACTGCCACGCCGATGTCCGAGACCTCGCCGGTCGTGATGTTGCGGCGCTGCGCCTTGTCCTGGCCGTCGAGCACGTAGACGAAATTGCCTTTGCTGTCGCTCTGGATCGCCGACTGCGGCAGCACCGGCGACCGGCTGGCGCCTGCCCGGATCGTCGCACTGGCAAAGCCGCCGGGGCGAAGCGCCGGATCGAAAGCGAGCTGAACGCGCACGACGCCCTGCCGCGTCTGCGGATCGATCACCGGCGAGACTTGCCAAACGGTACCGTGGAATACGCGAGTCGAGCCCACCGGCGTGACTTCGACGCTATCGCCGACGTGCACGCGCTGCATATCGCTTTCGCTGAGCTGGGTGCGCATCTCCATCTGGCCGTCCATCGCTACGCGGAACAATGCGCCCGAGCCCGAACTGACGATCTGGCCGGGTTCGATCGCGCGCGTCAGCACCAGCCCCGCCGTAGGCGACCGGACGTCGAGACGGCCGTTGCGGGCCCGAGTCTCGGCAAGCTGCGCCTTGGCGACGCGAACGCGCGCCACGGCCTGGTCGCGTGTCGCTTCGCGACGCTGGAGGTCGGCCTTGGAAATGAAGCCGCGATCGACCAGCGTCCTGGCGCGATCGAGTTCGGACTGCGCCAGCGCGGCATCCGCTTCGGCCACGCGCACTTGCGCCGCGAGCGATTCGGCGGTTTGCACCTGCACCGAGCGATCGACCGTTGCGAGCACCTGGCCGGCCTTCACCCATGCGCCGGGCTCGACCAGAACGCGCGTGACCAGTCCGCCTTCGCCGGCAATGCCGACGGGCATATCGCGCTTTGCGGCGAGCGAACCGGTGCCCGAAATGGTGCGCTCCACCAGCTCGTTACCGGGCATCGCAACCGATACTGTCGCCAACTGCGACGCGCGCGCGTTCGCGGCGCCCGCTCCGGCTTTGGCATCGGGCTTGCTGCTATGGAGATAGAACCAGATACCGGCCGCTACGGCCAGCAGCACGACGGCGGCAGCGATGATCAGCCACGGCCGCCTGCGCTGCGTTTCGCCTGGCAGCGCGTACCGCTCTTCCCCACCGAACATTTTTGCCTCGTAGTTCATCAGCCACCATCCTAAGGCGCCCGGCCGCGCGGCCGCCCTCCCGAGGCAGCGTATTATATGAATAAGGCACCGACCTCAAGGCCGGCTTTTTTCTGACGGCGCGCCTAGCCCGATTATTGCCAATTCGGCAAGTCCAGCACGTGTTTTCCTCGAAGAAACAAGCAGAAAAGGGAAGAAATCGATTGCATTGACACCCTGCCGGCGCGACTTTCGAGCCGGGCGCGCGCAAGATGGACACGTGTGCCCGAGCGGGAGGATATAATGCCTGACAGACTTATCGGCTGGATATTGATCGGCCTAGTAGCTGGCGTTCTCGGAAAGATCATCATGCCGGGCAAGGACCCCGGCGGAATCATCGTGACGATTTTGATCGGAATCGCCGGCGCGCTGCTTGCCGGCTATGTCGCGCCGACACTGGGGTTTGCCCTCAATACAACGGTCAAGAGCTATGGCGCGGCGACGCTGGGCGCCGTGGTTCTGCTCGCGCTCTATCGCCTGGTGATGATGAATCGCACGCGTTGAGCCCGTTTTCGAAACGCGCGGAAGGGCGCGTTTCGAAGCGGTACCGGCCCGCTCCCCCTCCCGGCCACCCATAGCATATCCTGGATGGGTGGCCGGGAGGGGGAGCGGGCCGGTACCGCAATGCGCCGTGAGGCGCACCTCTCAGCCCACGCTTAGCGCAGCGCGCCGCGGCGGAGCAGATTGACGATAGCCAGAAGCACGATCGCGCCGACGAGCGAGGTAAGGAACGTCGTTACCGTAATCACGCCGCTGTTGATCGACCCGCCGAACAACAGGCTGCCGATGAAAGCGCCAACAATACCCACGACGATGTTGAGCAGCAGGCCCTGCTGCGCGTCGGTACGCATTACCAGGCTGGCAAGCCAACCGACCACGCCGCCGACCACAAGCCAGATTATCAGACCCATGTCACTTCCTCCGATTGGCCCGAACCGATCGGACCGATACGGATAAGACTCGCGAATCGGGTCGATTGTTCCGGGGGCGGAGCGTGGCTTCCCAACGAAATGGCCCGCTTCTCGCGCTCCACGTCGCCCCGCACGATGGCCGCGAAACGGAGAAGCGGGCCGTTGCCGCTTCGACGCTGTCGAATTCAATATTTTTGCTGGCGCTCGTACAAGGAACGATAGTGCTGGATGCGTGTCACGCGCAGTCCGGGCATGCCCGAACGATCGATCGCCCGCTGCCAGCCGGCAAACTCCTCGGCGGTCAGACTATAGCGTTCGCACACTTCGTCGACGCTCAGCAGCCCGCCGTTGACGGCCGCGACCACTTCCGCCTTGCGGCGCACGACCCAACGAGTCGTTTCCGGCGGCGGCAAGGTGTCGAGCGTCAAAGGCTCACCCAGTGGCCCGATCACTTTAGCAGGCCTGATCTTTTGATTCTCAATCATTACTCAACCTCGATCGGGTCGGGGGGACCCCTCTCTGTAGGTGCGATCATACCGCTGCGGTGTTGCGATGCCCTGAAACGGCAAGGTAAATGCCGGTTTCACCGGTCTTGCCATTGGGTTAGCGCCTCCGCCGCAGCACTGTGGAATGCGCCGTGCACCGGAGTCAGCGCGCCGCCCTGAAAGGGTGGCGCCTCGAGCCCGACCTGGGCTCGAGCGGTTGGACTCGCCGCCTGGCGCGCCGCCACACCGACCAGCAGGACCGCCAGTTCGATCGGCAACGCCCTGACGGGAAATTCCCGGCCGCGGGCAAAGCTCAAATCCACGATTCATTCTATCCAATTCGCGACTCCGACCTTCCTCATAGGGACAAGTGCTGAAGGCACCGTAAAAGCCCGGCTCTGGCGCCGCCCTGACCATGCCCCTATCTGGCACGGCAATGTTTTCGGGTGATTTCCAGCTCAGCGCCCTTCAGCGCAGCCGAATCGTCGTCGCAATGTCGGGCGGCGTCGACTCGTCGGTGGTGGCCGCGCTCGCCGCGCGTAGCGGCGCCGAAGTGATCGGCGTGACGCTCCAGCTCTACGATCATGGCGAGGCCGTCGGCCGCGCCGGCAGCTGCTGCGCGGGCCGCGATATCCGCGACGCACGCGCCGTGTGCGACCGACTGGGCATCGCGCATTATGTGTTCGATCACGCGAGCAGCTTTCGTGCGAACGTGATCGACGATTTCGCCGACGAGTATCTCGCCGGCCGCACACCGATCCCCTGCGTCAAATGCAACATGGGACCGAAGTTCACCGACCTGCTCGCGCTCGCACGCGACCTCGGCGCCGATTGCCTCGCCACCGGCCATTATGTCCGCCGTGTCGAAGGCGCGCATGGCGCCGAGCTCCACCGCGCCGCCGATCCCGCGCGTGACCAGAGCTATTTCCTGTTCGCGACGACCCAGCCGCAGCTCGACTATCTGCGCTTCCCGCTCGGCGGCTTGCCCAAGCCCGCCGTGCGCGAGCTCGCCGCCGAACTCGGGCTCGGCGTTGCCGCCAAGCCCGACAGCCAGGACATCTGCTTCGTGCCCGACGGCGACTATGCGAGCCTGGTCAAGAAACTGCGTCCCGATGCCGAGACGCACGGCGACATCGTCGACGAGTCGGGCCGCAAGCTCGGCGCGCACAAGGGGCTGATCCATTATACCGTCGGCCAGCGCCGCGGACTCGAGATCGGCGGCTGTGCCGAGCCGCTCTATGTGCTGCGGCTCGACGCCGCGCGGCGCGAAGTGGTGGTCGGACCGAAGCACGCACTCGGCGTGTCGGCGGCGCGGCTGACCGGGATCAACTGGCTCGGTAGGGGCTACGAAGGACCGATCACCGCCAAGGTGCGCTCGCTTGCCAAGCCGGTGCCGGCGCGGCTCGACGGCGATCGCGTGGTGTTCGAGACGGCCGAATATGGCGTGGCGCCGGGCCAGGCGGCGGTGCTCTATGGCGGCGAGCGCGTCCTCGGCGGCGGGTGGATCGCCGAAACCGAGCGGGCGGAGGCACTGGCGGCTTAGCCTTTCGACTCACAGGCTTGCACGACTGGATTCGCCCACGCGCAGACATTCAATTCCAATCCTCCCCCTCGCGGGGGACGATTAAACAAAGTGATGGCTAACCACCACCTCCCGTCAATCCTTCCCCAGCGGCCGACGCGACCCGCCTGGAAGTTGACCCGCAGCTTTGGGGACGAAATGCAGTCCGGCCGCAGCCCCAATCCTCGCCGTTTGACACCCAAGGCTCGCTTTCAAGTGCGGACGTCAGCAGCGCTGAACTCCACCGCGCTCGCGTGGATCGGGCTAGTCGTCGCGGCCATTGCTTCCCGCACTACGCTCGCGGACTCGCGCAACGCGGCTTCCTCATGACGGTTCAGCGCGGGAACCAGAACGCGCTCGATGCCCCCGGCCCCAATCAGGCACGGCAAGCTGAGGTAAAGGTCGGAGATGCCGAACTGCCCCGTGAGCAGCGACGATACCGGCAGCACCACCCGTTCGTCGCGCACAATTGCCTCGCAGATGCGAACCGCGGCAGTCGCGACGCCGAACGACGTATAGCCCTTGCCCGCCATGATCTCATAGGCCGCGCCGCGCACCTGATCGGCAATCTGCTGGAGATCCATCAAGGCCAGTCCGGATGGGAACCGTTCGAGCGGCACGCCTCCGACTCGGATCGAAGACAGGACCGCTACTTCGCTGTCGCCATGTTCCCCCAACACGGTGCCGTCGATCGCGGCCGGCGCGACATTCAGCCGATTTGCGATTTCCTGCCGCAGGCGGCAGCTGTCGAGCAGGGTTCCGGTCCCGATCACGCGTGCCGCCGGCAACCCAGAGCAGCGGAAGGCGGTGAGCGCCATCACGTCCACCGGATTGCATGCGACGATCAAAATCCCGTCAAAACCGGCCGCCATCAGTTCCGCGACGCACGAGGTCACGATCGAAGCGCTTCGCGAGGCGATCGAGAGGCGACTTTCCGAACCGTGTGTCGCTGCGCCCGCGGTCAGGACCGCGATCCGTGCGCTTGCGGCATCGGCATAGTCGCCGGCGAAGATCCGTGCCGGGCGCGCCAGTGCGCCGGCGTCGGAAATGTCCGCTGCCTCGGCGATTGCCAGCGCGGAGTCGGTGTCGATCAGGATGACTTCGGCGAACAGCCCCCGAAGCATGAGCGCATAGGCCGTCGTCGCACCGACATGGCCGGCGCCGATGATCGCAATCCGTTGATGAGAAGTTGGAACGGACATGCGCATGATGCCTCGCCGAGAATTCCTGCTTGGTCTTCTCAATCAACTTGGCCGCTGCGGCGTTCCACGACTTGTCGCCGTTGCCAGCTTCGCCCGCGGGCGACGGCGGCAGGTTAGCGATCGCGATAGCCGGAATGCGCGATCGCGGGCATGCGTTCACCCTAACGCCGGCAATAAGCCCCGCCCTTGCAGCGCAGCGGCGCGATTGTCTCCGCGGCGATCCGCCACTGACCCGCTTTGTCCTTGCTCCAAACGGTCAGGTAGGTTCCGGAAAGCGTCACCAACCCGTCCGTTTCGGTCCAGCGCTCCGTCCAGGTCCCGGACTCCGCCACCGCATTGAATGACGCGCTCGCCCGCGTGCGATCGGCTTGAAACGTCATCTGCAGATCCGGGCGGCGCGTCCACAAGCCGGTCCAGGTCTCGATCACAGCATCGCGACCCTGACGATGCAGAATATGCGAACTGAAGCTGACGTCCTCCGCCAGCACCGAACCAAGCCGATCGCGATCATGCGTGGCGATTGCCGCGTTGCGCGCGATCTGCTGCGCCCGTAACCCCTCCGCAGGCTGAATCTCCGGCGTTGCGCCTGTCGCGGCAACCGCCAACCCGGCCGCCGCGATACCGGTCGCAAGGGTTCGTCCGATCCAAAGTTCCGGCATATCCACGTCCCTACGCGAACCGGCCGAATCCATGCCATGCTTCCCCTTCGCGTCCAAGCACTCGACGGCATCATGCGTGACACAGGGGCTTGCAAGACTCGCCGCGCGAATCGAGCGAAGGGTTCACAGGAGGAAGTTGCCCTCGATTACGGTCACGCACCGCCCTCCCAGGATGACGCGGTCGCCTGCCGCCTCGCAATCCAGCTGTCCGCCGCGCTCGCTCGCCTGCAACGCGCTGAACCGGTCGCGTCCGAGCCGCTGCGCCCAATAGGGGACCAGCACGCTGTGCGCCGATCCAGTCACGGGATCCTCGTCGATGCCCGCGCCCGGCACGAACACGCGGCTGACGATATCGGTGTCGCTCCCCGGCGCCGTTGCGATCGCCATGATGTCGCCTTCGCGGGCGAGCGCGCGGAAATCGGGAGTCAGGGCACGAACCTGCGCTTCGCTGGCGAGAACGACCAGCGCATAGCCGCCGTCGTGCCACATGGTTTCGGCGATCGCGACGCCGAGCGCGGCGAGGATCACGGGCAAGGGCTTCGGCTCGGGCGCATAGGCCGGCAGCGCGAGGCGATAGTCCGCTCCATCGCGCGACACCGACAGGATCCCGGCCTTGCGCGTGCGGAAAGTGACGCCCTCGCGCGCCGGATCAGCCGCGAGCAGATAATGGCCACTCGCCAGCGTGGCGTGGCCGCACAGCGCGACTTCGAGTGCCGGAGTGAACCAGCGCAGCTCCCAATCCGCCGCGCCACTCGCGTCGGGCACAAGGAACGCGGTTTCGGCGAGATTATTCTCGGCGGCGATCGCCTGGAGCAGATCGTCGGCGAGCCACGTGTCGAGCGGAATCACTGCCGCCGGGTTGCCGGTGAATGGCCGGCTGGCAAAGGCGTCGATCTGGGCGAAGGGCAGCTTCATGCGTCAGGTCCTGGTGCCGGCGGATTGAGCAGATCGGTTTCGGCGAGCGCGTTGCCCGGCTCGTCGACCTGCCCTTCAGGGTCGATATGGATCAGGATCTCGGTGCCCGGGAATTCCTCGGCAAGATGCGCCTCGAGCCGTTCGGTGATGTCGTGCGCTTCGGCGACGCTCATCCTGCCGTCCATCCAGACATGGAACTGGACGAAATCCTGCTGGCCGCTGGTGCGCGTGCGCAAGTCATGCAGCCCGAGCAGCTCGGGATGGCGTCCCGCTACTTCGACGAACCGCGCGCGCTTTTCGGCCGACCATTCCTTGTCCATCAGCTGATCGATCGCCTGAACCGAGGCACGCCACGCGCCCCACATCAGCCACAATGCGATGCCGATTCCGAACAGTGCGTCGGCGCCGCGCCAACCGAAATATTGGTCGAGCGCGAGCGCCGCGATCACGGCGCCATTGAGGAAGAGGTCCGATTCGTAATGGATATTGTCGGTGCCGATCGCGACCGACCGCGTGCGCGCAACCACCGCGCGCTGGTAGCGGGTGAGCAGCAACGTCAGCACGATCGCGACCAGCGAAACGCCGATGCCGACTTCGGCATCCGTGCCCGCCTGGTGGCGCACCAACCGCTCGATCGCACGCAACAGGATCGCGAACGCCGAGACCGCGATCACGCCGACCTGAAACAGCGCGGCGAGGGCCTCCGCCTTGCCGTGACCGAAGCGATGTTCGGCGTCGGCGGGTTGCGCCGCCCAGTGCACGCCGAGCAACGTCACCAAAGATGCGACCAAATCGAGCCCGGAATCGGCAAGACTGGCGAGCACCGCCACCGATCCGGTGCGCGCGACGGCCCAGGCCTTGAGCCCGCCGAGCAGCAACGCCGTCGCGACGCTCGCCTGGGCGGCGCGCTGCGCAGTCACGGGTACAAGAGTCCTTCGCGCCAATCGTCGCCGGCACGCGTGAAGCGGCGCCGTTCGTGCAGGCGGAATTCGCGATCCTGCCAGAATTCGATGGCGTCCGGCACCACGCGATAGCCCCCCCAATGCGGTGGGCGCGGCACGTCGCGACCGGCATATTTCTCGGCTTCGGCTGCAAAGCGGGCCTCGAACGTCGCGCGGTCGTCGAGCGGCTGCGACTGCAGCGACGCCCAGGCGCCAAGCTGCGAATCGCGCGGACGCGTCGCGAAATAATGGTCGCTTTCGGCATCGGTCGCCCAGATCACGCTGCCTTCGATACGCACTTGCCGGCGCTGCAGTTTCCAGTGGAACAGCAGAGTCGCCTGGGGGTTGGTCGCCAGTTCCGCCGCCTTGCGGCTGGTGCGATTTGTATAGAAGACGAAGCCATCGCGACCATGACCCTTGAGCAACACGATCCGCGCGTCGGGCCGGCCCGCGCTATCGGCAGTCGCGAGCGTCATCGCATTGGCTTCGGGGTCGGTCGCCAGCGCTTCGGTGAACCAGGTCTGGAACAAGTCAAAGGGGTCGGCCATCGCGCGGCTCCTACGCGAAGCCGCTGGCGGCTGTCGAGGAACGACTCCCATGTTCGCGCTTTGAATCGGCTTCGCAACAAGGGAAATGGCCATGGCTGCGCGCGCATATTGGCAGGGACAGATCCGTCTCGCGCTCGTCTCGATCCCGGTCGAGATCTACACCGCGACCAAGTCCGGCGCGCAGATTGCTTTCCACCAGATCCATGAGCCCAGCGGCAAGCGCATCAAATATGAAAAGGTCGCGCCCGGCATCGGGCCGGTCGACGCCGACGAGATCGTCAAGGGCTTCGAGGTCGAGAAAGGCGAATATGTCCTGCTCGAGCAGGACGAGATCGACGCAGTAAAGCTCGAATCGAAGAAGACGCTCGAACTCACGCAGTTCGTCGACGCGAGCGACATCGACGTGCTTTATTATGAGCGGCCCTATTTCGTAGTGCCCGCCGACGACCTCGCCGAAGAAGCGTTCATCGTGCTGCGCGAGGCGCTCAAGCGCACGAAGAAGGTCGGACTCGGCCAGCTCTCGATGCGCGGCCGGGAATATGTCGTGAGCCTCAAGCCCTGCGGGCGCGGCATGGTGCTCGAGACGCTGCGCTATGCCGATGAAGTCAACAAGGCGCAGGGCTATTTCCGCGACATTCCAGATGCCGAGCCCGACCCGGAACTGCTCGACCTCGCCGAGACGCTGATCGACAAAAAGACATCGAAATTCGATCCCCAGGAATTTCACGACCGCTATGTCGATGCGCTGCGCGACCTGATCGAGCGCAAGCGCAAGGCAAAGGGCAAGAAGATCATCGAAGAGGCGCCCGATGAAGCCGGCAGCCGCGGATCGAACGTCGTCGACCTGATGGCGGCGCTCAAGAAGTCGCTCGAGCGCCCCGAGGCGAAGACAAGCAAGGCGGTGAAGACCAAGCCGGCGAAAGCTCCGGCACGGAAACGGGCCTGATCCCATGGCAAAGGCCGATCCGCTCGCCAAATACAACGCCAAGCGTGATTTCGCGAAGACCGCGGAACCCAAGGGCGAACCCGCCGCCGCCGGCGGGCATCGCTTCATGGTTCAGAAGCACGATGCCACACGTCTGCATTGGGATTTGCGGCTCGAAGTCGACGGCGTGCTCAAGAGCTGGGCAGTGACGCGCGGCCCCAGCCTCGACCCCGACGAGAAGCGCCTCGCAGTACGCACCGAGGATCATCCGCTGTCCTATGCCGATTTCGAAGGCACCATTCCCAAGGGCGAATATGGCGGCGGCACCGTCATGCTGTGGGACGACGGCTGGTGGGAGCCGGTCGAAGGCAAATCGGCGCAGGACCTGACGAAGGGTCATCTCCATTTCCGGCTGCACGGCGAGCGGATGAACGGCGAGTGGCTGCTGATCCGACTGAAGCCGCGCGCCAAGGAGAAGGCCGAGAATTGGCTGCTGCGGAAATTGGACGACGAGTACGCCGGCGGAACGGATGCGTTGGTCGAGACGGGGCTGACGAGCGTCAAGACCGGGCGGACGATGCAGGAGATTGCGGAAAATAAGATCCTCCCCGGAACGGGGAGGGGGACCGCCGGCCGCAGGCCGGTGGTGGAGGGGGCTCACCAAGAGCGAGACGCGGGTGGAGGGCCCCCTTCACCGCGCTCCGCGCGGTCCCCCTCCCCGTTCCGGGGAGGATCTGGGTTACCCAAATTCCGCCCGGTGCAGCTCGCAACGCTGGTCGACAGCGTGCCCGCGGGCAACCAATGGCTGCACGAGGTCAAGTACGATGGCTATCGCGCGCTGGTCGCGGTCGGTAAGGGTGGTCCGAAGATCTACACTCGCAGCGGGCTCGACTGGACCGACAAGTTCGCGGGCATTGCCGAAGCCGCCGAAAGCATCGGTGCCGGAAGCGCATTGATCGATGGCGAGATCGTCGCGTTCAGGGACGGCAAGCCCGATTTCTCGACGTTGCAGGAAGCAATCGGCAGCGGTGGTAAGGGCCTGACGCTGTTCGCCTTCGACTTGCTCGAACTCGACGGCGAAGACCTTGCCGGCCTCCCGCTGGTCCAGCGCAAGGAGCGGCTGCGCGCGCTGCTGCACGACGCCGATTCGCGCATCCAGTTCGCCGAGCATATCGTCGGCGCAGGCGAGAAGCTGTTCGAAGCGATGTGCCGCGAGGGCTATGAAGGTATTGTTTCGAAGCGCGCCGACGCGCCCTATCGCGGGTCACGCGCGAAGAGCTGGCTCAAGGTCAAATGCCTCCATCGCCAGGAATTCGTGATCGTCGGCTGGACGCCGAGCGACGCGCGCGGCCGTGGCTTCCGATCGCTGCTGCTCGCCGTGAACACGCCCGACGGGCTGCGCTATGCCGGCAAGGTCGGCACCGGATTCAGCACGACGACATTGCACGATTTGCGCGAGCGCTTCGACCGGATCGCGACCGACAAACCGGCGCTCGCCGTGCCGCGCGCCGAGGCGCGCGGCGCCAAATGGATCAAGCCCCAGCTGGTCGCCGAAATCGCCTTCACCGAATTCACCGCCGACAATGTCGTACGCCATGGCAGCTTTCTCGGCCTGCGCGACGACAAGCCGGCCAAAGAGGTCGTCGTGGAAAAACCGCAGGCTTTGCCCGAAACGCCCGCCAGCACGGTCAAGATCAGCAACCGCGATCGCCTGATCTATCCCGAAGCCAAGGTCACCAAGGGCGATCTCGCCGATTATTACCAGGCCGTCGCGCCGATCCTGTTGCCGTGGCTCGCCAATCGCCCGATCAGCCTGGTGCGCTGTCCGCAGGGCCGGGCGCGCCACTGCTTCTTCCAGAAGCACGACGCCGGCAGCTTCGGCGACCATGTCCATCACGTCGACGTGCGCGAGAAGGATGGTTCGGTCGAGCCCTATCTCTATGTCGACGATGCCGACGGCATGCTGACCTGCGTGCAGATGGGCACGATCGAGTTCCACGGCTGGGGCAGCCTGGTCGCCGACATCGAGAAGCCGGACCGGATCGTGTTCGATCTCGATCCCGACGAAGGCCTCGACTTCGGTGACGTCAAGAAAGCCGCGGAGGATCTCAAGCAGCATCTCGCCGATATGGGGCTGACGACCTGGCCGATGCTGTCGGGTGGCAAGGGCGTGCATGTCATCGCGCCGATCCAGCCGAGCGCCGAATGGCCGGTGGTCAAATCCTTCGCCGAGCGATTCGCGCGCGCGCTTGCCGAGGCCGAGCCCGATCGGTTCACGGCGAACCTCAAGAAAGCGACGCGCAAGGGCAAGATCTTCATCGACTATCTGCGCAACCAGCGCGGTGCCACCGCAGTGCTTCCCTATGTCGCCCGCGCGCGAGAAGGCGCGCCGGTGGCCGCTCCGGTGAGCTGGAGCGAGCTGCGCGATATCGACAGCCCCAAGCAGTTCAGCGTTCGCGACGCGACGCAGCTGATCGAGCGCGCGAATGGCCGCGCGTTGTCCGGATGGGGGACGTCGTCCCAGCACCTGCCGGATGTTTAGGCCCTTACATGTTGCGAAGCAGCATCGATTAGTCGAAGAGGTCGCCCTGGAGGGCATATAGGGCGCATGGCGAGCCGCGCGGCAATGGGATTATTCGACGCTGGCACCATCGCGGATCGCTGGATGGCCGATTATTGCGCGCACGCGCTCTCGACCGACGTGCTGTGCGCGCGCGCGAAGGGCGATACGGCATGGGGCGCCGTGTTCGAGGAACTCGCACTGCTCGCCGGCGACTCGCTGGACAATGCCGGCGAACGCGCACGGCGCCAGGCCGAAGATATCGGCACCGGGTTCCGCATCGCGGGCGAAGGCGAAGAGCGCCGTTGGCCGCTCTCGCCGATTCCGCTGGTGATCGGGGCGCAGCAATGGTCGCATATCGCCGCGGGCGTGGCGCAGCGTGCCGAACTGCTCGAAATGGTGATGGCCGACATCTATGGACCGTCGCGGCTCACCGCCAATGGCTATATCCCAGCCGCACTGGTCACCGGCAGCCCCTATTTCCTGCGTCCGCTCGCCAATTTGAAGCCCCCCGGCGACTATCATCTGCGCTTCATCGCCGCTGATCTGTGCCGCGGGCCCGACGGCGAATGGCGCGTGCTCGCCGATCACCTTCGGGCGCCAGCCGGCGCCGGCTATGCGCTCGAGAACCGGCTGGCGATGTCGCGGCTGCTCGGCGGGCTGCAGTCGCGTCTCAACATCCAGCGCCACGCGCCGTTTTTCGCGGCGTTCCGGGGCGGGATCGCCGCCGCCTGCCACCGCGCCGACCCGCGCATCGCGTTGCTGACGCCCGGCCGCTACAATCCGAGCTATTCCGAACAGGCGCATCTCGCGCGCTATCTCGGGTTGCTGCTGGTCGAAGGTGCCGATGTCGCGGTGCGCGAGGACCGCTGTTATGTGCGCACCATCGCCGGGCTCAAGCGCATCGACGCCTTGTGGTCGCGGTTCAACCCGCGGCTGCTCGATCCGCTCGCACTCGATTCGCATTCGGAAATCGGCGTGCCCGGGCTGATCGACACGATCGCGAACGGCAGCGTGGCGATCGCCAACATGCCCGGCGCGGGCGTGCTCGAATCGCCGGCGTTCTCGGCGTTCCTGCCGGCGCTCGCGAAGCGGCTGACCGGCGCGAGCCTCAAGCTGTCGAACATCGCGACCTGGTGGTGCGGGCAGGAAGCCGAATGCGCGCAAGTGGTCGACGAACTCGATTCGATGCTGATCGCGCCGGCGTTCGGCGAGCCCGCACGCGCGCTGCCCGACGGCGTGCCCCGGCTAGGCGCCGAGATCCAGGGTGCTGAACGAGCGGCGCTGCTCGCCGATCTCGAGCGGCGCCCGCAGGACTATGTGGGCCAGGAGATCGTGCGGCTCTCGACCATGCCGGTGGTCGTCGACGATGCGCTCACGCCGCGCCCCTTCACATTGCGCGTGTTCGCGGCGCGCGGCCCCGATGGGAGCTGGACGGTGCTGCCGGGCGGATTCGCACGCATCGGCGGCGATGCCGATGTGCGCGCGGCGCCCATGGGCGAAGGCGTCACTTCCGCCGATGTGATCGTGCTGTCGGATTCGCCGGTCGATCCCGTGACATTACTCCCCTCGGGCGATGTGATCGCGCTCCGCCGCAATCCCGGCACGCTGCCGAGCCGCGTTGCCGACAATCTGTTCTGGCTCGGCCGCTATCTCGAGCGCGGCGAAGCGCAGCTAGGCGTGATCCGCGTGCTGCTCGGCCATTCGATCAGCGCCGACACCGGCGCCGCTCTGTCGGAGAATACTGTCCGCCAGCTGGTCGAGCTGCTCGTCGCCGCCGGAGCCGCGCCCAAGCCGACCTCGCTCAAGCGCGCCGAGCTGACGCATATCGCGCGCGTCGCGCTCGAAGGCAGCGACAGCTTCTACGGCGTGCGCACGATCTGCGAGCAGGCGCGGCTGATCGGCGAAGGGTCGCGCGAGCGGCTCTCGGCCGACGTGGTGCGGCTGCTCGATGCGCCCTTCCCCGAACGGGGCCAGCTGCTCGATCGTGCCGGATCGCTTCAGCGCCGCTTTTCGGCGCTTGCCGGGCTGTCGTCGGAGCATATGTCGCGCACCGACGCCTGGCGCTTCCATGATCTCGGACGCCGAGTCGAGCGCGCGATTGCTACGGTGCAGATCGCGCGCGCCTTTTGCAGTCCCGAAGCAACGAGCGACGATCTCTCGGCATTGCTCGATCTCGCCGATAGCCAGATCAGCTATCGCCAGCGCTACCCGACCGGCATCGCGCGGGTCCCGGTGCTCGACCTGGTGGTGCTCGATCCCGGCAATCCGCGTGGACTCGGCTTCCAGGTCGACACGATCCACGATCATCTCGCGCGCTTGCCGGTGCTGTCCGACGACGGACTCGCCGAGGCGCAGCAGGCGCAGGCGATCGAATTGCGCGCGCTGGTCGCGACCAAGCGCGCCGCGGCGCTCGACGAGAAATTCCTCAGCGATATCGATGAACGGCTCGAGCAGCTCTCCGATGCGCTCGCGCGGCGCTATTTCCTCCAGGGCCCCGAACCGCTGCGCGCCGTGGGCCTGACCCTGGCTTGAGATGCGCTACGCGATCCGCCACGTCACGCGCTTCGACTATGGCCAGCCCGTCGACTTCGCGCGCAACAATCTGCGGCTCAAACCGATCGCCTGGTCGGGGCAGTTGCTCGAACATTATGCGCTCTCGGTCGAACCCGGCGGGCTGACCTATCCGGCGCGCGCCGAGGCCGGACTTGCCAATGTCGTACGGCTGGTGATCGCCAAGCCCGTGCGGAGCCTGACCATCACCAGCGCTGCGCGCTTGACGGTCGATCGGCCGATTCCCGAACCGGGGCCGGGCGATCCCAGCCTGGCCGATGTCGCCGCGCTGGCACGCGCCAGCAACGACGTCTCTTCGGTGGGGCCTGCCGCTTATCTGTTCGCGTCGCCGCGCATTCCGATCGATGCCGATATCGCCGATTATTGCGCGCAGGAACTCGATCCCGACCGCGGTGTGCTTGAGGCAGGCATTGCGCTCGCGCTCCGCATCAAACGCGAATTCAAGTTCGATCCGACTGCGACCCTGGTCGATTCCCCGCCGCACGAAGCGTTCGAGAAGCGCGGCGGCGTCTGTCAGGACCTGACCCAGATCATGATTTCGGGGCTGCGCGCGGCCGGGCTGCCCGCCGCCTATGTCTCGGGCTATCTGCGCACGCTGCCGCCGCCAGGCAAGCCACGGCTGGTCGGTGCCGACGCGACGCATGCCTGGGTGCTGCTGTGGGCGGGGCCCGAGCGCGGCTGGGTCGGCGTCGATCCGACCAACGGCATCTGGATGGCGAACGACCACGTCGTCGTCGCGATCGGGCGCGATTATGCCGACATCGCCCCGATCGACGGCATCGTACTCGCCTCGGGTGCGCAGGAGATGGAAGTCTCGGTCGACGTCGAACCGCTCGGCGAGAAAGCGGCGTAATCGAATAACACACCAGGTCTTGCACTCGTGCGTCGGCGCGCCGATGTTCCGCGCAGAAACAAGCTAGGGAAGAGATGGCTGATCCGTACGTAACCTTGGGGGTGCAGCGCAGCGCGAGCGAGGCCGATATCAAGAAGGCCTATCGCAAGCTCGCGAAGGAGCTGCACCCGGACCGCAACAAGGACAATCCCAAGGCCGCGGAGAAATTCTCGCAGGTCACTTCGGCCTATGACCTGCTGACCGACAAGGACAAGCGCGCGCGCTTCGACCGCGGCGAGATCGACGGCGACGGCAATCCCACGGCGCCGTTCGGCTATGGCGGCGGCGCAAGCGCCGGAGGCGGCTACCGGCCCAATGGCGCGCAATTCGATTTCGGCGGCGAGGCCGCGGATCTGGGCGACATCTTCGAGGGACTGTTCGGCGGCGGCCGTGCCGCGCCAGGCGGTGGCGGCGGGTTCAGCGGCGGCTTCGGCGGGTTCGGAAGGCGTGCGCCGCCACCCAAGGGCGCGAACGTCGCCTATCGCCTCGCGGTTTCGTTCGAGGACGCGGCGCGGCTCGCGCCACAGCGGATCACGCTCGCCGACGGCAAGACGATCGACCTCAAGCTGCCGGTGGGGCTGGAGAACGGAACGCAGATGCGCCTCGCCGGCAAGGGCCAGGAAGGTCCGGGCGGGCCCGGCGACGCGATCGTCACGATCGAAATCCAGCCGCACCGTTATTTCACGCGCGACGGCGACGATGTGCGGCTCGACCTGCCGGTCACATTGCCCGAAGCGGTGCAGGGCGCGCAGGTGCGCGTGCCGACGCCCGACGGCGCGGTGATGCTGACGGTTCCCAAGGGCGCGACTTCGGGCAAGGTGCTGCGCCTGAAGGGCCGTGGCTTCCACCGCAAGGAAGGCGGCCGCGGCGACCAGCTCGTCACCTTGATGATCGACTTGCCGGCCGACGACCCGGCGCTCGGCGAATTCGTCGTCGGATGGCGCGACAACCGGAACCCGCGCGGGCGGCTGGGCGTCTAAGAGTCCGTATGAAAATGCCCAAAAGAGCAGATTGCAAGGCGGTGCCGGCCAGTGATCCAGGGCGGCGGGCCGAAATGCGCCCGAGGGGCGCATTTCCAAACAGACGCTGAGAGCCATGCGCCGAAGCCCGGCAGGTGGCTGATATCTCGCCCGAGTCGCCGGAAGCGCGCCGCACCGACGAGCGCCAGCACCGACAACTCGGCGAACTAGGGCTGCGGCTGCGAATCTGGGAAGTGCTCAAGCGGGTCGCGATCGGCACCTATACCGACGGCTTCACCCACGCCGGCAATCTTGCCTATCTGTCGCTCGTCACTCTGTTCCCGTTCTTCATCGTCGCTGCCGCGATCGCTCGGCTGTTCGGGCGCACCGGCGACGGTCTGCATGCGCTCGCCGCCTTTCTGCGCACGGTGCCGCCGAGCGTCGGCGAAGTGCTGCGCCAGCCGATCGTCGACGTGCTCGCCGCGCGCGTCGGTTCGCTGCTGTGGTTCGGCGCGATCGTCGGGCTGTGGACCACTGCGGGCTTCATCGAGACGATTCGCGCAATCCTGCGCCAGGCCTATGGCGTCCAATCGACCACGCCGTTCTGGCGCTACCGGCTCGGCGCGATCGGGCTGATCGTCGCGTCGGTGATCCTGACGATGGCCGCGTTCAGCTTCCAGGTCGCGCTCACGGCAGTCGAGGCGTTCATCGCGCGGGTCCTGCCGTTTGCGTCGGATGCCGCACGGCTGGTGTCGCTCACCAAGATCGCCCCAGCAATCGCATTGTTCGTCGCACTCTATATGCTGTTCTACTCGCTGACACCGTCACGCTACCGCAAGTCGAAGTGCCCCAAATGGCCAGGCGCCGCTCTCACCGCCTTATGGTGGATGGGCACTACCCAACTGCTGCCGCTCGCACTCGATAGCTTCGCCAATTATGACCTCACCTATGGCAGTCTCGCGGGCGTGATGGTCGCGCTGATCTTCTTCTTTCTGGTCGGGCTCGGCGTCGTGATCGGCGCCGAACTCAACGCAGCACTGGCGGAACAGCCACGCAACGTTCTACAGACACCCGCGCAGGGGGAAGCGCCGGAGGAATCGTGACCGAATTGATGAAGGGCAAGCGCGGGCTGATCATGGGCCTCGCCAATGATCGCTCGCTCGCTTGGGGGATTGCACAGAAACTCGCCGACGCAGGCGCGGAACTGGCGTTCAGCTATCAAGGGGAGGCGCTGGCGAAGCGCGTGCGACCGCTTGCCGAACAACTCGGCTCCGACCGGCTGATCGATTGCGACGTTTCCGACATGGCTGCGCTCGACGTCACGTTCGACACGCTGGCGAAGGACTGGCCGACGATCGACTTCGTCGTGCACGCGATCGGTTTCTCCGACAAGAACGAGCTGCGCGGGCATTATTACGACACGAGCCTCGAAAACTTCCTGATGACGATGAACATCAGCGTGTACAGCTTCACGGCGGTCGCCAAGCGCGCGCGCGCGCTGATGCCGAACGGCGGCAGTCTGTTGACGCTGAGCTATTACGGCGCCGAAAAGGTGGTGCCGCACTATAATGTGATGGGCGTCGCGAAATCGGCGCTCGAGACCAGCGTCAAATATCTCGCGATGGATCTGGGGCCCGAGGCGATCCGTGTGAACGCGATCTCGGCCGGGCCGATCCGCACGCTCGCGGCATCGGGGATCGGCGATTTCCGCTACATCATGAAGTGGAACGAGCTCAATTCACCGCTGCGACGCAACGTGACGATCGAGGATGTCGGCGGTGCGGGGCTCTATCTGCTCTCGGATCTGGCGAGCGGCGTAACCGGCGAGGTCCATCATGTCGACGCGGGCTATAACGTCATCGGCATGAAGGCAGAGGACGCTCCCGACATCGCGCTCGCCTGAAAAGTTGTTTGGAAAAGCGCGAAAGGGCGCTTTTCGAGGCGCCCGGAGGGCGCACTTAGAACAGGCTGTCGCGCTATTCGAACAGGCCGAGCGCGACCAGCGCGCTGAGAAAGATGCTGAGCGCAATCGATGCGCTGAACAGCAGGAAGACCGTGCGCCATAGCGCCGAGAACCATCGCAGCCGATAGGCGCCGCGCAGCTGGCGGAACATGTGCAGCGGCGGGCCCAGCAGCAGCAGCCACGGCACTGCCCAGCTGGTGATGCTGGTCATGCCGAGCAGCGTTACCAGCACGATCAGCAGGCTCATCGCGCTGATTGAATAGATCACGAAGATCGTGTGGTCGTAGATCTGATAGCGTTTCCACGCGAGCATCAGCCACACGAACGGGACCGAGATCGGGATCAGCGCCCAGGAGAATTTATAGATGCTCGACTTGATCTTATAGGTGAGGAGTTCGGGATTCTCGAGCCGCTTCGCGATCCGCGAGTCCTTGTCTTTCTCGAGCAGCTTTTCGCGTATCCCCGAGACAATCTCCTCCAGCGTGCCGCCCTCGCGCAGATTGCCGGCGCTGACCGCCCTGAGCGCGCGCCGTTCGGCGCGGAGGGCCGTGCGCTGGATCTTGAGCGCCTGTTTGGCTTCGCCCACCTGATCGCCCGCTTCCAGCTTGTGCTCGACGTCGGCGAGCTGCTGCTCGACTCGCGTCAGCTGCGCCGCAGCCTGTTGCGGATCGGCGGTCACGACTGGCTTGGCCGCTCCATCGCCGTGCCCTTCCGACCAGCTGAACGCGGCAAACAGCAGGAATACCGAGAACAAGAACAGCGCGAGCGGCGAGACGAACCGAGCGCGCTCGCCTTCGATATAGCGCCGAGTCAGCGCGCCGGGGTGGAACGCGAGCATCGGCAAGGTGCGCCAGATCTTGCCTTCGAAATGAAAAACGCCGTGCAGCAGGTCGTGCAGGACCGAATGCAGCGTGCGGTGGATGTGGGCGGGCTGGCCACAGCGATGGCAGAAGGCGCCGACGAGCGCGGTGCCGCAATTGAGGCACAGCGCCCCATGACCATGCGTTTCGCCTGCGTCCGGCTCGACCGCGCGGCCGAGCAGCGCCCCGGTGACGACATCCCCCGCCGCATCGATCTGCCCCATGGCACGGCCTGTATCAGCTGTGCGACGCCACGGCGATAGGCTTTGGCGCGCGGCCGGTTCGTGATAGGCGGCCGCCATGCATGGAAACGACGCCCCGAGTCTGATCACGGCCATGGCCGCACGCGCGCGCGCAGCCTCTGCCGCGCTGGCCGCAATGCCGAGCGACGCCAAGCGCGCCGCGCTGCACGCCGGTGCCGCCGAAATTCGCGCAGAGGCCGACGCGATCCTCGTCGCCAATGCCCAGGACATGCTGGCAGGCGAAGCCAATGGCCTCACCCCGGCGCTGCTCGACCGGCTGTGCCTCGACGCCAAGCGAGTCGAAGCGATGGCGGCGGGGATCGAGGCGGTCGCCGCGCTGGACGATCCGGTTGGAGACACGATCAGTGAAGTGCGCCGGCCCAACGGGCTCGTGCTGCAGCGCGTGCGCATCCCGATCGGCGTGATCGGCATCATTTACGAGAGCCGTCCCAACGTCACGGCCGATGCGGGCGTGCTCTGCGCCATGTCCGGCAACGCCGCGATCCTGCGCGGCGGCTCGGAGGCCATCCATAGCAACCGCGCGATTCACGCCGCGCTGGCCAAGGGGCTGGCGGTCGGGGGGATGCCCGCCGATGCCGTCCAGTTGGTGCCGACCACCGATCGCGCGGCGGTGGGCGCGATGCTCAAGGCCGAAGGCGCGATCGACATGATCGTCCCACGCGGCGGCAAGAGCCTGGTCGCGCGCGTCCAGGAAGAGGCGCGCGTGCCCGTGCTCGCGCACGTCGACGGGCTGTGCCACACCTATGTCCATAGCGGCGCCGATCCCGAGATGGCGCAGTCGCTTGCACTCAATGCCAAGATGCGGCGCACGGGCATCTGCGGCGCGACCGAAACGTTGCTGATCGACCGTGGTTTCGCCGATCCGAAGCCGATCCTGGCAGCGCTCGCCGATGCCGGCTGCGAGCTGCGCGGCGATGCCGGCGTCCAGGCGCTCGACGCGCGCGTCCGGCCCGCGGCGCCCGAGGATTGGGACACCGAATATCTCGACGCGATCCTGTCGGTGAAGCTGGTCGATGGACTCGACGCGGCGATGGAGCATATCGCGCGTCACGGATCGCATCACACCGACGCGATCCTCACCGAGGACACGGGCGCCGCCGAGCGCTTTCTGAACAGCGTCGACAGCGCGATCGTGATGTGGAACGCGTCGACGCAATTCGCCGACGGCGGGGAATTCGGACTGGGTGCGGAAATCGGCATTTCGACCGGTCGGTTGCATGCGCGCGGTCCGGTCGCGCTCGAGGGTCTGACAACGTACAAATGGGTGGTACGCGGGACCGGCCAGGCGCGACCTTGATAGTCATGCCGCTGATGTATACATTCGTTGCATGAAGACATCCGTCGTCACGGCTCGACTCGATCCGGAAACTTTGGCCGCACTGGATCGACTTGGGGAATATTGTGACCGCTCTCGGGCGTGGCTCGTCGCCCAAGCCGTCAAGCGCTACGTCAAGGAAGAGAGCAAATTCTTTGCCTTCCTCCAGGAAGGTGAGGACGACATAGCGCGCGGCGACTATGTCACGCACGAGCAGCTCGTTGCTGAAATTCAGGCCATGCAGCAGGAAAAGTCGGCAGCTTGAAACGTCTTGTCTGGGCGCGGGCGGCCCGGCGCGACCTTTTTGCCATCGCCACCTATTACGGCCAGTTCGATCCGACGCTTCCGATGACATTGCTCGCGCGCGTCTATGACGCGCCGCTTGCGCTCCTCGATTTCCCTGAGATGGGGAGTCCGACACGCCACCCCCGCGTGCGCAAATGGCGCGTTCGCAACACCCCGTTCGTGCTGTTCTACGCACGGGCGTCCCGCGGCATCGAGATCCGCCGCGTGCGACATGAACGCGAAGATTGGAAGATCGAATCGTGAAACGCATCGGTCTCCTCGGCGGATCGTTCAATCCGGCGCATAGCGGGCATCGCGCGATTTCGCTCAAGGCGTTGCGCGCGCTGGGGCTCGACGAAGTGTGGTGGCTGGTGTCGCCGGGCAATCCGCTCAAGGATAGCCAGGACATGGCGCCGTTCGCGATGCGCATGGCGTCGGCGCGGCGCGTTACGCGGCACGCGCCGATCCGCGTGTCGGCGATCGAGACCAAGCTCAAGACGCGCTACACGCTCGACACGCTCACCAAGCTGCCGCGACTCTATCCCAGGCATCGTTTCATCTGGTTGATGGGCGCCGACAATCTTGCGCAATTCCATCGCTGGCAGGGCTGGCGGCGGATCGCCCGGCAGGTTCCGATTGCGGTCATCGCGCGTCCGGGTTATGATGCGCGAGCCCACGCAAGTCCCGCGATGGGTTGGCTGCGGCGCGCTGTGCGGCCCGCAGGCCAGGCAAAGAAGTGGACGAAGTGGAGTTTGCCGGCCCTGGTGCTGTTGCGCTTCCGCCCCGATCCGACTTCGGCGACCCGCCTTCGCGCCGCCGACCCTGCCTGGCATCGGCAACTCCTTTCGCTGCTGCAGACCCGCAGTTTGCGGCAAGGATCGCCGCCCCCATATTCCGGCACAGAGTCTGTCAACTAGGAGTTCCCTTGGCCACATCCACCAATGCGTTGCGACCGTCCGACCCGCAAGGAGTCGAGGCGTTGCATCATCTCGTACTGTCGTCGCTCGACGACGATCAGGCGGTCGAGACCGTTTCGATCCCGCTCGCGGGCAAGAGCAGCATCGCCGACTATATGGTCGTCGCCAGCGGCCGGTCGACTCGGCAAGTCGCGTCGATGGCGAACAAGCTCGCCGAGAAGATCAAGGCGGAGTTCCATCGTACCCCGCGCATCGAAGGGCTGCCCAACGCCGATTGGGTGCTGATCGATGCCGGCGACGTGATCGTGCATTTGTTCCGCCCCGAAGTGCGCAGCTTCTACAATCTCGAGCGCATGTGGGCGTTTGGCGACACTGTGCCGGTCGGCAACGCCTGATCGGATTTCCCGCGTGCTGCTGCATGTCGTGGCGCGCGGGCGCATTGGACGCGGGCCCGAAGCCGAGCTCGTCGAACGCTATCTGAAGCGCGTGGCGTGGCCCGTGCGCATGACCGAGTTGCCGGACAAGGGCGGCAACGCGCCGGCGCGCGAGAGCCATAGCAAGCTGGTGATGCTCGACGAGAAGGGCGAGAGCCTGCCTTCGCGCGTCCTTGCCGAGCGCCTCGGCCAATGGCGCGACGATGGCGTGCGCGAGGCGCGTTTCCTGATTGGTGCTGCCGACGGCTTCGACCAAAGCGAACGCGCGCAGGCCGACCTGCTGCTGTCGTTCGGCCGCGCGACCTGGCCGCATCTGCTGGCACGCGCGATGCTCGCCGAACAGCTGTGGCGCGCGACGAGCATCCTCGCCAACCATCCCTATCACCGCGAAGGATGAAGCGCGCTGCATACCTGCTCGCCGCAGTGGCACTCGGTACGGCCGCGGTGCTCCCCGCGCAGACCATCGGCGACCAGCGGGCTCGACTTGGCCGCGCGCGTGCCGAGGCCGCTGCAGCAGAGCGCCGCGCGGCCGCGCTCGAGACGGCGGCGGCGCGCGAGCGCGACCGTGCCGCGCAGGCGCGCGTGCAGGAGGCCGCCGCTTCGGCGCGCATCGGCGCCGCCCAGGCCGGGATCAGGGCCGCGCAGGCGCGGATCGGACTGATCGACGCGCAACTCGCCGCGCAACGCGTTGCGCTGGCCCAGAAACAGGGCGCGATCGTCAACCTCGTCGCGGCGTTGCAGGCCATGGCGCGGCGGCCGCCCATGCTCGCGCTCGCGCAGCCCGGCTCGGTCTCGGATCTCGTCCATGTCCGCGCGGTACTCGGCGCCACCTTGCCGGTAATCCAGGCACGCAGCGCCGACGTGCGCGGCGCGCTCGACCGTTCGCGCCGCCTGCGCGCGGAGGGCATGACGGCAATCCAGTCGCTCCGCGACGGCTGGGCGCGCGTCGAGAGCGAGCGGCTTGCCCTGGTGAAGCTCGAGGCCGAGCATCGGCTACGCTCGCGCGACCTCGGGCGCACCGCGCTGTTCGAATCGGACCGCGCGATGGCGCTCGGCGAACAGGCGCGCGACCTCGTCGACCAGATGCGAACGCGCGTGAGCGCGACCGATACCGAACGAGCGCTGGCGGATCTGAGCGGCCCGCTGCCGCGCCCGGCCCCGCCGGTCTCACTGCCCGCGCCTAGCCCGGCCCGCCCGCCGCCCTATCGGCTACCGGTCGCGGGGTCTTTGGTGTCGGGTCTCGGCGAAATCTCCGAGACCGGTGTGCGTTCGCGCGGGCTGACGCTCGCCGTCGCCGCTGGCGCGCCGGTGGTCGCGCCTGCGCCAGGCACGATAGTGTTCGCCGCGCGGTTCCGCGATTACGGCCAGGTCGTGATCCTCGATCATGGCCAAGGCTGGACGTCGTTGATCGCCGGACTCGACGGAGTCGCAGTGCACAAGGGCGATAGGGTCGAGCAAGGCGCAGCGCTGGGAACGGCCTCCCGCAGCGACTCGGCACAAGTGATCGTCGAGTTGCGGCGCAAGGGCGAACCGATCGACCTGATCGCGATGCTCGATTAGGGGCACCCCTAACTTTGCGCCGCCGCGAAACTGCCGCTATCTAGGCGGACAAGCCTCGCCTGTTTTCGAAAGCTCGTGCCCATGCTGCGTTCCCTGCTCCAAGTCACCGCCGCCGTCGGCGCGCTGGCGCTCGTGCCCGTTACGACCGGTGCGATGGCCGCGGTCGATACCGACAGCTATCGCGAGCTCGATACCTTCATGGACGTCTATAATCGCGTGAAGGCAGACTATGTCGACAAGGTCGACGACAAGGTTCTGGTCAAGGGCGCGATCCAGGGCATGCTCGCCGCGCTCGATCCGCACAGCTCGTTCGTCGACGCGCTCGATTATGAGAATCTCAAGATCCAGACCGAAGGCAATTACGGCGGACTCGGCCTCACGGTCACGATGGAAGACGGCGCGGTCAAGGTCGTGTCGCCGACCGAGGATACGCCGGCCTATCGCGCCGGAATCAAATCGGGCGACTTCATCACCCACATCGACGGCAAGCTGATCTTCGGCTCGTCGCTCGACGAGGCGATCGAGCAGATGCGTGGCAAGCCCGGCACCAAGGTCGGACTCACCATCGTCCGCCCCGGGCAGGACAAGCCGATCCAGGTCTCGATGGTGCGCGAGATCATCGTGCAGAAGCCGGTCAAATGGGAAATCAAGAACGGCATCGGCATCCTCAACATCAATACCTTCTCGGCTTCGACCGGCGCCGACACGCGCGCTGCGATCGTCGCGATCGACAAGGCGCTCGGCCATCGCCCGCTCGGCTATATCGTCGACTTGCGCGATAACGGCGGCGGACTGCTCAGCCAGGCGATCGAAGTGTCGGACACGTTCCTCGAACATGGCGAAATCGTCTCGCAGCGCGGCCGCGAGAAGACCGACATCGAACGCTATTATGCCGAATCCGAAGTGCCCGGCGACCTCGCGCACGGGCTGCCGGTGGTAGTGCTCACCGATCCGGGCACGGCCTCGGCCTCCGAGATCGTTGCCGGCGCGCTGCAGGACCATCACCGCGCGCTGGTGATGGGCGAGCGCAGCTTCGGCAAGGGATCGGTGCAAACGCTGATCCAGATGAGCCCGAACACTGCGTTGCGCCTCACCACGGCGCGCTATTTCACGCCGTCGGGTCGCTCGGTGCAGGAAGGCGGAATCGAGCCCGATATCGCAGTGCCGCAGCTGTCCGACCCCGACTATAAGTCGCGTCCGGTGTTCCGCGAAGCCGATCTGCGCCGTCATCTGATCAACGAGGCAAAAGTCGACAACAGCGTGCTCGAGGAAGACGTCAAGGCCGATCCGCGCTTCGCGATGACCGCCGACGAGCTCAAGAAGAAGGGCATCAACGACTTCCAGCTCTATTATGCGCTGCAGACCATCGGTCGCCTGTCGCCCGCGACGCAGATGGCCGCGACCACAGTGCCGCCGAAGCCCGCGCCGAAGCTCGAACCCAAGACGCCGAAGCCCAGGGCCAAGCGCTGAGCCCAGCCATGCCGCCCGCCAGTCTCGCGCGCTGGATCGCCTTGCTCGTGCCGCTCGCGCTGCTCGGCGGTGCCTATGGCTTCCAGCTGATCGGGCATCTCTATCCGTGCGAGATGTGCTGGTGGCAGCGCTACCCGCATTTCGCGGCGCTGGGAGTCGCCGCACTGGCGTTTCTCGTTAAGCCGGGAGTCACGCGGAACCTGCTGGTGTTGCTCGCCGGCGCATTGATCGCCGTGAGCGGAGCGATCGGCCTGTTCCACGCGGGAGTCGAATATCATTGGTGGCCCGGCATCACGCCCTGCACCTCGACCGCCAAGCTCGGCGGGTCGCCCGCCGACGTGCTCGCCGCGATCATGAAGGCACCGGTCATCCGCTGCGACGTGCCGCAATGGACGTTCGCGGGCATTTCGCTCGCCGGATTCAACGCGATCGTATCGCTCGCTGGCGCAGCGGCAGTGTTCGCGCTCGTCGCGCGCAGGCCGCGCAGATGAAACGCTGGCGGCCCGGCGACCGGCGCGAAACCAGCGCGACGATGATCCGCGTCGACCAGGCCGGCGAATATGGCGCGACGCGCATCTATGCCGGCCAGCTCGCCGTGATGGGGGATCGCACCGAGGCCGCGCGCGCGATTGCCGGCATGGCCAACCAGGAGGCGCGCCACCAACGCTTCTTCGATGCGATGGCGGCGCGGCGCGGCGTGCGTCCGACCGCGTTGCAGCCGCTGTGGAACGTCGCCGGTTTCGCGCTCGGCGCGGTGACCGCGGCGATCGGCCCCGAGGCCGCGATGGCAAGCACCGTCGCGATCGAGACCGAGATCGACCTGCATTACCAGGATCAGATCGAACGGCTCGGCGACAGCGATGCCGAGCTGACCGAAGCGGTCGCCGAATTCCGCGCCGAGGAAGTCGAGCATCGCGACTCGGCTCTCGCGGCCGGCGCCGAACAGGCCCCTGCCTATCCTTTACTGTCGGGCGCGATCCGGTTGGGCTGTCGCGTCGCGATCGGCCTGTCTAAACGGATATAAGTCGAAACGAATCCGACCGCCCAAGCATTGAAAGCTCGAAGGAGAGCGACGATGAGACGCATGTTGATCCTCGCCGGACTTGCCGCTGCCGCGCTGGCGCCCAGCGCCGCGCCGGCGCAGAACAAGTCCGGCGTGCTCGTCCTCTATGGCAACGATAAATGCCCGACCGACCGCGACGGCAACGAGATCGTGGTGTGCACGCGCCGTCCCGAAGCCGACCGCTTCCGCATTCCGCCCGAGCTGCGCCAGCCCACCGAAGTCGCACCTGCGCGCGAAAGCTGGGCGGTGCGCCAGCAGGAAGCGATGGCCACCGGCGCGACGGGGACCGGCAGCTGCTCGACTGTCGGCCCCGGCGGGATGACTGGCTGCTTCGTGCGCGAAGCGACGTTGGCGAAAAAGGAATATCGCGCGCGCCGGCAGGAAATGACCGACCTTCCGCTGCCTTGATTCCGCCTTCTCGACGCGGCTAGACTGGCGCGCGCAAAGGGGAATTGATCATGGCGACTGTCGTTGAGCAGACAAAGCAGCGGCCAAAACCGCTCACGCCCGACGGCTATGAGCGATTTCTTGCCTATGCCGCACTGGCATTGCTTGCAGCGATCCTGATTGCGCTTGCTCGCGGCTTTGGCGAATGGGGCAAGGTCCCCTGGACCGTTTGGGCGCATCTCTCGACCGTGCTGGTCGCTGTCGCGCTGACTCCCGTGATGCTGCTGCGTCGGCGCGGCGATGCGCAACATCGGCTGCTGGGCAGGATCTGGGTAGTCGCGCTGATCGCAACGGCCGCGCTGTCGTTTGCGGTGCGGGTCATCAACCACGGCCAGCTGAGCTATATTCATCTGCTCTCCGCGTTCACGCTGGTGCAAGTGCCGCTGCTGTGGTGGTCGGCGCGCAACCACCGCGTCGCCACGCATCGCACGGCGGTGCGTGGAATGGTGACCGGCGGGCTGCTCGTCGCCGGGTTCTTCACCTTTCCGTTCGGACGGCTGTTGGGGCACTGGCTGTTCGGTTGAGCCGCCGCGGACCCCTTGGAAAAACCTGCCCGAAACCGCGTTGTTAGGCGATCCGATCGCAGGCACGCGGGAGACGGCGATGATCGAGACGGCTCGAACCAGCCCCGGCGGCAATGCCCTGGCCGCGTGGGAGGCGCTACGCGACGAGGCGAAACATTGCACTCGTTGTGACCTGTACAAGCATGCCACGCAGACGGTGTTCGGCGAAGGCCCGCTCGACGCGCGAATCCTGTTCGTCGGTGAGCAGCCGGGCGACCAGGAGGACCTTGCCGGCACGCCGTTCGTCGGGCCCGCCGGTCAGATGTTCGACCGCGCGCTCGGCGACGCCGGCGTCGACCGGTCGCGGGTCTACGTCACCAACGCGGTCAAGCACTTCAAGTTCGAGCGGCGCGGCAAGCGCCGCATCCACTCGAAGCCGGATGCGGGCGAGATCCAGGCATGCCGCTGGTGGCTCGAACAGGAGCAGCTGCTGCTCGAGCCCAGAGTGACTGTGGCGCTCGGCGCGACCGCGGCGCGCGCTTTGCTCGGACGCGCAGTGACGATCAGCCGCGAGCGAGGCAAGCCGCTGGCGCTCGACGGCGGCGGTACCGCCTGGATCACCATCCACCCGAGCTTCCTACTGCGCATGCCCGACAAGCGCCTCGCCGCGCAGGAATATGATCGCTTCGTCGCGGACCTGCGCGCAGTCGGCGAACTGGCGGGTTGAAGATTTCGGCGGCGTTGCGGTTGTAAACTTGGGAGGCTAAGGCAGTATCGTCATGCCGGACTCGTTCCGGCTTCCGTGCCTCCCAACCGGAATCCAGAGAGCCTCAAGCCCTTCCATCGTCTCGCGCTAGACCCCGACATACCGGCCCGGGGCGACGATTGGGGTGTCGAGCGACATCGGTACTAGTGGAACAGGAGCCGAGCGATGAACCCCACCATCACTGCCTTCGCAACCTCGCCCGATCGCGGGCGCGGCCTTGCACGCGATATGCGGGTGCGCTGGGCGCTCGAGGAAGTCGGCCAGCCCTATGATGTGCGACTCGTCTCCTTCGCGGAGATGAAGCAGCCGGCGCACCGCGCGCTGCATCCATTCGGGCAGATCCCGACCTATGAGGACGGCGATCTCGTGTTGTTCGAGACCGGGGCGATCGTGCTGCATCTCGCGCAGACGCATCCCGGGCTGTTGCCGGAGGACGCCGATGCGCGGGCGCGCGCGATCGGCTGGATGTTCGCTTCGGTGAGCACAATCGAGCCGCCGATCATCGACTTGACGATCGCAAAGCTCGTCGAGGGCGACAAAAGCTGGCGCACCGAGCGACTGCCGCTGGTCGAGGACCGCATCCGCGACCGGTTGCAGCCCCTATCCGCGCGACTCGGCGATGCCGATTGGCTCGACGGGGAATTCAGTGCCGGCGATCTGATGGTGATCGACGTGCTGCGGCGGCTGAGCAGTTCGGGACTGGTCGGGGAGTACCCGAATCTGGCCGCCTATGTCGCGCGCGGCGAGGCTCGACCGGCGTTTCAGCGCGCGTTTGCGGCACAGCTGGCGGTGTTCAAGGCTGGCTCAGGGCAGGCGTAGCGAGTCGTTGGTGTTGGACCCTCCGCCGGGCCGGGCTACGCAACGGCTAGTCATGGATGAAGTTTTCTTGTTTCGATCCCGTTCAGGTTACTCAGTGCTAACGGCGGGCGTGGAGCAAGCCGCAGCCGTTCTCGACGCATCATTGCGCCCATTCGGCATCGCGTCGCCAATGGCCACGGGTCCATTCCGGACCAATATCAGTCTTCGCACGACTGCAGACCGAGCCTTTCGACTCGCGCGTCCGTCGGTTGGCCGTTCCACTTTTCTAACCGCGAAGTTCGTCTGGGCAATGGAGCGTCAGTCGGCGTGAAACCATTCATCGAAGCATCGAGCGAAAGCTTTCGCGAGCGGCCCGTGATGGACGTGGCCTTCCGGCAGCGTCCCGGCCGAGATTCGGAAGCAGCGCACCTGCCGGCCACTGCCGGACATGCCAACACCGTGATCGGAGCGGCCGCCCGCACTGCCGCCGATTGGCTCGCGCCGCAGCCGCTGATCACGCTGGTGCTGCCCTTTTATAATGAGGCAGGCTATATCGAGCGGACGCTCGAAAGCCTCGCCCATCAGAAGGATCGGCGATTCTCGCTCGTCCTCGTCGACAATGCGTCCACCGACGACAGCCAGGCACGTGCGGCGATCGTCTGTGCGGCGCTTTCCGACATTGCCATCCGTTTCCTCTACGAGAGCAAGCTCGGCAAGATCCACGCGCTGGCTACCGGACTGGCGCGCATCGAAACGCCCTATCTCGCCACGCTCGATGCCGACACCTGGTACCCGCCGGACTATGTCGGCAATTGTATCAGGCTGTTTCGCGAGAACCCCGACGCGACGGCAGTCATGGCGATCGGATTGAGCTGTTCGCTCGGTTCTGGGGCACGCCGGCGCGTACTTCGCACTACCAAGCTGCGATCACGACTATTGCCCGCCAAATGTCATAGCGGCGCCTATGCGCAATCGTTTCGGACCAGGGCGTTTCGGGCCGCCGGCGGCTATGACGCCGCGATCTGGAACTTCGTCCTCGAAGATCACGAAATCGTGCACCGCGTCGCGCGCTTTGGGCGCCTTGTCTATGATACCGGCCATTTCTGCGTCACGTCGGACCGGCGCGAGGACCGCGCCGGCGTCAGCTGGTCCCTCAGCGAACGGCTCCTATATGCCGCCATGCCCGCCGCGATGCTGAACTGGTACTTCCATTCCTTCCTGCTGAGCCGGTTCGCGAGGCGGAAATTGTTCAACTTGAATTTGCGCACCTTTGCGCGGCGTCCGGGCGCGCCGGTATAGACGATAACCGCGACGGGAGCAGCGCCATGCACGAATCTGGAGGGCTCCGCCGCGTAGCCGCGTCAGCGGGCGCACGTCGAGGAATATCCCGCTGCGAGCACGCGCGCCCCACATAGGGACGCACTGGGGAATCTTACGGAGCGAGCAGCATGGCCGAAGCCTGCTACCCTGCGACGATGGTGCGATATTTCATGCACGTGAAGGACCGTCACGGCTTCACCTTCGATGACACAGGCTGCCAATTGCCCAGCCTGGCAGCCGTGCGCCGGCGCGCCCTCGAAAATGCACGGTCGCTGATGTGCGACGACGTCAGCTGCGGCGTGCTCGATCTTCGCGGCGCGATCGAAGTGACGGACGAACGCGGTGCCACCGTGATGGTGCTACCCTTTTCCGAGTGCGTCGAGATCTGGTCCAACCGCATTCCGCCGGAATATCTTCCTGCCTTCGAACGCGACGGACTCGCCTGAACGGGCGGAGCGATTGCACCGCGCGCCATCGGCTGCGTTACGGGTTCAGAACAACCCGTCGTCCTCCGGCTCGTCGCGCGCCGGTTCGGCGGGCGCGAGCGAGCCAGCACCAGGCAAGACGAGCCGGCGGTGCACTTCGCGCTCACGCGCCATCGTGTAGGTTGCCGCGATTCGGTCGAGCAGCACGGCAAGTTCGGTCGCGGCCTCGCCTTCGGGCGCGGAAACCGGTCGTCCCAGCGCCGTCAGATCCGCTACCGCATCCTCCAATGCTGCGCCAACTTCACTCTCGCAATCGACGCTAGCGGTCGTCTCGCGGACCATTTCGACGATTCGCACCGCCTCACCACCCAGCCCGGCCAGTCCCTCGCGCATCCTCTTGCCGGCGCCGGAAATGCAGGCGAAGCTGGCCGTGAGCGTTTCCCCCGCATCGGCACCTTCGGCGCCGTCGGTTTCACGGATCGCGGCAGCGGCTGTCGTCAGCCGCGCGAAATTGGACCCGATCGCGGTGGAGACCGTGGCGAGCTGATCCGAGAACTTCCGCGTTTCGGACGCAATCACGGCAAGCCCGCTGCCGGCCTGGCCCATGCGGAAGCTGCGCAGATCGGTGTTCCACGCCATCTGGTGGACGTCGCTGGTGACTTTGTGGACGACGCGAAGGCGCTGGCCAAGCGACTCCGCGGTGGCCGAAGTCGTGACGCTGAGCTCGTGCGAGCGCGCGTCGGCCTCCCGCAAGCGCTGCGTGACGGCGTCGACGTCGGCGACGCTGGCGGCGAGCTTGTGGAAGAAGCCGGCTTCTTCGCCGTCCTCTGCCTCCCCCTCCTTGAGGTTGAGCAGCGCGGCGGCACCGGGGCCGATTTCGCCAAGGCTTGCGGCGAGCAGTCGCGCCTCTTGGCGGAAAGTTTCGAGCGTGTCGGCCGCTTGGGCGGCGAGCAGTGCGATGACATGGCCGGCGACGGGCGAGGCGGCGACGCCGACGGAGTCGTCGGGCAGTTGCTCCTGGACGAGGCGGACGCCTTCGGCGATGTGCTCGAGCCGCTGACGCGTTATGTCGCCGATCTGCAGCGCGCCGATCGCGGTCGCCATCCTGGCGCGGACGCCGTTCGCGATGTGAGCGACACGCTCGGCGCGCGCGGCGACTTCCCGCTGGTGGCGCTGGAGCGCCTCCGCGTCCTCGGCGAGCTGACGCGGGACGTGCGGAATCACGCGGGCGCATTCGGTGGCGAGTTGGCGATCGACTTCGCCAGTATCCCCTATGCCACGGAGCAGGGTGTCGATCTCGGCAGCGATGCGATTGATCTCGCTTTCGCCGACCTGGAGCCGCTCGACGACCTGATCGGCGAAACCGGCGAACTCGCGCGAGCCGGCGGAAACGACATGGATGTTGAGCCCGCAAACGCGCAGGAACTGCAGGGTGCGCGTGATCTGGGCGACTTCCTTGCGCAACGCGGCGCCGGCGTCACGGATCTCGCCGATGCCGCGCGCACGCACACCCTGGATCTCGGGCAGGCGCTCGAGCCGATCGGCGGTGGCGCGGAGATTGGCGACCGCAGCGTCGGCCGCTTCGCGATCGAGTGCGTTGGTGACGCGGCCGAGGGCCGCGATGAGCGCTTCGACCAGCGCATAGGCGCGCGCGAGTGCATTGCCGGCGGCCACGAAGCGGGCGTCGAGCCCGGCGGCCAGGGGCACGAGCGTGGCGTGCGCACGAGTGAGCGAAGGCGCGCGATCGAGCGCGGCTTCAGCGATGTCGGACTGGTACATGCCGGGCTCCGTTTCCGCGGGATGACGATTGGGCGTTGGGTGGTATGAAAAGCGACAGGAAGGGGCACTCAAAACAGGCCATCGTCGTCCTCCGCGATTTCGGCGGGGCAGACCCAATGCATGCCGGGCGGCAAATGCCCGCGATGGATGTCGCGCTCGCGAGCCATGCTGTAGCAACCGGCGACCTGTGGGAGCAGGGCCTGGAGCAGCGCTGTCGCCTCGGCCGGAGAACCGCGCTCGCCGTCGCCGAGCGCATGCATCGCCTCGGCGATGTCCCGGAGCGAGGCGCTCAATGGCAGCTCGCGGTCCAGCCGCGCGGCGGCATCGTCAAGCCCCTCGACCAGGTCGCGCGCGTCGAGTCCCGTCTCGCCGATGTCCTGTTCGGTGCGGCGGCACGCGAGGCGGATGCTGGCCAGCGATTTGCCGAGTCCCGCGCTCGCGGCGATCTGCGCGTTGAAGCGCTCGCGATGGCGCATTCCCAGCTTCGGATCCGCGAGCGTCGCAATCGTCGCGGCAATGGCGGCGCGCGCGTCGTCCAGGCGCGCGACGCATGCGAGCATTTCATTGCCGATGGCGACCGCCGATTGCCCGGCGCTACCGAGATCGGCGCCACGCACCTTCACCGCAGCGGCGATGCGCTGCAGTTCGGCATGACTGGCGCCGAGCGTGTCCGCACGACGGACCATCCGCTGGAATGCCTCGCCGATCGCACGCGCCAGCACACGCGAGCGCTCGTTGGCGACGCGCAGCTGCTCGGTCAGCCGATCGACGTCGACGATGCCGCGTTCGAGTGCGTGAAAAAAGTCGCGCTCGCCGCGATCCGCGCCGACCGAATCCATCAACGCGTGGAGCCGCACAGCGTCGGGAGCGAGTTCGCGCAGGCCTGCGACCAGCACCCCGGTCTGCCCCTCGAATTCGTTCGCGGCGTCGGTGAGCTGCGCCGCAAGTAACCGCAGCAAATGGGCCGCGGCCCCTCGCGCAGCTGGTTCTTCCCGAGAAACAGGTGGAAGGGCGCGCCCCAAGGCGGAATCGCTGATCAGCTGAAGCGCCGCGACGACATGTTCGATGCGCTGGCGCGTGATGTCGCCGATCTGGAGCGCGCACAGCACCACGTCGACTCGCTCGCGTGCCGAGCGCGCGAGCGCGCCGACGCTGGCGGCGCAGTCGACGATCGCTGAACGATGCGCGCGAAGCGCTCCGGCAACTTCGGCAAGCTTGCGCGGCACTGCCGGGACGACCCTGGCGCATTCGGAGGCGAACAGCCTCGCGACGCGTCGCACGCTCGCGATATGGGCGGCGAGTTCGCCGAGCTCCGCTGCGAACATTTCATACTGTACTTCGCCCCGGTCGAAGCAGGTGACCAGCGGCTCGATAAGGTCGGCCAGCGCGGGCGAACCGGTGGCGACGAGGCGCAAGTTGGTGCCATTGACGCTGAGCACGCGCATGGCTTCGCGGATCTGCGCCGCGTGCCTCTGGATATCGCCGGTCCCGCGGCGGATAAAGGCGACATCCTCGACGCGCTCGGCCTGCATCGCCGGCAGCGCATCGAGCACGCGCGCGCTTTCAGCGAGTGCATGCGCCGCGGCGTCCGCACTCCGCTCGTCCAGCGCGCCGACGAGCGTGTCGAGCGTTGCGATGACGCGACCGATCGTTTCGACCGAATGCGCCAGAATCGTGCCAGCGTGAACGAACCGCGCATCGATTTCCCCGGCAAGCTGCTCGAGCTGGTGGCGGAGCGCGGCCGGATCCGCGGCGCTTTCGATGCGAATGGGTACCAGCGTCATCGCGTGCCGGCCTTGAGTAACTCGGACGCGATAGCCTCGAGCGGGATCACGCGTTCGGCGGCGCCGCGCGCGATCGCTTCCTTGGGCATGCCGAACACGACCGAGCTGGCTTCGTCCTGGGCGAAGGTGCGGGCGCCGGCCTGCTTCATTTCGAGCAGCCCGCGCGCCCCGTCGTCGCCCATGCCGGTCATGATCACGCCGACGGCGTTCGCACCGGCGGCGCGCGCAGCCGAGCGGAACAGCACGTCGACCGAGGGGCGGTGGCGCGAGACCAAGGGCCCGTCGCGCACCGAGACGTGGTAGCGCGCGCCGTGGCGTTCGAGCATGGTATGCCGGCCGCCAGGCGCGATCAGCACATGGCCGCGCAGCACCGGATCGCCATCGGCGGCTTCCTTCACGCCGACTTCGCACAGCGTGTTTAGGCGATTGGCGAAGGCGCGCGTGAAATGCTCGGGCATATGCTGGACGACGACGATACCGGGCGCGTTGGCCGGCAGCGCCTCGAGCACTTCGCGCAGTGCCTCGGTGCCCCCGGTCGAGGCGCCGAGACACACCACCATCTCGGTCGTGCGGCTCATCGCGCGCCCGCTGGGTGGGGGCAGCACGGCATCGGCGGTGAGCTTCTTCTCGGGTGTGAGCGGCCTGTTCGCGCGCACCGCGGTACGGCCTCCAAGCCGCGCCTTGGCCGCCGCCTTGACCACGTCACGGATCATCAGATGCTGCTCGGCCAAATGATCGGCGACGCCGATGCGCGGTTTGAGGATCACATCGACCGCGCCGGCCTCCATTGCCTGGAGCAAGGTTTCCGACCCGTCCTCGGTGAGCGACGAGCACATCACCACCGGCAGCGGGCATTGCGCCATCAGCTTGCGCAGGAAGGTGATGCCATCCATCCGCGGCATTTCGACGTCGAGCGTGATGACGTCGGGCACTTCCTGCTGAAGGCGCCGCGCGGCGACATAGGGATCCGAAGCCGCTCCGATCACTTCGATCTCGGGATCCTGTTCGAGGATCGCCGTCATCGTTTGCCGCACGGTTGCCGAATCATCGATCACGAGCACGCGGATTTTTCGCGCATTGTGGGGGCCGGCGAGCATCAGCCTTTCCGGAACACGGTATTGGCCACCTGCGTCAGCGGGAGCTCGAGTCCCGTTATCGATTCGCTATGGCCGAGGAACAGATAGCCGCCGGGTTCGAGGCACTCGACGAGCTGGGTCACCACCTTTCGCTGGGTCGGCTTATCGAAATAGATCAGCACGTTGCGGCAGAAAATCAGGTGAAAGGGATCGCCGACGGGATAATGGTCCGCCATCAGATTAAGTTGGGCGAAGCCGATCGCGCTGCGCAGCGCGGGAACCATCCGCACCTGGCCGCGGCGCGCGTCGCGCGCAGTCATGACGTAACGGCGCGCGAGCGCGGTCGGGACGGGCGCGACCAGCTCCTCGGCGTAGATGCCGGCGCGCGCGGTGGCGAGCACTTCGGTGTCGAGATCGGTGGCGAGGATGCCATAGTTGAAGTCGCCGTGCGCATCGGCGGCGGCGTCGAGCACCATCGCGATGCTATAGGGCTCGGGGCCGGTCGAGCAGGCCGCGCTCCACGCGCGGATGCTGCGCGCGCCGTTGCGGCGGAATTCGGGGAGCGCCGTGCGCGCAAGAAAATCGAAATGCACGGGCTCGCGAAAGAAGTCGGTCTTGTTGGTGGTGACGGCATTGATCAGGTGCCCGCCTTCGGCGGCGAGGTGGTTGCCGGCGAACAGGAAATCGCAATAGCCGTCGAGCGTGGCGATCCCGGTGGCGCGCAGACGGCGGAGCAGCCGGCCTTCGAGCATCGTCTTCTTGCTCTCCGGCATCTTGATGCCCGAGGCCTTGTAAATATGCGCGGCAAGCCGCGCGAAGTTGCGGCGGCTCATCGCGTTTGTGGCAGGCGACGGGGCGGCGGCGAGCGCGGCGGCGGTCAAGACTGGATCCTGCCGCGTTCAGGCGGCGAGCGGCGCGGCGAGCACCGCGCCTTCCGCGGCGGAGAAGATCTTCGCCATTTCGACGAGCACGACGAAGCCTTCGGAGCGCCGGATCACGCCGGCGATATAGTCCGAGGGCCAGTCGATGCCGATGTCGGGCGCGGGCTCGAGCGCGGCCGCTTCGAAGCTGCACACTTCGAGCACGCGATCGACCACCAGCCCGAGCGTGAGCGTACGATCGGCAACGGCCACGTCGACTACCAGGATACGCGTGTGCGGCGTGGGTTCGACAGGTGACAGGCCGAGACGCAGCCGGAAGTCGATCGTGGTCACGCCCTGGCCGCGCAGGTCGGTGAGACCGAGCAGCCAGGCGGGGCCTCCGGGCACGCGGAAGGTCTCGCGCCAGTCGAGGATCTCACGCACCAACGTCACTGGCACCGCGAATATTTCGGCGCCGAGACAGAAGGTGACGACCGGAATCTCGCCGCTCATGCCGCCGCCGCGCTGAAATCGGCGTCGTCCTCGTCGGGGCCGCCATTGGAAAGATCGAGCGCAAAGCCGTTCACGCGCGCCTGCTGATCGGCGACCGAATTGGCTCGCGCGGCCCTGGCTGCCGGCCTGCGCGCGGGCACCGGTTTGGGCGGCGCCGGCTTGCGAATGCCCGCCACCGGGGCAACCTTGCGCGCGCCGCTCTCGGCCACACGGAAATAAGCGATGCTAGCCTGGAGTTCCTCGGCCTGGGCGGCGAGCTCTTCCGAGGTGGTCGAGATCTGCTCGGAGGCACCGGCGTTCTGCTGCGTGACCTGATCGAGCTGCTGTATCGCCTCGTTGATCTGGGCCGCGCCAATGTCCTGCTCGCGGCACGCGGCGCTGATCTCGGAAATCAGCTCGGCGGTGCGGCGAATGTCCGGCACCAGCCGGGCAAGCATCTCGCCGGCGTCCGTCGCTGCCCTTACCGTCTCCGACGACACCGCGCCGATCTCGGCGGCGGCGCTTTGACTGCGCTCGGCGAGCTTGCGCACTTCCGCCGCGACCACCGCGAAGCCACGGCCATGCTCGCCGGCGCGCGCGGCCTCGACCGCGGCATTGAGCGCAAGCAGGTCGGTCTGGCGCGCGATCTCCTGCACGATTCCGATCTTCTCGGCGATCGTGCGCATCGCATTGGCTGCCTTGTCGACCGCGACGCCGCTTGCTTCGGCGTCCTTCGACGACTGGCGCGCGATCTTCTCGGTTTGGGCGGCGTTGTCGGCGTTCTGCTTGATGTTGGCCGCCATCTCTTCCATCGACGCCGACGCCTCCTCGGCCGCCGCTGCCTGCTCGGTCGCACCCTGCGACACCTGTTCCGAACTCGCCGACAGCTCCTGGCTGCCCGCCGAGACATTCTCCGCCGCCGCGCCAGCATCGCCCACCACACCGCGCAACCGCTCGATCATCAGATTCACATGGCCGAGTAGCTCGCCGATCTCGTCGCGACTTGTGACATCGACGGTGCGCGTGAGATCGCCTTCTGCAACCTGGCGCATTGCAGCGCCCGCCGCCTTGAGCCCACGTGCGATGAGCAGCGCGAGATAGAGCGCGGCGGCCGCGGCGAGCACCAACGCGACGGCGCCGAGCGCGATCATGGTGGTACGGGCGGTGCCGAACACGATCTCGGTATCGTCGTCGGCCTTCTTCATCTGGTCCTCCTGGACCTTCACCAGCTCCTCGACCTTTTTCGACAGCGTGGTTGCCTTGTCGCGCGATTCGCCCATGGTCAGTGCGACGGCAGCCGCCTTGTCACTCGCGCTGAGCGCGCGGACCCGCGCGTTGACCGGCTTGAACTGGTTCCACAGCTCGCGCAGCTCTTCCCAGCGGCTCTTGCTGTCGGGTGACGCGCCCGCCACGCCGCGCTCGATCTCGTCGTCGACGCGACCGCGCCAGCTATCGATCGAACCCTCGAACTCGCGGCGCAGTGCCGGGTCGTCGGTCATCGCCAGATCCTGCTCACCGCGCACTATCATGCTGACGCCGGCATCGATGCCCTGGGCACGATCGAGCTCTTTCGCCGGGCCTGTGATCAAAGCGCCGATCGAGTCGTTGAGCGTCGTCAGCCGCGAGATGCCGACAGTCGTCGACGCCGCCATGAGTATCAGGAGGAGCGCGAAAGTCCCCCCCAGCTTCACCTTGATCGATGCGTGCATGGTTGCAATCCTTCTACTCAATGCAGCGTGGACACGCCGGCATCGTCGCCGGCGAAAATCTGGAAGATGACGGAAAGATCGGGGAGGACGACGACTCCCTGATCGCGGCGGACGAGCACGCGGACATAGTCGCGGCGCCAGCGCATCCCCACCGCCGGCGGGGCCTCGCTGGCGTCGCGGGTCAACGTGGTGACCTCATGGACCTTGTCGGTGCGCAGCCCGACCTGAATTGCCTCGCCGCCAAGCTCGATCGCAATCACGACGATACGGCTGTCGAGCGTGGCATCGGCCGGCGGCATCGAGAAGGCGCGGCGCAGATCGGCGATCGGTATGATCTTGCCGCGATAGTTGACGACGCTGCCGACGAGCGGATCGGCGCCCGGCACCGCCGTGCATGGCAGCAGATCGAGGATCTCGCACACGAGCACTGCCTCGAGCGCGAAAGTTTCGTCGCCGAGGTCGAAGGTCAGCACTTCGAGATTGCCCTGGGCGTCCCACGGCGTCGATGTCGCTTGATCCATGCTCATCCAGCGGCGCGCAGCCGCGCCTCCTGGTGCTGGCCGGCCATGATGAGCTGGACGACATCGAGGATCAGCGCGACGCCGCCGTCGCCGAGAATCGTAGCGCCCGAGAAAGTCGCGACACTCCGGTGGAGCGGCGACATCGACTTGATCACGGTCTGGTGGCTGCCGATGATCTGGTCGACCACCAGCCCGACACGCTCTGCGCCAGTGGCGATCACAACGATCTTCTGGTGCGGATCGGGGCGCGTGCCGGTCTCGAACATCTCGCGCAGGCGCAGGAACGGCACCAGCCGGTCGCGCAGCGTAATGAAACTGCGGCCGCGCGAGCGCAGATCCTCCTCGAGACTCAATTCGAGGCATTCCTCGACCGCGGCGAGCGGGATCACATAGCGGCCTTCGCCGACGCGCACGAGCAGCCCGTCGATGATCGCGAGCGTGAGCGGAATGCGCAAGGTGATCGTCGAACCCTGACCGTCGATGCTGCTGATGTCGATCGCGCCGCGCAGGCTCTCGATCGTGCGCTTGACCACATCCATGCCGACGCCGCGGCCCGAAAGATTGGTGATTTGCGCGGCTGTCGAGAAGCCGGGTTGGAAGATCAGCTGGAACAGCTCGTGATCGCTCAGCGCCTGGCCGGGTTGGATCAGCCCCTGCGCCTCTGCCTTGGCGCGAATGCGCACGCGATCGAGCCCCCTGCCGTCGTCGCGGATCGCGATGCGCACTTCGCCGCCGGCCTGCTGCGCCGAGAGATGGATGTTCCCGACGGGCGACTTGCCGACCGAAATGCGCTGCTCGGCAGTGCCGATGCCATGATCGCAGGCGTTGCGGATCAAATGGACCATCGGATCGGCGAGCCGCTCGATCACCGTCTTGTCGACTTCGGTGGTCTCGCCGTCGCTGGTGAGTTCGATGGTCTTGCCGGTCTCGCGTGCCAAATCGTGCACCAGGCGCCGGAAGCGGTTGAACAGGCTGGCGACCGGCACCATACGCAGCACCATCATCGTGTCGCGGAGCTCGCTTGCCAGCCGCTCGATCTCCTCGGCGATCGAGCGCAACGCCAGCTCGGCGACGGCACCGGCATGGTGGCCGTTCGCAAGCTGCGAGAGGCGGCTCTGGACGATCACCAACTCGCCGACGCGGTCCATCAGTTCGTCGAGCCGCTCGGCCGGGACCCGCACGCTTTCGCCCGACTTGGCGGTACGGGTCGGCGTTTCGCCAGGCGGTGCGGTGGCCGGCGCCGGAACTGCCGGCGGCGCAGCGGCGACGACCGCTGACAGGAGAGGCGCGGCAGGTTCGACGGGATACTCAGACGCCGAGGCGAGCGGTTCCACCGTCAGTTCCATGTCATCCATCACGAAGATGAACACATCGTCGATGTCGTCGCGCGCAACGGCGCCGCGAAGCTCGACTTCCCAGCCGACATGGCATTCGGTGGGCACGAGATTGGCGAGCGGCGGGATCGCATCGGTCAGCGCCGTTATGCTGCACGCGCCGAGGCCGCGCAGCTCGTCGAGCAGGGCGAGCGGATTGGTGCCGTTGGCCATCGCCTCGGGCGGCAGGCGGAAGCGCAGCCGCCAGCCCTCGGCGGCTGGCGCGACCGGCGCCGCGCGTTCGGCAACTGCTTCCTGCAGCCGCGCGAGGATCGCGTCGCCCACTTCCGCGGGCGCGGCACCGTCGACCAACGCGCGCATATGATCCATCGCCGAGAGGATCACTTCGACGAGGCCGGCGGTGAGCGGCGCGAGCCCCTTGCGCACGTGATCGAACGCCGTCTCGCAATGATGGGTAAAGCCGGCGAGCGCATCGAACCCGAACATCGCGCCCGAGCCCTTGAGCGTGTGCAGTCCGCGGAACACCGCGTCGACCAGGTCGCGATCTTCGAGCCGGCCGCCGAGGTCGAGCAGATTCTGTTCGACCTGGTCGAGCAGTTCCCCCGCCTCGACGCGGAACGCGGCTGCCGGGTCGCCGTTCACCGCCCGAGCACTTTCCGCGTGATCTTGACGAGTTGATCGGGGACGAACGGCTTGACCAGCCAGCCGGTGGCGCCGGCGGCCTTGGCCTGCTGCTTCATCGCATCGTCGCTCTCGGTGGTGAGAAAGATGATTGGCGTGCCGCACTGCGCAGGTGACTTGCGCAACTCGCGGATCATCGTCAGCCCGTCCATGTTGGGCATGTTGAGATCGGTGATGATCATGTCGAACCTGGCGGCGTTGGCTTTGTTCAGTCCCTCGAGCCCGTCGCCGGCCTCGACCACCTCATAGCCCGCCCCGTTCAGCGCGATGCGGATCGCCATGCGCAGGCTGGGCGAATCGTCGACAGTGAGTATCGAAACGGTCATTGCAAACTGCTTCCCTCGAGCCAGGATTGGGCGGAGGCGGCATCGCCGGCGAAGCCCGCGCGCTGCACCAGCACCGCGACCGGCGCGTCGGCCGGGGCGGCAAGGCTGAGCGTCTTGCCGGCAGCGCCGAGTGCGGCGCGCGCCGCGTGAACGACCTGGAGGAAGCTCAAGTCGACCTCCACCAATGCCGTGCAATCGAGCGTGACATTTTCGCCTGCCGCGCACGCTTGGTGCATCCGCGCGGCGAAATCGCCGACGTTGCGGACGGTCACGGACGGCGGCGCCTCCATCGTCGAGCGCATTGGAACCCTCACGCCAAGCCCCAAAGCGCCACCCGGCGCGGATCGGATCCTGAGGCTATCCCTCACTTTCTAGAAAGGGGAATCGCAATTCCGTGCGCAAACGCGTCTTTTTTGTTCGCACGTAACTAAACGGCCGGCACGAATGACCATGATGACTTTGCAATCGACGACAGGATTGAAATTACATCACGCGGATAGGTGAAGCTGCTTGATGGATTGGCCAGGAACTTGCCACCATCACTTAAGGGCGACTACCTAGCGCCTTTTCTAATCATGAGACGTCGTCTGAAGACTCGGAAAATGCGGAAAACATAGCAAAACCAGAGCACTCTCGGATTCAATCCAATCGGAGAGTGCTCGAATGGTGCGACGGGAGCCCGCGCGCTCACCGGACCGCGACGCGGCTGTGCTTGTCCGCGCGCCGCCGCCCCAGCATCATCCCCCGCTCGAGCCGCGCACACAGCGCGGCGTAATAGTCCGACAGAAAGCCATAGTCGTCGCCATCGTCGGCAATCCCCGCCTTGCGACGGATCGTTGCAGCGACCGTGGTAATCGCTTCGGGGCGAGCATTGCGCAGCACGTCTTCGAGCGTCTGGAGTTCGTAGATGCCGTAGAGATCGAGCGCCGCGTCGCTGAACACGCGCGTGGGGCGCGCGGCGGGTTCGGCGAGATCGGCGCCGAGCTTGTGGCGGACATTATGCACTACCCAGGTACCGGCGAGCAGGTCGCCCACGCGCAGACGGTCGCGATTGAACAAAGGGAAGAGCAGGAAGATACCGGACCACAGCAGCGCGAAGAGCACCAGAAAGCCGTCCGCCGTACCTTGCGAGGTTTGCTGACCGAGGAACGAGAGCGGCAAGAACACTTCGATCTCGCGCATCGCGTTGCGAGTGATCACCGCAGCGCCGGTGAGCCGCGCGCCGTCGCGCGCAATCACCCGCAAACCGAGCAGGCGCTTCCCTGGCGTGGCGCCGCGCGTACCCATCTCGAACAGGGTGAACCAGCCGAAACGCAGCACGAACAGCCCGATCAGCCAGATCACCGCAAGAATCTCGCCGCCGCCGCCGCTGGCGATACCGAGCGTGATCACGGCGATAGTGACCGCCACGGCGATCAGCACGATGATCACCCAGTCGAGGATGAACGCCCCCGCGCGCGTCGCCGCGCTGCCGAGTTCAAGGCGCAAGTCGACGCCTTCGGGCGTGACGAAGCTGCGCCGCATCCCCGCGGGCTGGCGGGCGGGGCGGCTAGCGGGCCAAGGCCAGCGCATCGCGTCCTCCCCGCGGCAGGTAATAATAAGTGAGCCAAGCGAGCAGCATCGCAATGCCGATGCCGTAGCGCCAGGCGTCGGCCTGCACTGTCTGGCGGCCAATGCCTTCGAGCAGCCCGGCGATCAGCAACATACAGATCACCCCGGCCATCGCCGCGCCGGTCGCGCGGCCCGCGCGCACTGCGGCATCGAGCCGCGTGTCGCGCCCCGGCAGCGCGACCGCCATGCCGATGCGGATGCCGGCGGCACCGCCGATCGCTATCGCGAACAATTCGGTGGTACCGTGGATCATGAGCCAACCCACGAAGCCGGGCCCGAGCCCTTTCGAGAAGAACAGTGCGAGCATCGCGCCGAGAATCAGCCCCTGGTAGAGGATCAGCAGCAGCGACGGCACTGCGAAGGCGAAGCCGAGCGCGAAGGAGAAGATCGTGACTTGGCTGTTGTGGGTGAACAGGAAGGTGGCAAAGGCCCCCAGCATGCCGTCCTTCTGCTTGCCGTAGATGGTGTCGCGGAGCGACGCGGCGCTGGCGGCGGGATCGCGCCCACCCGAGAGACCGTCGGGGATGATGCTGTAATACCAGGCGGGATCGTGCGCGACGAGCAGGTAGCCGGTAAGCGCGCCGATCGCGATCAGCAGCACGCAGAACGCCGTCTCTTTCCACAGTGCGCGCACCGCCTGCGGCCAGCCGAGCACGAAGAAAGTCACGATCTGGCGCGAGAGCGAAGTCGGCACGCCGTAGAGCTGGAAATAGGCGCGCGTGCACAGCTGCTCGAGATAGGCAGTGAGCGCGCGATCCAGCGAGGTTTCGCGCACTACCGACAGCGATGACAGCGCGGTGCGGTAGAGCAGCGGCAGCGCAAGCAGATCCTCGTCGCTGAGCGCACGGACCGAGCGCTTCTCGATCCGCGTGAGCAGTGCATCGAGCCGCGCCCAATCGCTTTCGTGCGCGGCGCGAAAACGCGTGGCGTTGACCAACGGCGCAGCGAGCGGGGCTTGATCGGCGAGCGCACTCACAACAGGTTCCTCCGCTTCAGATTGACATAGCCGTCGACCAGCCGATCGGCGACGCGATCATATTCGGCCTCGATGACATGCGCGCCCAAATGGCGCAGCCGCGTGAGCACCGTCAGCCGATCGCGCAGCAGTGCCGCGGCGGTCACTGCGCGCGTGACGTCGTCCGAAGTGGCGGGCGGCCGCGCGATAATGTCTTCGAGTTCTTCGTCGCGCAGCACGACGACCAGCAGCAGGTGCGATTCGAGCAGTCGCGCGGCAGCCCGGACCATGAACTCGGCCGAAGTGCGATCGGTGAATTCGGTAAACAGCACGATCATCGAGCGGCGCGTCAGGCGGCCGGCCAGCGTGGTGAGCGCATAGGTGTAATTGGTTTCATCGCCGCTGTAATCGATCCGCGCGGCGAGCCGCTGCAGCTCGGTAAACGCACCGGGCCCCGAAACCAGTCCGCTGGCGATGCGCGGGCGCGAATCGAAGCTGTGCAGTCCGACGCGGTCGCCGAGTTTGAGCGCCACCCAGCCGGTGAGCAACAGCGCCGATACGACGCGGTCGAGCCGGCTGAGTCCGGCGACCGGCTCGGTCATCTGCCGGCCGGAATCGACGGCAAACACGATCTGGTTGTTGCGTTCGGTGCGATATTCCTTGGCGTGGAGCTTGGTGTGGCGTGCCGATTGCTTCCAGTCGATCGCGCGCCGGTCCATGCCGGGATGAAATTCGACGAGGGTGTCGAAATCGCTGCCGTCGCCGCGATCGATCTGCGCCATCAACCCCTGCATCGCATGGCGCTGAAAGATCCGCGCGCCTTGCCGGTGCACCGGACGCAGGTCAGGCAGTACCGCGATCGCGGTATCGAGCGCGATCGTGCGCTGCTTCCAGGTCAGGCCGAACGGCCCGGTCCAGCGCAGCCAGAGCCGCTCGATGCGCAGCGTACCGCGCCGCGTCGCGCGCAATGGCAGCGCGTAGGCGCCGTGACCGGCTTCGAGTGCCAGCCAGTCGGTGTCGGCGTCGGTGCGTTCGAGCTGCGCGTCCATCCCCAGCGCGAATTCGACACGCGCGGGTGCGGCGCCGGCGATCGCGACGCTGAGTTCGGCGGCAAATTCGGCGCCGACATCGGCGTGGGCCGGTGCCGCGAGGCGCGCCTGCGCCTGGCCGGGCCGCGCGCCGCGCACGGCGTCGAGCAACGTGAGCAGCAGCACCGCGACGGTCCAGGCAAGCGCCGCGTACCAGCGCGCGGGCAGCAGCAGCGCGACGAGCAACGTCGGCGCGAGCCCCGCCACCATCGCCAGGATCGCAGTGCGCGTCGGGTAGATCATGGGAGATAGATCATCGGATCAGCGCGGCGCCTCGATCGTCTCGATGATGCTCGTCACGACTTGCTCGACGGTACGGCCATCGATTTCGGCAGCGGGCGAGAGGATCAGCCGGTGGCGGAGCAGTGCGGGTGCGAGCGACTTGACGTCGTCGGGGATCACGAAGTCGCGGCCGTCGATCGCGGCGCGTGCGCGCGCGGCGCCGGCGAGCATCGCGCCGGCGCGCGGCGAGGCGCCGCTTTCGAGATCGGCGACGTCGCGCGTGCCTCGGATCAGCCGCAGGATATAGTCGATCACTTCGTCGACGAGCCGCACGCTTGCGACCGCTTCGCTCGCCGCGGCGAGCTTTGCGGCGTCGGCGACGGCCGCGACACCCCAATCCTCGGGGGCGACCGCGGCAATGCGCGCGCCGTGGCGCGCGATGATCTTCCGCTCCTCGTCGGCGCTGGGATAGTCGATCGTCTGCTTGAACAGGAAGCGGTCGAGCTGCGCCTCGGGCAGGGGATAGACGCCCTGTTGCTCGATGGGGTTCTGCGTGGCGACCACCGTGAAGCGGTCACTGAGCGCAAGACTCTCGCCATCGATCGTCACCGTGCGCTCCTGCATCGCTTCGAGCAGTGCGGCCTGCGTCTTGGGCGGCGTACGGTTGATCTCGTCGGCGAGCAGAACTTCGGTAAAGATCGGCCCGCGCGTGAGGCTGAACTGGCTGGTCTGGAAGTTGAACAGATTGGCGCCGATGATGTCGCCTGGCATCAGATCGGGCGTGAACTGGATGCGGCCGAACTGCAGCCCGAGCGCGCGCGCGAAACAATGCGCGAGCAAGGTCTTGGCGGTGCCTGGCGGTCCTTCCAGCAGAATATGACCGCGCGCGAACAGCGCGATCAGCATCAGGTCGACGGTCGCTTCCTGGCCAACCACGGCGCGCGCGACCTGGAGCCGGATCTCGGCGGCGAGCGCCTGGACGTCCTCAACACTCACTGCTTGTTCTCCATTTTATCCGCCTGCCAAGCGTGCAACGCCTGCGCGGCGTGCAACATTTCGATGCGATCGCGCGCATCCTCGGCGCGCTGCCTGAGCGTTGTGAAACGCTCCGGGCGCCTGAGTTCGTCGAGATAGGCGTCGAGCGCGTCGCCCTGTAGCCGCGCGGGGGCGCCGAACGCACGCGCGGCGCGATCGCGGATCATCGCGGCATAGCGGCCACCCATGCGCGATTCGCGCCGCGCCTTGCGCATCAGCGCGGCGCTGTTGTCGACGAGCGCCGTCTTTCCGAAGGCGATCGCGCGCACCGAGGGGCGCGCCGCACCGAAGCGCGCGAGCGCATGCCATCCGGTGAGCAGCAGCGCAGCCGCGATGCCGAGCGTGAGCGCGACGAACGGCGGCTCGAACAGCAGCTTGAGCGGACTGTTCGAATGGCCGAGCCCGTTGAACGACACATCGAACGCGATGCCCTGAGCCTCGCTGCTGTTCAGCCAGTCGAGCAGTGCGAGCGCGGCCGCGGCCTGCGCCGGATCGCGCATGCCCAGATTGTTGAGCAGATCGGGATCGGCGAGCACGAACAGCTTCCGATTGCCGAGCTGCGCGAGCAGGATGCCGCCGTGCGCGTCGCTCACCAGCGGCCGGAGCGGCAGCACCTCGTTGCTCTGGTCATTGCCGAGCGTAACACCAGTGATCGCCTGGATCGTGCGCGGCGCCGTGAAGTGGATCTCGGGCGGCAGATCCGATGTACGCAGCGCGCTGCCGTCGCTGCGATAGCGACGGATGTCGAAGTTGATACCGCGTGCGAGCACGCCGATCGGTTCGGAAACGTCGATCAGTCCGAGCCCCCGCACCCAGCCGGGATGCGCGCTATCGTTCACCGTGTCCCATTTGGGCAGGATGAACAAAGTCGGCCTGGCTGCGCGGCCCGCGAGCGCGGCGCTGATGTCGGTCGCGCCGCGGTCGGGGCTCGCGACAAGCAAGTCTTCGGTGTCGAATTCGTGCGAGTTGCGCACGATACGCGGATTGCGGCCGGTGGCTTCCGCGAGTTCGTACAGCGCCCGAAAACCGGTCGCGCCGTTCGACAGTGCGTGGGTGCCGCCATTGTGGCCCGACCGCATGTCGGGCGCATAGGCGCCGAGCACGAGCATCGCGACGAAGGCGGTCACGCCGACCGCGATCAGCACCGCGACGGTGAGCACGCGGAACGGCGAGGAAGCGGCCGTGCGGCCGATGGCGATTTCGCTCATCCCTGCCAGCTCCGCGCGCGCGCGAAATCGGCATAGGCGGCGCGGCACTCGCCCCAATCATCCGCGTTCACTGCGGCGCCGCCGAACAGGCTGCGCTCGACCACTGCCGCGAGATCGGCGAACAGCCGGCGCGGCGCGGCGGGAATGCTCGTCGCCCGCGCGAGGTCGCGGCTGGTGAGCGCGGGGCGCACCAGCTGCGGCCGGCGGCGCGCGATGTCCTCGACGCTGCGCAGCAGCAGATGGTGCACCGCTTCGCCGAACTGCCCCTGGGCGGCAAGTCGATCGGCCTCGTCCAGCCAAGCGCGCGCGGGCGCCGCTTCGGGGGTCCATTCGACGTCCTCGGCGTCGCTGGGCTGCAGCGCGCCGCGCCGGCGAAACCGTGGCAATCTCCATTCGCCGTGACGGATGCGCGTGTAGATCGCCCAGAGCAGCATCGCGGCGAGCAGCACGATCACGCTCCACAGCAGGATGCGCGCATAGGGCGCGTCGGGCATGAAGCTCCCGACCCAGTCGAGGAAGCGACCGAGCGGCGCAAGCACGTGCCGTAACCACCGCCCGAAAGAGATGACCCATTCGGGTGTCTTCGGCGGCTCGGGCGCGCGGATCAAGCGGAACTGGATGTCGCCCCCGGCACGCAAGGCGCGGTGCGCGGCGACCAGCCGCGGATCCAATCCGCCCTCCGCTCCTGCCATGCGTCGCCCCCGTGTCGCGACAACAGTAATCGAGCCGCGCGCCACCGCAAGTCATGCAATGATGACAATTGCTTGGAAATGGACCAGCTTGCGGACGAATAGTTGCAGTGGAGCGGGGATGGCGAGCACAACCGATCCTGGCGAGGGCCGCACCTTCTCCCTCGCCGCGGTGATTGCGCGCGGATTCGGTGTGATGGCGGGAAATCCCCTACCGATCTTCGGGATCGCCTTCCTGATCGGGGAGTTGCCGCAGCTGCTGCTCAGCTATTTCGGTCCTCTGGCGACAGCGGCGATCAGCGTCGAGGTAAAGAACAAGAACCCGTTCGGCCTCTTGACCATGTGGCCGTTCCTGCCGATCGTCCTATTGTCGCTGTCCGTCTATCTATTCCTGATAGCGCTGGTGCAAGGCGCGTTGGTCCGCGCGACGCTTGCCTATGCACAGGGACGCCGCGCGAGCATGAGCGACAGCCTGCGGGCGGGACTCGCCAAAGCGCTGCCGCTGATCGGGTTGCTGGTGTTGATGGTGTTCGCGATCGCGTTCGGCTTCGTTCTGTTCGTCGTGCCGGCAATCCTGCTCTACGTCCGGTGGTCGGTCGCTTCGCCGGCGCTGGTGGCGGAAAACCTGGGCGTATTCGCCGCGTTCGGGCGCAGCACTTATCTGACCAGGGGCGCGCGCTGGCAGATTTTCGTGCTGCAGGTGCTGTCCGTGATCGCAATACTCGTCGTGCAATCGATTGTGGCAGGCACATTTGGCGTCAACGTCGGCGCGCCTGCTGGCGTCGCCACGCCAACGATCGCAGAACTGGTTGCCACAGGCATGATCGGCACGGCCACTACCGCCGCATGGGCATCGCTTCAGACCAGCCTGTATGTCGAGCTGCGCGACTGGAAGGACGGGCCCGAAGCCGACACGCTGGCGGACGTCTTCGCCTAGGCGCCGCCCGCTTTGCAGCTCCAGTCCTTCACGGTGAAATAAGACCGCGGCCAGGCTTCGGCGCCATGGAGCCAAGCGGCGTTATTGGCATCGTAGCGGTTGATATATTCCCAGACGACCTGCCCCGACGGGTTCACCTGGAACGCGCGGCCGTAATAGGCTTCGGTGATCAATATGCTGCCGTCGGGCTGCATCTGGTGCAGCCCGCGTTCGGAGCTCGAGAAATTCTGACCCTTGATGCCGCCGTAGAGCGTCTTGGTTTCGTTCGTCGCGGGATTGACCGCTACGATCCGCGAGCCGCCGTTGACGCGGCCGCGATCGGTGCCGTCGGGGTGGTTGTCGAACACCGTGATCCAGCCATTGGCGTTCCAATCGGGATCGTGCTGCCGGATCCATGGGCCGGTCCTGGACCATTTGATCTTTTCGAAATTGGCGTCGGTGACCACCAGCAGGTTGAGGTTGCGGAACGAGGCGAGCAGGTCACCCGCCCGGAACATCGGGAATTTGGGCGCCAGCGCGGGCGACAGCTCCTCGACTTCGTTGAGGTGAAACTCGCCGTCGATCTTGGCATCGAACGCGGTCGACGCGGTCAGCTGCGGCGCCCAGCCGTTCGCCAGGAACAACGCCGTGGCCGGCTTGCGCATCACCAGCTTGCCGTTCGCGTCATATTTGTCGACCGTGTCTTCCCAAAAGGGCGAGACGAACGGCCAGGGCATCTTGCGTTTGACGAGCTCGCCGCCGCCGATCGCGATGCCGCCATTGGCGAGGAAATTGGGCGAGTGATGCGTTATCTGCCGAGTCGCCCATAGCTTGCGGCCGCAGCGATCGAGCTTGACCATGCCGCAGGATTCGAAACTGACCACGATCGACCCGTCGGGCTGGATGATGGTGTTGTGCGCGGCCGTTTTCCAGTTGGTGAGCGGCGGGTTGCGGCACTGCTTGGCGCTGGGAAGCAGCTCAAGGGGGCGCAGCCGCCACGCATGGATGATCTTGCCGTCACGCTGGATCAGTTCGGCCTTCTGGTCGTCGCCCAGGAAGCCGCTGAGCAGGACGAGATCGTCCGTGCCGACCTTGTTCACCGTCACACCGGCACCTCGATAGACGGCAGTGCGCAGGAAGCGGACCGGGCGCCAGCGCAGCATCCCGGCGAGATCCTTGACCGTATCGCCGACACCCGACACCGTCTTGAACAGCGCGTTGTGCTTATCGCCCGAATAGAGCCCGAACCCGAGCGTCAGCGCGAGCGCGCTGACGACCGCACTGGCGCGGAAAGCTAGGCGCGACAGGTCGGCCATCGATCGAGAATCCTTTGCGGAAAGCGTTACGGGTGCTTCGAGCGCGGCACATGACGACCGAGCGCCCAGCGCGCAAGGTCGACAAGGTCGATCACGAAGCGATTTCCGTAGCGCGCGCCGCGCCCGAATATGACGTCGCGGTCGGTCGACAATAGCGGCGAGCCCGTGTTGTACGGCAGTTTGCGCGTCTTATCGCGCGCGTATTCAGCCATGTCGCGGATGTACATGCCATAGCCGAGATGCTGCGCGACCAGCGTTCCCTGGCCCGGCATGGTGAGCGGGCGGATATCATATTCCGGGACGAAGCGCGGCGGCTTGGGAAAGCGCGAGTAGAAATACCAGACGTGCGGACCGCCAAAGAAGTGCGCGGACGGCGCGCTCGGCGCATAGTCGGGCGGGAAGGTCTTGTGCAGCAGATCGTGCGCGACATCGAGCGCCACCGGGTTGAAGCCGTGGAACCGCTCGCCGGCCACTGGCAGCATCGTCTCGAACACTGGCCCGCGCGTGAGCATCTTGGCACCCAGCTCGCGATCGGCGGTGTGCAGGCGCATCTCGCCCGGCCAGGCGAGCCAGGTCGCGGCGACAACGCCCGCGAGCACGGCCAGACGCGCCGGGGTCGCGTTGTTCGCCGGCAGCACGAAGCTGCGCCAATAGACGAGTGCCGGCAGCAGCATCACGGGCACGAAATGGTGCAGCAGCACGCGATAGGCCTGGAACCAGAAGAACAGGAACATCACGGCAGTAACGAGCGTCACCATCCGCGACATGCCGTCCTGGCGACGCCATGCGAACAGCGCGACCGCGGGCACGATCGCGCCCGGCACCAGCATGAAGGCGATCCGATGCCAATCCGCGAAGCTGATGTAGCGAATGCGATTGACCAGCTCGTGCGGGCTGAACTCGCTGCCCGGCATCGGCAGACCGACCGCGCGGATGACAATGGGTGCCACCACCGCGAACACTGCGACACCGAAGAAGGTGAGGAACGCCGGCTTGAGCGGCGGGCGCGCTTCGTCCTTCCACACCAGCCAAGCCGCGACCGGAATGCTGAGGATCCACAGGCTACCGGTGGGAATAGAGGTATAGGAGAGCGCGGCGAACGCGATCATCCAGCCGGTGCGGCGCTCGAGAAAGAACAGCAAATAGCCAAGGAACGCCACGAGCGCGAGCGTCTCGCGCACGGCAGGCATCGGGCTGTCGTTGAACCAGGGATGATAGCCGCCGCTATAGACGGTCACCAGCGTGTAGAGCAGGAGGATCGCCGCGACGAGCAAGTGGTCGCCAAGGCCGATTCGCGCGGCTTCGCGACGACCGAAGCGAATCAGCGCGATCAGCAGCGGATGGAGCAGGCCGAGATACAACAGCATCGGCGCGCGCACGGCATATTCATATTCACCGATCGTGCGCAGGAACCACGAGCCGGGCACGACGAACAGCATCGACGTAAGATCCGGGGCCTGTTTCACCGTGCCCGCGCTGTCGGGCCAGAAGGGCCACAGCGTCGCGAGATAGAGCCGCGTGAACTGGAGCCCGCCCGAGCCGTCGGGCGTGAAATTCTCCCAATAATATTTGGCCGAGAATGCCAGAATCGTGATGACCGGCACGATCAGCGCAAAGGCGAGATCGAGGCGCTGGCGCTCGAAATGGACCGCGAGCGGTCTGCCGGTGACGATCCTCCGCATGGGGAACGGCAGCACTGCGATCGAAACCGTCGCGACGAGCCACAGGAACGCCTGTCCCCGCAGTACGATGCCGGTGGACAGCTGGAACAAAGTCACGGCCGCGATCAGCAGCGCCATGTTGAGCGCGAGACCGGCGAGCAGCCACTGCGCCACGCCCTTTTCGCGGCCGATCGCCGCGGACAGCATCAGCCCTGGTGCCATCAAGAAGACCGCCAGTGCCACAGTCACGACGGGCACGACGCAATAGAGCAGCACTGCCTGCTCCGGCACGAAATAGGGATTAGCGAGATTGGCGAGGTCGTACAGCTCGAGCGCGGTCCGGACCGGACCGATGCCGACGAACGCGATCACCGCCGCCGCGAGGAACGGCAAGAAAAACCGCCCTTCGGCGCCGAGCGAGCTGGCGCCCTTGCTCCAGGTCGACTCGCTGACCATCCTGTTCACGCCGAGGCTCCGCACGCGTAGAAGGCAACGCGTGACGGCTCCCGGCGCCATTCGCGGCGCGCGGTCAACATGTCAAAATACCCCAACCCGGATCCCTGCAACAATGATGCCCATTATAGGCGGGAATCGCAAGATCGGGAATTGTCGCAATGCAGCACAGCAGGATTATTCAGTAAATCGGAAATGATAGCGTTAACCGGATCGGCACGGCTCGCTGCATTGACGAAAGACACAGCGCCAAGCCCGGCCAATTTGCAACGCAATCCAGTGACTGAGGAGAATTTCAACAGAATTGGTTAACCAATTTCGTGGTGCAAACTTGGCTACCGGAATACTCCATCGCCAATATATATGCCAAGTGGCGGCGCGATCGCGAGGGTATCGATCAGTGGGCCAAGTCTGATTCAGATTGCGTTCACCAGTGCCACTTTTGTGTAGCTCACGACCGGGATCAGGGGGGGATGTGATGCGGCAAGCTTGGGTGCGCCATTTCAAGACCTCCCTTGCCAAGCCGCTACTGGCATATTTGGCGGCGTTGTTGGCGCCGGAGGCGGCATTGGCGAGTGAATGCCCGCCACCCAAAACACCACCGATCGGCGATCAGTTTTACTATGCTCCAGGGTGGCCGGTTCATGCAATGATCTCGATACGCCATTGTTCGAGACGTCATCGCGCATCTTACCGGGAAAATATGGCGGAGCGGGAGGGATTCGAACCCTCGATACGCTTTTGGCGTATACTCACTTTCCAGGCGAGCGCCTTCGACCACTCGGCCACCGCTCCGCATGTCC
>Ga0207675_100000127_pt1 | contig 63431 bp, 57 predicted proteins | sample KBSSwiS42_FD_184305 | JGI IMG/M metagenome (GOLD analysis project Ga0207675, IMG submission 184305) | Switchgrass rhizosphere microbial communities from Kellogg Biological Station, Michigan, USA - KBS Switchgrass S4-2 (SPAdes) (version 2) | ecosystem: Host-associated > Plants > Roots >...
TTTGAACGTGAGGCGATCGGTATTGATGATGTCGATCGCGGCGTTCGAGCGGTCGGCCAGGTAGTACTCCGCGCGATGCGGATTGACCCAGCTGATGTCATACGAGAGCAACGCCGCTCCCGGTTCCCTGGGAGTGCCTATCTGCACCGCGGTGAGGCATTTCGTTTCGGTAGTGCTGGGTGCGCCCGGCCCCGTGCAAACGGCGAAGGCCGCGCTGCAAATGCCGAACGAGGCGGCACCCGCGAGCGCATGCGCAAAGGAAAAGCTTCGAATCATGTGATACCCCTTTCGGTTGAGGAAGCTGCCTGTCTTCTCTGTGCGCTGGGGGAAACTGCTGCCGTCCCTGAACGGCGGCACTGGAAGAGCGTTTCGACCATCCTCCGTTGCTGCTCTTATTTCTTGGCGCTCCCACTCACGTTACTCCGCCACTCTGTCTTCCCCCTGACTGGACAGGCAGCAAAGGATCGGGCCCGTTTTTTGAAACAGCCGAGCGACGCAAGCCCGATGTCAGGTCCGCGAAAGGCGCGCGATGGCGGTTGGGGCTATGGTGGAGGCGTTGACTGAATCCTCCTCCATCGCGTGGAGCACGCGCGATGGTTTCAACGCCCTGCGGTGACCCCGCGGGGCGTTTTCTTTCTGGCTCCCGTAGTCGCCTAAGCGCGCCCTGCTAAGATCCCCAGATGCAAATTTCGGCTGCGGTTGCCGTGTGGTTGTGTGCAGCGTTTGCCCTGATCTGCCTGGGATTCGCGCTTACGGCCTTTTCCGGGCTCGCCACGCTCACCGACGCCGCGGAGCGCGAGGCCTCGCTCGGCTACGGCTGGTTCTGGACTTTCCTCTTCTGCATCGCCTCGGTCTTCGGCGTGCTCTCCTGGCTCATCAAGGCGGGCAAGCTCGGCAATCCCGAGTAGAGCTTCGACCGGCGCGCGCAGGCTGCGCTAGGGCGCCGCGGGCCGGTGCATGTGCTCCCATTGCGATTCCTGGGTGGCGAAATGCTCCGCCATGCGCCTGCGCTCGACGCTCGGCAGCAGGAACTCGAGCCAGCCGAGCGAGGGGTGGCGGAACTGGATCAGCGAGCCGCCGGAGAACTCGTGCAGCACCGTGCGGTAGCGCGGCGCGTGCAGCGGCGCGAGCTGGGGCAGCGGCGGCGGCGCCTCGGCCACGCCCGGCGACATCTGCTCGCGGATCTCGCCGAGGAGGCGCATCAGCGCCGTGATGTGCTCGACCGTCCACTCGTCGCGCCCCGGCAGCGAGAAACGGGCGAGCGACTTCTGCTCGTCGAGCCACGCAACTTGGACCTGGAACATGCGCTCTCCTTTCGGAGGGATGGCGTCGATCGGAAGCTGGCGGAGAGAGAGGGATTCGAACCCTCGAAACGCTATTAACGTTTACACGCTTTCCAAGCGTGCGCCTTAAGCCGCTCGGCCATCTCTCCGCGGGAGGGAAATTCTAGCGCGCGCAAAATAAAAAAGCCCGCCTGGCGGCGGGCTTTCGCGCGAGCAGCGGCCCGTTTAGGGCGCGCGTGTTGCGCTCAGGGGTTCGCGTGCTGGTAGGTCCGGATGTCGCGTAGCCGGGTCTCGCTCAGGAAGATGCTGCCGATCACGAGCGACATCACGGCGACCACGATCGGGTACCACAGCCCGAAGTAGATATCCCCCGTCGCCGCCACCATCGCGGTCGCGGTGAGCGGCAGCATGCCGCCGAACCAGCCGTTGCCGATGTGGTAGGGCAGCGACATCGAGGTGTAGCGGATCTCGGTCGGGAAGAGCTCGACCAGGAACGCGGCGATCGGGCCATACACCATGGTGACGTAGATCACCATGATGAAGAGGATCAGCTCGGCCATCACCCAGTTCACCTTGCTCTTGTCGGCCGAAGCCGGCGCGCCGGCGGCCTTGAGGGTCGCGGCGAGCTTCGCCTGATCCCAACCCTCGACTTTCTGGTCGCCGATCATCGTGACGACTGCCCCGGCCGGCCCGTCGACCGACTTGAACGACAGGCCCTGCTTGGTGAGGAAGTCCTTGACGCGATCGCAGTCGGAGAACTTGCTCCACGGGCCGACGAAGATGTGGAACTGGCACTCGCGCGAGTTCGCCTGGACCGAGATCGGCGTCTTGGCCGAGAACTGCTCGAGCGCCGGGTTCACGTAGTGCGTGAGGCCCGCAAAGAGCGGGAAGTACGTGACCGCGGCGATCAGGCAGCCGGCCATGATGATCTTCAGCCGGCCGATCTTGTCCGAGAGCCAGCCGAAGACGATGAAGAACGGCGTGCCGATCAGGAGCGATACCCCGATCAGCGTGTACGCCGAAACGTAGTCGAGCTTCAGCGTGATGGTGAGGAAGAACAGCGCGTAGAACTGGCCCGTGTACCACACCACGCCCTGCCCGGCGGTCGCGCCGAGCAGCGCGAGCAGCACGTACTTGTTGTTCGGATACTTCATGAAGCTGTCCGTGAGCGGGGATTTCGACCCTTTGCCCTCGGCCTTCATCTGCTGGAATATCGGCGATTCGTGCAGCTTCAGGCGGATGTAGACCGAGAAGATGAGCAGGATGATCGACACCCAGAAGGGCACGCGCCAGCCCCACTCGGCGAAGGTCTTCGCGTCCATGTTCGAGCGGCAGAGATAGATCACGAGCAGCGCGAGGAAGAGGCCGAGCGTAGCCGTGGTCTGGATCCAGGCCGTGTCGTAGCCGCGCTTGCCTTGCGGCGCGTGTTCCGCCACATAGGTCGCGGCGCCGCCGTACTCGCCGCCGAGCGCGAGGCCCTGCACGAGGCGCAGCGTCACCATCAGGATGGGCGCGAGCCAGCCCACCGTCGCGAAAGTGGGCAGGAGGCCGACGAGGAACGTCGCCGCCCCCATGAAGATGATCGTCACAAGGAAGGTGTACTTCCGGCCGACGAGGTCGCCGATGCGGCCGAAGACGAGCGCGCCGAACGGTCGCACGAGGAAGCCGGCGGCATACGCGGCGAACGCCGAGAGCAGTGCCGCGGTCTGGTTCCCGGGCGGGAAGAACAGCGCCGCGAAGAACGGCGCGAGCACCGCGTACAGGTAGAAGTCGTACCACTCGAATACCGTGCCGAGGGACGAGGCGAAGATGACTCGCCGCTCCTCGGTCTTGAAGCTGCGTACCGATTGTTCTTCGAACATTCCCTTTTTGGTTGCATCCGCCATTTGATAGCTCCCCTTTTCTCTCGTCGATGGCAAGAACCCACAGGCGCTGCCGTCCCGCGGCCGACTATGGCAAGCGAATCTTACGCGGGACTTACGAAGCCTGCGCCGCGGCCGTGCATTGCACCGCACCATCGCGCATCTATCAGGTGGTCAGGCGCCGAGCAGCTGCCTGATCTTTCCCATCAGGTCGCGCGTCGAAAACGGTTTGGTGATGTACAGGTCGGCGCCCACGTCGAGGCCGCGCGCCACCTCGGCGTCGCGGCCCTTGGCCGAAAGCATGACCACCTTGATGTGGCTCCAGTCCGGCCGCTCGCGGATGCGCTTGCAGACCTCGTAGCCGCTCTTCAGCGGCATCATCACGTCGAGGAGCACGAGGTCGGGCTGGCCGCTCTCGATCAGATCCAGCGCTTCGTCGCCGTTCCGCGCCACCTGCACCTCGAAGCCGTTGCTTTGGAGCAGGAACTCGAGCGCGGTGACGATGTTCGGCTCGTCGTCGGCGACCAGGATCTTCTTCGTCATGCGGCGCGCGGCGCGGCCGCGACGTCGAGCGGCAGCGTGAACGAGAAGCAGGCGCCGGCGCCCGGCCCGCTCTCGACCCACAGGCGCCCGCCGTAGTGCTCGACGATCTGGCGGCTGATGTGCAGGCCGAGGCCGCTGCCGTGCGGCTTGTCGGTCAGGCTGTCGCCCACCTGGCGGAACTTGTCGAAGATGACGTTCTGGTCGGCCGGATCGATTCCCGCGCCATTGTCGCGCACGTCCACGCGCAGGGCCGACCCCTGCCGGGCGAGCTCGACCTCGACGCGGCCCTCGCGCGGATGGCAGAACTTCGCCGCGTTGGAAAGGAGATTCAGCAGCACCTGGATGATGCGGTCGACGTCGGCCGTGATCGGCGGCACCCGCTCCGGCAACCTGACCTCGACCTGGATGTTGCGCTCCTCGAACACCTGGCTCATGCCGGCCAGCGCGTCGCCGACGACCTCCTTCAGGTCGACGCGCGCGGCCTGCCAGTCGGCCCGGCCGGACTCCATCTTCGAGACGTCGAGCACCTGGTTGATGAGGCGCGTCAGGCGCTCGGTTTCCTTCGTGATGATGCCGAGGAACCTCTTGCGCTGCTCGAGCTCGACCTCGGGGTCTTCGAACAGGATCTGGGTGAAGGCGCGGATCGAAGTGAGCGGCGTGCGCAGCTCGTGGCTGACCATCGACACGAAGTCGTCCTTGAGGCGGTCGAGCTCCTGCAGCCGCTCGTTCGCGGCGCGCAGCCCGGCGGTCGCCGCCTCGAGCTCGCGCGATTTCTGCTCGAGGCGATGGCTGTAGATCACCGCCTGCGATGCGTCGTCGACGATCGCGCGCACTTCCTCGAGCGTCAGCGCCTCTTCCTTGGCGACCGAGGCCACCATGACCCGCGCCGAGGCGGCGCCGATCGCGCCCGCGAGCTGGACCTCGACGAAATGCACGAGCTCGGCGTCCACCTCGAGCGCCTCCTCTGGCCAGCGCCGGCCGTGGGCGGCGGCGTACTGGCGGAAGGCGTCGCCCGCCACCGCGGCGCCGAGGAAGCGCGCGAGCATGTTGTAGAGGTCCGGCAGCGATGCCGTGCCGCGCCAGAAGCGCGCCCCGCCCGCCTCGCGGAAGGCGTCCACGAACACGCTCGCCTGGCGGTGCTCCTCGGCGCTCGGCGTGGCGATGAGCGACACGCCGACGTAGGCGCCGATGTTGGCGAGCATGCTCCAGATCATGGCGTGCGTGATCTGGTCGAGCCCGGACAGCCCGAACAGCGCGAGCGGCTTCAGCAGGCCAATGCCGAACGGCCCGTTCTCCAGCAGCCCGATCGGCAGCCATTCCGAGCGTGCCAGCGCCGGCAGCAGCAGCGTATAGAGCCACACGGTAAAGCCGGCGACCAGTCCGCACAGGGCGCCGCGGCGGGTGCCGCCCTTCCAGAAGATGCCGCCGAGCACCACCGGAGCGAACTGCGCCACGGCCGCGAACGAGATCAGCCCGATCGACACCAGGGCGTAGGCTTCGCCGGCGAGCTTGAAGTACAGGTAGCCGAGCAGCAGGATGAGCACGATCGCGCCGCGGCGGATGCCGAGAAGCAGCCGCGTGAGATCGGCGCGCTCGTTCAGGCGCAGGCGCCGCATCCTGAGAAGCACCGGCATCACCAGGTCGTTGCACACCATGGTCGAGAGCGCGATGGTCTCGACGATCACCATTCCGGTCGCGGCCGAAAGCCCGCCGATGAACACGAGCAGCGCCAGCCATTCCCTCTTCTCTGCCATCGGCAGCGTGAGCACGAAGGTGTCGGCGTCCACCGTGCCGTCGGGGAAGCGCAGCAGCCCGCCGAAGGCGATCGGCAGCACGAACACGTTGATGGCGAGCATGTACAGCGGAAACAGCCAGATCGCCTTGTTGAGGTGGCGCTCGTCGAGGTTCTCGACCACCGTCACCTGGAACTGGCGCGGCAGGAACATGATCGCCATCATCGACAGGATGGTGAGCCAGACCCAGCCGGCGTAGCCGCCGGCGATCCCCTCGAGCGGGGTCAGCATCGCGCCGAGCCTCGGCTCGGCCGCGGCGCGCGCGAACAGGTCGCCGAAGCCGTTGAACATGCCGAAGGTGACGAAGACCCCTACCGCGAGGAACGCGAGCAGCTTCACCAGCGACTCGAACGCGATCGCGGCGACCATCCCGGGATGGTGCTCGGCCGCGTCGAGATGGCGCGTGCCGAAGACGATGGTGAACGCGGCGAGGATCAGCGCCACCCAGAGCGCGGTGTCCTCGCGCATCGACGGCGCGCCCGACTGCCCCGGGAGGGCGATCTCCGGGTATTGCACGAGGATCGAGAAGCTGGTGGAGACCGCCTTCAGCTGCAGCGAGATGTACGGCAGGATGCCGATCACGGCGATCACCGTGACGAGGCCCGCGACGAGCGCGCTCTTGCCGTAGCGCGAGGCGATGAAGTCGGCGAGCGAGGTGATGCGGTTCTGCTTCGAGATGCGCAGGATCTTGCGCATCACGATCCACCACAGCGCGATCATCAGCGTCGGGCCGACGTAGATCGGCAGGAAGCCGACGCCGTCGATCGCCGCCCGGCCGACGCTGCCGTAGAAGGTCCACGCGGTGGCGTACACCGCGAGCGAGAGGCTGTAGATGTACGGGCTCGCGATCGCCGGGCGCCCGGCGTCGGCGCGCTGGTCGGCGTAGTAGGCGATGGCGAAGAGCAGCCCGAGGTAGGCGAACGACGTCAGGATGATGACCGGGCCCTGCAGCATGCGCCGCGCGCTCCGCTAGTCGCCCGACTCGGCGAGCAGCGCCATCACCACGATCATCGCCGCCCAGGCGGCGAAAATATAGGCATAGAGCACCGGCACGCCGAGCACCGTTCCCGCGACATTGAACAGCGCCAGCACCGGGAAGTTGAACAGCACCATCCCGAGCATGCAAAGCGCGATGAAACGCTGCCCCTTGCGTTCGTTCACCAGCCCTCCTTCGCCCTCGCTTCTCAGTCCTGCGGCCGCGCGCGCACGACGGTGACGCTGCACGGCGCCCCCGCCGCGACCTGGGCTGCGAGATCGCGCCCTCCGCGTGCCGCCCCGACCAGGATCTGATCGACCTCGTTCACGGATGCGTAGTCGATCAGCGCCGCCGCGGGTTTTTCCGACTCTAGCACGTGGTAGGTCAGGCGTTCCTCGGCGAGCTCGAGCGGCCGCGCCCAGCGGCGCAGCTCGACGAGATGGCGGATGTGGCGCCCGGTCGCGGTCGCCGCGTCGCCCTCGCCGGTCAGCGTCACCGCCGGGGGAACCACCGTGGCGCAGGCGATGCGACAGCGCCCATCGGAGGCGCATAGGCGCCGCACCGCGCTGCGCAGCGCTTCGTACAAGGTCTCGTCGTCCGGTCCGGAAGCGAGCGCGACCAGCACGATGGGCGCCGGAGCCGCCTGCGAGCTGAGCGGCGGACAAGGCGCGGGCTCGAAGCTTCCCGCGGACATGCGCCGGCCGAAGGTCTGAAGCCACCCGGCGCGCGCGCTGCGCGAAGCGCGCTCGGTGCGCGGTACCTGCGCCGGATTCGCGAGGTCGAACGCGACTTCGGCGGCGGAAGCGTAGCGGCTGCGGTTGTCGACCTCCAGGCAGTGCAGGATGACTTCCTGCAGCCAATCGGGCACGGCGGCGCGCAGCGCACGCGGCGGCGCCGGATCGAGGTACAGGCGGCGGCGAAGTTGCGCCAGCGAGCGCGGCTGCCCGAACGGGAGCCTGCCGGTCGCGAGCTCGTAGAGCAGCGCGCCCAGGGCGAAGAGGTCGCTGCGCGGATCGCAGCGGACGCCGACGATCTGCTCCGGCGACATGTACTCCCAGTTGCCGACCGGGGTGCGCACCTCCTCCGCGAGCAGATCGGGGAAATGGCCGTGATGCGCGAGGCCGAAATCGACCAGGGTGGCTTCGCCGCCGGGGCGGTACAGCACGTTGGCCGACTTGAGGTCGAGGTGGATCACGTCCTGCCTGTGGATCTCGTGCAGCGCGAGCGCGAGCTTCGCGCCGAGCGCGGCCACCGCGTCGGCCGCGCACGGCGCCTCGCGCATCCACTCGGAGAGCGGCCTGCCTTCGACGTACTCCATGACGAGGTAGGGCGTGGTCTCGACGTCGCCGTAGGCGACCAGCGTCGGGTAGTGCGGTCCCTGCGCGAGCGCGCCGAGCACCATGCGGCACTGCTCGAAGCTGATCACGTTGATCGCCGGCTCCCCGGGGCCGAGCCGTGGAATCTTCATGACGAGGGGCAGCGGCCCGCCGGGGCCGAGCAAGCGGTAGATCCACGCCATGGTGCCGGTGTGCAGCCTCTCGCCGAGGCGAAAGCCGTCGATCTCGGCGCCCGGCTCCGGAGCCCGCACCTAGATGCCCCGCTCGAGGCGGCGCGCGAGGCGCTCGGGCAAGCCCGCCGCGCGGATCTTCTCCGCGGCGCGCGAGTGGTCGTAGGCGACGCGGAAGAAGGTCAGGCGCGCGCGCTCGAGGTCCGCGAGCGCCCAGCAGGCGGCGGTGTTGCGGTCGCGCGGCTGGCCCGCCGAGCCGACGATCGCGAGCCACCGGCGATGCCTCGCGGTCGGGATCGGCGTGCCGGCGACCGGCCGGAACGGCATCGGCTTCGCGTCCGCGCCCATGTAATAGAGCCGCTGCTCGTGCACGTGACCGCAGAAGATGAGCTGCGCGTTGGCCGCGCGCATGCTCTGCGCTGCCTGGCGCGCGCCGGTGATGTAGCTCCAGCGCTCGGGGGCCGCCGCGCTCGCATGGACGAAGAGCAAGTCTTCATGGCGCACCGAGAGCGGCAACGCGGCGAGGAACGCGCGCTGGCGCTCGCCGAGGCGCTCCTGCGTCCAGGCGATCGCCGCGAGCGCCGCCGAGTTCAGGCCTTTCACGCTGCGGCCGAGCGCAGCGGCGTCGTGGTTGCCGAGGACCACGAACGCGCCGCGCGTCGCGTGCTCCGCGATCAAGTCGAGCACCGCGACCGGGTCGGCGCCGTAGCCGACCAGGTCGCCGAGGAACGCGTGGCGCTCGGCGCCGAGCCGCGCCGCGTGCTCGAGGCACGCGGTGAGCGCCTCGAGGTTGCTGTGAATGTCGGCGAAGAGTGCCAGCTTCACAGCGCGCGCGGCGACGGAGCGGTCACATCGTCTGCTTCAGCTGCTCGAGGATGGCCGGGTTCTCGAGCGTCGACACGTCCTGCGTGATCTCCTCGCCCTTCGCGATCGAGCGCAGCAGGCGCCGCATGATCTTGCCCGAGCGCGTCTTCGGCAGGTTGTCGCCGAAGCGGATGTCCTTCGGCTTGGCGATCGCGCCGATCTCCTTCGCCACCCAGTTGCGCAGCTCGTCGGCCACCTTCTTCGCCTCGGCGCCGGTCGGGCGCGCGCCTTTCAGCACCACGAACGCGCAGACCGCCTCGCCGGTGAGATCGTCGGGACGGCCGACTACCGCCGCCTCGGCGACCAGCGCCTTGTGCGCGACCAGCGCCGACTCGATCTCCATCGTTCCCAGGCGATGCCCCGACACGTTGAGCACGTCGTCGATGCGCCCGACGATGCGGAAGTAGCCCTCCTCGTCGGTGCTCGCGCCGTCCCCGGCGAGGTAGAGCTTGCCCTTGAAGTCCGCGGGCCAGTAGGTCTTCTGGTAGCGCTCCGGGTCGCCCCAGATGGTGCGCAGCATCGCGGGCCACGGGCGCTTGATGACGAGGATGCCGCCCTTGCCCTTGCCCACCGGGTGTCCGGTCTCGTCGACGATGTCGGCGAAGATGCCCGGCAGCGCGAGCGTCGCCGACCCCGGCTTGGTCGGCGTCGCGCCCGGCAGCGGCGAGATCATGTGGCCGCCGGTCTCGGTCTGCCACCAGGTGTCGACGATCGGGCAGCGCCCGCCGCCGACGGTCTCGTGGTACCACATCCACGCTTCGGGGTTGATCGGCTCGCCCACCGTGCCGAGGATTCGAAGTGACGACAGGTTGTACTTCTTCGGCAGGTCGCCGCCGGCCTTGATCAGCGAGCGGATCGCGGTGGGCGCGGTGTAGAACACGTTCACCTTGTGATCCTGGATCATCTTCCAGAACCGGCCCGCGTCGGGATAGACCGGCACGCCTTCGAAGACCACCGCGGTCGTGCCCACGGCGAGCGGACCGTAGGTGATGTAGCTGTGGCCGGTGACCCAGCCGACGTCGGCGGTGCACCAGAAGATATCGCTCGGCTTGTTGTCGAACACCCACTTCATGGTGAGCGCGCACCAGAGAAGATAGCCGCCGGTCGAGTGCTGAATACCTTTCGGCTTGCCGGTGGAGCCCGAGGTGTAGAGGATGAAAAGCGGGTGCTCGGCGTTGACGAACGTCGGCTCGCAGGTGTCCGCCTGGCCCTTCACGGCGTCGTCCCACCAGGCGTCGCGCCCGGGCTGCATCGGCACCTTGCTGCCCGAGCGCCTGTAGACGATGACGTTCTTGATCGCCTCGCAGCCGCCCATGCCGAGCGCCTCGTCGACCACCGGCTTTAGCGCAATCTCCTTGCCGCCGCGGAACTGACCGTCGGCGGTGATCACCGCGACCGCGCCGGCGTCGATGATGCGCTCCTGCACGCTCTTCGCCGAGAAGCCGCCGAAGACCACCGAGTGCGTCGCAGCGATGCGCGCGCAGGCCTGCATTGCGACCACGGCCTGGATCGACATCGGCATGTAGATCAGCACGCGGTCGCCCTTCTGGATGCCCCTCGCCTTCAGCGCGTTCGCGAAGCGGCAGACCTCGTGGTAGAGGGCCTTGTACGAGATCTTCGTGACCTTGCCGTCGTCCGCCTCGAAGATGATCGCCGTCTTGTCGGGCTGAGTCTTGAGATGGCGGTCGAGGCAGTTGTAGGAGGCGTTCAGCTCGCCGTCGTAAAACCAGCGGTAGAACGGCGCCTTCGACTCGTCCAGCACCTTGGTGAAGGGCTTCGACCACAGCAGCGACTCGCGCGCGAGGCGGCCCCAGAAGCCTTCGAAATCGCGCTCGGCTTCCGCCACCATCTTGCGGTACGCCTCCATGCCGGGGATGTTGGCCTGCTTGACGAGATCCGCAGCCGGCGGGAACACCCGCTTTTCCTGCAGCATGGTTTCGATGCTCGACATGCTTTCCTCCTCGGTGAGTAACCCAATACAAACACCAAATCAGCGGGGTGTAAAGACGCCGGTATGCTAGAGTCAAAACCCGTTTTCCGAACTCCCGATCCGGAAATCCCAAGGATATGAGCACCATCGCCAGGGCCGACCTCGTCCAGAGCATCGCCGACGCGCTGCAGTTCATTTCCTACTACCACCCGGCGGACTACATCCGCGCCCTCGGACGCGCCTATGAGCGCGAGCAATCGCCCGCGGCGAAGGATGCGATCGCGCAGATCCTTACCAATTCGCGCATGTGCGCCGAGGGCCGCCGCCCGATCTGCCAGGACACCGGCATCGTCAACGTGTTCGTCAAGGTCGGCATGGAGCTGCGGTTTGATTTTCAGGATTTTGAGGAAGCAATCAACGAAGGCGTGCGCCGCGCCTATCTCGACCCCGACAACAAGCTGCGCGCCTCGGTGCTCGACGAATCGGACTTCGGCCGCAGGAACACCAAGGACAACACGCCCGCGGTGATCAACGTGCAGCTCGTCCCGGGCAACAGGTTCGAATGCGACGTCGCCGCCAAAGGCGGCGGCTCGGAGGCGAAGTCGAAGTTCGCGATGCTCAATCCCTCCGACTCGATCGCCGACTGGGTGCTGAAGACGGTGCCGACCATGGGCGCCGGCTGGTGCCCGCCGGGGATGCTCGGCATCGGCGTCGGCGGCACCGCCGAGAAGGCGATGCTGCTCGCCAAGGAAGCGCTGATGGAGCCGATCGACATGGCCGAGCTCAAGGCGCGCGGGCCGCGCGACAAGGTGGAGGAGCTGCGCATCGAGCTCTACGACAAGGTGAACGCGCTCGGCATCGGCGCTCAGGGCCTGGGCGGCCTGTCCACCGTCCTGGATGTCAAGATCAGAACTTATCCGGCCCATGCCGCGAACCGTCCGGTCGCCATGATCCCGAACTGCGCCGCGACGCGGCACGCGCATTTCGTGCTCGACGGCTCGGGCCCCGCGGAGTTCCAGGCGCCGAATCTTTCCGACTGGCCTGCCGTATCGTGGACCCCCGACGCCAAGTCGAGAAGAATAGATCTGAATACCCTCAGCCGCGACGAAGTCGCCACGTGGAAACCGGGTGACCGGCTTCTGCTGTCGGGCAAGCTCCTCACCGGCAGAGACGCCGCTCACAAGCGCATCCAAGACATGCTGGGGCGAGGCGAGAAACTGCCGGTCGATTTCCGCAACCGCGTGATCTACTACGTCGGCCCGGTGGACCCGGTGAGAGACGAAGTCGTGGGTCCCGCGGGCCCGACCACCTCCACGCGCATGGACAAGTTTACCGACACCATGCTCGGCCAGACGGGGCTCATCGCCATGGTCGGAAAGGCCGAGCGCGGCCCGGCGGCGATCGAATCGATCCGCCGGCACAAGGCGGCGTATCTCATCGCGGTGGGCGGCGCGGCCTACCTGGTGGCCAAGGCGATCCGCAAGTCGCGCGTGGTCGGCTTCGCCGATCTCGGCATGGAGGCGATCTACGAGTTCGAGGTCGAGGACATGCCGGTGACCGTCGCGGTCGACGCGAACGGCAGCTCGCTGCACGCGAGCGGGCCCGCGGACTGGTCGAAGAAGATCATCGAGCTCAAGCTCCCCGTTACCGCGGCGTAGCGGCAAGAGGGGTCAGCCCCCCTCCTTCACCGGGGCGGCGCTAGAATCGCCGCATGCCCCAAGTCCACATCTGCGAAGTCGGGCCGCGCGACGGCCTGCAAAACGCCAAGCACCTCATGGCGACGGCGGCCAAGAAGGACTGGATCCACGCCCTCGCTCGAGCCGGGCTGCGCGAGATCGAGGTGGGCTCCTTCGTTCCGCCGAAGCTGATCCCGGCCATGGCCGACACCGGCGAGATCGTTCAGGAAGCAGCCAAGATTAAGGGCTTGAAGGTGGTCGCGCTGGCGCCGAACCTCAAAGGCTTCCAGCGCGCCATCGAAGCCGGCGCGCACAAAGTGACCTTCCCGGTCTCGGCGAGCCGCGAGCACAGCCTCTCCAACGTGCGCATGACTCCCGAGCAGATGGTCGAGGAAGTGCGCAGGTGCGCGCAGTTTCCCCACGCGGGCGTGGAAATCGAGGGCGCGGTCTCGACGGCCTTCGGCTGCACCATGCAGGGGGTCGTGGCCGAGGACGACGTGGTGCGCATCGCCGCCGCGCTCGCCGAGTTCTGCGACAGCGTCGCGCTTGCCGACACCGTCGGTTACGCGAATCCAGCGCAAGTGAAGCGCCTTTTCTCCAAAGTCAGGAAAGCCATCGGGGACAAGCTGGAAGGCGCCCACTTCCACAACACGCGCGGCCTCGGGCTCGCCAACGCCCTCGCCGCCTTCGAGGAAGGCGTGCGCCACTTCGACAGCTCGATGGGCGGCCTCGGCGGCTGCCCGTTCGCGCCGGGCGCGAGCGGCAACGTGATCACCGAGGACCTCGTGTTCATGTTCGAGGCCATGGGGGTGTCCACCGGCATCGACCTCGAACGCCTGTTCGAGGCGAGAGGCATCCTGATCCTTGGCATTCCGGACGAGCCGGTCTACGGTCACACGCCGCTCGCCGGGCTGCCGAAGGGATTCGGCGCGCATGCCTGAGCCGGCGGTTCTCGTCGCACGCGAGGGCGGCGTTGCGACGATCACCCTGAACCGGCCTCGGGCGCTGAATGCGCTCGACCACGATCTGACCGTGGGGCTGCGCGACGGCGTGCTCGCCGCCGAGCACGATCCCGCGGTCCGCTGCCTGGTGCTGCGCGGCGGCGAGCACTTCATGGCTGGCGGCGACCTGAAGTGGTTCAGGACGCTGGTCGAGGGCCGCTCGAGCGCGCAGAACCGGGTCCAGTTCGAGGCGCTGATCCACGAGGTCCACACCGTCATCCTCGGCCTGCGGCGTATGCCGAAGCCGGTGGTGGCGAGCGTGCGCGGCGCGGTGGCCGGATTCGGCATGAGCCTCATGATGGCGTGCGACCTCGCGCTCGCCGCCGACAGCGCCTACTTCACGCTCGCGTATACCCTGATCGGCGCGAGCCCGGACGGCGGCTCGACCTTCGCCCTGCCGCGCATCGTCGGGCAGAAGAAGGCGATGGAGATCGCGCTCCTCGGCGAGCGTTTCGACGCCGCCACGGCCGAACGCCTGGGACTGGTAAACCGCGTCATTCCTTCCAATTCGTTGGAGGAAGAAACCACTAGACTGGCTGCCCGCCTCGCCGCGGGCCCCACCGCGGTCTACGCGCGCACCAAGGCGCTGCTGAACGGCTCGCTCGGCGCGAGCCTCGAGTCGCAGCTCCAGCGCGAGGCCGAGGCGTTCGCGCAGAGCGCCTCGGAACCGGATTTCCGGGAAGGCCTGGCGGCCTTCATCGAGAAGCGCAAGCCGCAGTGGCATCGCTGAAGGGAAAGACTCTCTTCGTCACCGGCGGAAGCCGCGGCATCGGGCTTGCCATCGCGCTTCGCGCCGCGGCCGACGGCGCGAACGTGGTCATCGCGGCAAAGACGGTCGAGCCTCATCCCAAGCTCCCCGGCACCATCCACACCGCGGCACGCGAGATCGAGGCGGCGGGCGGCCGCTGCCTGCCGGTGCAGTGCGACATCCGCGAGGAGGCGCAGATCGCAAGGGCCGTGGCCGAGGCGGTGGAGCGCTTCGGCGGCATCGACATCCTGGTGAACAACGCGAGCGCCATCGGCCTCACCGGCACCCTGGAAACGCCGATGAAGCGCTTCGACCTGATGTTCGGCGTCAACGTGCGCGGCACCTACGCCGCCTCGCAGGCCTGCATCCCGCAGCTCGCGAAGGCCGCCAACCCGCACATCCTGACGCTCTCGCCGCCGCTCAACCTCGACCCCAGATGGTTCAAGCCGCATGTCGCCTACACGATGGCGAAGTACGGCATGAGCATGTGCGTCCTCGGCATGGCCGAGGAGCTGCGCAAGGCCGGCATCGCCGTGAACGCGCTCTGGCCGCGCACCATCATCGCCACCGCCGCGCTGCAGATGATCCCGGGCATCGACCCCCGCGAGGGACGCAAGCCCGAGATCATGGCCGACGCTGCGCACTGGATCCTCACGCAGCCCGGCCGCGAATGCAGCGGCAACTTCTTCATCGACGAGGAGGTCCTGCGCCGCGCCGGCGGGAGCGACTTCCGCAAGTACGCGGTGGATCCGGGGCGCACGCCGCGGACCGATCTTTTCCTCGACTAGCGATGCTTCCCCTCGAGGGCGTGCGCGTGATCGAGTTCGCGCACATGGTCATGGGACCGTCGTGCGGACTGGTGCTCGCCGACCTCGGCGCCGAAGTGATCAAGATCGAGCCGGTGAAGGGCGACAACACGCGCCGCCTCGAGCACGCGGGGTCGGGCTTCTTTCCGGTGTTCAACCGGAACAAGAAAAGCCTCGCGGTCGACCTGCAGCATCCCGAAGGAAACAAATTGGTGCTGAAGCTCCTGGGCACGGCCGATGTGCTGACCGAGAACTTCCGCCCCGGCGCGCTCGACAAGCTCGGCTATTCCTACGCCCGGCTCACGCTGGACAACCCCCGCCTCATCTACTGCTCGCTGAAGGGTTTCCTGCACGGCCCCTACGAGCATCGTCCGGCGCTCGACGAGGTGACGCAGATGATGGGCGGGCTCGCGTACATGACCGGGCTGCCCGACCGGCCTCTGCGCGCGGGCTCCTCGGTGGTGGACATCATGGGCGGCACTTTCGCCGCGGTCGCGATTCTCGCCGCGCTGCGCAGCCGCGAGTCGACCGGCCGCGGCATGCAGGTGACGAGCGCGCTCTTCGAAAGCACCGCCTACCTAGTCGCCCAGCACATGGCGCAGTTCGAGCTCACCGGCGAAGAGCCGCCGCCGATGTCGGTCAAGCGTCCCGCCTGGGCCGTCTACGACATCTTCGAGACCGCGGGCGGCGGGCGCCTCTTCATCGGCGTGGTGACCGACACGCAGTGGGAGGCGTTCTGCCGCGATTTCGGGTTGACTGATCTTTTTCAGGATTCCCGTTTGAGAACGAACGGCCAGCGCGTCAAGGCGCGGTCCTGGCTCATTCCGCGCATCAACGAGCTCACGCGCAAGCACTCCCAGGACGAGCTCGCCGCCAAGCTCGAGGCGATCGGCATGCCGTTCGCGCCGATCGCCAAGCCCTGGGACCTGCTCGACGATCCGCACCTCAACGCCTCGGGAGGACTGCTCGAGACGCGTGCCCGAGGGAAGACCATCCACGTGCCGGCGCTGCCGATCGCGCTCGACGGCGAGCGCCTGCCGAAGCGCGCCGACCCGCCGACCGTGGGCGAGCACGCCCGGGAATTGCTCGCGGCCCTCGGCTGTTCACCGCAGGAAATCGAAAGCCTGTGCGAGCGCGGTATAGTCGCGCTCCCCCGGCCTTCATCAACCACGGAGGAGGAACCATGAAGCTGAAAGCCGTTCTCGCAGGAGTCACATTCGCGGGACTCGCCGTTACCGCCGCGGCGCAGGAGCGCCCGCCGTATGGACCGGAGGTCACCCTCGACCAGGCGAAGAAGATCGCCGCCGGGGCGAACGCCGAGTCGAAGAAGAACGGCTGGCGCATGGCGATCGCGGTAGTCGACAACCACGGCTTCCTCGTCTACTACGAGCGCATGGACGACACCCAGATCGGCAGCGTGGACGTGGCGATCGACAAGGCCAAGGCCGCGGCGATATACCGGCGCCCGACCAAGGCGTTCGAGGACGGCGTCGGCAAGGGGCGCAACGCGCTTCTCGGGCTGCGCGGCGCCACGCCCATCGAAGGCGGCATTCCGATCATGGTTGGCGGAAAGGTCATCGGCGGACTCGGGGTGAGCGGCGCCAACGCCGACCAGGATGGGGCCGCCGCGGCGGCGGGACTGAAGGTGCTCCAACCGTAAGGCAGTTCGCTTTCCGATGGAGGAGGAATCGATGAGCAAAGAAAAAAGCATGATCGCGCAGCCGACCCGGCGCAGGATCTTGCAGGGCATGCTTGCCCTCGGCGGCGCGGCTGCGCTCGGCGCCTGCGCCACGGGTGGCGGCAACCCGCTCGGCGCCGGCGGAGCCGCCCGCCTCTCGGGCGGGCGCGTCTCGGTGCGCTGGCTGGGCGGCGGCGTCGCCGAGCTGGCGACGCCGGACAACAAGCAGATGGCCTACGGCGACGCGTGGTTCTGGAACAACGCCGGCTGGTCGCGCTTCAACGTGCCGAAAGCGAGCGAGTACGCGAGCAAGGAAGCCTTTGCGCAGTACGTGCGAGGGAAGAACCCGGAGGCGGTGTTCATGCTCCTCACGCACGACCACGGCGATCATATCGGCGATTACTTCGAAGCACTGAAGGCGCTGGTCGACGCGGGCGTGCCGGTCATGACCGCCGGGCAAAGCGACCTGATGCGCGCGCCGAACGGCCTGGTCCCGGACTTCAAGAAGGCGGGCCTGGACAACAGCAAGATCGTCGTCAACGGCGGCTCGGGCATCAACTTCGGCGGCACCGGCCGGTACGGCGGCATGACGGCGCGCCTCGTGCCCGCGGTGCACTCGAATTTCCACATGTTTCCCGCCGCGGGCTTCATCCTCGAGATCGGCGGCACCCGCGTCTACATCAGCGGCGACACGGACCTCTACGGCGACATGAAGCTCGTGGGAGAGCGCTACCAGCCCAACCTCGCCATCGTCTGCGTCGGCGGCGGCCCCAACACCATGGACCCCGCGGAGGCGGCGGTCGCCTGCAAATGGCTGGGAGTGAGCCACGCCATCCCGGTGCACTACGCGCACAACGCAAACGTGCTCGGCATCCAGGCTGGCGAGGAGTTTCGCAAGGCCATGGCGCAGGTCGCGCCTTCGGTTCAGGTCACGGTCATGAAGCCCGGCGAAACCCAGATGATCCAGACCTGAGGCCTGCAGGGCCGGTCAGGAGACGACGACGTTCCTTGGCGCGCCCTGCACGAACGCCTCCACGTTGTCGATGAGCTGATCGGCGAGCGCTTGCATCGCCTCGCGGCTCGACCAGGCCACGTGGGGCGTGACGATCAGATTAGGCAGCTCGAGCTCGAGAAGCGGATTGCCCGCGCGCGGCGGCTCGACCGACAGGACGTCGAACCCGGCCCCGCCAATGACTCCGCTGCGCAGCGCTTCGGCCAGCGCGCGCTCGTCGACCAGCCCGCCGCGCGCGGTGTTGATGAGCAGCGCGCCCGGCTTCATGCTCGCGAGCTCGCGCGCGCCGATCAGGTTTCGCGTCTGCGCGGTCAGCGGCAGGTGCAGCGTGATCACGTCCGACTCGTGCAGCACGGTGTCGGCCGGTGTGAATTGGACGCCCTCGGCCTTCGGCGGGGCATGGTCGGCGAACAGCACGCGCATGCCGAAGCCGCGCGCGATTCGCGCCACTCCCTGGCCGATCGCGCCCTCGCCGAAGATGCCGATGGTGCTGCCGTGCAGGTCGCGCACCGGGTGCCCCGCCAGGCAGAACTGCTCGGAGCTCTGCCACAGGCCGTTCGCGACGTCCTGCCGGTAGGGAATGAGGCTGCGCCGCAGCGCAAGGATGAGCGCAAAGCTGTGCTCCGGAACGGTGTGCATCGCGTAGTTGCGGATGTTGCAGACGACGACGCCGCGCGCGCGGCAGGCGGCGACGTCGATGTTGTCGGTGCCGGTTGCGGATACCGCCACCAGCCGCAGCCGCCCGAGCTGCCCGACGACGGCTGCGGGAAGCGGCGCCTTGTTGACGATCGCGATCGTCGCCTGGCCGAGCAAGGCGGCGACTTCTTCCGGCGCGACGCGGTCGTGCTCGACCCAGGTGTGCGCGAACGACGGCCGGCGGACGTTCGCCTCGATCGAGCCGCGCTCGAGGAAGACGATGTGCTCGAGCGTTTCGGCCACGGCTACTTCATCTTGCAGTCCTGCGCATAGGCGTCCGCGCGGTTCTGGAGGACCGTGCCGATCGTCTTGTGCGCGAGGCGTCCGTCGGCGCTTTTGCCGACGAGCTGCAGGTAGTAGCTCTGCACCGGGAACTGGTTGGGGCCGAACTTGAAGTCGCCGCGCACGCTCTTGAAGTCGGCCGCCCGGATCGCGGCGCGCAGCGCTTCCTTGTCCTCGATCTTCCCCTTCACCTTGCGCACCGCCGAGTCGATCAGCAGCGCGGTGTCGTAGCCCGACGCCGCGTAGCCCGTCGGCAGCCGGCCATAGGCCTTCTGGAACTCGGCGACGAATTTCTTGTTGGCCGCGTTGTCCATGTCGATCGACCAGTGGCCGACGCTGAAGAGCCCGAGCATCGGGTCGCCGACCGCGCGGATGATGTCTTGGTCGGAGCCCCAGAGCGGCACGATGAGCTGCATGTCCTTCGACATCCCCGCGGCGACGAACTGCTTGATGAAATTGACGCCCATACCCCCGGGCAGGAACACGTACAGCGCCTCGGGCTTGGCGGCGCGGATTTGCGAGAGCTCGGCGGCGTAGTCGAGCTGGCCGAGCGTGGTGTACATCTCCTCGACCAGCTTTGCCTTGTAGTAGCGCTTGAAGCCGGTCGCCGCGTCGTGCCCGCCGACGTAGTTGGGCGCGAGGAACAGCACGCTCTTCAGCCCCTTCGAGGTGACGTACTGCCCGGCGGCTTCGCTGTAGGCCTCGCTCGGCCAGGACGCGACGAAAAAGAACGGGTTGCATTGCGCGCCGGAATACACGGCCGGCCCGGCGTTGGGTGCGATGAAGAAGGTCTTCGCGTTGAGGACGTCGGGCGCGATCGCGACCACGATGTTCGAGAACACCGCGCCGGTGACGAAGTCGACCTTGTCCAGGCGCAGGTAGCGCTCGACGATCTGCTTCGCGTTCTCGGGCTTGAGCTGGTCGTCGTTCACCAGCACCTCGGCGGGCAGCCCGCCCAGCCTGCCGCCGTTCAGCTTGATCGCCAGGTTGAACGCGTCGCGAATGTCGCCGCCGATCGCCGCGTTCGGGCCGGACAGGGTGCTGACGAATCCGACTTTCACCTTGTCCGCCGCTTGGGCCGCAATGCATGCCATGACGGCGACTACCAGCGCCGCTACTCTCATGAGGCTCTCCCAAAATCGGTTCACCGTTGAACCCGCGCCACCCGCATCTTCTCGTCGACGATCCGGCCGCGCTCGATCACCGCCTTCCCGTCGAGCTCGACGCTGCAGTCGCGCATCGGCACGTCGTAATGCCCGCGCGTGTCGCGCCGGCCGCCGCCCTGCGTGTTCGGTCCAGTGGAGAACAGGAAGTTGCCCGGAAAGGTGCGCGCCGCGGCACGGTGGCGCTCGGGCGTATCGCCGTGCAGCGCGATGCCGTACCAGAGCGCCTGCGGGTTCATCCCCCAGCCGAGGTGCGACACCGCGTACGGGTCGCGGTCGTCGTTGGAGCGCTTGCCGTCTTCCAGCCAGTCGCGCATCAGCTTCGCGTCCATTCCACCCGCGACGCTGACGATGTGGCCTTCGCGGATCTCGAGGCGGACCGGGTCGGCGACATACCGGCAGTACGGCAGGATGACGATGTCGCCGGGCTGGAATACGACCGTGCCGTGCGCGCTGCCCTCGTTCGGAAACGTGTGGATGTGGCCGCCGCCCCAATGATCGAAGTGGCTGCGCTCGTCGGCGTATCCCCATTGCGTCATCACCGGGTATTCGCCGCAGGTGTAGGTCAGCTCCGTTCCCGCCTCGCTTTTGACACGAACTGATCTTGTTCTTTGATAAATGGACTCGGCGTGCTTGCACGCCTCCTTCAGGCCCGGCGGCGCCATGAGCTGCTCCAGGTCGTCGGGCGCGTCGATAATCATCAGCACGCGCGTGCCGCCGTCGAGCACCTGCTTCAGCCACTTCGTGAAGAGCGGCACGTGGAAGATCACGACCAGGTCGGCGGCGCGCACCGCCTCGAGCGTTCCCTTGCACTGACCGATGGTGGGTACCCCGACTTTCGTCCACGAGGGCAGCGCGTTCACGCACAGCTCGTAGATGTCGGCGCCGAGATCGTCTGCGGCGGCGAAGGCCGCCTGGATGTACTCGCGGCGCGTGGCGAGATCGCTCACCACGCAGATGGTTTCGCCCTTCTTCACCTGCGAAAGTTCGAGCTCCTTCCTGTAGAGCTGGACCAGCTTGGCCGGATTGACTTCCTGCGAGCGATAGGACGACTGCATCACTTGCGCATTATGGCGCGCCACGTTCGGTATGGCGTAGCCGGCATCTCGATGTCGGCCACGCCGAGCGGCGCCAGGGCGTCGAGCAGCGCGCTCACCACCGCCGCCGGCGCGCCGATGGCGCCGGACTCGCCGCAGCCCTTCGCGCCGAGCGGGTTGTGGGTGCAGGGCTGGCTTTCGTCGGTCTCCGAGACGAAGCCCGGCAGCTCGTCGGCGCGCGGCAGCGCGTAGTCCATGAAAGAGGCCGAGATGAGCTGACCCTCTTCGTAGGCGGTGCGCTCGTGGAGCGCCTGCCCGATCCCCTGCGTCAGGCCGCCGTGGAGCTGGCCCTCGACGATGAGTGGATTGATCACCGTGCCGATGTCGTCGACCGCATGATAGGAAACGAGCGCGACTTCGCCGGTCTCCGGATCGACCTCGAGCTCGCACACGTGCGCGCCGTTGGAGAACGCAAAGTTGGGCGGATCGTAGAACGCGCTTTCGTCGAGGCCCGGCTCGAGCGTCTCGAGCGGCAGGCGGTGCGCGACGTTGGCCGCGCGCGCCACTTCGTCGAAGCTCACCGCGCGGTCGGTGCCGGCGACGCTGAAGCGGCCGGCGGCGAACTCGATGTCGGCGGCGGAGGCCTCCAGGAGATGCGCCGCGATGTGCCTTCCCTTTTCCAGCACCTTCTCCGCCGCCTTGTAGAGCGCGGAGCCGCCGACCGCGATCGAGCGCGAGCCGAAGGTTCCTGTGCCGACCGGGACCGCGGCGGTGTCGCCTTCGACGACCCTGATCCGCTCGATCCGGATGCCAAAGCTCGCGGCGACAATCTGGGCGTACGTGGTGGCATGTCCCTGGCCGTGGTTGTGAGTGCCCAGCGCGAGCGTCACGCTGCCGTCGCCCGCCACCCTCACCTGGGCGGACTCGTAGAACCCGACGCGCGCCCCCATCATGCCGGCGAGGCGCGACGGGGCCACGCCGGAAGACTCGACATAGCAGGCGATCCCCAGGCCGCGCAGCTTTCCACGCCGTTCAGATTCGTTTTTTCGTTCAATGAAACCATCGGCGTTCGCGGCTTCCAGGGCACGCTCGAAGATGCGCGGAAAATCGCCGCAGTCGTAGGTCGGCCCGACCGGGGTCTTGTAGGGCATCGCCGAGGCGGGAATGAAGTTGCGGCGCCGGATCTCGGCGCGCTCGAGGCCGAGCTCGCGCGCCGCCTTGTCCGCAAGGCGCTCGAGCACGTAGCAGGCTTCCGGCCTTCCCGCGCCGCGATAGGCGTCGGTGGGAACGGTGTGGCTGAAGTAGCCCTCCACCTCGACGAACACAGCCGGCGTCCGGTAGAGGCCCGCGAGGAGCGCGGTGTAGATCGGACCGGGAATCGCCGCGCCGAACGAGGAGACGTAGGCGCCAAGGTCGGCGCGCGTCTTCACCCGCAGGCCGAGAAAGCGAGCCTCGGCATCCAGCGCGAGCGCAGCGTGGGTGCGATGGTCGCGCCCCTGCGTATCGGAGAGGAACGACTCGCGCCGGGATGCGATCCACTTCACCGCTCGGCGCAGCCGGCGCGCGGCCCACACGAGCAGCGTCTCCTCGGGATAATGCTTGCCCTTGTAGCCGAAGCCGCCGCCGACGTCGGGCGACACCAGCCTGAGCTCGCTCTCGGCGAGGCCCAGCTCGGCGCAGACATAGCGCCGGATGTGATGCGGCGCCTGCGTGCCGACGTAGAGCGTATCTGGAGTGGCCAACATGCCGCGCGGCTCGATCGCCGCGCCGCACAGACGGTTGTTCACCAGCTCGATCTCGACCACACGGGCGGCCGCGGCAAACGCGGAGTCGACCGCCGCGCCATCGCCGCGCGTCCAGCGGAAGCAGCGCTCGTCCTCGATCGGTTCGAGCGCTTCGTAGTCGACCTGCACCTCTTCCGCCGCGTCCTCGGCGAGCGCCTTGGTTTCCGCGAACACGGCCGCCACCGGCTCGCCGGCGTGGCGCACGGTGTCGCGCGCGAGCGCCCAGCGCGGCAGCTCCACCATGCCGGGCAATGCCCAGCCGGCGCTCATCGGTCCTACGCCGTCGGCCGCCAGGTCCTTGCCGGTGAACACCGCCACGACCCCTGGCAGCGCGGCGCGCGTGGCATCGATTCCGGCGATCCGGGCGTGCGCGTGCGGCGAGCGCACCAGCGCGCAGTGAAGCATGCCGGGGAACGCCATGTCGTCGACGAACTGGCCCTGGCCGGTGAGCAATCGCGCGTCTTCCACGCGGCGGATCGCCGCGCCGATCATCGGAGCTCTTCTTTCAGCAGATCCAGTCGCTCGTAGATCGCGCGATCGGTCACCACGAAGAGGTCCGCCTGCGCGCTGCGCGCCTCGTGGCTCGCCCAGGTCCAGTGCGGGATGGTGAACACGTCATGGCGCGACCATTCGAAGCGCTGCTCGCCGATGGTCGAGCGCCCCTCGCCGGAGGTTACGAGGCAGATGGCGTTATACGTCCCTCGCGCGGGCCGTGTTCTCGACTCGATCCTTTTCAGGTACAGATCGAGAGTAGGCATCACGGAGCCGCCGTTCTTCGAATAGCGCACCGTCCTGGCCCCGTCGGGGCTGACTTCCGCTTCGGCGAGCCGACGGCGCATCTCGTCGCCTGGGAAGCGGTACTCGGAGGAGCCTTCGGCGCCGACTTCCCAGAAGCGTTCGTCGTGCCGCGTGCCGGGCTCGAAAAAGCTCGCGTCGAGCGCGCAGATCGCCGGCATGTTGGCGGCATCGAACCAGACCGTGCGTCGCTCGCCGCGGTTGACGTGCCCGTGCCAGCACATCGGCGGCGTGAGGACGAGATCGCCGTCCTTCATCTCGCAGCGCCGGCCGTTCACGATGGTGAGCGCGCCCTCTGCGCGCGTGGCGAAGCGGATCGCCGCCGCGGTGTGCCGGTGCGGCGGCGCCCGGTCGCCGGGCTCGAGCACGGTGAAGGCGCCGATCAGGTTCTGCGTGGTGACCGTTTCGCCGCCGAAGGCGGGGTTGGCGAGGATCAGCGCGCGGCGTTCCACGTCCTCGATGCCCACCTCGCGCGCCGCGCGCTCTGCGAAAGGCTCGAGGTCGCGCCAGCGCCAGTGCATCGGCGCGTCCTTCGCCTGAGGCGCGACCGGCGTGATCCGCTTGTAGCGGTCCCACAGCGGGTGGATGTGGGCGCGCTCGAGCGCCTCGATCAGCGCCGCGTCGCCGCGCATCAGCTCTTGTCGACCGACGCGGAACCCGGGCCGCCCACGACGATGTACAACATCGCTCCGATGAGCGCCAGGTTCTTCAGGAAATGATTGATCTGGTTGACCCGCTGGGCCGGCTCGTACTCCCAGAACCGGTGCGCCATGCCGGTCGCGATCAGCACGTAGACGATCAGCACCCACGCCACGCGGCGCGTCTGCCAGCCGATGATCAGAAGCACGCCCGCGGCCAGCTCGATGATGGTGGACAGATACGCCATGAGCTCGGGAGCGGGGAACCCAAGCTTGGTCATGTAGCCCGTCGTGCCGGCAATGTTCATCGCTTTCATGATTCCGGCGACGAGAAACAGGATGCCGATCAGGATTCTTCCGATGAGAAGAACGTTGCTTCTGTTGCCGGTCATGGTCGCACTGACTGCCGAGTTCATGATGTCGCCTCCTCTCCTTTACGGTTCGATTATTCCAAAAGCTCTCTTGCGTCGATCAGCACAAAAGCGATGCGGCAGGGCCGAGCGCCGCGGTTGACCCAGGCGTGGTCGGTTCCCTGCTGCACCAGCACGTCGCCCGCCGCGAGATGCACCTCGCCGTGGTCGAGGATCATGTCGATCTCGCCCTCCATCACGACCGCGTAATCGACGCTGCGCGTCCTGTGCATGCCGGCATGCTTCGCATCGCTCTGACCGGCGAGACCCATTTCGCGGAGGACGGCGTCGCGGGACATCTCCTTTTGCCCTGGCGGAAACTCGACCACGCGGAAGATGCTGCCATGGGGCGGCGGCGCGACGCCGATCTCGCGCTCGGCGCGGTCGGCGCGTCCCGAGATGTCGGCGGGGGACTCGTCGGTGGCCCAGACGAGCGTCGAGACAAGCCCGGAAGCCTGGCGCAGTCTGCGGTTCGGAGCCTGCCCGTCGTAGAGCACCGTGCCCTTCCCGTCCCGGTGTCCGGTCACCACGCGGCGCGTCATTCGGGCTGGACCCCGGCCGCGCGCAGCGCGGTGCCGTACTTGTCGTAGTCGCGCTTGAGGATCGCGGCGAACTCTTCGGGCGCGCCGCCGGTGATCTGCAGCCCCGAGTTCTCCATGCGCTGCCTCACCTCGGGCTGCTGCAGCACGGCGTTGAACTCCCGGTTGAGCCGAACAAGGAGCGCGCGCGGCGTTCCCGGAGCGACCATCATGCCGTGCCAGGTCACGAGCTCGAAGCCGGGAATCGTCTCGGCCATGACCGGCAGGTCGCCGAGCGGGCCGATGCCGCGCTTCGGCGCGGTCGAGGCGATGCCCCGCACCTTGCCCGACTTCACGTGGCCCACCGCGATGTTGACGACATCGAAAAGCAGGTTGATCTCGCCGCCCATGAGGCCGTTCAGCGCCGGCCCGTTGCCCTTGTAGAGGACCATGAGCATGTCCGCGCCGGCGTGGGCGCGCAACAGCTCGCAGCCCACCGACGGAAGCGCGCCCGATGCGCCGCAGCTCACCTTGCCGGGATTCTTCTTGATGAAGGCGAGCACGTCGGCCGTGGTCTTCGGCGGAAACGCGGGATGCGCGAGCAGCACCATGGAAGCAACGTCGAGATGGATCACCGGCGCGAGGTCGCGGAACGGATCGATGCTCGCCTTCAGGTAGAACGGATTGGTGATCACGCTCGGCACCACGAAGAGCACCGTGTACCCGTCGGGCGCCGACTTCGAAGCCGCGGCGTGCGCGATGTTTCCCTGCGCGCCCGGGTGGTTCTCGACCACGTTCGGCTGGCCCGTGCGCTCGGCCAAGCCCGCGGCGAGGATTCGCGCGACCACGTCGGCCGGGCCGCCGGGCGCGAACGGCACCAGCCAGCGGATGGGTTTCGACGGCCAGGCGGGCTCCTGCGCCATCACCCCTATCGAAGCGAGGGCAGAAACAAAAAGAACGAGAATCTGAAGCGCTCTATTCATCGCGTCACCTGGTAGCGGCCTTCGTTGTCGCGCGAGAGCTTGCCCGAACCGCGCAGCGCCTCCAGCTCGCGCACGATCTCTCGTCCGTCGCGGCTGCCCACGGCGGCCATCAGCTCGGCGAAGAACTTCGGCCCGTCGGCGAGCGCCGCCTGCAGCGAGCCGAAGCGCCTGCCGTCGAGCGCCGGTGGCCTGGGGATTCTGTGCTCGAGGATCCGTTCTCCCATGGGAAGGGTAAGGTCGAACCCGGCCTTGGCGCCGGTGGCTGCGCCGCCGAGCGAGGGATCCAGCGGAAGCGTGCGCATCCCCGTCGCGACCACCAGGTCGCGGTCGGCCTGGAAGCGCGTGGCGAGCGCCCAGTCGACCTGCTCGTCGGAAAAAATGTCGATGTCTGGATCGACCACGAACACGTGCTTGGCGTTCGCGAGGCTGCCGAGCACCGCCGCGATCGCGTTGCGCGCCTCGCCGGGGACGCGCTGGTTGAGCGCGATGCGCACGTTGTACATGCCGCCGCTCGAAGGCGTGGCGTAGACCGCCCGCGTCTCCCGCACCGCGGTCTCGAGCGAGCGCCACACCGTGACTTCGGTCCGCAGCGCGCAGAGCTGCGCGGTATCGGTGCGCGCGAGCGCCTGACCGCCGATGGTCGCGGTCTGGAACACGGCGTCGCGCCTTCGCGTGATCGCGGTGAGATGGAACACCGGGTTGCGCTTCACGGCGCCGTAGTAGCCGAGGAATTCGCCGTACGGCCCTTCGGGCTCCACGTGGCCGCCCGGGTGCAGATAGCCCTCGAGCACGTATTCGGCGTCCGCGGGCACGCGCAGGTCCTGGCTCACGCATTTCACTACCGGCAGCGGCGCGCCGCGCAGCGACGCGATGAGGCCGGCCTCGTCCGCCGGGATGCGCATGGTCGCGGCCACGTGGTCGATCGGGTGCGAGCCGACCACGAAGGCGATCGGCAGCGCTTCGCCGAGCTTCGCGCGCGCGAGATAGATCGCGCGCAGATCGGAGGGCGCCACGAGATCGACCCCCGCCTCGCGCCGGCCGCGAAGCATCAAGCGGCGCATGCCGACGTTCACCCAGCCGCTTTCGCGGTCGACGGTGAAGTCGGTCGACGCGGAAACGTACGGCGCGCCGTCCAGGCCGTGCTGCAGATGCACCGGCAACGCCGTGAGGTCTGGTTCCCTTTCGACGACCTCCTGGCAGGGCGCGCTCGACACCTCGACGATCTCGGGCTTCGCCTTCAGCCGCGCGAGCACTTCCTGCAGCAGCCGCTGCGGCGTGGTGCCGAACGCGTGCGCGAGGCGCGAGCGGCTGCCCGCGACGTTGCCGGCGAGCGAAGCGGCTTCCGGCCCCGCGCGGCTGAACCACACGGCTCTTGGATTTCCTTCCAGTGCTGCGGCAACGTCGGCCAGCGCCACCGGCGTTTCGATTTTCTGCAGTTCCTCGTGTCCCAAGGAGTCGAGGAAGCGGCGCAGCCGGAAACGCTCGAAATCCATGTCAGTTGAGCTCGGCAGTCGTGACGTCATACTGGAACAGCCACTCGTAGCGCTCGGCGACCGGCGCTCCGGCCCACTCGCGGTCGACGTACTCGCGCGCCTTGACCGGATCGGCGAGCGCCCGATTGTGGAAGCGCCGGATGTTCGCCGCCGAGCCTTCGACTGCGCGGCGCGTGCGGTCACGCCTTGCTTTCTCGTAATTCAGCAATCCGACAGGCACATCCGCGTCGGACTCGGTCAGCGCACGCGCAAGAATGTAGCCGTCCTCGATCGCCATGTTGGCGCCCTGGGCGAGGAACGGCACCATCGAATGGCAGGCGTCGCCGAGCAGGCTCACGCGGCCGACGGTCCAGCGCTCCATCGGAGGGCGAACCATCAGCGCCCACTTGTAAGGGACCGGGATGTTGCGGATCAGCGCATGGACGTCGTCGTGCCATCCGGCGAAGTCGGCGGAGAGCTCCTCGTTGGTTCCGCGGGCGCTCCACGACTCGACCTGCCAGTCCGAGCGCTCCAGAGCGCCGACGAAGTTCATGACCTCGCCGGCGCGCAGCGGGTAGTGCACCACGTGGCCGCCGGGGCCGACCCAGTTGGTGCCGACCATGCGGACCATGTGCCTTGGCAGCTCGTCCATCGGCACGACGCCGCGCCACGCGACGACCCCGGTGAACTCGGGTTTGTCTGGGCCAAAGAGGCCTTGGCGGATGCGCGAATGCACCCCGTCGGCGCCGATCAGGGCATCGCCTGAAACAGATGCCCCGCCTTCCAGGTTCAGGGTCACCTGCGGTTCCGTCTGGTGGAACCCGATGCATTTCGCGCCAAGCCGGATCGCGTCGGACTTCTCGCGGCGCACCGCGCGCTCGAGCACACTCAACAGATCCGGCCGGTACACGGTGAGGTAGGGATAGCCGTAGCGCTCGACCGAGACCTTGCCCAGATCGTGAAGCTTCCAGCGCTCGCCGCTGTTCCAGATGCGGATTTCCTTGCTTTCGGCCTCGCACGAGAGCGCTTTGAGCTCCTCGCCGACGCCGAGCGCGTAGAGCGCGCGCGTGCCATTCGCCGCGAGCTGCAGCCCCGCTCCGAGCTCCTTCAGCTCCGGTGCCTGCTCGTAAACCTCGACGTCGCAGCCCATCCTGAGCAGCGCCAGCGCAGCGGTCAGTCCGCCGATGCCGCCGCCTGCGACGAGGACACGGAGGTTGCCGGGCATGCGCGGAATATACACTCCGACTGTGTGTAGACAGGGCCGAGAAGTCGCGGCAAGCTAACCGTGAAGGAGAGGAGAAACCCATGAAGACCGCCACACTCGCCGCGGCCGTTTGCGCCGCCGCGCTCGCTGCGCTATCCACCCCGACGATCGCCGATCGCGACCACGAGGGGCTGTTTCCGCGCAACGCCACGTTCACGACTCTGGCGATCACGCCGCTCGCGATCGAGGGCCTGACCGCGGATGACGCCGGCAACCTCTACACCACCGGTCGGGACCTCGTCGGCGATACCTGTCCCGTATGGAAGTTCACCGGGTCGACCCGGACCACCGTCGGTCTCATCCCGAACCCGGCGGCGGCGCGCTGCAATCCGTCGGGCATCGCATTTGACCCGAATGGCGACCTGTACATTGCCGACGGCGGCCCGGCGGCGACGGTCTGGAAGCTCACGCCGAACGCGGTTACGCCTCCCCTCGCCGTCGCCTTCGCCACCGGCGTTCCGGGAACGAACGGCCTCGCGTTCGACAGCGACGGCAATCTCTGGACCGGAGACGGCACGACCGGCCAGGGCCGCGTCTGGAAAATCCAGTCGACCGGTGGCGCGTGCGAGCCCACGTTCAGCGGTTGCGTCGAGGCGTTCCGCATCCAGCCGATGGCCAATGCCGCAGGGGTCGGACGCTCGAACGGAACCCTGCAGCCGGGCAATACGACGCCGAACCCCCAACCGCTCGTGGCGAACGGCCTTGCCTTCACCCGGGACGGGGACCTCTACATCGCCGACACGGCCCGCGGTGCGATCTGGAAAATCGAGTTCCATCGCCGGGGCGAGCTGAAGAGCCGCACCGGCTGCGATACCACCTTCACCGCCAACACGCTTTGCCTGGACAATGTGTTCGTCGCACATCCGTATCTCGAGGGTACCGACGGAATCATGCTCGATCGCGCGGGCAACATCTGGAACTCCGCCAACGAGCGCAACGCCATCGTTGTGGTCACGAAGGACCGCGACGTGGTCGAGGTGTTCCGCAATCCGGTCAACGCCGCCGGCCTCAGAAACTCCGCGGATGCCGCGGTCGGAAACAATCACATCCTCGAACTCCCGACGAGCCCGGTCCTTTTCGGCAAGCGGTTCTGCACCGCCAATTCCGACGGCAACCGGCGCGATAACTCGCCCAACGCTGCAGGCGAAGTGAACCAGGGCGGCGCCGTCGGGGCGCGCGGCAAGATCTCCTGCATGGATCAGGACCTCGAGATTCCGGGAGCGCGCCTGCCGGTGCGCTAGCGCTTCACCAGGCTGAAGAAGTCCTCGTCAACGAGCTGCGATTTCGCCATCGCGCGATAGGCGGCCTGCACCTCTTTCGCGAGCGGCACGTCGACACCTGCCTGGCGCGCCGCTTCGACGATGAGATCGAGGTCCTTGAGGAGCAGCGCGCCGGTCGCGGTCGGGGTGTAGTCGCGCCGGCGCAGCGGGTCGAGCTTGTACTTGACGAGCGGCGAGGCGACCACGCTCTCGCCCAGGAGATCGAGCATCGCTTCCCAGCCGATGCCGCCCTTCTGCGCAAGCGCCAACGTCTCCCCCATCATGCCCGCCGTCACGGCGACCATGAGATTGATGGCGAGCTTGGCGTAGCGCGCCTCCTCGCCTTCGCCGAGCCAGATCTGCGCACGGCTGTAGGCTGCAAGCGCTTCCCTGGCCGCGTCGAAGGAGGCCTTAGGACCGGACACGAACGTGGTCAGGCCGCCCGATTCCGCGAGGTTGACGCTACCCGAGATCGGCGCGCGCAGATAGGCGATGCGTCGCGGGCGCAGCGCTTCGGCCACCGTCGTCGAGGCCACCGGCCCGACGGTGGAGGTCTCAACGAGGATCGCCGCCGCGGGCATCGCGCCGGCAATCCGTCGCGAAACCTCGATCAGGACGGTCTCGGTCGGCAGCGACGTGAATACGATCGATGCATCGGCAAGTGCGTCTTCGAGGCTTGAAGCGGGCGCAATTCCGCGGCCCTTTGCGATCGAAAGCCGCTCCTTGCTGACGTCGAAGCCCGAGACAGTCCACCCGGCCGCGGCAAGGCGAGCCGCCATCGGCAATCCGATGAGCCCGAGGCCGAGCCAAGCAATCTGTTTTGCCACGGGAAAGTGAACTATGAGGTCAAAGCAGCAATGCCAGCTTTGGCGATCTGCTCGTCCTCGTGCGACTGCACGCCCGAGACGCCCACCGCGCCGATGCATTCGCCGTCGATCACGATCGGCAGCCCGCCCTGCACCGGCGTGACGCCGGGCATCTTGAGCATCGCCGTGCGTCCGGCCTTGATGCGCTCTTCCCACATCGCGGTGGAGCGCCGCGTCTCGGCGGCGGTGCGGCCTTTCTCGATCGCGATGCGCGAGTTCGCCGGCGTCGCCCCGTCCATGCGGAAGAGGTGCAGCAGGTGTCCCCCGTCGTCGACGGTCGCGACGCAGACGTTCCAGTTGTTCTTCTTCGCCTCGGCCTCGGCGGCGGCAGCAATCCGCTTGCAGTCCTCGAGCGTCAGCATGGCGCGCGTTTTCATACGCGGAACTGTACCACCGTGTCGCCGCGGAGCGGCACCCTAGTCCGAACGGAGCGGTGCGCCCGATCCGGTACGACGGTTGCACGAACCGAAGCAGCCATGCGGACCAGCATCTAGTGGCGGATACCGATCTCCGGTTTGTCGTGGTGCGGGATCCGGCTGAACTGCGCACCCACCTGCCCGCCTGGGAAGATCTCGCCGCGCACGCGATCGAGGCGAATCCGTTCTACGAGCCTTTCATGCTGCTGCCGGCGATCGACGCGTTCGGCAAGGACAGCGCGCTGCAGTTCGTCTTCATTTATGCAGCATGGGGCGAGCGCCGGCCGCTGCTCGGGTTCCTCCCGATGGAGCGCGCCAGCCAATACAAAGGCCTGCCGCTCGCCCACCTTCGCCTGTGGATGCATCGCCATTGCTATCTGTGCACGCCGCTGATCCGCCGCAGCCAGGCGCGGCGCTGCCTGAGCGGCTATCTCGACTGGCTGGCGACCCGCGACACCGGCGTCGTCGTCGAGTGGCGAAATGTCAACGGCGATGGCGCTTTTCTGACGGCGTTCAGCGAGGCGCTCGCGGATGCGCATTGTGCATACGTGCCGTACGAGTGCAAACGCGCGCTGCTCAGGCCGCGCGGCAACAGCGACAGCCTGCTGAAAGAAACGCACTCGCGTAAAGCGCGCCACGAGCTGCGCCGGCTGGAGCGGCGCCTCGCCGAGAAGGGCGATCTCGAGTACCGGGAGATGCAAAGCCGGGATGATGCGGCGCAATGGATCGACGCGTTCCTCGATCTCGAGAGACGCGGCTGGAAAGGAAAGCACGGCAGCGCACTCGCGTGCCGCGCTTCGGACCGCCACTTCTTCGTTCAGTGGACCAGCGAAGCAGCCCGGCGCGGGCGCCTCATGATGCTGGCGCTCGCCGTAGGCGGCCATACGGTCGCGATGAAATGCAACGTGCTTACCGGAGCCGGATCGCATGCCTTCAAGATCACCTACGACGAGGACTACGCGCGGTATTCCCCCGGGGTGCTCCTCGAAATGGAGAACATTCGCCGCTTCCATGCCCGGGGCGACCTGCAGTGGATGGACTCCTGCGCGGACCCGGGGAACTGGATGATGAACCACATCTGGCCGGACCGGCGCAGGATCACGACGCTCGTGATGCCGGGCAGCAACGTCGCCGGAGCGCTTTTCGTCCGCGCCCTGCCGCTGATACGAAGGCTCAAGCGCATTGCGCTCGGGGCGCCGGCCCAGCCGATCCAGGGTTGAGGAATGCAGCGCCTCGACAGCTTAGTGCGCGACGTGAGGTCGGTGGCGACGCATCGTTATGAAAGCTGGCTCGAGCGACGGATGGAACGGCGCCTGGGCATCGACACCGCCGGCATCGACCACGACCTCGCCGGGCTCGGCGTTCCAGCCGCGGGTCTCGTGCACGCGTATGCCTACCAGCCGGTCCAGCTGCGGGTTTTCGCACGCATCGTGCGTGCAGCGGCGATCGAACCGGCGAATTACGTCATGGTCGACTTCGGCTCGGGCAAGGCCAGGGCGCTGATCCTCGGCGCGGAATACGGATTCAAGCGCCTTGTCGGCATCGAGCTCGCGCCCGCGCTGCACGAGGCTGCGGTACGCAACGTCCAAGCCTATCGGCAACGGCGGCCATACGCCTCGCCGATCGAGCTGCATTGCGCCGACGCAGCCGCGTGGCCGATACCGGAGGAGCGCGTCTTCCTCTTCCTGTACAACCCGTTTGCCGAGCCGGTGGTGGCAAGGATCGCCCGGCGGCTGGAAATTTCGCTGCGCCGCCAGCCCCGCGACGCGGTGGTCGCCTACCGCAACCCGGTCCACGCGCGCGTTTTCGACGCTCTTACATCCCTGGAGAAGATCGGCGCGAACCGCAGCTTCGCGCTGTACCGGGCAGCGCCTACACCCTCAGCGCGTCGCGGATCTGCTGCAGGGCAGCGGGATCTTCGATGGTGGTGAGATCGCCCGGGTCGCGGCCCTCGGCGAGCGCCTGGATCGAGCGCCGCAGGGTCTTCCCGGAGCGGGTCTTCGGCAGCAGCGTCACGAAATGCACCGCCCTCGGCCGTGCGATTGCGCCGAGCTGCCGGTCTACCGTCTGCATGACTTCCTCGGCAGAGGTTCGTTTGCCTGGGTCCTTCAAAACCGCAAACGCGAGAGGCATCTGCCCCTTGAGTGCGTCGGCGACGCCGACCACGGCGCATTCCGCGATGTTGGGATGCATATTCACCGCCTCCTCGATCTCGCGCGTGCCCAGGCGATGGCCGGCGACGTTGATCACGTCGTCGGTGCGGCCGAGGATGAAGTAGTAGCCGTCCTTGTCGCGGATGCCCCAGTCGAAGGTCGAGTAGACCAGCTGGTCCTTGAAGTCCTTGAAATAGGTGTTCACGAACCGCTCGTCGTCGCCCCAAACCGTCGACATGCAGCCCGGGGGCAGCGGCGGCGTGATCGTCACCACGCCTTTCTCGCCGTCCTTGACTTCCTTGCCCGTGGTCTCATTGAGGATCCGCGCGTCGTAGCCGTACACCGGAAAGCTCGGCGACCCCATCTTGATCGGCGTCTTCTCGACGCCGGGAACCGAGGAAAGCAGCGGCCAGCCGGTCTCGGTCTGCCAGTAATGGTCGATCACCGGGCGCCGCAGCGACTCGCTGATCCAGGCATGCGTCGGCTCGTCGAGCGGCTCGCCGGCGAGGAAGAGATGCTTGAGCGAGGACAGGTCATACTTCGCGAGATAGGCCGGATCCTGCTTCTTCAGCACGCGGATCGCGGTCGGCGCCGAGAACATCACGGCGACCTTGTGATCCTGCACGATCTTCCACCAGATCCCCGCATCGGGCCTGACGGGCACGCCCTCGTACATGATCGTGGTCACGCCGGCGATAAGCGGCGCGTAGACGATGTACGAGTGCCCGACCACCCAGCCGATGTCCGAGGTGGTGAACATGGTCTCGCCGGCCTCGGCGCAGAAAATGCGCTTCATCGACGAGGCGAGCGCCACGGCGTAGCCGCCCACGTCGCGCTGCACTCCTTTCGGTTGCCCGGTGGTGCCGGAGGTGTAGAGAATGTAGGAAGGTTCGCTCGATTCGAGCCAGGCGCAGGCGACCTCGGCGCCGCGGTGCTTTTCGGCCAACGCGTTCCAGTCGACGTCGCGTCCCGGCACGACGGGAAGGCGCTCGTCCAGCCCGCGGTTGAAGAGCAGGACCTTGCGCGGCGGGTGCTTGGCGAGCTTCAGCGACTCGTCCACCAGCGACTTGTACAGCACCGCTTTGCCCATGCGGCTCCCGCCATCGGCGGTGACCATGAGCGCCGGCTTTGCGTCGTCGATGCGTGCGGCTAGGCTCGCTGCGGCGAAGCCGCCGAACACCACCGAGTGGATCGCCCCGAGGCGGGCGCAAGCGAGCATGGCGAAAGCCGCCTCGGCGATCATCGGCATGTAGACAATGACCCGGTCGCCCTGCTCGACCCCGAGCTCGCGCATCATCGCCGCGACGCGGTTCACCTCGTCGAAAAGCTGCCGGTAGGTATACGAGCGGGTCTGGTTCACCTCGGTCGAGATCCAGACCAGCGCTTTCTGATCCCCGCGCGCCGCGAGATGGCGGTCGATGGCGTTGTGGCAGAGGTTGGTCCTGCCGCCGACGAACCAGCGCGCGAACGGCGGCCTCGCGTAGTCGAGCACCTCGTCGAAGGGCCGCTGCCAGTGGATGAGCTTCGCTTCCTCGGCCCAGAAGCTCGCGCGCTCGGCGAGCGAGCGGCGATGGAAGTCGCGGTAGGTGGCCATGCGGTACCTCTCAGGTTGCCGCTATGGTAACAACCGCTTTGGCGCTTTCGCGCTAGATCGAGACTTTGGCGATTTCCCTGGCCGCAAGCACCTTGACGACCTGGTCGAGGAAGCCCCTCAGGACGGCCTCGCTGGCGTCGTCGAGGTGCTTGGGATCGGCTTTTTCCAGCACGTCGAGCGCGCGTCCCACGTCGTTCTGCTGCGGCGCCACCGGCTGGAGATTGAGCGCCGGCGTCTGAATCGACGACGCGGACGCCTTGGGTGCGGCGGGCGCCTTGGGTGCAGCGCTCGCCGCAGGCGCGGCCACCTCAGGCTCACCCACGATCGGCTCGCCGGCGCGGGTCCCCGCGGCCTGCACCCGCTGCAGCGCCAGCTTCATCAGGTCCTCGATCGCGGCGGTAGCCGCGGCGAGCGAAGCGAGGCCGAAACTGGTGCGGATCTTGAGGACCTTGTTGTTGTGGCGCACCTGCGCGCTCTCGAGCTGAGCGTGCAGGCGGCGCGCAAACGCCGTCATCTGCTGCGCGCCTGCGCCGGCCGAGATCACCATGAACGTCGCCTCGGCGACTCTTCCGAACGAGTCCTCGGTGCGCAGCATGCCCTGGATCATCTTGGCGATGCGCGCGAGGACCTGATCCGAGACCTCTTTGCCGGCGTCACGCGTCGCTTCCGCGTGGCTGTCGACGCGGAACGCCATGACCGACAGTTGTCCGCCGTGGCGCCGCGCGTGCGAGAACTGTCTGCGCGCCTCGCCGAGCAGGCTGGCCGAAGTCAGGGTGCCGGTCAGCTGATCCTGGGTCGGCGCCGCGGGCTGCTGAGCGGCAGCCTGGATGGTCGCGATCTCCTGAGTCGCGCTCGCCTGCGCCGGCGCAAGCTGAGCGGCGGCGGCCTCGGAACGCGGGTTCGGCTTGACCGTGCGCAGCGTCTCCTCGATGCGTGCGAGGACATCGGGCGCCTCGGCCGACTTGGAGATGAAATCGTTGGCGCCGGCCTGTCGGGCGCGGCTGTTCGCGGCCTGGTCCTGGCTGCCCGAGATCACGATCACGGGGAGCTTGCGGATGCGCTCGTCCTTGGCGCCGCGGACCAGGCGCAGCAGGCCGTAGCCGTCGAGCTTCGGCATGTCGAGGTCGGAGAACACCATGACGATCGAGCTGTCTTCCTGGATCGTCTTCCAGGCGGCGTCGCCGTCGACGGCCTCCAGGACCACGAAGCTCGATCTGAGAATGCGGTTGAACGTGGTGCGGACGAACTTCGAGTCGTCCACGATGAGTACACGCTTCTCCGCGGTGTCCGTCGCGTTCCCCATTTGATTCGTGGCGCTCCCCAGCGCGCCACCGCAGCCCGGTGGCAATGGGTTGAATTATCCGTCGGCCGCCCCCGGAAGCGGTGGTCATGAAGTTCTAAATCTCGTTAAACTTCGTGCACTTAGGCATCAAAAGGCGGACTTTTGTCACACCCCGCCGGGGGCGTTTCGCTTAGTCGCTAAGGTCGACCACGATCCGCCCGGTGACTTTCGCGTCGATGAAGTCGCCGAATGCCTTCGGCAGCTCGGCGAAGGCAATGGTGCGCGCCATCTCCTTGAGGAGCGGCGGCTTCATGTCGCCGGCGAGGCGGCGCCACACGCTCGCGCGCACTTCGGGCGGCACGCTTTCTCCCGAGTTGATGCCGATCAGGCTCACGCCGCGCAGGATGAAGGGCATCACCCAGGTGTGAAGTTCCGCACTTTGCGCCAGGCCGATGGAGGCGATGGTGCCGTTCTCCTTCATGGTGCTCGCGATCCACGACAGCACCGGCCCGCCGAGGTTGTCCACGGCGCCCGCCCAGGTAGCCTTGTCGAGCGGCTTGATCTTTTCGAGGTTGAGCGATTGCCGCAGCAGGATCTCCTTCGCGCCCAGCTTCTTCAGCCAGTCGGTTTCGCTCTCCTTGCCGGTGAGCGCGACCACGTGGTAGCCGAGCCTGGAAAGCGCCGCCACAGCGATGGAGCCGACCCCGCCGGTGGCGCCGCTCACGACCACCGGCCCGTTGGCGGGCCTGAGGCGGTTCTCCTCCATGCGCACGATCCCGATGCCCGCGGTGAAGCCGGCGGTGCCGAACGCCATCGCCTCCCACAGCGACATGCCGCGCGGCAGAGCGACCAGCCAGTCGGCCGGCACGCGCGCGTACTGCGAGTAGCCGCCGTGGTGCGAGACGCCCAGGTCGTAGCCGACGCCTAGCACGGCATCGCCCTTGGAGAACCTCGGATCGCTCGAGGAGACCACCGTGCCGGAGAAATCGATCCCGCCGATGCACGCGGGCCGGCGCAGGATCTTTCCCTTGCCGGTGGCGGCGAGCGCGTCCTTGTAGTTCACGTCCGAGTACGCGACGCGCACCACGACGTTGCCGGGATCCAGATCGTCGAGGCTGCATTCGACGAACTCGGCGCGGATCTTCTTCTCGGGCGTCTCGGTCAGCTTGTAGGCCTTGAACTTCTCCATGCGCTCGCGCTCCTTACTCGGCCTTGATGCCGGCGTCTTTGACTACGCGGGTCCACTTGGCGGTCTCCGCGCTCATGAACTGGGCGAATTCCGCCGCGCCCATGCGCAGCGGCTCGGCGCCCTCGAGCTCCAGGCGCTTGCGGGTGTCGGCCGAATCCAGGATGGCGGCGATGTCCTGCTGCAGCCGCTCCACCACCGGCGCCGGAGTGCCAAGCGGAGCGACGATCCCCCACCAGTTGGTGGCCTCCGCGCCCGGCAGCCCGGCCTCGGCGAAGGTGGGAACCTCGGGCAGCGCCACAAGACGCTTGGCGCCGCCGACGCCGAGGGCTTTCAGCTTGCCCGAGCGTACGTGCGGCAGGTTCTGGATCACGCTGCCGACGTTCATCTGCACCTGGCCCGCGATGGTGTCGGTGAGCGCCGGGCCGCCGCCCTTGTACTGGACGATGACGATGTCGATCCCGGCCTGCAGCCGGAAGAGCTCGGTGGCGAGGTGCTGGAAGCTCCCCGGGCCGGCCGCGCTCGCGTTGAGCTCCCCGGGCTTCTTCTTGGCAAGGGCGACCAGATCCATGAGCGAATTGACCTGCATGGCGGCCGGCACCACGAGCAGGCTGGGACCGGTGGCGATCGAGGCGACCGGGGTGAACCACTGCAGCGACTCCAGGGGCATGCGGTTGAGCGCGATGCTTACCGGATAGCCCACCGACACGAGCAGCAGCGTATAGCCGTCCGCGCGCGCCTTCGCGGTGGCGTTGATGCCGACGATGCCACCGCCTGCGCCGCTATTCTCGACGACCATGGTCTGGCCGAGCCGGTCGGTGAGCTGCGCGGCGATCACGCGCCCGACCACGTCGTTGCTGCCCCCGGGCGGGAACGGGATCACCAGCCGGACCGGCTTGGATGGGTAGGGCTGTGCTGTCGCCATGCCGGCGAACGCAAATGCAGCGAAAAGCTTTACCACGGCCCTGAGGATCGATGTCATGGCGGCTCCGGCTGTATTCTTGCACTCATGCGATACGAGACCAACTTCCGTTCCATCCGGGACCAGGTGAGCGCCGAGGAATGGCAGGCGCGAGTCGACCTCGCGGCCTGCTATCGCCTTGTCGACTACTACGGGATGACCGATCTCACCTACAACCACGTCACCGCACGCGTTCCCGGACCGCCGCATGAACAGCGGCATCATATCCTCATCAACCTGTACGGTCTCACGTACAAGGAAATCACTGCATCGAATCTCGCCAAGATCGACCTCGACGGCGAGGTGATCTGGAAGCCCGACACCGATTACTACGTGAACCGCGCCGGCTACGTGATCCACGGCGCGATCCACCGCGCGCGCAGCGACGTGACGTGCGTCCTGCATACGCACACGCGCGCCGGGATGGCGGTGGCGGCGATGAAGTGCGGCCTGCTTCCCATCAGCCAGACCTCGATCCGCTTCGAGGGCCACATCGGCTACCACGACTACGAGGGGCCGGCGATCGAGCTCGCCGAGCGCGAGCGGCTGGTGAAGAACCTCGGCGCCCACGACGCGATGATCCTGCGCAACCACGGCCTGCTCACCTGCGGCGCGAGCATCCAGCAGGCGTTCAACACCATGTACCAGCTCGAGCTCTCCTGCCGCACGCAGGTCGATGCGATGGCCGCCCGCACCGACCTCACGCTTCCCTCCAGGGAGGTGCTGGAAAAAACTGCCCATCTCTATCAACCCGGCACACGGCGCCCATACGGGGTACTGGAGTGGCCGGCGATGCTGCGCGTGCTCGAGGCGGAGCAGAAGAACTCGGCCTTCCCTCCCTACTGGGCCTGAGCCCGCCGGCGCTCGGTCTGGAGGTACTGCACCGACTGCATTTCGAGCAGGCGGCTGACGCTGCGCTGGAACTCGGCGCTGTTGTCGCCCGCGGTGAATAGCTGCTCGGGCTCGGCCTCGGCGGACACGATCAGGTTCACCCGGTCGTCGTAGAGCACGTCGATCAGCCAGGTGAAGCGCCGCGCGGCGTCGGCGTTCTTGGGCGACATCTTCGGCACACCCGACAGCATGATCGTATGGAAGCGGTGCGCCAGATCGACGTAGTCGGCATACGAGCGCGGACCGCCGCATAGCACCTGAAAGTCGAACCACACCAGCCCGCCCGCGCGCTTGCGGTACGCGATGGAGCGCCCTTCCACGTCCAGGGGATGGCGCTCAGGCTCGACGTCGCGCAGCTCATCGAAGATCTTCGCGAGCTGCGCGTCGGCATCCTTCCCGGTGTGGTAGACCTTCAGCCGCTCCATCTTCAGTCGCCGGTAGTCGGTGCCGTTGTCGACCTCGATCACGTCGAGCCGCTCCTCGATGAGCTCGATCGCGGGCAGGAAGCGCTCGCGCTGCAGGCCGTTCGGATAGAGCGCGTCCGGCCGATAGTTGCTCGTCATGCAGAACACCACGCCGCGGTCGATCACCTGCTCCAGGTACCGGCCGAGGATCATGGCGTCGGCGATGTCGGAGACATGGAACTCGTCGAAGCAGACCAGGCGATAGCGCCGAGCCGTGCGCGCGGCCACCTCGGCGAGCGGGTCCTCGGTCCCCTTCAGCAGGTTCATCTCGCGGTGGATCTCGCGCATGAAGTGGTGGAAATGCACCCTGCGCTTGCGCACCAGCGGCAGGCACAGGTAGAAGCTGTCCATGAGGAAGCTCTTGCCGCGGCCGACCGGCCCCCACAGGTACACCCCGTGCGGCAGCGGCGGCTTGACGATCAGGCGCCTGAGCGCGCTCGAGCGCCGCGCCTTGTAGGCGCTCCACTCCTCGAAGAGCTGCTGCAGCCGCTCCACCGCGCGCCACTGCGACGAGTCGGCCACGAAGCCGCGCCGGTCGAGCTGCTGCCGGTAAAGCGAGACGACATCCTCGGTCACGGAAGCTTGGCGATCAGCTCTTGCGCGCTGCGCTCGACCAGCCGGCGCAGCATCAGCGGCTCTTCGGTGGTGCTTTCGCGGGTGATGCGCAGCTCCTGCATCCCCTCCCACGCGATGGAGCCGTCGCGCGTGTCCCAGATCTGGAAGAACAGGCGCAGGTCCGCGTACTGAGTGTCCACCAGCCTGAAGCCGAGGAAGCCGAAGCGGTTCTTCGAGCTTTCGTTGAAATTCTGCAGCTTGAGTTGCGCCAGATACCGCGTACCGGTAGCCGCGCCGACGCGACGCAGCGCCTCGCCCGGAAAGAGCCCCGTGTCGCGGTAGTCTTCGTACATGCGCCTGTAGGTGTCCGCGAGCCCGGCCTTGTTTACCGAGCCGAGGGTCTCCGCGAGCGGGATCACCTTGAGCCCCGGGCGCTCCTTCTTCAGCACGTCGGTGAAGGTGAGCGCCACGGCCTCCTTCTCCTGCTCCTGGCCGGTGACGGTGGAGGGCGTCATGAAAGCGATCCCCGCCGCTTCCAGGTCCCCCTTGGAGAGCGAGATCACCTGCTCGTTCACCTTCGGATAGTAGAGCAGCCCGGTCGAGCAGCCGGTCAGGAGCGCGATGCCGAGAACGACCCCTCTGATGCCTCCGCTCATTTTTCTCGCTTGTAGCTTTCGTTGACGTCGAAGAAGCGGCAGCCCGCCGTACTCAAAGATTTTACTCGAATCATTCTGGCTATTATATTGAATTCACAGGAGTTTGTGTTTTTCGTCACGTCCTGATTTTGCACCCCCCTGTCCGGGCGACTCGCGGCGCGCCGGAGTTCTAGCTGCGATCAGATGTTCAGGGCCCGCTTGTCGACCGCGAGCGCCGCGTCCTTCATCGCCTCGGAGAGCGACGGATGCGCATGGCAGATGATGCCGATGTCCTCGGCCGAGCCGCGGAACTCCATCGCCACCACCGCTTCGGCGATCAGCTCGCCGGCGAACGGGCCGATGATGTGCACGCCGAGAATCTCGTCGGTCTTCGCGTGCGCGAGGAACTTCACCAGCCCGGTGGTATCGCCCAAGGCCCTCGCCCGTGCGTTGGCGGCGAACGGGAAGCTGCCCGCGCGGTATTCGACGCCTTCCGCCTTCAGCTGCTGCTCGGTCTTGCCCACCCAGGCGATCTCCGGGGTGGTGTAGATGACCGAGGGCACGGTGTTGAAGTCGACGTGCGGCTTCTGGCCGACGATCCGCTCGGCGACCGCGACGCCCTCCTCCTCCGCCTTGTGCGCCAGCATCGGCCCCCGCACCACGTCGCCGATCGCCCAGACGTTCGGCAGGTTGGTGCGGCAGTCTTCATCGACCTCGATGAAGCCGCGCTGATCGAGCTTCAGCCCGACGGCGGCCGCGTTCAGGCCCTCCGTGTTCGGTACCCGTCCTATGGAGACGATGAGCTTGTCGCACTCCAACGTCTTGGATGCGCTATCCGGGGCAGTGTATTGAACCTTGACGGTTTTCTTTTTCTCGACCGAGCCGATCTTGACCCCCAGCTCGATCTTGAGGCCTTGCTTGGCGAAGACCTTCGCGGCCTCCTTCGCCACGGTCTCGTCGGCGATCGGCAGGAACGAGGGCAAGGCTTCGAGGATCGTCACCTCGGCGCCGAGGCGGCGCCACACGCTGCCCATCTCGAGGCCGATGATCCCGGCCCCGATCGCCCCCAAGCGCTTGGGTACATCGGGAATGGAGAGCGCGCCGCTGTTGCTGAGAATCAGCTTCTCGTCAAACTCGACCCCGGCCAGGGCCCGGGGATTAGAGCCCGTGGCGACCACCACGTTCTTCCCAAGAATTGTTTCTTTTCCAGAAACAGAAACCTCATAACCCTGCGAGGTGCTATTTCCGAAGCTGCCCCGCCCGTGGAAAAACTCGATCTTGTTCTTCCTGAAGAGGTAGGCGACGCCGTCGTTGCTCGCCTTCACGAGCTTGTCCTTGCGCTTGAGCATGGTCGCGAGGTCGAGCTCGAGATCCTTCACCTTGATGCCGTGCTCTGCGAAGTGATGCCCGGCCGCCTCGTAGTTCTCCGACGACTGCAACAGCGCCTTGGAGGGAATGCAGCCGACGTTGGTGCAGGTGCCGCCCAGCATGGGCTTGCCGTCCGGGCTCTTCCACTCGTCTATGCAGGCCGTGGCGAGCCCGAGCTGCGCGGCGCGGATCGCGGCGATGTAGCCGCCGGGCCCGCCGCCGATCACCACCACGTCGAAGGACTTCATATCTCGAGGATCAGCCGCGCCGGATCTTCAAGCGCTTCCTTGATGGCGACGAGAAACAGGACCGCCTCGCGGCCGTCGATGATCCGGTGATCGTACGAGAGCGCGAGGTAGTTCATCGGCCGCACCACGACCTGGCCGTTCTCCACGACCGCCCGCTCCTTGGTGGCGTGCACGCCGAGGATCGCGGACTGCGGCGGGTTGATGATCGGGGTCGACAGCATCGAGCCGAACACCCCGCCGTTGGAGATCGAGAAGGTGCCGCCGGTGAGCTCCTCGATGGCGAGCTTGCCGTCCTGGGCGCGCTTGCCGAACTCGGCGATCTTCTTCTCGATCTCGGCGAAGCTCATGCGGTCGGCGTCGCGCAGGATCGGCACCACCAGGCCGCGCGGGCTGCCGACCGCGACGCCGATGTCGAAGTAGCCGTGGTAGACGATGTCGGCGCCGTCGATCGAGGCGTTCACCACGGGGTAGCGCTTGAGCGCGTGCACCGACGCCTTGACGAAAAACGACATGAAGCCCAGGCGCGTGCCGTGCTCCTTCTCGAAGCGCTCCTGGTACTTCTTGCGCATCTCCATCACCGGCGCCATGTTGACCTCGTTGAAGGTCGTGAGGATGGCGGCGGTCGACTGCGACTGCACCAGGCGCTCGGCGACCCGCTGGCGCAGGCGCGACATCGGCACGCGCTGCTCGGGGCGGCCCGACAGCAGCTGCTCGACGTCGATCGGCGGCGGCGGCTGCTGGAGTGCCTGCCTCTGAGGCGGAACTTGGGGAGGAACCGGAGGACTGGAAGGTCTGGCGGCGTGCGCGAGCACGTCGCCCTTGGTCACCCGGCCGTCGCGGCCGGTGCCCTGGATCTTCGAGGTGTCGACGCCCTTCTCGGCCGCGATCTTCTGCGCCGCGGGCATGACCGGCGGCGAGGCTTTCTGCTTTTCGGGAACCGGCTCCTTTTTCGGAGCGGCAGCGGAGGCCGATTTCCCTTCGGTGTCGATCTGCGCGATCACCTCGCCGGAGCCGACGGCGTCCTTTGTGTTCTTGAGGATCTTCACCAGCACGCCGTCGGCAGGGGCCGGCAGCTCGAGCACCACCTTGTCGGTCTCGATGTCGATCAGGTTCTCGTCGCGCTTGACCGGCTCGCCTTCCTTCTTGTGCCAGTCGAGGAGCGTCGCCTCGGCGACCGACTCCGAGAGCTGCGGCACCTTCACTTCCACGATCATTTGCTGCTCCCCGTTCAGTTTTTCCCCGGCTTCGGCTGAGCTTCCACCGGGTTCACGAAAAACCAGCGAGTAACTCGCCGGGATCCAACCTGCCTTACTTGTACCTGCCGAAAGCCTGCTCCACCAGCGTTTTCTGCCGCTCGTTGTGGCGCGCCATGTAGCCGCCCGCCGGGGAGGCCGCCGCCGGCCGGCCGGCATAGTGAAGCTTCTGCTCGTCGCGCATGTTCTCCCGCAGGTAGTGCCCGATCTGGTACCACGCGCCCTGGTTCTGAGGCTCTTCCTGGCACCAGACCACTTCGCCGGCGTTGGGATAGCGCTTGATCTCGGCCTCGAACTGCTTGTGCGGGAAGGGATAGAGCTGCTCGATGCGAATGATCGCCGTGTCGGCCCTTTGAAGCTCCGTTCTCTTGAAAGCCAGGTCGTAGTAGACCTTGCCGCAGCAGGCGACGATGCGCTTCACGCCCTTCTCGTCGACCGTGCTCGTATCCGGGATCACCGTCTGGAACGAGCCGTTGGCGAGCTCGTGGATCGCCGAGGCGGCCTCCTTCTTGCGCAGCAGCGATTTCGGCGTCATGACGACGAGCGGCTTCCTGAACGGCCGCAGCATCTGGCGCCGCAGCAGATGGAAGATCTGCGCGGCGTTCGACGGCACCACCACCTGCATGTTGTGCTCGGCGCACAATTGCAAATACCTTTCCAACCTTGCGGACGAGTGCTCGGGGCCTTGCCCCTCGTACCCGTGCGGCAGGAACTGGGTCAAGCCGCACACCCGGCCCCACTTGGTTTCCCCCGAGCTGATGAACTGGTCCATCACCACCTGCGCGCCGTTGGCGAAGTCGCCGAACTGCGCCTCCCAGATGACGAGCGCATTGGGCTCGGCGCTGGCGAAGCCGTACTCGAAGCCGAGCACCGCCTCCTCCGACAGCACCGAGTCGATGACCACGAAATCGCCCTGGTCCTTGCCGATGTTCTGCAGCGGAATATAGCTGCCCTCGTCCCAGCGCTCGCGCTCCTGGTCGTGCAGCACCGCCTGGCGGTGCGCGAACGTGCCGCGCCCCGAGTCCTGCCCCGAGAGGCGCACGTCGTAGCCGTTGGAAAGGAGCGACGCGTACGCGAGGGTCTCGGCCATGCCCCAGTCCACGGGGAGTTTGCCGGCCGCCATCTGCCTGCGCGCATCGATGACCCGCGCGACGCTGGGATGGAGGTTGAACTCCAGTGGTACCGCGGTGACCCGCTCGGCCAGCCTCTGCAGCTCCGCTAGCGGCACGTGCGTATCGGCTGCGTCGGTCCACCTGGAGTTCAGGAACGGCGCCCAGTCGACCGCGAACTTGCTCTTGAAGTTGGACAGCACCGGGCTCACGGTCTGCTTGCCGGCGTCGAGCGTCGCGCGGTAGTGCCGGATCATCTGCTCGGCCTCGTCGGCGCTGATGAGGCCCTGCGCAGCCAGCCGGTCGGCGTAGAGCTTGCGCGTGCCGGGGTGCTGGGTGATCTTCTTGTACATCAGCGGCTGCGTCACCGCCGGCTCGTCCTGCTCGTTGTGTCCGAGCTTCCTGAAGCACACCAGGTCGATCACCACGTCCTTGTGGAACTCGCGCCGGAAGTCGAGCGCGAGCTGCGTCACGAACAGCACCTCCTCCGGATGGTCGCCGTTCACGTGGAAGATCGGCGCCTCGACCATCTTCGCCACGTCGGTGCAATAGAGCGTGGAGCGCGTGTCGCGCGGATCGGAGGTGGTGAAGCCGATCTGGTTGTTGACGATGATGTGCACCGTCCCGCCCGTTCCATAGCCACGGGTCCCGGACAGGTTGAGCGTCTCCATCACCACGCCCTGGCCGGAGAAGGCGGCGTCGCCGTGGACCAGGATCGGCAGCACCTGGTCGCCGGTCTTGTCGTCCCGCCTGCGCTGGCGCGCCCGCACGGAACCTTCGACCACGGGGTTGACGATTTCCAGGTGCGACGGATTGAACGCGAGCGACAGGTGCACCGGCCCGCCGGGGGTCGAAATGTCGGACGAGAAGCCGTTGTGGTACTTCACGTCGCCCGAGGGCAGCTCCTGCGCCGCCTTGCCCTCGAACTCGAGGAACAGATCTGCCGGCATCTTGCCGAGCACGTTCACCAGCACGTTCAGGCGCCCGCGGTGCGCCATGCCGAGCACGATCTCCTGCACCCCGTTCGCCCCGGCGCGCTGGATCAGCTCGTCGATCGACGGGATCAGGCTTTCGCCGCCCTCGAGCGAAAAGCGCTTCTGGCCGACGTACCTGGTGTGCAGGTAGCGCTCGAGATGCTCGGCCTCGGTCAGCTTCTGCAGCAGGCGTTTCTTCTGCTCGTCGGCGAGCTGCGGCGTCGCGCGCGTGGGCTCGATGCGCTCCTGGATCCACTGGCGCTGGGTCCGGTCGCTGATGAACATGTACTCGAAACCGATGTTGCGGCAGTACGTGTCGCGTAGCGCCTGGAGGAGCGTTCTGAGGGAGACCCGGTCGAGGCCGACGTAGGAGCCCGAGTTGACCACCTGATCGAGGTCGGCCTCGGTGAGGTCGTAGAAGCCGGGCTCGAGCTCGGGCTGCGGCGGCCGCGGCATGCGCTTAAGCGGGTCGACCGTGGCCCAGCGCGCACCGGAAATGCGGTAGGCGGTGACCAGCAGCAGCGCCGCCACCTGCAGGCGCTCGGGCGCGACCGGCTCCTGCGGCAAAGTCCGCTGCGAGCCGCCGAGCTCTCCTCTTTTTGCTCTTTGAACAAAAGACTCGACGACGGGCGCGTGCGCCACGTCCTTGGCGCTCGACCCCGGGAGCTGCTGCAGGCGGTCGAAGTAGTCGCGCCATTCCTCAGGCACCGAGCCCGGGTGCACGAGGTACTGCTCGTAGAGTTCCTCGATGAACGGCGCGTTCGCGCCGAAGAGGTAGGAGCTGTCGAGGAACTCCCGCATCACGCTCGCCATGGGGCCGTCTTTTCCTCGAGTTATCGCTGGTCGATCGGCTTGACGTCGCGCTTGGTCGAGCCCTTGAAGAGCTGGCGCGGCCGGCCGATCTTGTACTCCGGGTCGGTGATCATCTCCTGCCACTGCGCGATCCAGCCGATCGTGCGCGCGAGCGAGAAGATGCAGGTGAACATCGCCACCGGGATGCCGAGGGCGCGCTGCACGATGCCCGAATAGAAGTCGACGTTGGGATAGAGCTTGCGCGACACGAAATACTCGTCCTCGATCGCGATCTTCTCGAGCGCGAGCGCGAGCTTGAAGATGCGGTCGTTGTGCAGGCCGAGCTCGTTCAGCACCTCGTGGCAGGTCTCGCGCATCAGCTTCGCGCGCGGATCGTAGTTCTTATAGACGCGGTGGCCGAAGCCCATCAGGCGCACGCCGGAATTCTTCTCCTTCACCTTGCGGATGAACTCGGGCACCTTGGAGACGTCGCCGATCTCCTCGAGCATCTGCAGCGCGGCCTCGTTGGCGCCGCCGTGCGCGGGGCCCCACAGCGAGGCGATGCCCGCGGCGATGCACGCGTAGGGATTGGCGCCGGAGGAGCCGCACAGCCGCACGGTCGAGGTCGAGGCGTTCTGCTCGTGGTCGGCGTGCAGGATGAAGATGCGGTCCATCGCGCGCACCAGCACGTCGTTCACCTTGTACTCCTCGGCCGGCACGGCGAACATCATGCGCATGAAGTTCGCCGTGTACGAGAGGTCGTTCTTCGGGTACACGAACGGCTGGCCGATGGAATACTTGTAGGACATCGCCACGATGGTCGGCATCTTGGCGATCAGGCGGAACGCCGAGATCACGCGGTGGTGCGGGTCGTTGATGTCGAGCGCGTCGTGGTAGAACGCCGACAGCGCGCCCACCACGCCCACCATCACCGCCATCGGGTGCGCGTCGCGCCGGAAACCCTGGTACAGGCGCGCGAGCTGCTCGTGCACCATCGTATGGTGCGTGACGATGTCGACGAATTCGTCCTTCTGCTTGCGGTTGGGCAGCTCTCCGTACTGCAGCAGGTAGCACACCTCGAGGAAGTCGCAGGTCTCGGCGAGCTGCTCGATCGGGTAGCCACGGTAGAGCAGGATGCCGGCGTCGCCGTCGATGAAGGTGATCGACGAGCTGCAGCTCGCGGTCGACAGGAACCCCGGGTCGTAGGTGAACATGCCCGATCTTCCGTACAGCGTGCGGATGTCGACGACGTCGGGGCCGAGCGTTCCGCCGAGCACCGGGAAGTCGAGCGTCTTGCCGTCGGGAAGCTTGAGGGTCGCGGTCTTGTCGGCCATGGTGGTCATCCTAAGCGGCGCCCGATGGACGCGCCACGGAAGTGGCGCGTAGGCGCTTCACGATAACGGAAAACTGCGGGTCGAAGTGGTCGCTGCGCCCGATCACGATGTCCCAGAGATCGTCGTCGGGCAGCTCGAGGAGCGCGTTGAACGGGGAGACATCCTCATCCCCCAGTGTTGGGACGATCCGCTCCAATACGAGATCGAGCTCGAGGCGCCCTCGCCTGCACTTCCACTTCAGCCGTTCGCGGGAGAGGCGGTCCATCACACCGAGCGCTTGACCAGCAATTCCTTGATGTGGTTGATGGCTTTGGTGGGGTTCAGGTTCTTCGGGCACACGTCGACGCAGTTCATGATGGTATGGCAGCGGAACAGGCGGTACGGGTCCTCGAGGTTGTCGAGGCGCTCGTTGGTCGCCTGGTCGCGGGTGTCGGCAATGAAGCGGTAGGCCTGGAGCAGGCCCGCCGGCCCCACGAACTTGTCCGGGTTCCACCAGAACGACGGGCACGAGGTCGAGCAGCAGGCGCACAGGATGCACTCGTAGAGCCCGTTCAGCTCCTCGCGCTCCGGCGGCGACTGCAGGCGCTCGCGCTCCGGAGGCGGGTCGGCGTTGATGAGATAGGGCTTGATCGAGTGGTACTGCTTGAAGAACTGCGTCATGTCCACGATCAGGTCGCGGATCACCGGCAGGCCCGGCAGCGGACGGATGGTGACGTGCCCCGGCAGCTCTGCGATCTTGGTGACGCAGGCGAGGCGGTTCTTGCCGTTGACGTTCATCGCGTCCGAGCCGCAGACGCCCTCGCGGCAGGAGCGCCGGAAGGCGAGCGTGTCGTCCTGCGTTTTCACCTTGACGAGGGCGTCGAGCAGCATGCGGTCGCTGTCCTCGAGCTGGACCTCGTAATCCTTCATGTAGGGCTTCGCGTCCAGGTCGGGGTCGTAGCGGTAGATCGAGAGTTTCATCTGCCGTTGAGGTTGTTCATTAATATGTTCTGACCTTCGGCTGCATGGTCTCGACGGAGAGCGGCCGTTGGTGCACCGGCTTGTAGTCGAGGCGATTGCCTTCCTTGAACCAGAGCGTGTGCTTCATCCAGTTCTGGTCGTCGCGCTTGGGGAAGTCCTCGCGCGTGTGCGCGCCGCGCGATTCCTTGCGCGCCTCGGCCGACACTACGGTAGACATCGCCGTCTCGATTAGGTTTTCGAGCTCCAGCGCCTCGACGCGCGCGGTGTTGAAGACCTTGCTCTTGTCGGTGATGAATACCCTTTCGCCGCGCCTGGCGATCTCCTCCATCTTGCTTACGCCGTTGCGCAGGTCGTCCGGGAAGCGGAATACGCCGCAATCGGCCTGCATCGTGCGGCGCAGGTCGTGCAGCACGTCGACCACCCGTTCGCCGGAGTTGGCGGAATCGAGCCGCGCGAGGCGCGCCCGGGTGTTGTCGCCGCCGTCCTTCGGCAGGTTGCGCGAGGCCTTCGGCTGCGCGGCGATGTCCTTCACCATCTGCTCGCCCGAGGACTTGCCGAACACGACCAGGTCGAGCAGCGAGTTCGTGCCCAGGCGGTTGGCGCCATGGACCGAGACGCAGGCCGCCTCGCCCACCGCGTAGAGCCCGGGCACGATCGCTTCCTTGCTGTTGCCTTCGGGCGCCACCACCTGTCCCATGTAGTTCGTGGGGACGCCGCCCATCTGGTAGTGCACCGTCGGAATCACCGGGATCGGGTCGCGGATCGGATCGACGTTGGCGAACTTCATGGCGATCTCGCGGATGCCCGGCAGGCGCAGGTTGATCACCTCGGGCCCGAGATGATCCAGCTTCAGCAGCAGGTGGTCGCCATGCGGCCCCACGCCGCGGCCTTCCTTGATCTCGGTGGTCATGGCGCGCGATACCACGTCGCGGCTCGCGAGATCCTTGGCGTTGGGCGCGTAGCGCTCCATGAAGCGCTCGCCGGACTTGTTGAGGAGGTAGCCGCCCTCGCCTCGAACGCCTTCGGTGATGAGCACGCCCGCGCCCGCGACACCGGTGGGATGGAACTGCCAGAACTCCATGTCCTCGAGCGGCAGCCCGGCGCGCGCCGCCATGCCGAGGCCGTCGCCGGTGCAGATGAACGCGTTGGTGGTCGCCCAGTAGATGCGGCCGGCGCCGCCGGTCGCCAGCAGGACGGCCTTCGCCTGCAGGATGTGCAGCTCGCCCGTCTCCATCTCGAGCGCCGTGACGCCGACCACCGCTCCGTCCTGCGGGTCGCGGATGAGGTCGAGCGCCATCCATTCGACCAGGAACTGCGTGTTGGCGCGTACGTTCTGCTGGTAGAGCGTGTGCAGCATGGCGTGCCCGGTGCGGTCGGCTGCGGCGCACGAGCGCATCGCCATCTTCGGGCTGCCGTAGTCCTGGGTGTGGCCGCCGAAGGGCCGCTGGTAGATCTTACCGTTCTCGAGGCGGTCGAACGGCATCCCCATGTGCTCGAGCTCGACCACGACCTCGATCGCGCGCCGGCACATGTACTCGATCGCGTCCTGGTCGCCGAGGTAGTCGGCGCCCTTCACGGTGTCGTACATGTGCCAGTGCCAGTTGTCCTCGGTCGAGTTGGCGAGCGGCGCGGCGATGCCGCCCTGCGCCGCCACGGTGTGCGACCGGGTGGGAAAGACCTTCGACAGCACCGCGACCCGCAGGTCGGCGCGCGCCAGCTCGAGCGCCGCGCGCATCCCGGAGCCTCCGGCACCGACGACGATGGCGTCGAATTTGCGGATCATCGCCACAGGATCTCGATGGTCCAGCTTGCGTAGCCGGCGACCAGCAGCACCGTCAGCACCTGCAGCGCGAGGCGCAGGCCGTCGTGCTTGACGTAGTCCATGAGGATGTCGCGCACCCCGACCCACGCGTGCCAGGCGAGGCTCAGCGCGAACAGCAGCGTCGCCACGCGCATCCAGCCCTGCGCGAAGAGCGCTTTCCATGTCTCGTAGGTGAAAGGCGCCCGGCTCGCCATCAGCGCCAGCACCGCCACGACGTACACGGCCATGACCGCCGCCGTGACGCGCTGCGCCAGCCAGTCGCGGGTGCCGTAGTGCGCGCCGACGATGACGCGGTTCACCATAGCTTGGCGGCGAAGAGCGCGGTCAGCACGAGCCCGGCGAAGATCACCAGCGCGCTCGAGATGCGCGCGGCCCTGAGCTCGATGCCCTGGTTGAGATCGAGCGCGAGGTAGCGGATGCCGGCGCAGAAGTGATGACAGCCGGCCCACAGGAACACCACGAGCCCCAGCTTCGCCAGCGGCATGCCGAAGTATTCCCGGATGCGGGAAAAGCCTTCCTCCGAGCGCAGGCTTGCGTCGAGGAGGTAAAGTGCCCAGGCGGCGAAGGGAAACACGAGCAGCGCGCCTGACACCCGGTGCAGGATGGACACCCAGGCGGGCAGCGGCATCCGGATCTGGAACAGGATCGCGGGGAGGCTGAGGTACTTCGGTCGTTGTTTTTTCGCGGCCGCGCTGGACATTGGATTCCCCGGCCCCACCGGCGGGGAGAATCGATTATAGCGTCGCGGCGCAGCATCTCGCTGCGGTAAAATGAAAAACTCCGCCGCCGGAGTCCCTCGGGAGAGTTCCTCAGATGTCCAAACCGCCCATTCGCGTCGCCGTCACCGGCGCCGCAGGCCAGATCGGCTATTCGCTTCTCTTCCGCATCGCCGCCGGCAACATGCTCGGCGCCGATCAGCCCGTGATCCTGCAGCTGCTCGAGATCCCCGACGAGAAGGCGCAGAAAGCGCTGAAGGGCGTCATGATGGAGCTCGACGACTGCGCGTTCCCGCTGCTCCAAGGCATGGCCGCGGCCTCCGATCCGACGGTGGCGTTCAAGGACGTCGATATCGCGCTGCTCGTCGGCGCGCGCCCGCGCGGCCCCGGCATGGAGAGAAAGGACCTGCTGGAAGCGAACGGCAAGATCTTCGCGCCGCAGGGCCAGGCGCTCGACCGCGTCGCGAGCCGCAACGTCAAGGTGCTGGTGGTCGGCAACCCGGCGAACACCAATTGCCTCATCGCGATGAAGAACGCGCCGAGCCTCAAGCCGCAGCAGTTCACCGGCATGATGCGGCTCGACCACAACCGCGCGACCAGCCAGGTGGCGCAGAAACTCGGCAAGCCGGTGTCGGCGATCCGCAGGATCACGGTGTGGGGCAACCACTCCGCCACGCAGTACCCCGACCTCTTCCAGGCCGAGGCGGATGCGAAAAAAGTCTGGCCCATGATCAACGACCAGGGATGGCTGGAGAATGCGTTCATTCCGACGGTGCAGAAGCGCGGTGCGGCGATCATCGACGCGCGCGGCCTGTCCTCCGCGGCGAGCGCCGCGAACGCCGCCATCGACCACGTGCGCGACTGGGTCGCCGGCACCAAGGAGGGCGACTGGATGACGATGGGCGTGCCCTCCGACGGCAGCTACGACATTCCAGAAGGCGTGATCTACGGCTACCCGGTCACGGTCAAGGGCGGCGCATACCAGGTGGTCAAGGGCATCGAGGTCAGCGAGTTCAGCAGGAAGCGCATGGACGCCACCCTGAAGGAGCTCCACGAAGAGCGCGACGGCGTCAAGCATCTGCTCGGCAAATGAGCGCCGGTTCACGCTTCAGGCAGGCTCTCAAGGACGAGAAACCTCTCCAGGTCGTCGGCACCATCTGCGCCTACCACGCGCTGATGGCGAAGCGCGTCGGCTACCGCGCGGTCTACCTCTCGGGCGGCGGCGTCGCGGCGGGCTCGCTGGGCATGCCCGACCTCGGCATCTCCAACCTCGACGACGTGCTGATCGACATCCGCAGGATCACCGACGTGTGCGACCTGCCGCTTCTCGTGGACGTCGACACCGGCTTCGGCGCTAGCGCGTTCAACGTCGCGCGCACCACGCGCTCGATCGCCAAGGCGGGCGCCGCCGCGATGCACATCGAGGACCAGGTCGGCGCCAAGCGCTGCGGCCATCGGCCCGGCAAGGAGCTGGTTTCGAAGGAAGAGATGTCCGATCGGATCAAGGCCGCGGTCGACGCGCGCGGCGACGACGGCTTCGTCATCATGGCGCGCACCGATGCGCTCGCAGGCGAAGGTTTCGACTCCGCCGTTTCCAGAGCTGTTTCCTACGTGGAAGCGGGGGCGGACATGATCTTCCCCGAGGCCATCACGGAGCTCGCGATGTACCGCAAGTTCGCCGACGCGGTGAAGGTGCCGATCCTCGCCAACATCACCGAATTCGGCAAGACGCCGCTGTTCACGGCGGAGGAGCTGCGCTCGGCCGGGGTCGCGATCGCGCTCTATCCCCTGTCGGCGTTCCGCGCCATGAACAAGGCGGCGCTCGGCGTTTACGAGACGCTGAGAAGGACTGGCACGCAGAAAGGCGCGCTGCCGCAGATGCAGACGCGCGAGGAGCTGTACGACTTCCTGGACTATCACGCCTACGAACAAAAACTCGATGAGCTCTTCTCCCGAAACCGCTCCTAAGCCGAAGAAATCGGTCGCGCTCTCGGGGGTCGTCGCCGGCAACACCGCGCTCTGCACCGTCGGGCGCTCGGGCAACGATCTCCACTACCGCGGCTACGACATCCTCGACTTCGCCGACCAGGCCGAGTTCGAGGAAGTCGCCTACCTGCTGGTGCACGAGAAGCTGCCGAACCGGGCCGAGCTCGACAAATACAAGGCCCGGGTCAAGGGCCTGCGCGGCCTGCCGAAGGCGCTGCGCACGGTCCTCGAATCGATCCCGAAGACCGCGCACCCCATGGACGTGATGCGCACCGGCGTGTCGGCGCTCGGGGCGCTCGAGCCGGAGAAGGAAGACCACAACCCGTACGGCGCCAAGGCGATCGCCGACCGCCTGATGGCCTCGCTCGGCTCGATGCTCCTCTACTGGCACCACTTCAGCCGCCACGGCAAGCGGATCGAGACCGAGACCGACGACGATTCGATCGGCGGGCACTTCCTGCACCTGCTGCACGGCATGAAGCCCTCGCCGGATTGGGTGCGCGCGATGCACACCTCGCTCATCCTCTACGCCGAGCACGAGTACAACGCCAGCACCTTCGCCTGCCGCGTCATCGCCGGCACCGGCTCCGACATGCACAGCGCGATCGCCGGCGGCATCGGCGCGCTGAAAGGCCCCAAGCACGGCGGCGCCAACGAGTTCGCCTACGCGGTTCTTTCCCGTTACAACGCGCCGGACGACGCGGAGCAGGACATCGTCAGAAGGATCCAGGCCAAGGAGATCGTGATCGGCTTCGGCCATCCGGTGTACACCACCGGCGACCCGCGCAACCAGGTGATCAAGGAGGTGGCGCGGCGGCTCTCCAAGGATTCGCCGGAGCAGAAGCTGTTCGACATCGCCGAAAGGCTGGAAGCGGTGATGTGGCGCGAGAAGAAGATGTTCGCCAACCTCGACTGGTACAGCGCCGTGTCCTACCACATGATGGGCGTGCCCACGGCGATGTTCACGCCGGTGTTCGTGATCTCGCGCACCAGCGGCTGGGCGGCGCACGTCGTCGAGCAGCGCGCCGACGGCAAGATCATCCGCCCCGGCGCCAACTACATCGGCCCCGAGAACCGCAAATGGGTGCCGCTCGCCCAGCGCTGAGACCCGCATCCATACCCGCCTCCATGGCCATCTACGAATCCGATCTGACCAAGTTCATGCGCGAGTTCCTCAAGCAACACCCCGAGGAAGTCGAGTCCCAGCGGAAAGGCCGCGCCATCTGGTGGGACAAGAAGCCCGAGGAACGTTCCCCGACTCCCTCGATGCAGCACGCCCCGCGCTCGGGCGGCGCCGAGCACACTTTCGAGCCTGCCGGCGGCTACGAGTGGAGCTTCGGCGCGGATGACGACGCCGTCGAGGAAAAAGACTAGTGTCCGCGCCCATCTCCAACGTACGGCCCAAGCCCGACCAGGTCCTCACCGACATCGCCGACTACGTCACCCGCTACCAGGTGACGAGCACCGAAGCCTACGAGACCGCACGCTACTGCCTGGTGGACACGCTGGGCTGCGGGCTGGAAGCGCTCGAGTACCCGGCGTGCACCAAGCTCCTCGGGCCGATCGTGCCCGGCACCGTGGTGCCGAACGGAGCGAAGGTGCCGGGCACGCAGTTCCAGCTCGACCCGGTGCAGGCGGCCTTCAACATCGGCGCGATGATCCGCTGGCTCGACTTCAACGACACCTGGCTCGCCGCCGAGTGGGGCCATCCGTCGGACAACCTGGGAGGGATCCTCGCCACCGCGGACTGGTTGTCCAGAAACAACCCGCAACAGCCCCTCGTGATTCGCGACGTGCTGACGGCGATGATCAAGGCGCACGAGATCCAGGGCGTGCTCGCGCTCGAGAACAGCTTCAACCGCGTCGGCCTCGACCACGTCGTGCTGGTCAAGGTGGCCTCTACCGCAGTGGTTTCCCAGTTGATGAAGCTTGACCGTGAAGAGATCGTGAATGCGGTCTCGCTCGCCTGGGTCGACGGCCAGAGCCTGCGCACCTACCGCCACGCGCCCAACACGGGCTCGCGCAAGAGCTGGGCCGCGGGCGACGCCACCTCGCGCGCGGTTCGCCTGGCGCTCATCGCGAAAACCGGCGAAATGGGCTACCCCTCGGTGCTGAGCGCCAAGACCTGGGGTTTCTACGACGTGCTGTTCAAGGGCAAGGAGTTCAGGTTCCAGCGCCCCTACGGCAGCTACGTGATGGAGAACGTGCTGTTCAAGATCTCCTTCCCGGCGGAGTTCCACTCGCAGACGGCCGTGGAAGCGGCGATGCAGCTCCACCCAGCCGTCAGAAACAGGATCGAGGAGATCAGAAAAATAACGATAAGAACTCACGAGGCGGCGATCCGCATCATCGACAAGAAGGGCCCGCTCAACAACCCGGCCGACCGCGACCACTGCATCCAGTACATGGTGGCGGTGCCGCTCCTCTACGGGCGGCTCACCGCCGCGGACTACGAGGACGCCGTCGCCTCCGACCCGAAAATCGATCTGCTGCGCGACAAGATCGACTGCGTCGAGGACCCGCAGTTCACCCGCGACTACCACGACCCGGAGAAGCGCTCCATTGCGAACGCGCTCACGGTGGAGTTCAAGGACGGCAAGCGCCTTGCGGAGACCGTGGTCGAGTACCCGATCGGGCACAAGCGCCGGCGCAAGGAAGGCATGCCGGTGCTGGTCGAGAAGTTCCGCACCAACCTCGCGCGCCGCTTTCCGGCCAAGCAGCAGAAGGCGATCCTGGACCTCTGCATGGATCAGGCGCGCCTGGAGCAGACGCCAGTCAGCGAATTCGTGGACCTCATGGTGATATGACGCCTGAAACGCAGCCAAAAACAGCCGATTACCATCTGTTCACGCGCTGGCCGCCGCGCGCGAAAATCGCCTCGCCATGAGCGCCTACCTCGAACAGCGACTCGCCCGCCTGAACGAAGAGATTCGTTCCTACCCCGGCCCGATCGCTCGCTGCGACGAGCAGCTTCCTGCCCTCCTGGAAGAGCGCGCCCAAATCCTGTCTGAACTCGAAAAGAAAGGCTGCAGCGTCGATGCGCTGTGGGCCAACGATGGAGGCTGTAATGCCGCATGACCTGTACGACACGCTGCAAACCTTCAAGCACGGCAAGTTCTACTCGGTGCCTGCCCTGGGCAAGGCGCTCGGCGTGGATGTGGCGAGGCTGCCGGTCTCGATCCGCATCGTGCTCGAGTCGGTGCTGCGCAACTGCGACGGCAAGAAGGTGACCGAGGAGCACGTGAAGAACCTCGCCGGCTGGAAGGGCGTGGCGCCGCGCACCGACGAAATCCCCTTCGTCCTGGCGCGCGTGCTGCTGCAGGACTTCACCGGCGTGCCGCTGCTCGTCGACCTCGCCGCGATGCGCGGCGTGGCGCAGAAGATGGGACGCAATCCGAAGGTGATCGAGCCGCTGGTGCCGGTCGACCTGGTGGTCGACCATTCGGTCCAGATCGACCACTACGGCAGCAAGAACGCGCTCGACCTCAACATGAAGCTCGAGTTCAAGCGCAACGAAGAGCGCTACCGCTTCATGAAGTGGGGCATGCAGGCATTCGACACTTTCAAAGTGGTGCCGCCGGGCATCGGCATCGTGCACCAGGTGAATCTCGAGTATCTGGCCCCCGGGATCCACAAGTCGAAGGAAGGCGTCTGCTACCCCGACACGCTGGTTGGCACCGACAGCCATACCACGATGATCAACGGCATCGGCGTGGTCGGCTGGGGCGTGGGCGGGATCGAGGCGGAGGCCGCGATGCTGGGCCAGCCTTACTACTTCCTCACCCCCGACGTGGTCGGCGTGAACCTGAAGGGCAAGCTCCACCCGGCCTGCACCGCAACGGATCTCGTCTTGACGGTTACACAACTTCTCAGAAAAGCGAAAGTCGTCGGGAAGTTCGTCGAGTTCTTCGGCGAAGGCACGCGCTCGCTCTCGGTCCAGGACCGCGCCACCATCGCCAACATGGCGCCCGAGTACGGCGCCACCATGGGATTCTTCCCGGTCGACGAGCGCACGCTCGAGTACTTCCGCGGCACCGGGCGCTCGAAAGAGGCGATCGACGCCCTCGAGGCCTACTTCAAGGCGCAGGACCTGTTCGGCGTCCCGCGAGCCGGCCAGATCGACTACTCCGAGGTGGTGGAGCTCGACCTCGCGAGCGTCATGCCCTCGCTCGCGGGCCCGAAGCGCCCGCAGGACCGCATCGACCTCGCGAAGGTCAAGTCGGCGTTCACGTCGCTCTTCGCGGCGCCGGTCAAGGACAACGGCTTCGGCAAGAAGCCGCAGGACCTCGAGCGGACCTATAAAGCCTTCGACGGCACCGCGCTCAGGAACGGCGACGTGCTCATCGCGGCCATCACCTCCTGCACGAACACCTCCAACCCGGGCGTGCTGCTTGCCGCAGGCCTGGTCGCGAAGAAAGCGGTCGAGCTCGGCCTCAAGGTGAAGCCGCATGTCAAGACCTCGCTCGCGCCGGGCTCGCGCGTGGTGACCGAATATCTCGCCACCGCGGGGCTCCTGCCCTATCTCGAGAAGCTGGGATTCAACGTCGCCGCCTACGGTTGCACCACCTGCATCGGCAACGCCGGGCCGCTCGCCCAGCCGATCGACGAGGCGGTGGTGAAGAATGACCTGGTGTGCGCCGCGGTGCTCTCGGGCAACCGCAACTTCGAGGCGCGCATCCATCCGAACCTCCGCGCCAACTTCCTCGCCTCGCCCCCGCTGGTGGTGGCCTACGCCATCGCCGGATCCATGCTGGTGAACTTCAAAGAAGAACCCATAGGGACGTCGAAGGACGGCAAGCCGGTTTATATCGGCCACATCTGGCCGAGCCGCGACGAAGTGCTGGCGCTCATGAAATTCGCCATGGATGCGCCCACGTTCAGGAAGCTGTACTCGAACCTGGCGGAAACCAACCCGCTGTGGAAGAAGGTTTCGGCGCCAGGCGGGCAGGTCTACAGCTGGCCGGCTTCGACGTATATCGCCGAGCCGCCGTTCTTCGCCGATTTCTCGATGACACCGCCGCCCGCCGTGGACGGGATTCGCGGCGCGAAAGTGCTCGGCGTCTTCGGCGACTCGGTGACCACCGACCACATCTCGCCGGCAGGATCGATCAAGCCGACCTCGCCGGCGGGCATCTTCCTGCAGGAACACGACGTCGCGGTGGCGGACTTCAACAGCTACGGCGCCCGGCGCGGCAACCACGAGGTCATGATGCGCGGCACCTTCGCCAACGTGCGCATCAAGAACCTGCTGCTTCCGGGGACCGAAGGCGGAGTGACTCTGTACAAGAAGGAAAAGCTTCCGATCTATGACGCGGCCATGCGCTACATCGCCGACGGCACGCCGACGGTCGTCTTCGGCGGCGAAGAGTACGGCACCGGCTCCTCGCGCGACTGGGCCGCGAAGGGCACCATGCTCCTCGGAGTAGAGGTTGTGGTCGCGCGCAGCTTCGAGCGCATCCACCGCTCCAACCTCGTCGGCATGGGCGTGCTGCCGCTGCAGTTCACGGGCGGCGACTCGGCGCAGTCGCTCGGCATCGCCGGCGACGAGACGATCGAGGTCCTCGGCATGGGCGACATTCGGCCACAGCAGGAGCTCACCCTGGTGATCAAGAAGCCCGATGGGTCGGAACAGCGCATCACGGTGAAGTCACGCATCGACACTCCGATCGAGGTCGACTACTACAAGCACGGCGGCATCCTGCCCTACGTGCTGCGCGAGCTTCTCGGCGGGACCGAAGCGGCGAGCAAAGCCGCCTAGACACCGCCTAGGGCGTGCCGAGCCCGGCGAGGTAGTCGGCGAGGACTTCGATGTCCTGAGGACTCAGCGCCTGCGCCGCCGAGGTCATGTTGCCGTCGATGTCGGCACGCTTCTGCGCCTTGAAGCCCTTCAGCTGCGCGAGCAGGTACTCGTACTGCTGGCCCGCGATCCGCGGGATGTGCTGCTGCCCCAGGAGCTGCGGGCCGTGGCACTGGCTGCAGTTGAACTTCTTGGCGAGGCCGGGACCGGCGGCGACATTCTCGGGCTTGCTCTTGTGCCTGGGCACCGCCGCCTTCTGCTTGGAGAAGTAGGCCGCGAGCTCGTTCATTTCCGCGTTGGACAGCTTCTCCGCCATCGGCGACATCTGCGGGTCCTTGCGGTTGCCCTCGCGGAACATGAAGAGCGAGGTCGAGATGAACTGCGCCGGCTGCTGCGCGAGCGACGGCACCGCCGGGTTCGCCGAGTTGCCGCCCTCGCCGTGGCAGGCGGCGCACAGATTCGGATCCGCCGCCTGCGTCACCCCTGAAAACAGAAACGCGACGACAAGCGCCGCCGCGTTTCGAGCCGCTGACTTCAAAAAAGACTCACTTGCCGTACGTGACCCGGTAGATGATCCCGTTGTAATCGTCCGACACCAGCATCGAGCCATCCTTCAGCACCAGCACGTCGACCGGCCGGCCCCACATCGGCGGATCGGCCTTCTCGTCCTGTAGGAAGCCGGTGAGGAACGGCTCGGGCTTGCTCGCATTGCCTTTCTCGTCCAGCTTGACGCGCATCACGTTGTAGCCCTGCTTGATCTCGCGGTTCCACGAGCCGTGCATCGCGATGAAGATGTTGTTCTGGTATTCGGCCGGGAACATCTTGCCGTCGTAGAACTTCAGCCCGAGCGGCGCGATGTGCGCGCCGAGGAGCTGCGCGGGCTTGGCGAATTCGGCGCACGAGTGGTACTTGCCGAAGTCCGGGTCTTGCACGTTGCCCTGGTGGCAGAACGGATAGCCGAAGTTCGGCACCGCCGCCGACTTGATCGCCACCCGGTGCAGGGTGTCGTTCGGCACGTCGTTGCCCGCCCAGTCGCGCCCGTGGTTGGTGAACCAGACGTCCTTGTTCTTCGGGTTGAAGGCGATGCCGACGGAGTTGCGTACGCCCTGCGCCACCGCCTCGAGGACGCCCTTGTTCGGATCGACCCGCATGATGGACGCTTCCATGTACGTCGGCATGACGATGTTGCCCGGGGCGCCGATGTTGAAGTAGAGCTTGCCGTCGGGTCCCATCGCCAGGTACTTCCAGAAGTGGCCCGCCTGGCGGTTCGGGTCGAGCTTGTCGACCACCACCTTGGGCTCGCCCGGACTATCGAGCTTGCTCTCGATGCCGTCGTAGCGCGTGATGCGGCCGCGCTCGGCGACGTACAGCGTACCTTTGTTGAAGACGATGCCGTTCGGCGCATCGAGGCCTTTCAGGATCGTCTTGACCTCGCGCTTGCCGCCCTTGTCGGTCACCGCATAGATGTTCTTCGCGTTGCGGTTGCTGACGAACACCGTGCCGTTGTCGCCGAGCGCGAGCGAGCGCGCTTCGGGGATGCCGTCCACCCAGGCCTCGACCTTGAAGCCGCTCGGAACCTTGAGCGTGTTGAGCGGCAGCTCCTTGGCGGGCCGCCCGGTCATGTGCGGCGCAAACGGGTGCAGCGTCGACTCGGCCATGGCCGGCGGCTTGCCCCCGTGCCAGGAAGGCGCCTCAGCGGCGGGCTTGTCCTGCGCGAAGGCCGGCGCGGCGAATGCGGCGGCGACGAGTGTTGCGATGAGCTTCATGGGGAAGTCCTCCTCTGGGAACCGTTATTAGATCACTTTTGTGCGCCCGCGGCGCGCAGCAGGGCGGCGGTCGCCTGCCGGTCCTGCTCCTCGGCGATCGCCAGCGCGGTCTTGCCCCGGTTGTCGCGCGCATCGCGATCGGCGCCGCACGCGAGCAACAGCCTGACGGCCTCGTCCTGGCCGAAGCCGGCCGCCCACATCAGGGCGGTCAAGTCGTTGTCGTAGCGCGCGTTGACGTCCACGCCCTGCTCCAGCAGGGCGCCGAGCACCTGCGCATGGCCGTTGGCCGCGGCGTAGAGCACGGCGGTCTTCTTCATCCGATCGACCGGGGCAAGGTCGGCCTTGCGCCGCAGCAGCGCCCGGGTCAGCTCGAGATCGCCGTTGTAGGCGGCGCTCATCAGGGGCGTGACGCCGGCTAGGTCCTTCTGGTTGACGTCCGCACCGCGCTCGATCAGGTAGAGGCCGAGGTGGGTGTGGCCGTTCTTCGCCGCGATGTTAAGGGGCGTGTCGCCCAGCCGGTTGCGCGAATCCACGGCCGCGCCCTGATCGAGCAGCGTGCGGACCGTGGCCTCGCTGCCGCGGCGCGCCGCCTGCAGCAACTCGGCATTGATGTTGATGGTCGCCTGCTGTGCGAGCGCCGCCGTGTGCGCCGCACAAAGCAGGATGAACAGCCGTCTCGGCGCGCGCATCGCGCAGTTTCCAATAGTGTCCGTTGTTGACAGACCCGGAGCAAGGACTACACTCGTCGGGGAAATCATAGCAGCCCCCGCCCTACAAGCCGCCGCTTTTAAGCCGCAATTTCAAGGGAGATCACCGTGACGAAGAAGACGAAGCGCTCTCTCGCAGTCGTCGCCGCTTCAGTATCGCTCGCCCTTGCCGCACCCGCGTTCGCGCAGGAAGTCAAGCAAGGCGCGGCCACGGTCGGCACCGCAGTACCCAAGAAGGTCAACGTCACTCAGGACCAGCTCACCAAGGCCGGAGCCGACTCGAGGAACTGGCTGCATACCAACGGAAACTACGCCCAGACGCGCTATGCCCCCGGCGCGCGCATCACTGCCGAGAACGTCTCCAAGCTGCGGCCGGTGTTCGTGTTCCAGACCGAAGTGGTCGAGTCGATGGAGACCGCGCCAATCGTGGTGAACGGCGTCATGTACCTCACGACCGCGTTCAACCACGTTTACGCGATCGACGCCGCCACCGGCAAGGAGTTCTGGCACTACAAGCACAAGATGGGGCCGATCACCACGTTCTGCTGCGGCCCGAACAACCGCGGCGTGGCGATCTCCGGCGGCCGGGTGTTCATGGGCACGCTCGACGCGAAGCTCGTCGCGCTGGACGCGGCGAGCGGCAAGCTCGTCTGGGAGCAGCAGATCGCCGACCCGGAAAAGGGCTACAGCGAGACCATGGCGCCGACGGTGATCGACAACAAGGTGCTCATCGGCACCAACGGCGGCGAATACGGCATCCGCGGCTTCGTGAAGGCCTACGACGCGGACAGCGGCAAGCTCCTGTGGACGTTCTACACCATTCCCGAGAAAGGCCACGAAGGCGTGTTCGCGCCGAACGACGCCACCGGCCGCAACATGAAGCGCGACATCGGGAAGGAAAAGGCGGCATTCGCCAAGGACAGCTCCTTCTACCAGACCCTCGGCGGCGGCGTCTGGATGAACCCGGCCGTCGACCTGAAGACGCGCACGTTGTGGTTCGTGGTCGGCAACCCGTCTCCAGACCTCTACGGCGACGAGCGCCCCGGCGACAACCTGTACACCGACTCGCTGGTGGCGATCGACCTCGAGAAGGGCACGTACAAGTGCCACTTCCAGTACGTGGCGCACGACGTATGGGACCTCGATGCGGTGAGCCCGCCGATCCTGGTCGACGTCAAGGACAAGGGCGGCAAGACGATTCCGGGCGTGATCCACGGCGGCAAGACCGGGCACGTCTACGTGCACGACCGCAAGGACTGCTCGCTCATCCGCTTCTCCCAGGCGATGGTGCCGCAGGAGAACATGTGGGTCCTGCCCACCGCAGAGGGCGCGCGCATGCTGCCGGGCGCCAACGGCGGCGTGGAGTGGTCGCCGATGGCCTTCGATCCGAAGCACCGGCTCGCGATCGCGCTCAACCTGCACCAGCCGATGACCTACCACGTCGAGGCGGCGAAGTATCCCGGCGGCTCCAAGCTCTGGCTCGGCGGCGCGTTCAAGGTGATCCCCGCCGAGAAGCAGTGGGGACGCGTGGCGGCGGTCAACATCGACACCGGCAAGCTCGCGTGGAAGCACGATACCGCGCAGCCGCTGATCGGCGGCGGGCTCGCCACGGCCGG
>Ga0207675_100000128_pt1 | contig 63186 bp, 54 predicted proteins | sample KBSSwiS42_FD_184305 | JGI IMG/M metagenome (GOLD analysis project Ga0207675, IMG submission 184305) | Switchgrass rhizosphere microbial communities from Kellogg Biological Station, Michigan, USA - KBS Switchgrass S4-2 (SPAdes) (version 2) | ecosystem: Host-associated > Plants > Roots >...
TGAAATCGTCTCAGCAACGCGAAGCGGGCGACGTTCCGAATTGATTCGGCTCGCCGCCCGCTAGCACGGACTCCGGTTACCATGCGTGCTTTGTGGGTTACGTGGGATGGCCTCGGCGTCCTTACGATGCGCTTCGTCTGCAACCCCACCCAAAGGGTCGTCGTGGTCGTCCGCTTTTCGCAGTTACGCAGGCCCGCAACACTTTTACCTATTCCGCGGCATGTGCTCCGCGTGGGTGCCGGGATCCGTGCTGGGTAGCCTGGCTTGGGAGGTCGAACCTTCTCTTCCGGTTCGGCCTTGGCCGCCCCAGGTTTCCGTGGTTCCTTTGTACTACGTGACTACGGTCACATCAAGGCCCAATTGCGGGCGTCGCACGATCGTTATTCAGCGGTGCTAGCTACTACGCGAAGTAGCGCTCAGAAAGCGAAACGGCGAAGCAGCGAGTACGTCAACGCACCGGCGGCAAGGGCGCTCACTCCGACGGCCGCGGTGGTCGCGACGGCCGCGCCGGACGGGGCAGGGATACGGTCGCGCAGCGACACCGGCTTCGAGAAGGTGAGCACCGGCCAGTCGCGTGCCGATGCTTCTTTGCGCAGTGCGCGATCCGGGTTCACCACCGTGGGATGGCCGACGGCCTCGAGCATCGGCAGGTCGGTGATGGAGTCGGAGTAGGCGTAGCAATGCTCTAGCGCGTAACCCTCGCGGGCGGCGAGCTGACGGATCGCCTCGACCTTCCCCTCGCCGTAGCAGTAGAAGGCGATCTCGCCGGTGTAGCGGCCGTCCTCGACGACCATCCTGGTGGCCATTGCATGGGTGGCACCCAATGCGCGGGCGATCGGCGCGACGATCTCCTCGCCGGAGGCGGAGACCACGACCACGTCACGCCCGCAGATCTTGTGGCCGGCGATCAAGTCGGCGGCCTCCGCGAACACCAGTGGGTTGACGATGTCGTGCAGTGTCTCGCCGACGATCGACTTCACCTGTTCGACGTCCCACCCGGTGCACATGTTCGTGATGTACGACCGCATTCGGTCCATTTGGTCATGATCAGCGCCCGACATCAGGAATAAGAACTGTGCGTAGGTCGACTTGAGAACTGCGCGTCGGTTGATTAGCCCCTGATCGAAGAAAGGTTTGCTGAAAGCCAATGTGCTCGATTTTGCAATGACCGTCTTATCAAGATCGAAGAAGGCGGCGGTCCGAACAGGTTTGCCAGGCGGCATCGGTGTTTGCTTCGGGTTCGACACGCTAGCCGCCGGCTCGGATGCGGTCACAGCGCCAGCATAGGGGTCGGTGCGTGACAAGTGGCGAAAGAGTGTACAAATTGGCAGTTCACGACAGGTGCCGGTGACTGCAATCTTTCCTGCTATCGGGTGCTTTCTCTGGCAAGCAGCACTTGCGCCCATCCGCAGTGCCGTGTGTATAGTGAGCATTACTCGGCTTATGCCGGGTGTGCATCAGCCCGACCCCCCGGGGCTGATACACGACGACCTCCGCCTCCTCCCCCCCTGGCGGGGGTCGTCCCTTTTTGGGGGTTTCTTTCGCGCCAGGGATAGGTTCTTCGTTCCTCCGTGGTTGCGGAACGTGATTTTCAATAAGACATACCAAAGGGTTTGTTTGGTTGTCCCCAGACGCGCATTCATCCACAGATGTCATTGCCGCGATGGCGGGGTGTCGGTAGGCGGCCGCAGGCTGACGTCATGACCGCAGCCAACGGGATCCTGTCGCTCGTCGATGACCATGCGCTTCGAAACGACGTCGACCGTGTCGCCGCGGCTGTCGGATTGCCCGTCGTGCACGCGACCGACCCGTCTGGTCGCAATGCGTGGACTGGCGCCGTGGCCGTATTGCTCGATGCGGCGGCCGCTCGTCGCTGCGCCGACCGTGCGCTGCCGCGGCGTGGCCGCGTCGTGCTTGTCGTTCGCGCCGAAGCTGAGGCTGCTGATTTTCAGGCCGCCATCGCGGTGGGTGCGCAGCGGGTCATCGCGCTGCCCGAGCATGACGGCGAGTTGATGGCCGAGATGTCCAACGCCGCCGACGCGTGCCGCGACGAGGACCGGCGCGGCGCGGTCGTCGGTGTGATCGCCGGCCGCGGTGGGGCAGGCGCTTCGGTCTTCGCGACCGCGTTGGCACACACGGCCGACGATGCTCTCCTGGTCGACGCGGACCCGTGGGGTGGTGGCATCGATCTCGTTCTCGGCTGCGAAGGCCAGACGGGTCTGCGGTGGCCGGACCTCACGTTGCAAGGCGGCCGGCTGAGCTATTCCGCGTTGCGGGACGCATTGCCGCAACGACACGGGGTCCGCGTGTTGTCTGGTAGTCGCACCGGCAGCGACATCGACGCCGATCCGCTGGGCGCCGTCCTCGACGCCGGCAGCCGCGGCGGCGCCACCGTGATTTGTGATCTTCCCCGGCGATCCACAGGCGCGGTCGAGCTGGTGCTCGACGTGGCAGACCTCGTCGTCGTGATCGCTCCCGCCGACGTCCGCTCGTGCGCGGCCGCCGCGGCGATCACTCCATGGGTGTCGTCGGCCAATCCCAACGCCGGCGTTGTCGTGCGGGGCCCGTCTCCGGGTGGCCTGAGATCAGCCGAGGTCGCACAGATCGTGGGACTGCCGCTTCTGGCCGCGATGCGCGCCCAGCCGGGTGTCGCGGATGCGCTCGAGCGCGGCGGGTTGCGACTGCGTGGGCGATCGGCGCTGGCAGTCGCGGCGCGACGTGTGCTCGCGGTGCTGCGCCAGCATCACGCGGCGGCCGCATGAGCGCGTCGCTGATCGACCGCGTACGTGAACGTCTCGCCGCCGAATCGGGGCCGCTGCGGCCCAACGTGGTCGCCGACGCGATCCGCGCCGAGTCCGGTGGCGTGCTCGGCGACAGCGAGGTGCTGAGCAGTTTGCGGGTGCTCCAGACAGAGCTGACGGGAGCGGGCATTCTGGAGCCGCTGCTATGCGTCGACGGCACCACTGACGTGCTCGTCACCGCGCCTGACGCGGTCTGGATCGACGACGGAAACGGTTTGCGCCGCAGTTCAATTCGATTCGCCGACGAAGCGGCTGTCCGGCGGCTGGCGCAGCGTCTGGCGCTGTCGGCCGGGCGCCGCCTCGACGAGGCGCAACCATGGGTTGACGGCCAGTTGACGGGTCTCGGCACCGGTCAGTTCAGCGTCCGGTTACATGCGGTGCTGCCGCCGATCGCCGTGGGCGGCACCTGTCTGTCGCTGCGCGTGCTGCGACCGGCCACCCAGGACCTTGCGGCGCTTACGCGCTCAGGGGCGATCGCACCTGAAGCGGCAGCGCTACTCGAAGGCATCATCGCGGCGCGGTTGGCCCTCCTCATTTCCGGAGGAACGGGTGCGGGCAAGACCACGTTGCTGGCCGCGGTGTTGGGCGCGGTTGCCGCGGGCGAGCGCATCGTCTGCGTGGAGGACGCGGCGGAACTCGCACCAGCGCATCCGCATCTTGTCAAGCTCGTGGCGCGCTGCGCCAACGTCGAAGGCGTCGGCGAGGTGACTGTTCGCGATCTGGTGAGACAGGCGCTGCGGATGCGGCCGGACCGGATCGTGGTCGGCGAGGTGCGCGGAGCCGAGGTGGTGGATCTGCTCGCCGCCCTCAACACCGGCCACGACGGGGGCGCAGGGACGGTGCACGCCAACAGCGCCGCGGAGGTGCCAGCTCGCCTCGAGGCGCTTGCGGCTCTCGGCGGACTCGACCGCGCCACGTCGCACAGCCAACTGGCAGCTGCGGTACAGGTGGTGCTGCACGTGAGCCGAGACCGAACCGGCGCGCGTCGGCTGACCGAGATCGGTGTACTCGAGCGTGGCGATGACGGCCGTGTCCGGGTGGTCAACGCGTGGCACGCGGACACCGGATCCGGCTGCGGTAGAGAACGTTTGACGACTTTGCTACGCAGCCGGGGACTGAAGTGAGTGCCGCGCTGCTGGCGCTGGTAGTAGCGCTGCTGTTGTTCCCAGTGGGATCACGCAACCGGCTCGAAGCACTCGGCGTTCTGGCGCAGCCGCGACGACGGTTGCCGTTGCTGCCGTGCGCGTGCGTCGTCGCTGTGGCATTGATAATCGCGCTGCCGGTCAGTGTTGTCGCGGCGTCCTCGATCGTCGGTGTCACGCTGTGGGCGCGCAGGAGGCGGGATCTCCGGGCCCGACGTCGCGCCACTGAATCCGCAGCGCTGCAGGCCGCGTTGGATGTTCTGGTCGCCGAATTGCGCGTGGGCGCGCATCCAGTCGCGGCGTTCAGCGCCGCTGCCACTGAGATCGACGGCCCAGTGGCGGAATCCTTGCGGGCGGTGGCTGCGCGTGCGCGCCTGGGCGCCGACGTCGCCGCGGGCCTGCACAGCGTGACCCGGAGCTCGTCGATGTCTGCGCACTGGCGGCGGCTCGCCGTGTGTTGGCAACTCGCGCAGGATCACGGGCTTTCGATCGCAACGCTGATGCAGACGGCACAGCGTGACATCGTTGCGCGCGAACGCTTCTCGGCCAAGGTCGATGCCGGGATGACCGGCGCGCGCACCACTGCCGTGGTGTTGGCAGGGTTGCCGCTGCTCGGTATCGGCCTAGGTGAGTTGATCGGCGCCGAACCCGTGAGCTTCCTGTTGTCGACCGGGGCCGGCGGCTGGTTGCTTGTAATCGGCGTCACGCTCGCCTGTGTCGGCCTGCTGTGGTCGGATCGCATCACCGGCCGGGTGTTGACATGAGCTGGGCGGCTTTGCTTTTGGCTGCGGCCATGTTGATCGGGGCGGATGCACGGCCGCGGGTACGGGCTGGGTTGACGACCGTCGAGCCGCGGCGGGCGTCGCCACCGGGCGCGAATGATCCGTTGGCCGCGGCGTCCAGCCTCGACGTGCTTGCGGCGTGCCTGCGTTCTGGGATGGCGGTGGCGACGGCGGCGTCGGCGACCGCGCCGTCTGCGCCGGCCGCCCTGGCGCGGGCGCTCAACCGTGCCGCCGATCTGTTGGCGTTGGGTGCCGAACCTGCGACGGCGTGGACGAATCTCACGGGATCGGCGGACGACCATGTCGACGCGTTGTTGCGGATGGCGCGGCGGTCGGCGTCGTCGGGAGCGGCGCTGGCGCAGGGAGTTGCGGAGTTGGCCGACCAGTCACGCCACGAGGCCGCCACTGCGGCGAGCGCAGCCGCTGAGCGGGCCTCGGTGTTGATCGCAGGGCCGCTCGGCCTCTGCTATCTGCCGGCCTTCGTGTGTTTGGGCATCGTCCCCGTGGTCGCCGGTTTGGCCGGTGACGTACTGGGGTCGGGAATTCTATGACGGATGACGACAGATGAGGGGGAACCATGATGGTAGGGAACAAAATTCGGGTGTTGTGGGCTCGGCTGACGTTGTTGGCCGTCGACGACGACGGCATGTCGACCGTCGAGTACGCGATCGGCACCATCGCCGCAGCGGCGTTCGGCGCCATCTTGTACACGGTGATCACCGGCGATTCCATCGTCAGCGCACTGACGAACATCATCAACCGGGCGTTGAACACAAGCGTCTAGCCGATGACACCGGCTGCGGTTGGATTGCCGGCTCAGCCGGCGGTGGTTGGATTGCCGGCTCAGCCGGCGGTGTCACTGTCGAGGCGGCGTTTGCGATCGCCGCGCTGGTCGTCGTGCTCGTCCTGTGCGTGTCGGGGCTCACCGCGGTGTCGATGCAGGTGCGGTGCGTCGATGCAGCGCGTGAGGCCGCCCGGCTTGCGGCGCGTGGTGACGGCGGTTCGGCTTCGACCGCAGCACAAGGTATTGCGCCCGACGGCGCAGCCGTGCGACTGCGGCGGGACGGGGAGTTGGTTGTCGCCACGGTCAGTGCAAGGTCGGCGCTGTTGCCGGGTATCACCATCGCAGCGGAGGCAATCGCCGCAGCCGAACCGGGCTGACGGCGGCTCCGCCAGCCTGGTGGCGGTCGCGATGATGGCGGTGTTGTTGGCCCTCACCGCCTGCGGCGGGTACGTCGGGTCCGCGGTGATCGCCCGTCACCGAGCACAGGCGGCGGCCGACCTCGCCGCGCTCGCGGCTGCGGTGCACCTCGCCGAGGGCGTCGACGCCGCGTGCACGCAGGCGTTCGCCTTGGCGCGTGCGATGCGCGCGGTCGTAACCCAGTGCGTAGTCGAGGATCTCGATGTGGTCGTCAGAGTGGACGCACCGGTGGCATTCGGGCGACTGGCTGTCGGTCCGGCGCGCGCCAGTGCCCGCGCCGGACCGGTTGATCCGCCTAGCTAGGACTTGGCGGCTTTCGTCTTGCGCGACCGGCCTTTTCGCTTGTCAGGCTTGGGCGCCTTGGCGACTCCTTCGATGCCGGCGGCGACGATCTCGTCGTCCGTCGGCAGACGCAGGGCGAGCAAACCTGCGTACGTGTCCTTTCCCAGCTCGACGCGATTGATGGTCATGTGGACCGGCACCCATCCGCCTCCGATGGCGGGCAACCGCAGTACGCCGGAAGTAGCGCCTGAGCCGAACTCGATTGTCATTCTTGCCATGTGCGGCGCGTCTTCTGGGTGGACGATCGGATCGCCGGACTCACGGGCTCGCCAGTCGAAGAAGGGTGCGGGTTCGTCAAGCCACTTCAACAACTTCCAGTGCTGTAGGTCAACCAAGACCCGGTGCACACCAGATTGGGCCAAACCGTTGAGGATTCGCTGTGCGAGATTATCGTGGGATTCGGTCACGTCTTCCCGTTCGCTGCGCCAGTTCATCGCTCGGCAGATCAGTCGCTCAGTGCCGTCGTCCTCGTCTTCTTCCAGCACACGGGAGACGAAGCTGATGGTGATCGGCTCACCCTTGAAATCCGTTACGTCCCAAGTGCTGCAGAACTTCGTGCCCGGCTCGGGTTTGATCGCCATGGACAGCACTTTGGCTTCGCTCGGATTGAGGTCGCGGCGCGGCAGATCGTCTGCGAACGCCCTGCCGTGGGTGGGCTGCTTGTCGGGGTCCCATCCGCTGTTCCGCAGCGACTCAGGGGTGTCGGTTGCGACGCCGTTCGTCAGGTCCCAGATCAGCGGTCCGGGTATCGGCCGCTCGGGCGGTTCGAGGTCGGGCGGGCCGATCCAGACATGCACGCCGTGGATGCGCCCATCGGACATCTTGACGACTTCGGTACGGATTACGCGGTCGTTCTTCGGCGTGATGCTGCTGAGGCCGACACCGGCGCGCACGGTCTCGCCGATGGCCGTCTGGATTGCCATCAGGTTGGGATTTCGGCGCAAGAACGCGCTGATTGGGACCAGGTTCTTGGTGCGAAGACCTTGTGCGACCACGGCGGGCTCGCTGCCCAGTGTTTCCACGAGCAGCCAGTCGTGGGTCATGGCGGCAGTTTACCGTCGAGCCGGTAGCCGCCTTCCAAACGCGGTGGTCTACGGAATCCGTCGTAGATCTGCGCTGCCAGCGGGCCTCAGCCAGCGGTCACTAAGGCACCCCTGAGTTGCGGCGCCCCCTCCCACGAGGTATTTTGCCCTTGCGCCCGACTTCCGGGATTGAGAACGGATCGCGTTGTCCGACCGTTTGCCGCACCTGTCTGCGTGCTCGGCGTGCTTGATCACTGCACCGTCTGGACCGCGGATCCACGGGGGCGACCGTCGAGGGGTCGGTCGCCCCCGTGGGCGGATTACGACGCGCGCCCCTCCAGTGCCGCCAGCACCAGGCGTAGCACACGCACCGCGCCCTCCTTGTCGAGCGGATCATTGCCGTTGCCGCACTTCGGCGACTGAACGCACGACGGGCAGCCGAGCGGGCATTCGCAGGCCTCGATCGCCGCCGCCGTCGCGCCCCACCACATGTCAAGCCTCCGGAAGCCGCGGTCGGCGAAGCCGGCCCCGCCTGGGTACCCGTCATACACGAAAATCGTCGGCAAGCCCTGTACCGGACCAACGGCTGTGGACACGCCACCAATGTCGCCACGATCGCAGCTAGCGACCAGTGGCAACAGGCCGATCGCCGCATGTTCCGCGGCATGTAGCGATCCCGGCACGCGTAGGAAATCTATTCCATACTGTTGCAATGCCTCAGGCGTGATCGTGCACATCACCGCGGTGGTGTCCAGTGTCCGGGTCGGCATGTCGAGTTCCACGAAGTCGATCACCTCGCCGTCCAGGCGGCGCCGCAGATAGCCGGTCACGGTATTGGTCACGGAGACTGGAACGAGGCCGACCGTCACCGGGCCGTGAGTCGTTCGCTCACCGTGGCCGGTGACCACGATGTCGGTGAGTTCGCGCGCGAACGTCGTGTAGCCGGGATCCTCCGCGTGCACGAACGCGACGCCGTCCTCGAAATCCAGCGAGTCGACGACGTAACTCTCGCCCTGATGCAAATACACCGCGCCGGGATGAACCGACGCCGGCGCCTGGCCCACGCCTGCGCTGCCGAGCATTCGCCCGGTATCGGCCTCCAGGATCGCGATCTGGCCCCCGGACGAGCCGCGGATGTCCACCGCCGGATGCGGATCGACGCCAGGGGTAGGGAAGTAGCCGCTGGGCCGGCGTCGCAGCAGCCCGTCGTCGACGAGTGTTTCCGCCACTGCCTCGGCGTTCCACATCCTCACTTCGGCGTCGGTCAACGGAAGTTCGGTCGCCGCGCAAAGTAGTTGGGGACCAAGCACATACGGGTTGTCCGGATCGATCACCACACGTTCGATCGGCTTGTCCAGCAACGCGGCCGGGTGGTGCACGAGGTAGGTGTCCAGCGGGTCGTCACGGGCGATGAGCACGATCAGCGCGCTTTGCCCACGACGGCCCGAGCGGCCCGCCTGCTGCCAGAACGACGTGACGGTGCCCGGAAAGCCTGCCAGCACCACGGCATCCAGGCCCGCGATGTCGACGCCCAACTCCAGGGCGTTGGTGGTTGCCATGCCGCGCAACTCGCCATCCGCCAATGCGCGTTCCAATGCCCGGCGGTCCTCCGCCAGATAGCCCGCCCGGTAAGACGCCACCCGCTCGCCGAGTTCGGGAGAGATGTCCTCCAGTCGTGCCCGTGCACCCAGCGCTGTCAACTCCGCGCCGCGTCGTGACCGCACGAACGTCAGCGTCCGTGCGCCCACGGCGATGAGGTCGGCCATCACACGCGCGGCCTCGGCGCCCGCCGAACGTCGTACCGGAGCACCGTTTTCGCCGACGATGTCGTCGCGCAGTGCGGGCTCCCACAACGCGACCGTGCGTGCACCGTGCGGGGAGCCGTCGTCGGTGACCTCTGCGACGGTCTGTCCGATGAGCTCTGACGCGGTGGCCGCCGGCTGCGCGGTGGTTGCGCTGGCGAAGATCACCGTCGGCGAAGAAGAGTAGCGGGTGCACAGCCGGAGCAAGCGTCGCAGCACCATTGCCACGTTCGAGCCGAAAATCCCTCGGTAGTAATGGCATTCGTCGACGACGATGAATTGCAGATTGCGCAGGAACACCGCCCAGCGGGCGTGATTGCGCAGCAGCGACAGGTGAATCATGTCGGGATTGGAGAAGATCCATCGCGAACGCTCACGCGCGAAGCGCCGCACCTCGCCGGGACTGTCGCCGTCGTACGAACTCGGTGCGACGGCAGCCAGCGCCGGTATGGCCTCGGTAAGCGCGATCGCAGACCGCAGTTGGTCGTGGCCGAGCGCCTTGGTCGGCGACAGATACAGGGCGCGCGCCCGCGGATTCGCTTTCAGGGTCGTCAATATCGGCAATTGGTAGGCCAACGACTTGCCCGACGCGGTACCAGTGCTGAGCACGACGTGACGGCCGTCGCGCGCGAGATTGGCGGCCGCGAGTTGATGCGACCAGGGGGCCGCGATACCGTGATCAACAAACGCCCGCACTACATCTGGGTCGGCCCACTGCGGCCAGGCCTGTGGCCTGCCGTGCCGCGGTGGCAGGTCTGCGACGTGGCGCAGCGGCTGCTCGTCGGGATCGGTGCCGTCGATCGCACAGGCGAGCAGTGCGCGGCCGAAATCCGACCCCGGATTTGACACTTCCTGCCTCCTGAAACCCCGCCGTAAGTGAATTGTTCCCCACTTGATCCTGCCGAGACTGTCGCAGTAGGCGCGAACATGATTGACTTAGCGCGGTCGCAGCTTCTGTGTTCGTGTATTAGCACTCGCAGGATCGACGTTGCGATCGCGGTTCCTGCGAGGGTTGTAGGTCGGGTCGAGTTCCGATTACTCCGCGAAGGTATGGCGGTCGGAACGGGCCCGGTGTACCGAAACAGGTGGACCGCACCCGGTAACAAGAGAAGGAAACAACAGGAAATGCCACAGGGAACTGTGAAGTGGTTCAACGCGGAGAAGGGCTTTGGGTTCATCGCCCCCGAGGACGGCTCCGCGGACGTGTTTGTCCACTACACGGAGATTCAGGGCAGCGGCTTCCGCACCCTGGAGGAGAACCAGAAGGTCGAGTTCGAGGTCGGCCAAAGCCCCAAGGGGCCGCAGGCCACGGGTGTTCGGGCCGTCTGAGCAATCGAATCTGAATAACTCCCCGCGTCATCCACCACTGGACGGCGCGGGGTGTTTTCGTTTTAGGGCGGCCCGCGGCCCGGCGACGCATCCGCGAGGCACCGCTGGCCTACTGTCGGTTACGTGAGCCAGCTGTCGTTCTTCTCGGCAGAGTCGGTGCCGCCCGCAATCGCCGACCTGACCGGGATCCTCGCCGCACCGGGCCAGGTGGTGCTCGTCGGGGATGGTGCGAGGCTGTCCGTCGTCGTCGATCGGCTGTGGCGCGCCGAGGGCCTCGCGGAAATGATGACCGAGGCCGGTCTGCAGGCGGAGATCGCCCGCACCGACGAGAACACCCCGCTGGTGCGCACCACCGCGGACCCGCGGCTGCTGGCAATTGCCCGCGACTGGACCCTTGGGGCGGTCAAGACCATCCCCCCGCAGTGGCTGCCCGGTCCCCGCGAATTGAGGGCCTGGACGCTGGCGTCAGGCACCCCCGAAGCCGACCGCTACTTGCTCGGCCTGGATCCGCACGCTCCCGACACGCACGCGGCGCTTGCGTCGGCGATGATGCGGGTGGGGATTGCCCCGACGTTGATCGGCACCAGGGGGTCGCATCCGGCACTCCGGATCAGTGGGCGACGACGGCTATCGCGCCTGGTAGAGAACGTAGGGGAACCACCTGGCAGCGTGGAGGCGTTTGAACTATGGCCACGCACCTGACAGGCCGTGACAGGGGGGTCAGTTTGCGTCGGCTGCCGCGGAGTGCGAAATTGTCAGTTGCCAGGGGGGCCGGATCGCCGCGGCGTACGTCCGGCATCCGGTGGCAACAGGAGAAGTGGAGCGTAGACAGAGGTGGCAGAAGGGGACCGCAGCAGCGGCCGCAATGGGAGTGTGCGGCGGCTCGTCATAGTCGAGTCGCCTACTAAGGCACGCAAGATAGCTAGCTACCTGGGCGCCAACTACATCGTCGAATCCTCCCGAGGGCACATCCGCGACCTGCCCCGCGCTGCCGCTGACGTGCCCGCCAAGTACAAGTCCGAGCCGTGGGCGCGTCTCGGTGTGAACGTCGACGCCGACTTCGAGCCGCTCTACATCATCAGTCCGGATAAGAAGAGCACCGTCGCCGAACTGAAGGACCTGCTCAAGGACGTTGACGAGCTCTACCTGGCCACGGACGGTGACCGCGAGGGCGAGGCGATCGCCTGGCATCTGCTCGAGACCCTCAAGCCGCGCATCCCGGTCAAGCGGATGGTGTTCCACGAGATCACCGAGCCCGCCATCCGGGCGGCGGCCGAGGACCCGCGCGACCTGGACAACGACCTGGTCGACGCGCAGGAGACCCGGCGCATCCTGGACCGGCTGTACGGCTACGAGGTCAGCCCCGTGCTTTGGAAGAAGGTCGCGCCGAAGCTGTCCGCCGGCCGTGTGCAGTCGGTGGCGACCCGCATCATCGTGTCGCGCGAGCGCGAACGGATGGCGTTCCGCAGCGCCGGCTACTGGGACGTCACCGCCGAACTCGACGCCAGCGTCTCCGACCCGCAGGCCTCCCCGCCCACGTTCTCGGCGAAGCTCAACTCGGTCGACGGGCGCCGGGTGGCCACCGGGCGTGATTTCGACTCCCTTGGCGCGCTGAAGAAGCCCGACGAAGTGCTGGTGCTCGACGAGGTCAGCGCGGGCGCGCTGGCCACCGGATTGCGCGGCGCGCAGCTCGCGGTGTCGTCGGTCGAGCAGAAGCCGTACACCCGCAGGCCATACGCGCCGTTCATGACCTCGACCCTGCAGCAGGAGGCGGGACGCAAGCTGCGGTTCTCCTCGGAGCGCACAATGAGCATCGCGCAGCGGCTCTACGAGAACGGCTACATCACTTATATGCGCACCGACTCGACCACGCTGTCGGAGTCGGCCATCAACGCGGCCCGCAACCAGGCCCGCCAGCTTTACGGCGAGGAATACCTGCACCCATCGCCACGGCAGTACACCCGCAAGGTCAAGAACGCCCAAGAGGCGCACGAGGCCATCCGCCCAGCCGGAGATGTGTTCCAGACGCCGGGTCAGCTGCACAGTGCCCTGGACACCGACGAGTTCCGGCTCTACGAACTGATCTGGCAGCGCACGGTGGCCTCGCAGATGGCCGACGCGCGCGGCACCACGCTGTCGCTTCGCATCTCCGGCGCCGCACGCACAGGCCAGCAGGTGGTGTTCAGCGCTAGCGGGCGCACCATCACGTTCCCGGGCTTCCTGAAGGCGTACGTCGAGAGCATCGACGACCTGGCTGGCGGTGAGGCCGACGACGCCGAGAGCCGGCTACCGCAACTCCAACAGGGCCAGCGCGTCGACGCCAAGGAGCTGACCGCCGACGGGCACACCACCACGCCTCCTGCTCGCTACACCGAGGCGTCGCTGATCAAGGCGCTGGAAGATCTCGGCATCGGCAGGCCGTCGACCTACTCGTCGATCATCAAGACGATTCAGGACCGCGGCTATGTCCACAAGAAGGGCAGCGCGCTCGTGCCGTCCTGGGTGGCCTTCGCGGTTACGGGCTTGCTGGAGCAGCACTTCGGTCGGCTCGTCGACTATGGCTTCACTGCGGCCATGGAGGACGAGCTCGACGAGATCGCGGCTGGCAACGAGCGACGCACCAACTGGCTCAACAACTTCTACTTCGGCGGCGAGCACGGCGTGCCGGACTCGATCGCCCGATCGGGTGGGTTGAAGAAGCTTGTCGGTGTGAACCTCGAGGGCATCGATGCTCGAGAAGTCAACTCCATCAAGCTCTTTGACGACGAAGAGGGCCGCCCAATCTACGTACGGGTGGGTAAGAACGGTCCATACCTGGAGCGCATGATCGTCGGCGATGACGGCGAGCCCAAGCCGCAGCGGGCCAACCTCAACGACTCGCTCACCCCTGACGAGTTAACGCTGGAGCTGGCCGAAAAGCTGTTCTCCACACCGCAAGAGGGGCGGTCGCTGGGTGTCGACCCGGAGACCGGCCACGAGATCGTCGCCAAGGACGGCCGCTACGGCCCGTACGTCACAGAAGTGTTGCCCGAGCCGGAGTCCGATGACGACGACGGGGCGGGCAGTGGTGCCAAGAAGGGTAAGAAGCCGACGGGTCCCAAGCCGCGCACCGGCTCGCTGCTGCGGTCGATGACCCTGGACACCGTCACCCTGGACGATTCGCTGCGACTGCTATCGCTGCCGCGGGTTGTCGGCGTCGATCTCAACACGGGCGAAGAGATCACCGCCCAGAACGGCCGCTACGGCCCATATCTCAAGCGTGGCAGCGACTCTCGCTCGTTGGCGACCGAGGAGCAGATGTTCGACATCACGCTGGACGAGGCGCTGAAGATCTACTCGGAGCCGAAACGCCGTGCCGGGCAACGCGCGTCGACGCCGCCGCTTCGTGAGCTCGGCAACGATCCGGCGTCCGGCAAGCCGATGGTGATCAAGGACGGCCGGTTCGGGCCGTACGTCACGGACGGTGAGACCAACGCCAGCCTGCGCAAGGGCGACGACGTGTTGTCGATCACCGACGAGCGCGCCGCCGAGTTGCTGGCCGATCGTCGGGCCCGCGGTCCCGCGAAGCGGACGACGAAGGCGGCCGCCAAGAAGAAGGCGCCTGCCAAGAAGGCCGCGAAGAAGAGCTAGCGCACGTCGCTCGGGACGTCGTCGATCTCGTCGGCCTCACTGACGTCGGAGGGCGACACCAGGTTCAACGGTCGGGCCAGCTGGGTGGGCGCGGTGCGGCCGCGCAGTTCCACGATCTCGCCGACGTCCCAGCACAGCGCCTCCGCGTCGAGCGCGCCGCTGACCGCGATGGCCGATGCCAGCACGTGACCGGGTTCCAGTTTCGCCAGCTCGGTAAGGCGGGCGGCTTCGTTGACCGGGTCACCGATGACGGTGTACTCGAATCGGGCTTGCGCGCCGATGTGCCCTGCGATGGCCCGGCCGGCGGAGACGCCGATCCCGAATTCCGTCTCGCCGAGGACGCTGATCAGGTCGTCGTGCAGCTCACGAGACGCGGCCAGCGCGGCACCGCAGGCGTCGGGGTGCTCGATCGGCGCGCCGAAGATGCACAACGCCGCGTCACCCTGGAACTTGTTGACGAACCCGCCGTGACGGTTGACGGTGTCGACGACAACGCGGAAGAACTCGTTGAGCAGGCTGACGACGTCGGCGGCGGGGATGGTCTCCGCGAGTTGTGTCGACCCCACCAGATCGACGAAAAGCACTGCGACGTCGCGCTCCTGGCCGCCGAGTTCGGTGCCGCGCTCCAAGGCGCGGCGGGCCACGTCCTCACCGACGTAGCGGCCGAACAAGTCACGCAGCCGTTGCCGCTCGGCGAGTTCGCGCACCATGTCGTTGAATCCGGCCTGCAGCAAACCCAATTCGCTGGCGTCGTAGATTTGCATGTGCGCGTTGTAGTTACCCCGCTGCACTTCGCCAAGGGCCCAACGCAATTGGCGCAGAGGGTCAGCGATCGACATCGCGACCAGCACGGTGCCGAACAGGCCGATCACCAGTGCGGTGACGGCCAGCAGCAGGATCGGTGTGGTGAGACGGTCGGCGGGCGCGGTGAGAATCTCGACCTTGCTGGCCACCACCGCCAGCACGATCGCCAGGATCGGCACGGCGGTGGACAGTACCCAGGTCAGCACCTGCCGCTGAATCACGCCCGGCGCCTTGAAGTTCTCCGGCACCCCGCCGCGCAAGGCGGCGACCGCCACCGGCCGCAGCACCCGTTCGGACTGCAGATAGCCGATGATCGCCGTTGCGGTCGCACCGAGCGCGGTGGCGACCGCAACGACCGGCGCGGACTTGCTGGCGACAGGCCAGCTGGCGACGATGAAGACGATGGAGCCCAGCAGCCAGTTCGTGACGTTGATCACCGAGCGGTAGAACGGCATCTTCAGAGCGCGGGTGCGGGCCATTTCGGTGGCGGTCGGGTCGGTCTCGCCCAGCAGCGTGTCGCGTCTTTGCCAGCGCATCACCGGGATGAGCATGCGCAGGGTCAGGTAAGAGCCGATGGTGAACGACAGGAACAGATAGCCGAGGAAGATCGCCAAGTTGAAGGTGGGCAGGTCCTGGAGCTGGATGCGGTCCTCGGGTGGTAGCCCGAACCGGAGAAAACCGAGCACGAGCAGCGCGCCGATGATGTCGGCCTGCAGCATGCCCAGCGTGAACACCGGCCACGGCGTGCGCGCCACCCAGCGGACGAATGCGCTGATTCGCCCGATAGGAATGGCCTCGGTGGTCACGGGTCAACCGTATCGGGCCGGGCGGACGGAAAAGGGCGCTGTGGGACGGACGTGTCGGTTCGCAGCATTACTGTTATCTCGATGGCAACTGTGTTCTCGCGTCTAGTGGGTCAAGACGCCGTGGAAGCGGAATTGGTTGCAGCGGCGCAGGCCGCACGCGGTGATTCGGCTCACACCCGCGCTGCGACAGGGACTATGACACACGCGTGGCTCATCACCGGGCCGCCGGGATCGGGCCGCTCGATCGCGGCGCTGTGCTTCGCTGCGGCGCTGCAGTGCACCTCCGACGGCGTCCCCGGCTGCGGTGAATGCCGGGCCTGCACGACGACGATGGCGGGCACTCACGCCGATGTGCGCCGGATCGTCCCGGAGGGGTTGTCGATCGGCGTGGACGAGATGCGCAACATCGTGCAGATCGCATCGCGACGGCCGGGGACCGGGCGGTGGCAGATCGTGGTGATCGAGGACGCCGACCGGCTGACCGAAGGAGCGGCGAATGCGCTGCTCAAGGTGGTCGAGGAGCCGCCGCCATCGACGGTGTTCCTGCTCTGCGCGCCGTCAGTGGACCCGGAGGACATCGCGATCACACTGCGCTCGCGGTGTCGGCATGTGGCGCTGGTCACGCCGCAGGTGGATGCGATCGCCCAGGTGCTGATCGAGACAGATGCGTTGCCGGAGGAGGACGCTCGGTGGGCCGCCTCGGTCAGCGGCGGTCACGTCGGCCGGGCGCGGCGGCTGGCGACCGACGAGCGGGCGCGGGAGCGACGGCAGCGCGCACTCGGCCTGGCGCGCGACGCGGCGACGCCATCGCGGGCGTACGCCGCGGCCGAGGAATTGGTGGCGATGGCCGAGGCCGAGGCGCGGGCGTTGACAGAAGACCGCAACGAGGCGGAGACCGAGGAGTTGCGTACGGCGTTGGGTGCGGGTGGCACCGGCAAGGGCACGGCAGGAGCGCTGCGCGGCGCGACGGGTGCGATCAAAGACCTTGAGCGACGGCAGAAGTCGCGCCAGACGCGGGCGTCGCGTGACGCGCTGGATCGGGCATTGATCGATCTGGCGACATATTTCCGCGACGCGCTGCTGGTGTCATCCGGGGCAGGGGAGATCCAGGCCAACCACCCGGATATGACGGATCGGGTGGCGGCGATGGCCGCGCACGCGTCGCCGGAAAAGCTGCTGCGCTGCATCGAGGCGGTGCTGGAGTGCCGCGAGGCGCTGGCGGTGAACGTGAAGCCGAAGTTCGCGGTGGATGCGATGGTCGCCACGGTCGGGCGGGCGCTCCGGAACTGACTTGGGCTGCCGGTGGGGCCTGTCGTAGACTCGTCCCGCCCGGCAGAGCACTTGGCTCCTCGCGCAAGCGCTCGTCGGCCCGGGTGCGCCACCTTAGCTCAGTCGGTAGAGCGATTCACTCGTAATGAATAGGTCGGGGGTTCGATTCCCCCAGGTGGCTCCATGTGATGAGTCGCGTCATGGGTTACACCTGAGTCGGCGTCATCGGTTACAGATCGCCCCGGCCATCGGCCGGGGTGTTTTTGTTGGTTGTGCCAGTAGTTGCGGTTGGGGTCGATGGTGTGGCTCCCGACCAGAACTTGATTCGGGCCGAGGGGGTGCCCATTTGGGCAGCGCGTCGGCGGGCGGGTGATCCACTTGCCGTCCGTCGTCTGCACCAGCTCATCCAGCACAACTACAAGCCTTTGCCGCGGCCTGCTCGGGCGAGTATGGCTAATTCTGCGGGCGTCGCTAGAACCCCACAAGTGGGTGTCAGAACCCCCTGGGCCGGACTGCCTTCAGGGTGGGGTGGGCCATCGGAGCCGGGATCTTGGTCGGTTCTGCCGTTGTCGTCGCCGCCGATTGAGTCACGGTTTGCGCAACAGTTTGTGACATACTTTCCATGGAGGTGCCAGTACGTTCTTGGGCTAACGCGATGGCCAATACGCCGGTGACGACGATGGCGCTGGCGGCTATCACCGCGGATGGCAACTTGACACTTTGGTACCGGTTTGGTTCCACTGGGCCCTCCCATTCGGCGCGCTGCGCCGCCCCTGATGGACGTTGCTTGAACGTGCTTGGCAAACAACGATACATCCGGCTGTGGATTAGGCGGAGCGATCGACTGGTCTCACAGCTAATTGGCAACCGATCGCACAGTTACTTCGCAGACGGCCCCCCACCCAAGCAAGGATGGCGGGCCGAACGTGTACATGCCTTCAGACAGGCGGGGCAGTCAGGCGTCTCGCTGCATAACTTTTAGCCGCGCCACGGTGCTCAGGTCACGAGTGGCTGTGTGAATGTCTCATCTGAATCACTCACCTGCGTGGTACTCGGTACTAGTCAGGTCAGTTGGTTCCGTGAACGAGTCAATGGCCAGCGCTGCGAGCGCCGAGGTTGGTCGACCTGACGGAACGACGCTATTTCGGAGAGCGAGGAACGATGGCTTGCCCTTCATGCGGTGGCAGTTGCTACAGGACGTGCCCGGAGCTGCGGCGGCAACGGCTACCACTATGGGAACAGCGGCAAACGCGATCAGGCGTGCGTCACATGCAATACCTGCGGCAGAGTCCCTGCCAAAACCATAGGCCCTGATCGCCGCCGGTGATCTGACCGTGGAAGTCCGGACCAATAGATCGGACGTCAAACATTGTGAGACGGTTCCCGGTCCGCCCGTCCGTAGTACGTCCGCACGAGCCTCCACTTTCCTGATGCAGACGCCCGCAATTAGCGCCGGATTGCTGCGCACGCGAGCGGACGCCTCGGCACGGAATAGGTTGCAGCACAACACGATTACGACCATCACGGACGCACGAGTGTCGGGCGGCTAAGAGAATAGGTCGGGAGTTCGATTCCCCCAGGTGGCTCCATCTGTGGCGATCACGAATCTGGGGCGAGCATCTCCCGCGCGATCCGACATGCGGTGTTGGCGGCAGGGAAGCCGGCGTAGCCGCTGGCGTGGTAGATGATTTCGGCGATCTCGTCCTCCGTCAGCCCGTTGTTGCGGGCGATCTGCACGTGAAACTTGAGCTCGTCGGTGGCGCGCAGCGCAATGAGGATGCCGAGCGTGACAAGGCTGCGGTCGCGACGGCTCAACCCGTCGCGGCCCCAGAGTCGGCCGAATACGTTGTCGATGCCGATCTCGAGCAGCTCGTCGCCGAACTTGCCGTCGCGCAAGTTGTCGTCTGGCACTGCACCCGGCAGCAGCTCGCGGAAGACTTGAAGACCTTGTTCACGCACATCTGTCATGTACCCAGATTGGCACGCGCGTCCGGTCAACCTCACTGGGCTTTTGCGGGCCAACCTGGCACCGCTTCGCCGTGTGGTGGAGGTTGGTTTTTGAAACCGGTCATCAGAGCGAGGCGTTCGGCCTTCGGCGTCGGCATGGCAGCTTCGCACCGTTGCTTGAGGTCGGGAGGCGGAAAGTCGGCCGACTTGCGGTCATTCGAAGGACCCCAATACGACGAACTCGCACCGGTGAAGAACCAGTTTCCGAACACATCCTGATCGGGTGCGGGCGCAGGTCCACGTTGGGGAGCCGTGACGGGTGCGGGCGGGTTTGGACCTAGGCGAGGATCGTGCTGAGTGAGTTCGATTTGGTACGGGAACACGCCGTTGTCACCATCACGATACGGTTGCGCAGTGTCTTCGTTGTCGCCAATAGAGACGAACTTGCCTGGCCTAGCGGTGCTTTCGACGAAGTGGGCATATACGCCGCTGCATACGATGGCACGGTAGCCGTCGCCAAGGGGCGTTAGCTCCAGGAAGTGAAGTTCCTGGAATCCGAAATGAGGCCGAGCATCCTTTGTGGTCTTGGTATATCCGCTACCTAGTGGTCGTATGTGCACGAGTTGCCACAGGAAGTCGCCCTCCGGTTTCTGGTTTTCGGGCGTGACTCTGTGGAATCCTGGGAAAACGTTGTCGGGGTTCAGCGTTAACGATGCGGTGTCGTACGCCTCCATGTAGGCACGAACGGCCATGGCGGGGCCGGTGGTGACGTCAATCCCCGGTTCGGCGCTCCAGTGGAATCGGAAGTCGTTGAGTAGCGGCGGCCAATTCGGATACAGCTGTGCGGACGAGGTTTCTGTCGTCGGCGGCGATTCGGTCGTCTGTGTTTGGCAGGCACTGATACCTGCCGTCGCCGCGATCACCGCAACGATCGATGAGATATTGCGCATCATGGCGTTGGAGGTGTCGCGTTGATGATCGCTTGTGTGTAAGTGTTCCAATAGTTCTGGGTCATGTCATTGATCACGCCAGGACGGCCAACGGAACCCAGATAGTTGTTGATGTCGTTCTGAAAATTCCCGTATGCCGGTCCTCCATCCTGCGACGGGATCATGAAGTGACCGTTGGAATCAAGATGGCTGCGAACTACTTCGAGAAAGTGTGGGTCACCTGCGCCTGTCTGAGCGAGCGTCTCCGCCATGTGCAGTTGCACGGGGAACATATCGCGACCGGCTACGTTCTGAACTCCCGGCATCACTGGTTCCGAACCGACGATGAAATCCTTCATGAGCCCGCCCATCCCGCCGACGGTAGAACCGCCCGGGAATTCGCCGACAACGTCCTTTCCGAGGTCGAACAACTTGGAACGCAATTCGTACGACTGCTTCTGGGCCTGGAACTGGTCATGAGTTGCATCGAAGCGCTCATCGTATGCACCCAAATCCATTGCGGCTTGCAGCTTACCGGCCGACTTCATCGCAAAGTTGTCCTCGCCGGGGGTGGTGTCCGCGACCGAATGCGAACCGATATCCAGATACTTGTTGATATGACCTTGTGAGCTCTCACTCAGTATTTGACTGGCTGTCTGGGGAGCGTTTGGATCCAGCGCTGCACCGAGCGGCGGATGATCGGAATACAGGACGCTCATCAGATGACGCGTGTTCGCCGGTTCCACCGAGGTGTCGAGGTCGAGCGGGGCAAACAATCCGTTGCTGTCACCGGTGTTCTTACCGACCATGTCGTCCATGTACGGCGACAAGGCTCGCGCCCAGTCACGCATTAGTTCCGGATTCACCTGGCCGAGCGATTGACCTTGTGCATCAGGAAGATTCAACAACTGGTTTGAGTGGCTGCTGGTGTAATCCGCCAGTGCATGCGCGGTGTCGGCAGCCCGCCCGGTCGAGTCGTGAGCCGCGGATTCACCTACCCAATCGAACAGACCACCGGCCGCCAGCCCGTCATCCTGCCATTGGTGTTGCGTGAGGTTGTTCAGGAACTTTTCCCCACCCGATCCAGTCGCCGCATCGTGGATCACCATGTCGTCGGCATTGACCGCGTTGAACATGTTCTGCAATGTCGGGTCAACCAATTGGTGATACCAGCGTGGACGATCGGACATCGGATCGGTTCCTGGCACCGGCCAGCCATTTGATTGTTCGAGCAACTGCTGGCTCTTGTCGAAGAGACCGGAATCCAGCGCGCTGCCAACCTGGAGATCCCGGTTGCCACGCTGAATGATGTCCGCCAGATCGTTGAGGCCGCTCGTCGGTTGCGACGCCGTGGTGATTTCAGGCAGGCCGATGGAGCCGTCTTCGTGATGAACCGGTTCGCCGATACCCAGTGGCGTCAGGACCGGTCCGTCGAGCACCTTCTGGATGCCATCAGGTAGCGCGTACTTTCCACCACCCGACGGGTTGGTGATGGACGGCGGCTGAGTATCCGGCAGCCCAGTCTTGACGTTCGGGTTCGATGCGAGTTGGAACACGTCTGCGGCTCGGCTGCCATCTGGGCCGGCCTGGTCCATGATGGCTTTGACCTCGGCTGGCGTCTTGTCGCCAAACGCGCGCGAGAAGCCCTGCAGGTATGACATCCGCTCAGGCGGAAGCGTGAGATTCCCGTTGTGCAGGGCAGTCTGTTGTTCGGCGGTCAGCGTCGTGTTCGCGACTAGTCGCTCGTGCTGCTCGGGCGTCAGCTGCCCGTTTTGCAGAGCCTCGGAATCTTCCTTACCGACCTCGTCCGCCGATTTCTTCTTGCCTTCTTCGTCGCTGCCGCCGTCGACTAACTGTGGTCCGTCCTTGATGCCGAACTTTTGGTTCCCCAGCGCCTGGTATTCGTCGCCGAGGCCGCGGATCTTGGCGCCGATGGAGTTCAGCTCGCCGTTGGACCGCTGGATGATCTCCTGGACCTGACCGATCCCCTTCTGCACGATCGCGAGCCGCATCTGCTCGCCGGCCTGGCCTTGCGGAGAGCTCGCAGCGGCGTCCACCACCCACTTACGCACCGAATCGAGGTCGCGCCGCCCCGCCGTGACGACCTCCGCCGACTGGTCCACGTGAGCGCTCAGCCGCTGGTCCAGCCCGGCGACCTGACCGATGACCCGACCGTGTTCGGTGTTGGCCGCGCCGTAGGCGTTGGCTGCGCCGCCCGTCCACCGCGACCCGGGCGCCGCCGACTCGACAGTGGATTGCGCCTGGCGCAGGGTGGCGCTGTTGTCGTATTGCGCGCCGGACTGTGGGGTGCCCTCACCGAATGTCTGCCGCGCGTTCGACCACGTCGCCAAGAACGCATTGAGCACACTCACCCGCCCATTATCCCAACCCTCGGACTACCTGGGCGCCACGAATCCGACGGGCCCCGCCGCGAGGCATACCGACAGCGCCGCCGTGTTCGCTCGCACGTTGATCGCATCACCAGCTCCCGGCAGGCGCACGAAGACTCGGTTGAGCCCGGGGTGCACCGGCACCTTAGTCTCCGTGCCCTCCGAAAGCGACATCGTCATCGAGCCATCGCTGTTGGCGAGGTAATTGATCTCCGCTGTCCAGTCCGCAGGCAGCAGCGGGCCATCCAGCCGCATCGTCACCGGGAAGTCCGGCTGCACCAGGTAGCCGCAGTTCGGCGCCGGCCCGGGAACGATCGACCGGACCCAGGTGACCTTTGCGTCAACCAAGCGACCACTCACGTCGAGCATGCGCAAATCGGTTGTTGCACCGGCGAACTCCGGCCGGTCGCGCAGCAGCGCGAACATGTGGCTGGCCAGATTCTCCGGTCCGACTACCCGCTGCAACACGAGCGGGTCGACCTCCTGATCGAGAAGTGGGGCGCTCGAGGCCGCGTGCGCCGCCGCCAGCCCCGCCCTGGCGTTCTGCAGATACGGCTGCGCCGGGTTCTCCCGCCAAATCGTCATGAACGTCGCCGTCGAGTACAGGCTGCTCACCACGAAAACGGCTGTAAGGCCGGCAATTACCGCCGTCCGCACCCGCGACGCACTCAACCACGTGGATCCCTCGCGATCGGGCGCGCACAGGCCGACCGCCAGCAGCAGCGCCAACACGACCACAAGGTCCGGCAGGTAGCGCAGCGTCTGTGCCAACTCGAGCGCGGTGAACCGCGACGAGCGCATCAGGTAGATCGGGATCTGGCACGCGACCGCATACCCGACAGCCGCCAGCCACAGCGGGCCGACCCGCTGCTTGCGGATGAACGAGATCGCCACCACGGCCGCGAGCGCCACCCAGCCCAGCACCATCACCGAAACCGGCGGCGTCGCCCACGGTGACGCTGGCGCCCAGCGCTGCCAATCCCACGGTCCGCCAACCAGACCCGGCACGATGCCGTGAGTCACCGAGCGGCTCAACAGGTCCCACGTCATTCCCACGTCGAGGCTCCACCGCTTCTGGTCGACCACAACCAGATAGACCACGATCCATGCCGCGGTCGCCACCAGCGCCGACACCCACAACCGCAACCCCCGCCGCCACACGGTCGCCACCGAGCCCGACGATGTGACATGGGCGTACAGCGCCGCTATGGCGAACGCCACGAACGGAATGACGGCCGCCTTTTCGAAGAACAGCAAGCCGCCGAAGTACACCAGTAAGCCCGTCACCGCATACCGCCGGTTGCCGGTGCGCACCAACAGCACCGCGTCACCGCACACCCACGCCATCGCCGCCAGCATCGGCAGCGAGTTCAGAGCCGCCGCCCACCATGCGAATGCCGGCACCGAAAGCGGGGTGAACAACGCGAACGTGAACGGCAGCAGCAACACCGGCCGCCAGCCGAGGATGACGTGCAGCGCGCGCAACAGCGCCAGCGACGCCAACAACTGCAGCACCACCAGGCTGATCGCCGGCCCGATCCAGTTCAACGGCGCCAGCCTGGTGATGCCACCCGCCACCAGGAACGCCCCGGGCATCACGTGGCCGTCGTGGTCGTCGAACAGGTACCCCGGTGACAGCAGGCTCTGCGTGCCCGCTCGGCCAATCAGGATCAGGTCGTCCCAGTAGAAATAGCCGCGAAGCGCGAGCACCGCCCGAACCACCAACTGCACCGCGATCAGCGCGGCGGCGGTGCGGGCGACCCAGTTCATCGCTCGCCGAGCCTACGGTCCGAGCGTTCGCACAGCGGCCCTCGGTATGGTGGGCCGATGCGCACACTGGTGACGGGGGCAGCCGGTTTCATCGGATCAACGCTGGTAGACCGCTTGCTGGCGGAGGGCCACAGCGTCGTCGGGGTCGACGACCTGAGTTCCGGCCGTAGCGAGAACATCGTGGCGGCCGAACGCTCGGACGACTTCGAATTCGCGAAGGCCGACATCGTCAGCGCCGACCTGGTCGGACTGCTCGCCGACACCCGGCCCGAGGTGGTGTTCCACCTGGCTGCTCAGATCGACGTGCGCCACTCCGTGGCGGATCCCCAGTTCGACTCGATGGTCAATGTCGTCGGCACGGTGCGACTCGCCGAGGCGGCCCGGCAGGCAGGCGTCCGCAAGGTGCTGCACACGTCGTCGGGCGGGTCCATTTACGGGACGCCCAGCACCTTTCCGACCAGTGAGGATGAGCCGGTCGACCCGGCCTCCCCGTACGCGGCAGGCAAGTACGCGGGTGAGGTGTACCTCAACATGTTCCGCAACCTGTACGGGCTCCAGTGTTCACATATCGCGCCGGCCAACGTGTACGGGCCCCGCCAGGACCCCCACGGCGAGGCAGGCGTGGTGGCCATTTTCTCGCAGGCGCTGCTGGCGGGCCGGCCGACCAAGATCTTCGGCGACGGCACCGACACCCGCGACTACGTGTTCGTCGACGACGTCGTCGACGCGTTCGTGAAGGCTGCAGGCGAGGCGGGCGGAGGCCAGCGGTTCAACATCGGCACCGGAGTGGAAACCTCGGTGCGGCAACTGCATTCGGAGATCGCGGCGGCTGCCGACGGTCGCGACGAACCCGAGTTCTACCCACCGCGGCTCGGCGATCTGCGGCGCTCCAGTCTCGACAACAGCCGCGCGAAGCAGGTGCTCGGGTGGGCACCGAAGGTCGATCTCACCGACGGCGTCGCCCGAACGGTGGACTACTTCCGGCAGTCGCTCTAGCGTTCCTCGGGCACCCTGGCGTTTTGCAGCGCCACGGCACGTGCCAGCCGGGCGTACTTCAGCTCGAGGTCTTTGAACCGCATGTAGGCCGACAGCGTCGTGAACACGAACGCAATGATCAGCATGTACTCCATCAGGTCCGCACCGCGGGCCACGCCGAGCCAATTCGCTACGACAGTGGTGTCGTCTGGGCGGAGGATCGCATAGATCCCCGCGATCACGAACAGCACGTAGCCGACCTTCACCCACGCCTTGGACCGCGCGCTGCGGCGTGACCGCAGCAGGTAGACGAGCAGCACCAACACCGACACGATCAGCATCAGCTGGATCCAGTTCATCGCGACATCCTCCCTCGCAGCCAACCGTCGAAGATGATGTTGACGCCGTTCAGCAAGGGCTGTCCCTTCGACATCGAGTATTCGGTGTAGAGAATCTCGACCGGTTCTTCTGTTACGCGCCAGTGGTTTTCGTAGGCCAGGGCGATGAACTCGTCCGCGTGGCTCATTCCGCTCATGGTGAGGTTCAGCGCGTCGGCCACCTTCTTGTTGAACACCCGCAGGCCGTTGTGCGCGTCGGTCAGCCCGAGCTTACGGCTGCGTCGGCTCACCGCAGCCGCCGAGCGCAACACCAACCGCTTGAGCAGCGGCGTGCGGCTCACCACACCCGGGTCGGCGAACCGGGTGCCGATGACAAGGTCGACGTCCTCGGCGGAGAGCCGATCGACCATCCGAATGACGTCCTTGACCCGATGCTGGCCGTCGGCGTCGAACGTGGCGAACACCGCCGCACCCGGCTGCCTGCGGGCGTACTCGATTCCGGTCTGGATCGCCGCGCCCTGGCCGAGGTTGACCGGATGCCGCACCGAGTGCGCGCCCGCGCGCAACGCCACCTCGCCGGTGTCGTCGCTGCTGCCGTCATCCACACAGACCACGTGGTCGAAAATGGAGCGAACGTCAGAGATGACGTCGCCGATGACGCTCGCCTCGTTGAAGGCCGGGATGACGATCCAAACGTCGTGGTAACGCGTGTCGATGCAGAACAAAATACAGGGTCACCCAGGTGACATCCTGGCAAGCGCGGCCAGGTGCACAGCGATTCCGACCAGAGGCCCGCACAACAGCGCGATCACCGTGCGCGTCTCCAGCCCCAGCGGCAGCAACAGCAGCAACGCCGACGCCACCGTCGCCGACACCCAACCCACCGAATATGCGCGGTGCAGCGCCGCCGCGACCGCCGCGGCACCCGTCAGCGTCAACAGCGCGATCGCGACTGCCGCCGCGGTCAGCCAGGCCAGCAGCTCGCCGTCGGCCCGGTACTCGGACCCGAACCCCTCTCGCAGCAGCCACGGCCCGAAAACCCCCGCGAGCAGCACCCCCAGCAGGCCGAGTCCGGTGACGACGAGCGCTGGCTGCAGCAGCGCCCGCAGTCGCTCCGCGCGCTGGTCCACGAAATGCGCGATCAGATTGCCCTGCATGGCGGTCAGCGGCACCAGCAGCGGCGCCCTGGTCAGCGTCACCGCCAGAATCACCACGCCGCCGGTGGCACCCAGATCACCCGACGTCGCCTTGAGCAGCACCGGGAAGCCCATCACCAGGATGGCGCTGGCCCCCGCGGCGGCGATCGAATGCGACGCGCCGCGCAGGAACGTCACCGTGCTCCCCGGTGTCAGCAGCCGGGCCGCCGCGCGCGTCGCCGGAGACGCGACGAGCAAGATCAGCCATGCGACCGAACCGGCGACGGTCGCCCACAGGTAGCCGACCAGCCCCCACCCGATCAGGAACGTCGCTGCGGCCACCGCCACCCGCAGAATGGCGTCGGTGACCATCAACGACCCGTACTGGGTCCACCGATTCACCCCGGCCAGCATGCCCATCAGCGTGGCGTGCAGGCAGAACCCGGCCAGCCCGACGCTCAGCAACGCGACACTCAGCCACTGCGACCGTACGAACACATGCGCCGACCACAGCGGCGAACTCGCCGCGATCACCGCGGCAGCCACGACGCCGACCATCGCCGCGACCCGCATCGGATGCGTGCGCGGCCCTGTGATGACCTCCGTGTAACGCGCCGAGCGGACCTCGCGCGTGGCCTCCTGCAGCAGTCCGAACGCCGCGCCGGTGACCAACCCGAACGCGCCCCAGAACACACCGAACACCGAGAAGCCCGCAGGCGCGAGATCGCGCGCGGCCAGATACAGCACCGCGTACCCGCACAGCGCGGACAACACGGTTGCCGTGCCGACCCTTGTCACGCTCGCGCGCGTGATCGGGCCCGTCGGGGATGAGCCGCTTGCGCGAAGAGGATCAAACGGCGTTGCCGCCTCCGTCACGGCGGCCCTTCCAAGGCTGGCACACGAGCCGAATACAGCCACGCATCCCACAACGGACGCAGCGATTCGTGTGCGTAATTGGCTGCCAACCCGGTGAAGTCGTCGGTCACCGCAGAGCTGTGCCGGTAGCGCGTCGTCCAATCCCGCAGCAGCGCAAAGAAACTCTCGTCGCCGATGCGCCCGCGCAGCGCGTGGAGCGTCAGCGCGCCGCGTTTGTACACGCGGTCGTCGAACATGTCGCGCGGTCCCGGGTCGGCCAGCAGCAGATCCTGTGGCGACCCGGCCAGCCGCTGGTGGAAGTAATGCGCCCAGTCGTCGGCGCTGCGCCCACCGGAGTGCTCGGACCACAGCCATTCGGCGTAGCAGGCGAAGCCCTCGTGCAGCCAGATGTGCCGCCAACGTTTGGCGGTCACCGAATTGCCGAACCACTGGTGGGCCAGCTCATGGGCGATCAACCGTTCGGCGCTGCCCTGGCCGTCGCAATGGTTGGCCCCGAAGATCGAAATTCCCTGAGCCTCAAGGGGTATCTCAAGGTCGTCGTCGGTCACCACCACGGTGTAGCCAGTCGACAGCGGGTAGGGACCGAACAGCTTGACGAACAACTTCATCATCTTTGGCTGGTCGGCAAAGTCCTGTTCGAAGTTGTGGCGCAACCGGTCCGGCAGCACGGCGTGCATCTGGACACCGTTCTTGGCCATGCGGCGGCGGTTGTAGGAGCCGATCTGCAACGTGACCAGATACGTCGACGTCGGCTCCGCCTGCTCATACGTCCAGGTCGTCATGCCCGCCCGGACCCGGCGCGACAGCAACTCGCCATTGGCCAGCGCATAGTACGGGCTGTCCGTGCTGATCTGGATGCGGAAACTGGCCTTGGCGCTGGGATGGTCGTCGCAGGGAAACCAGGACGCGGCGCCGTTGGGCTGGCCCGCGACGAGCACGCCGTTGGTCAGCTCCTCGAAACCGACTTCACCCCAATAGGAGCGGATCGGTCGGGGGGTACCGCCGTAGCGCAAGCCGATCGTCATCGCCGCACCCGCGGGCAGCGCGTCGGCCAGCGCAATGTGCAACTTGCCCGACGACAACCGAAAGTGGGCCGGGCGCTTGCCGTTCACCGACACCTTCGTCACCGAGAGGGCATCAGACAGGTCCAATGTGAAGGTCTGCAATGCCGCGAGCGTAACGGCCGTTATGGTGGCCGCTCCGGACAGCCGGTTGATCGTCACTTTGTATTCGAGCTCCAGCTCATAGCGGGATACCCGATAGCCGAAGTTGCCGTTGGCAGGCAAGTAAGGGTCGATGACCGGAGAGGAGGCTTTCTTCGCCGCTTTCTTGCTCCTCGTCACGCGGCGCTTGCTTCTGTCTTCTTGGGCGGCGGCTCCGGCGCATCGCCACGCTTCTTGCGGAACAGGTTCCACGGTGCGATCGGGTTTCCCTGCCAGCGGGTGGACGGCGGTACCTCGTCGCCTCGCATTACCAGGGAGGCCGGACCAACGGTGGCGCCGGCACCGATCCGTGCGGCGGGTAGCGCGACGCAATGCGTGCCCAACGTCGAACCCTCTTCCAGCACAACGGTGTCCATCCGCATGATGCGGTCGTGGAACAAGTGGGTCTGCACCACGCAGCCGCGGTTGACCGTCGCGCCCTTTTCAAGGGTGACGAGGTCGGCCTCGGGCAGCCAGTACGTCTCACACCAGACGCCGCGGCCGATCTTGGCGCCCAGCGCGCGCAGCCACAGGTTCATCACGGGAGTGCCACTTGCGGCGCGCGCGAACCACGGCGCCGCCACCGTTTCGACGAACGTATCCGACACCTCGTTGCGCCACACGAACGACGACCACAGCGGGTGCTCGACGACCTGGATACGTCCGACCACAAGCCATTTCGCAAGCACTGCGATGGTGCCGGCCAGTGCGCCCGCCGCCAGCAGAACAACGCCGCTGGCCAGCGCGGCCCAGGCCCAACCGATTTGGATCGCCAGCCACTGCAATGCGAACAGCACGGCCACACCGATCGCGAACGTCACGATCAGCGGGATCACCCGGCACGTCTCCACCAACCCGCGTAGTACCTTCAGCCGCACAGACGGGTGGAACGTGCGCAGCACGTCGGCCGCGGTCGTCTTGCGGCGCAACCGAACCGGTGGGCTGCCCAACCATGATGAGCCGGCCTTGGCCTTGTGCGGTGTGGCCGACAGCACCGCGACCAACCCGTCGTCCGGGACGCGCCTGCCAGGCTGGGTAATGCCAGAGTTGCCGAGGAACGCCCGCTTGCCGATCGTCGCCTTGGCCACGTGGATCCAGCCGCCGCCCAGCTCGTAGGTCCCCACCATGGTGTCGTCGGCCAGGAACGCACCGTCCTCCACGACGGTGAACTTGGGCACCAGTAGCGCCGTCGAAATCTCGGTTCCCCGCCCGATTTTCGCCCCGAGCAGGCGCAGCCACCACGGCGTCAGCAGGCTCGCATAGATCGGGAACAGGTAGTTGCGGGCGGCGTCCATCAGGCGTTCGGTCGCCCACATCTGCCAGCCGACGCGGCTTCGCACCGGGTGATAGCCCTCGGGCATCCACAGTGACAGCGCACGCACGCCGATCACCGTCAACGACGCATACGTCAGCACCGCTGCCAGCGTCGCCGCGGGTATCCACAGGGCGGCGGGCGCGATCGCCTCGGTGAGCGAACCGGCATCGCGTACGGCCCAACCGATCACGGCCAAGCCGACGGCGAGTGCCAGCAGCGGAACGCCGCCCAACAGGATCGATGTCACGCCGTAGATCGCCACCCACAGTGGCGCCCGCCGCGGGCGGTGGTCCGGCCACGGGTGCCGGGCCTTGCCGGATTTCACCGCGGGCGAGCCCTTCCAGTACTGCCCGTTCTTGACCTTGCTCACCACGCCTGAGCCGGGCGCGACATCGGCGTCCGTGCCGACGACCGCACCGGGCAGCAGCGTGCTGCGTGCGCCGATAGTGGAGTCGTTGCCGACGGTGATCGGACCGACGTGGAAGTGGTCGCCGTCGATCCAATGCCCCGACAGGTCGACTTCGGGTTCGATGGAGCAGCGATGCCCAAGCTTCAGCATCCCGGTCACGGGCGGGGCGGAGTGCAGGTCGACGCCCTTGCCGACCTTGTTGCCCAGCATCCTGGCGTAGTACACCAGCCACGGCGCCCCGGCCAGATTCTCCGCGCCGCTGGCATCCGTGAGCCGCTCGGCCAGCCACACTCGCAGGTGCACCGGGCCGCCGCGGCGGTAGGTGCCGGGTTCGAGGCCGCCCAGCAGGATCCGCGCGCACAGCGCGGCGATGGACATACGGCCCAGCGGGGTGATGAACAGCACGAAGCCGACCGCGATCCACCACCAGTCCACCGGCACCAGCCACGGTATCGGATGTAGTTCGCCGACGACGTTGTTCAGCAGCGCGAGCCACACCACCCACTGCAGCCCGGTCAGCGTGGCCAGCGGCAGCGACAGCAACACCTGCGCGGCCTGGGTCAACCCGGGCGTCGGCTTCACGATCCGGGTTTCGACCACCGGCGGCGGGTCGAGCTCGTCGAGATAGCCCGCCAGCGACCCGAGCCTGGGATGGTCGTAGAGATCGGCGACGGTCACCTGCGGGTAGCGCTGGCGCATGGCCGCGACCAACTGGGCCGCGGACAGCGACCCACCGCCGAGCGCATAGAAGTCGGCCTCCGGCCCCTCGATCGGCGCGGCGAGGACGTCGCGCCACAGCCCGGCCAGCCACCCCATCGTGCCGCCGAGATCGGGTTCCTCCTCGGCAGCGCCTTCGCCAGGCGGCGGCCACGGCAGCGCGTCGCGGTCGACCTTGCCCGACGTGCGGGTGGGCAGCTCATCCACGACCACGAGCCTCGGCACCAGGGCGGCGGGCAGCGTCTCGGCCAGTGTGGCGCGGGCCGCGGCGATGTCGAAGGTCGGGTCGGCGCTCGCGACATAGCCGACCAGCAGGGGAGTGCCACTGGCGGTCCGTCGCACCGCGGCGGCGCCGCCACTGACCCCGGGCAAGTTCACCAAGGCGGCGTCAACCTCGCCGAGTTCGATGCGCCTGCCGCCAACCTTGACCTGGTCGTCGGCCCGTCCGACGAAGTACAGACCATCGGGTTCCAGCCGCACCAGATCGCCGCTGCGGTATGCCCGTGGCCATCCGAGCGTGGGCATCTCGGCGTACTTCTCGGCGTCCTTGGCCGGATCCAGATAGCGGGCCAGGCCGACGCCTCCGATGACGAGTTCGCCGACCTCGCCGATGTTCACCGGCAGACCCTCTTTGTCCACCACCGCCAGATCCCAGCCCCGCAGTGGTAGGCCGATGCTCACCGGCCCCGTGCCTTCCAGCCGGGCGGCGCACGCCACCACTGTTGCCTCGGTGGGACCGTAGGTGTTCCACACCTCGCGGCCCTCGACGGCAAGTCGCTCGGCCAGCTCCGGCGGGCATGCCTCGCCACCGAAGATCAGCAGCCGCACCGCCTCGAGCGCCTCGGCGGGCCAGAGCGCTGCGAGCGTCGGCACGGTGGACACCACCGTGATGTCACGGGACACCAGCCACGGTCCGAGGTCCATGCCGCTGCGCACCAGCGAGCGCGGTGCGGGTACCAGGCAGGCGCCGTGCCGCCAGGCCAGCCACATCTCCTCACACGAGGCGTCGAACGCGACCGACAGCCCGGCCAGCACCCGGTCGCCGGGCCCAATGGGGTTGTCCTGCAAGAACATCTGTGCTTCGGCGTCGACGAATGCGGCGGCGCTGCGGTGTGTCACCGCGACGCCTTTCGGGGTGCCGGTGGATCCCGACGTGAAGATGATCCAGGCGTCGTCGCGGCCCAGCGGTGCCCCTGCCCGCCATCCGCGCGACGCGCCCTGCGTGCGGATCAGGCCCCGGTCGGTGATGACCCCCACCACGTCGGCCTCGCCGAACACCAGCTCGGCCCGTTCGTCCGGGTCGTCGGCATCGACCGGCACGTATGCGGCCCCGGCGGCCAACGTCGCGAGGATCGCCACATACAGCGCGTAGCTGCCCGACGGCATCCGGATGCCGATGCGGTCCCCGCGTCCGATGCCGCGGGCGGCGAGCCACTGGACGCTCTCCTCGATGTCGGAGATCAACTCCGAGTAGGTGAGCTGCACACTTCCGTCGTCGAGTGCGGCCGCGTCGGGGTAGCGCTTCGCGGTGTCGTGCAGGATGTCGACCAGCGTTCGCGGTTCGGGCGCGGACGAAGACAACAGGTACTGCGGAGGTACTTCAGGACGGTGCACTTCCCGCTCCTCGCGTCCGCGGTCAGCCGTTGTCACGAGTTCAAACTACTAAGCCGTGCGCTCGGCGCGACGGTGCCGCACGCGATGCGTGATCACAATTGCAACAACGAGGACCACGGCCGCGACCACGTACCACTTGTACCGCTCGAACGTGTCGTAGATCTCGACGATGTGCTCGCCCGCGAGGTATCCCAGCGCACACCAGGTGCCCACCCACAGCACCGCACCGAGCGTGTTGTAGGCGAGGAACTTCAGCCAGTGCATGCCCGCGATCCCGGCCAGCAGCCCGTTGATCTGGCGCAACCCGTCGATGAAGCGGGCGGCGGCGACGACCTTGCCGCCGTGGCGGTTGAAGAAGGTCTCGGCGCGGTCCAGCCGCTGCGGGGTCAGGAAGATGTAGCGGCCGAACCGCTCCGCCAGCGGGCGACCGCCGAAGTGGCCGACGACGAAGCCGATGTTGTCGCCGATCACGGCGGCGAGCACGGCGACGAGAAACACCACGGCGATGTTCATCTGACCGGCGCCTGCGAACACCGCGGCGGCGATCAGCATGATTTCCCCTGGCACCGGCACGCCGAAGTCCTCGAGGAACAGCATCCCGGCCACTCCGAGGTATCCGTACTGCTCGAGCAGCGGTTGCACGTCGGAGAAAACACCAGGCAGTTGGGTGTCGGCCATGGGTGTAACCGTAAGTTCACCCGCCCAGATTTCGATCGGCGGCACGCGCCTGGCAGAATTGATATCGGAGGGGAGTATTCCTTCGCCGCGGTGTCGTCATCACGTCGGCCGTAATCGGACGACCGGCACAGCGGGCCTGCCGCGGATTCTCGTGGCGGTGGAAGAGACCTCCGGCGTTTTTGACGACGACCGGAGGCCGTATCTATGCAAGTAACCCAACTCGAGTGGATCATCACGCTGGGCGTGACGATCGCTGTGCTGCTGTTCGACGTGATCGTGATCGGACGCAGGCCGCATGAACCATCCAAGCGCGAGACGGCGACGTATCTGACGATCTACGTCGGGCTCGCGGTGGCGTTCGGGCTTTGGGTCTGGTTCTTCCACGGCAGCCAGTTCGGGCTGGAGTTCTTCGCCGGCTGGCTCACCGAATACAGCCTGTCCGTCGACAACCTGTTCGTCTTCCTGATCATCATGGCCAGCTTCAACGTGCCTAGGAAGTATCAGCAGCAGGCCCTATTGGTCGGCATCATCCTGGCGCTGATCTTCCGCGGTGTCTTCATCGCGCTGGGCGCGGTGGCCATCGACGAGTTCTCGTGGGTCTTCTACGCCTTCGGTGCGTTCCTCGTCTACACCGCGATCAACCTTGTTCGCGACACCGACCACGACGACGACGGGGAGAACTTCGTGGTCCGGGTCGCGCGCAGGCATCTGAAACTCACCGACAAGTGGGACGGTCTCAAGCTCTACGTCCGCGAGAACGGCAAGCGCCTGATGACGCCGATGTTCCTGGTCATCGTCGCGCTGGGCACCACCGACCTGCTCTTCGCACTGGATTCGATCCCTGCGATCTACGGCCTGACCCAGGAGCCGTACCTGGTGTTCACCGCCAACGTGTTCGCGCTGATGGGCCTGCGGCAGCTGTACTTCCTGCTCGGCGATCTGCTGAAGCGGCTGGTCTACCTGTCGCAGGGGCTCGCGTTCATCCTGGCCTTCATCGGCGTGAAGCTGATCCTGCACGCGCTGCACGAGAACGAGCTGCCGTTCATCAACGGCGGTGAGCACGTGCCGGTGCCTGAGATCCCGACGCTGGCGAGCCTCGGCGTGATCGTGGTGACGCTCGTAATCACCACCGTGGCCAGCCTGTACAAGACCCGCGTCCACGACGTCAAGAAGGAAGCCGAGGAAAAGGCCTTGGATTCGGCCTGAGCGGAATCGTCGACGCCGTCGGCTTGTTTTCCTAGCGTGACCGAGGTGCGGTTATTCGTGGCGGATGCGCCGAGCGGCGACTGGAGTGAACTGACGGACGGCGATCAGCGCGCGGTGCGGGTCGCCGCTTCCGACTTGCAGCAGGCCCGGCGGGCCCGGGCGCGGATCCGGGCCCGCGGCGAGGACGTGGCGGTGATCCTCGACGTCACCGTGGCGGTGGCGGGCGACTTCCGTTCCGCGCGAAGCGTTCTGGGGCCCGCCGATCACACGGTCCACTACGCGGGCACGATCGACGGGCTGGCGGGTTTGATCTCCGACATCGCCAGGGCTGACGTAGCCGACGGCGTCACGCTGATTTCGGCCTCACCACGCCAGAATCCGCGAGACCTCGGCCGTGACGTGCTGCGCCGGCTCGCTTCGCGCGATCAACCAAAGGCTTCGTAGCCCGGCTCGAGCCGACAACGATTTCAGTCCAGCGCCTCGTAGATCAGTTCGGCGTAGCGGATGGTGCGCGCTGTGCCGGTCGTTCCGGGGCCCATCTTGTTCATCACGTAAGTCATCGTCGCGCGGCGATCGACGTCCATCACCGCCATCGAGCCGCCCCAGCCGCCCCAGAAGCAGATCCTCCCCTCGGGAATGGCTGGAACGCTTTCCGGACAAGGCAATCCGAAGCCGATACCGAATCGCAGGGGGATCATGATCACCATGTCCATGCCGTCGGATTGCTCTTCGAAGATCAGGTCAATGGTGTCAGGGCCCAGCACCTGCACACCGTTTGCGGTGCCGCCCAATGAAATCGGCGATAGGGCCCGCGCCAACGCGCGGGCGTTGCCGTGACCGTTCGCGGCACCGATGTCGGCACGCCGCCATGCCTTGGTCTCCGCGATCGCGGCGCCGTTCGCGTCCGGCGGGAAGGACGCAAACGTCTTGATCATCGGATGGTCCGCAGGGAAGGCGTCGAGCGGAATGTCCAATGGTGGCGGAGGAATCAATTCGGCGATCCGGGAATAGTCCGCGTCCCGCGCGCCGATCTGGACGTCGGCACCGAGCGGTTCGGCGATCTCGGCGCGGACGAACTCCTTGAGCGTCGTGCCGGTGGCACGCCGGATCACCTCGCCGATCAAATGCCCGTAGTTGACCGCGTGATAGCCGGAGGCCGTCCCGGGTGGCCACCACGGCGCCTGTCGCGCAAGATGGCTGGTCGACCGCTCCCAGTCATATATGCCCTCGATACCGAACGGTGGCTCCCATCCCGCTACGCCCGATGTGTGCGAAAGCAGGTGGCGCACCTCGATGTCTTGTTTGCCGTTGTCGGCGAATTCGGGCCAGTACTTCGCCACCGGCGCGTTTGCATCGATCAGACCCCGGTCGATGGCGATCAAGGCAGCGAGGGCGGTGAGTGTCTTGGTGCAGGAGAAGAAGTTGACGATCGTGTCCTGCCCCCACGGGACAGTCCTCGCGCGGTCGGCGTGACCTGCCGAGATGTCGACGACGAGTTCGCCGTCGACATCAACGGCGATCGAGGCGCCGAGTTCTTCACCTTTGGCGACTTCGTCGGCCAGCGCGTCGGCGACCTTCGAGAAGCGGCTGTCGCAATGTCCCTGTACGGCTTTGTCCACCCCGACATCATGCGCCGCGGCGGGTCGTGTTCGGGCCGCTTCGAGTCGACTGGGTATCAGCTGGTGCCGCTGTCTGGCCGCTCGGGCCGCTGAGTCGGCTTGGCGCACGGCAGGTTTGATTGTATGTCAATTCGAGCGAACCGGAATTCGCCCGCTACTGCCACCACCGTCGAATTCAATTGCGCACCAAAAGAATCCGGCTCCCACCGATCTGGTGCTCGAGCTCGGACATAAGCAGGACACCGCGATTCGAGGCTGGCAGGCCACGCAGGCGGCTACCCGCTGCGACGCCGCATCACCAGTTGTCGTAGCCGCCTTCGGGTCCGAGCATGCGCTCCAACCGGGTGCGATTGATCCGGGCCAACTCGTTGCGCACCACCTTGCGCTCGGTCTCCAGATCGTTGAGTAGACGGTCGGTCATCGTCGCGAGGACGTCCTGGGCGCTGTAGCCGTTGACGAACATCACGAAGCCGAAGCCGAAATGCTCGAGGTAGCGCTTGGACGCCGCCGTCAGCTGGTCCATCACGTCGGGCTGATCGCACCACACCGCGCACTGCTCGGCTTGCGACTTCTCGCTGCCCGGCCGCCGTCCGACGTCGGGATAGGCCTGCAGGATCGAGTCGATCGAGTCCTCGGAAAGGCCGAACAGCAGACTGTCGGCCTGGCGGAACAGCTGATCGTGGTTGTCGTACGCCCGGCCGCGGCACAGATCAGCGGCAAGGGGCACGCTGTAGCAGCACTCGTACACGGCGTGCACGGACCGGCGCATCGGCATTGCGTTGAACGCCTCCAGGCCAATTCCTTGATGCATCAACACACAGCCATCATCGGAAACGCATGGCACGCGCACGTTACCGCTTGTTACGGCGATGAAAATTCAGTGCCCGGAGGTTTTATACCGTTCAATCGACCGGTTGACCTCGGCTTCGGCAGCCTCGCGCCCGACCCAGTCGGCCGCCTTGACGAACTTGCCCGGCTCAAGGTCCTTGTAGTGCACGAAGAAGTGCTTGATGGCCTCCAGTTCGAACGCCGGCACGTCGCCGAGGTCCTTGATGTGGTCCCAGCGCGGATCGCCCGCGGGTACGCACAACACCTTGTCGTCGCCGCCCGCCTCGTCGGTCATCTGGAACATGGCGACGGGGCGGACCTCCACGAGCACGCCCGGGAACAGCGGTTCCGGCAGCAAGACCAACGCATCCAGCGGGTCGCCGTCCTCGCCGAGAGTGTTCTCGATGAATCCGTAGTCCGTGGGATAGGCCATCGGGGTGAACAGGTAGCGGTCCAGCTTCACGCGGCCCGTCTCATGGTCCACCTCGTATTTGTTGCGTGAACCCTTCGGGATCTCGATGACGACGTCGAACTCCACCGCCGCGGCTCCTTACCCATGTGCTCCAGTCTTCAGTGACGGCCTCACCCTAATGGAGCGATACCCTGCACTACAGAGGGGCGGTCAATAGAGCAGGAGAGTTATGCGGCCGACGCGGTGGCGCCGATCCACGCATGTGGCGGTCGGCGTTGCAGTGCTGCTGCTCGTCGCCGTCGTCGTCGGGGTGGCCGCCGTGATCACCACCGGCAATTCGGCCAGTGACGCTCAGGCCGTCAAGCCGGCGCCCGCTGCGGCGACAGCCGCGCCTGGGATCGTGCCCGTCACCGACTCTGCAATCAAGCCGACGCCCGACCGGCTGGCTGCCACGCTGGCACCGCTGGTCGCCGACCCGAACCTGGGTGCGCTGACCGGCAGGATCACCGACGCGCTCACCGGCGCGCAGTTGTGGGCCCACGGCGCCGACGTGCCGATGCAGCCCGCGTCGACGAACAAGGTGCTCACCGCCGGCGCGGCGCTGCTGGCCCTCGACCGAGACGCGCGGCTGACGACCCGCGTGATGACCACCGGACAGCCAGGCGTCGTGGTGCTGAAGGGCGGCGGCGACCCGACTTTGTCGGCGGCGCCTGCCGGCCAGGACACCTGGTACAAAGGCGCCGCGCGGATCAGCGACCTGGCCGACCAGGTGCGCCGCAGTCGCGTCGATGTGACGACGGTGCAGGTCGACATCGGCGCCTACAGCGGACCGACGATGGCTCCGGGCTGGGATCCCGCCGACATCGACGGCGGCGACATCGCGCCGATGGAGGCGGTGATGCTCGACGGCGGCCGCACCCAGCCGGTGAGCGTCGAGTCGCGACGCTCCACCACGCCCGCCCTGGACGCCGGTCGCGCGCTGGCCGTCGCACTGAAGGTCGACCCTACCGCGGTCACAGTGCTGCCGTCGGGGTTGCGCGGGGGCCAGGAGATCGCGTCGGTACAGTCGCCGCCGCTCATCGAACGGCTGCGCCAGATGATGAACGAGTCCGACAACGTCATGGCCGAATCGATCGGGCGTGAGGTCGCCGCTCAACAGAACAGGCCGCAGAGTTTCGACGGAGGCGTGCAGGCAGTGCTGAGCCAGCTCGACAAGGCGAAGATCGACACCGGGAACGCGCGGCTGGTGGACTCCAGCGGGCTCTCCGTCGACGACCGGCTCACGGTCGAGACGCTCGACGGTGTGGTGAACGCCGCCGCCGGAACAGATGAGCCGAAGTTGCGGCCGCTGCTGGATCTGTTGCCGATCGCTGGCGGCAGCGGCACGCTGTCCAACCGCTACCTCGATACCGACGCGGGCCGGGCCGCCGCCGGCTACCTGCGCGCCAAGACCGGCTCGTTGACCGGAACCAATTCGTTGGCAGGCATCGTCACAGACGCGAGCGAGCGGGTGCTCACGTTCGCGTTCATCTCCAACAACGCGGGGCCGACGGGCCGCACGGCCATCGACGCGCTGGCCGCCGCTCTGCGATCGTGCGGGTGCAGCACATGAGCACCCGAAGACAACCGCGAGTGAGGATCGCAGCGAGGGACGAGCGAGGACCGGAGCGAGTGGGAGTCGAGGCATGAGCCCAGCCACCAGGTCCAGGCTCACCGTAGGCCGCGCTGTCGACTGGCAGTTCGCCGCGACGGTCGGCGCCAAACTGGCCCGACGTGGACCCGCGGCCACGGATTACACGCGCAACCAGGTCATCGATCAGTTGGCGGAGGCCGCGCGCAACGCGGAGCTGCCGGTGCGCGAGGTCACCGGGCTCATCGAGGGTGGTGAGATTCCCGAGGCCCACATCGTCGATCGGGTCGAATGGATCCGCGCCGCAACCCAATCCATGCGGGTGATGACCGGAGGGACCGAGGGCCCGCGGGGTTTCATCACGGGCCGCATCACAGGTGCGCAGACCGGCGCGGTGCTTGCGTTCATCTCGTCGGGCATCCTCGGTCAATACGATCCGTTCGGACCGAACGGCGGCGAGCTGCTGCTGGTGTACCCGAATGTGATCGCCGTCGAACGTCAATTGCGGGTGTTGCCCGCCGATTTCCGGCTGTGGGTGTGTCTGCACGAGGTCACCCACCGGGTGCAGTTCCGCGCCAACCCCTGGCTGGCCGATCACATGTCGCAGTCGCTCGCGGTGTTGACGGAGGACGCAGGTGAGGATGTCTCCGCGGTGGTCGGGCGGCTCGCCGAGATGGTCCGCAACAAGCGTGACGGCGTTGCGCCGGAACCGAATTCGACTGGGGTACTGGGATTGCTCCGGGCGGTGCAGTCCGAGCCGCAGCAGCGAGCGCTCGATCAGTTGCTGGTGTTGGGCACGCTGTTGGAGGGGCACGCCGACCATGTGATGGACGCGGTGGGTCCCGCGGTGGTGCCGACAGTCAGCACCATCCGGCGCCGGTTCGACGACCGCCGCAGGCGCAAGCAGCCACCGCTGCAGCGCATCGTGCGCGCGCTGCTGGGCTTCGACGCCAAGCTCAGCCAGTACACCCGCGGCAAAGCGTTTGTCGACCACGTCGTCGGACGAGTCGGGATGGCCAGGTTCAACACGATCTGGTCCAGCGCTGAAACCCTGCCGCTGCCAACCGAAATCGATGTGCCGCAGCGATGGATCGACAGGGTGCTGTAGCGACGCTGACGGCGGCCGTCGCCACATTCGTCGGCGACCATGCCGCAGGCGACGAACGCTGGTGCGCCGCGCTGTCCGGTGGAGCAGATTCGCTGGCGCTGACGGCCGTGGCGGCTGCGGCCAAGCCGACCACCGCACTGATCGTCGATCATCGGCTGCAACCCGACTCCGGCCGGGTGGCGGCGACCGCGAGGGCGCAGGCGCTCTCGGTGGGATGCGTTGACGCGCTGGTGCTTTGCGTTGAGGTGGGCACCGCCGGCGGACCAGAAGCCGCTGCACGCACGGCCCGCTACCGTGCGCTCGAGGACGCCCGCGGCGGTGCCCCGGTGCTACTTGCACACACTCTCGACGACCAGGCCGAGACAGTGCTGCTCGGGTTGGGCCGTGGCTCGGGCGCACGGTCGATCGCTGGCATGCGCCCGTGCGATCCGCCGTGGTATCGCCCCCTGCTGGGCGTCCGTCGTGCGCTCACCCATGCCGCGTGCGACGAGCTGGGGCTCACGCCGTGGCAGGACCCGCACAACGCTGATCGCAGGTTCACCCGGACGCGGCTGCGCACCGAGGTGCTGCCACTGCTGGAGGAGGTGCTCGGCGGCGGGGTCGCCGAGGCGCTGGCACGCACCGCTACCGCGCTGCGTGAAGACACCGAGACGCTCGATGAACTGGCCAGGCAGGCGCTGGCCGAAGTCGGCACTTGCGGTGAGCTCGACACCGCCCGACTGGCGGCACTGTCGGAGGCGGTCCGGCGAAGGGTGATTCGGGGCTGGCTGCTGGCAGGCGGCGCCAGCGGGCTGACCGACAAGCAGATCCGCGGGGTGGACACTCTGGTCACCGCCTGGCGCGGGCAGGGCGGTGTGGCGGTCGGGTCGCCGCTGCGCAGCCAGCGGCTGATCGCCGGGCGCCGCGACGGGATGCTGACGCTGCACACCGAGCCGGTGTGAAGATATGGCACGCTGTGGACGTGGCTGAGCGATCTGCCGAGCTGTATCCCGGCGACATCAAGTCCGTGTTGCTCTCGTCTGAGGCGATCCAGGGCAAGGTCGCCGAACTCGGTGCACGGGTCGGCACGGACTACCGCGGCATCCTCGCAGAGAACTCCCAGGATCTCCTGCTCATCACCGTGCTCAAGGGAGCGGTCTTCTTCGTCACCGACCTCGCGCGGGCGATTCCCGTGCCCACACAGCTGGAGTTCATGGCCGTCAGCTCGTACGGTTCCTCGACGTCGTCGTCGGGCGTGGTGCGCATCCTCAAAGACCTCGATCGCGACATCAACGACCGTGACGTGTTGATCGTCGAGGACGTCGTCGACTCCGGCCTGACGCTGTCCTGGCTGCTGCGCAACCTCGCGACGCGCCGTCCCCGCTCGCTGCGGGTCTGTGCGTTGTTGCGCAAACCCGACGCCGTGCGCGCCGATGTCGACATCTCCTACGTCGGCTTCGACATTCCGAACGAGTTCGTCGTCGGCTACGGCCTCGACTACGCCGAGCGCTACCGCGACCTGCCCTATATCGGCACGCTGGACCCCAAGGTGTACGAGCAGGCCTAACCTGCGCCGATACCCAGCACGCTTTGCTCAAACAGGTCGGCGCCGCGGGCTGTGCCGCCCGTGGCGGCGAGCCCCGCTGCCACCCGTCGCGCACCGTTCTGCATGGTCATCGCTTCCCGCACCTTCGTGCGCAGTAGCGACGGTGACAACTTCTTGGCGGGCAGACGGGTGCCGCACTGCGCCACCTCGAGGCGTCGCGCGACCTCGAATTGGTCGCGCCCGTACGGCACTGCGCAGACCGGTACGCCATGCGCGAGTGCGTTTTGCGTCGCCCCATCCCCCCATGCGTGACCGCACAGATTGCACGGTCCAGAACCACGCCATGCGGGACGAACCGGCACACCGTCGCGTTGCGCGGTGTCACCAATCCGTCGGCCTGCGTGGCCGGCATCGTCGCAACGATGTGCACCCGCTCTTCGGTCAATGCTGTCATCGCCGTCGCGGCCAGATCGGTGTCGGCCTGCTTCTCCGAAGACGTCGTGACGAGGACGATGGGCAGTTCGATCGCGGTCAGCCAATCGGGAACGGCGTCCGGCCCGGGATCCAGCACGCAGGGTCCGATCATCTGCACCGCGTCGCCCCAATCGGTGTTCGGATACTGAAACGGCTTGGCACTCGCGAACAGGATCAGCGGCGCCCGGCGCAGAAACTCGCCCATCGAGGAGACCGGCGCACCACCCACGTCCGCGCGAATCGCGTTGATCGGTGGCAGCATCACCCTCTCGAGCATGCCGAGCACAGCAATCCGCACAGCGGTGTCACGCACCCGGCCCAACACACCGGACAGTGGTTTGAGACCAAGCCCGAACGGTGGAACCCCCGGAGCTCGGAGCGGTGGCGTGTACGGCGCAAAACACGCCCACGGGATGTCGCCGGCGTCTGCCGACGACAGTGCACCCCAGCTGTTCACGTCTACGAGCAATGCATCCGGATTGACCCGCGCCACCGCATCAGCGAAATCGGGCACCTCGTGTGCGGCGCGCCGTGCGAATGCCGCGACCGACAGCTTCAGTGCGGCAAGAGGATTGGTTCCCTTCCAGTCGTCTAGTTCGATCTGTTCGATCCGAGGATCGATCGCGTCGGTGTGGAAGCCGAGTCGTTGGCCGACCTCAGCACCAGTGGAAAGTGTGCGCACATGGATCGTGTGACCGCGGGTGGCCAGCTCCGACAGCAGTGCGCTGATCGGCAACAGGTGCCCAAGTGCAGGCGAGGTGTAGGCCAGTATCGTCGCCATTTTCATTCGACCATTCGAGAGGTATTCCTTGGCCAGCTCGGCGTATGCGTGGGAGTTGCCCGCCGCCTTGGCCGGTAACGCACGTGACTTCAGCCACCACAAGTCCAGCGCGGGAATGCCCGTTTGCGCGCGCATGCGTCGCCCACACTCACGTTCGGGCGCAGAAGGGCGAGAAGGATTCGGCAAAACGTCGATCTCGGGGCAAGATTGGGGGCGCGGACGTGAGGAGCAAGAATATGGCACAGACAGTGACTGCGCTGCGGATCTGCCCACTGTGCGAGGCCACCTGCGGTCTGACGCTTACGATCGACAACGGCCGCGTGACCGGAGCGCGTGGCGATCGCGACGACGTCTTCAGCCACGGGTTCATCTGCCCGAAAGGCGCCAGCTTCGCCGAACTCGACAACGATCCCGACCGGCTGAGCCGGCCATTGGTCCGCCGCGACGGCGAACTGACCGAAGCCACGTGGGACGAGGCCTACGCCGTCATCGCTGAGCGACTCGGTGCAGTCATTCGTGACCACGGTGGTACGTCGGTCGGCGTGTACCTCGGCAACCCGAATGCGCACACGATCGCGGGCAGCCTGTATGCGCCACTGATCGTCCGTGCGCTGCGCACTCGCCACATGTATACCGCCAGCACCCTTGACCAGATGCCCAAACACGTCGCGTTGGGCTACATGTTCGGCAGCCCTGTCGCGTTCACCGTGCCCGACCTCGACCGCACCGACTACCTGGTGATCATCGGCGCGAATCCCCTTGTATCCAACGGCAGTTTGGCGACCGCTGCGGACTTTCCCGGCAAGCTTCGCGCCTTGCGCAAGCGCGGTGGCCGGCTCACCGTCATCGACCCGGCTCGCACCCGCACCGCCGAACTGGCCGATCGTCACATCGCACCGCGTCCCGGCACCGATGCCGCCCTGCTCCTCGCAGTCGTCCATGCACTGTTCGAAGAGGGCCTTGTCGCGCCGGATCTCGGGGGCCTTGCCGAACACGTCACCGGCGTCGAGCAGGTCCGCGAACTGGCCGACGGCTTCTCGCCGGAGGCCGTCGCCGCACATTGCGGCGTGGCCGCCGACGAGATCCGCACACTGGCCCGCGAAATCGCTGCGGCGCCCTCCGCGGCGGTCTACGGCCGAATCGGTACCTCCACAGTTGAATTCGGCACGATCGGCAGCTGGCTGGTCGATGTCATCAACGTCCTCACCGGAAATCTCGACCGGCCGGGCGGGGCGATGTTCGCGCTCTCGCCCGTCGCACCGGCGCCGCGACCGTCGGGACCCGGCAAGGGTTTCGTGACCGGGCGCTGGCACAGCCGCGTGTCGGGCTACCCCGAAGCGCTTTCCGAACTGCCCGCCGCCGCGATCGCCGAGGAAATCGATACCCCAGGCGACGGCCAGATCAAGGCGATGATCACGATCGCAGGTAACCCCGTGCTGTCGGCGCCCGACGGTGATCGCCTCGACCGTGCGCTCGACAGCGTGTATTTCATGCTCAGCATCGACCCGTACCTCAACGAGACGACGCGCCACGCGAACGTCATCCTGCCGCCGCCACCCCCGTCGCAGGCCGGCCACTTCGACTTCGCGTTGAACAACCTGGCGGTGCGCAACAACGCCCGCTACTCGCCGCCTGCGCTGCCGTTGGATGGCCGGCCTGACGAGCCCGAGATTCTGTCCCGGCTGGCCCTGATCCTCTACGGCGTCGGCTACGACTCTGATCCCGCGCTGGTCGACGACCAAGTCATCGCGACCACGCTGGAAAAGGCGACCGCCGACCCGAATTCACCCGTTTCCGGGCGCGCGGTCGACGAACTGACCGCGATGCTCATCGCCGGGCCAGGGTATGAACGCCGGTTGGACATGATGCTTCGGCTGGGCCCCTACGGCGATGCGTTCGGGGCCGATCCCGACGGCTTGACCCTCGAGCGGCTCAAGGCCGCACCCCACGGCATCGACTTCGGCCCGCTGCAGCCGAGAGTCCCCGAGGTCCTCAGAACACGTTCGGGCCGAATCGAACTCGCGCCCGATGCGCTTATCGCCGATGTCGCCAGGCTTCAGGAATCCCTCCGCCGCGACGACGACGGCTTCGTCCTGATCGGTCGCAGGCATCTGCGCTCGAACAACAGCTGGATGCACAACCTGCCGGCACTCGCGGGCGGTACGAACCGCTGCACACTGCAGATCCATCCCGACGACGCCGCCGAACTGGGGCTCACGGACAACGCCGCGATCAAGGGTCCCGGCGGCGACGTGGTGGCGCCGGTCGAACTGGCGCCGGGCATGCGGCGCGGCGTCGTTTCGCTGCCTCACGGGTGGGGTCACGACCGCGGCGGCACACGCCAAGGCGTCGCAGCCGACCAACCCGGCGTCAACGTCAACCAGCTCAACGACGGCGGCCAGCTCGACCCTTTGTCGGGCACTGCCGTCCTCAACGGGATTCCGGTCGACATCGCGCCCGCGGGCTAAGACAGTTCGAAGATGACCGTCACCGAGAAACTGACGGTCTGCTGGCCGGGCTCCAGCGGCACTGCGGCCGCCTCGGCACCCCTGAAGCTGGGCACCGGCGTAGGTGGTGTGGGGCCTGCTGACTCGGTGATCGACATGACCTTGCCGAGACTCAGCCCGGACAGCTGCGCATACTGCTGGGCGCGGTCCTTGGCGTCGTTGAACGCCCTGGCCCGTGCATCCTTTACGAGCTGCGAGTCGTCCTCGATCGAATAGTTCACCGAATTGATCCGCGTGGCGTCGCCGCCCGTGCTGACGATCAACGCCAGTGCCTGCGAGGCGGTGTCGAGCTTGCGGATCTTCACGTCGATGGAATTGCTCGCGCGATAGCCGACGATCGTGGTGCTGTCGCCGCCCGCGAACTGCGGCTGCAGGCTCACTTGCGTGGTGCTGATGTCCTTGCGGTCGATGCCGAACCCCACCAACGCGTCGATGACCGCCTTTTGCCGGTCGCTGGTCTGGTTCATCGCACCGCTGACGTCGGGCGCGACGAACTCGATCGACGCGTTGACGGTCAGCGTGTCAGGCGCGCCCTGTACTTGTCCTGCGCCCACGACGGTGACCTGACGGGTCTCCTTGTCGGCGGTGCCCGTCGGCCCAGATGAGGAGTCGCAGGCCGAGATTCCAACCGCAGCAAGTGCCGCCGCGGCGAGAAGAAGGAACCGGTGGGACATCTTCGCTCTCGCTGCGATCGGCATCCTCGCACCCTACCGTCTGGGCGCGCCGGCCTTCCGTGACTCATCGAGGAGCTTCAGAAGCAGCGGCGAAGCGAGGCTAAACCCGCCACCCTCTCCGCGGTCCTCGACTTCGCGGTTCCGGCTCGCTCAGGACCTCTACACCGAGGCGATGACGGAGTCGTACCGGGCGGTCACTGGCGGTGGCGCGCGCTCGCCTCGGCGGCTAGACGAACCGCTTCACGAACGACAGCGCGGTCTCGGCGACTTCCTGCCAGCCATGATCGATCACCAGTGAGTGTCCCCGTCCCTCGATTCGCGCGATCTCGGTGACGCCTGGGTTCTTCGCCTGAATCTTGTAGCTGGCCTCGGTGATTGCCAGGGGCACAGTGTTGTCGGCTTCGCCGGCAACGATGAGCAGGGGTCCGCGCTCGGGGTTGGCATGGTCTACCCGGGTCTCACCGCCGAACAGGTTGAAGTTGGCAACCGCCGCCTGGAAGAGTGGTGCGCCCGACGCGGCCACGTGATAAGTCTCGTAGAGTTCCTTCGCCTCCGCGTCGTCGAGGTTATTCGCCCAGCCGTACTTGAACTGGTCGAGCGTCAACGCGATCGCCTTGCCGTGATTGGTCGGATTGCCCAGCACCGGTGACGCGGACTTCAATGAGGAGATCGGCAGCGCAAGCACGCCTTTGAAGGGAGCGTTGTCGATCGCCACCGTCGCCGCGGAGGCGCCCTCGCCCGCGATCTTCTGGGCGATCAGGCCGCCGAATGAATGGCCAATCACGGCGGGCTTCTTGGCCAACTCGGATATCGCGTTCAGGTAGTGGTCGGTCACGTCCTGAACCATCTTGTGCGCGAAAACCTCCGGATGCTCACGCGCATCCGCCACCGACGAGGGGTCATCCGGCCAGCCGGGAGCGATAGTGGTGTACCCGTTGGCTTCAAATAAGTCCCGCCACCGCTGCCAGCTGCTCGACAGCAGCCACAAGCCGTGGATGAACACCACCGGGGTGAGCCCAGATGCGTTGGCGCGGTCGATCTCTGCCCGCTCCCAGTCCGTGATCACAACGCCTGCTTCGTGTTTTCCAGCCACGGGGCGACCCTAGCGTGTGTTGTCAGTCGGTCACGGCATAACGAGGATCTTGCAGTGCGCATCGGGATGTGCGAGTTCGTCGAAGGCGTCGCCGACCCGGTCAAGGCCTACCTCACCGGTGATCATCGGCGCGACGTCGATCTCGCCTTCGGCGATCGCCCACAGGCAGTCGGTGAACTCGGTCTGGTCGTAGGCCAACACGAACTGCACATTGATCTGCTTGGCGATGGCGAAATACGGATGGAAGGCATCGGCTTGCATACACACGCCTGCGACGACGACTCTTGCGCCGACCGGTGCGCGGCGCAAGATGTCGTCGATGATGCCCGGCACACCCACAGCCTCGAAGACGACGGCCGAGCTGGTGCCGTCGAAAGGCGATCCGTTCGCGGGATCGACGGTGGTGGTGGCGCCCATTCGTTCGGCCAGCTCGCGTCGCGTGGCCGAGTAGTCAGCTGCGACAATCGTTTCCACCCCATGATGGCGCAGCCCGGCGATGATCGCGATCCCGATCGGGCCGCAGCCCAACACCAGTGCGGTCTCACCACGCTGGATCGTCGACTTGTTCACCGCGTGAAGGCCGACGGCCATCGGCTCGGTCAGTGCAGCGTGCCGCGCGTCCAGCCCATTGGGGATGGGTGTCAGGAGCTGCGCCGACAGCAGCATCCGTTCGGCATAGCCACCGATCGTCTTGTTCGAGTACACAATCGGTTCGATACCGGTGCCGGAAAGCAGTACCGGTAGGGAGGTGACGAGCGTGCCCGGCTTCGGGGCATCGGTGTCAGGCCCCGCCTCGAGAACCTCGGCACTGAACTCGTGTCCCATGAAGATGTCGCGGTTCAGGTCGATGTTCATGCCACCAGAGCCGCCGAAGCCTTCGATCTGGTCGTTGAGCTCAAGCACGTCCGCGCCGTGCTTGGCGAAATGCAGGTCGGAGCCGCAGATTCCGCATGCCTTCACGTCGACGAGGACCTGCCCGGGGTCGGGAACCGGCTCGGCCACGTCATCGCGCAGCACCATGCGACCATCGCGAAGGACCGAGGCGCGCATCAGCTTTCCGGTCCTTCTGCCCGTTCGGCGGCCATCTTGAGTTCATCGGTGTGCTCGTTGATGGCCTTGACGATGGCCTCACCGGCGCGACCGAGAAGCTGATCGCGCATGTCCTTGGCCCAATCGTGTGACGCGCGGGGTGCGACCAACTGACCCTTGAAGTGCGGCATGACCTCGCGGGCGAACAGTTCGTACGAGTGGTAGGTCGCCTGCGGCGACGCCCAGTCGTGGCCGAGCAACAGCAGGGTACCGAACCCGCCGGACTTATCCAGCAGATCCTGGATGTATGCCACCGCGTCGCCAGGGGTGCCGATGCAGCAGTTGCCCTGACCCGCATAATCCGCCACGAACTCGCGCGGGGACTGAGCTCCCTCAACGGAATTCGACAACGGCACGAAACCCGCCGCGCCGAAATAGTTCGCGAAGTCCTGCAGCCCATAGGTGCAGTCGTCGATCGCCTTGTCCCTGGTGTCGGCGAGGTGCATGATGGCCAGCACCCGCCAATCGGCGCGGTCCGGCTCGTCACGGCCGGACTTCTCGGCTTGGTCCACGACGACATTCCAAGTGTTCTCCAGCGCGGCGTAGCCGCCCGGCACCGACATCGACAACGAGAGCAGCGATGTGCCCAGTGCCCCGGCGAGGCGGGGGCCGGACGGGGAAATCATTGCTGCCGTCGAGATTTCGGGGTACGGCCAGGTGTACGGCCGGATGTGCAGCTGAGCATCGCGCAGCGTGAACCAGTCGGAGTGCCGGTTGATCCGCTCCTCCGGTGATGCCCGGAACAGCGCGAGGATCGCCTCGAGCGACTCCTGCATCATCCGGCGCTGCTCGACCGGATCGATGCCCATCATGTACGCGTCGGAGGGCAGTGCACCCGGTCCGGTGCCGAAGATCACCCGTCCACGCGTGAGGTGGTCGAGAAGCACCCAACGGTCGGCGACCATCAGCGGATGGTGATACGGCAGCGACACCACGCCGGTGCCCAGCCGGATGTGCTTTGTTCGCTCGGCCGCCGCGGCGATGAACACCTCAGGGCACGCGATCAGCTCGTATCCGCCCGAGTGGTGTTCTCCGAACCACACCTCGTCGTACCCGAGTCTGTCCAGCGCCACCGTCCGGTCGAGGTCGTATTCCAATGCGACGGTGGGGGATTGGCCGACCGGGTGGAACGGCGTGATGAACACCCCGAAGTTCATTGGACGTTGCATCTAGAACTCCAATCTGGACAGGAAGTCGAGCAGTATCGTGTTCACCTCGGCGGGCTGTTCCTGCTGAAGCCAGTGGCCCGCGCCTTCGATCATCACCTCGCGATAGTCACCGGAGACCACATCACGAACCCGGTCGCGCGGCGTGTAGGCCAGCGTCGGGTCGGCGGCTCCGCCGACGAACAGCGACGGGACATCGATCGTCGCGGCCGGCGTCGTCGCGGTCAGTTCCCAGTTGCGGTCGAAGCAGCGGTACCAATTCAGCGGCGCGGTAAACCCGTTGCGGGTGAATTCGTGCACGTAGTGGTCGAATTCGTGCTGGCTTATCCAATCGGGCAGTCCACCAGGCTCCGGAATGCGGTCGATGAATCCCTCAGGGCCGGGTTGCAGCATTCGCAGCGCGGCGGTCTCGTCGGTCGTGGTCAGCGAACCCATCAGCCGCCGCATCGTGGTGGCAGGATCGCGGTTCAGTTCCGCGTCGGCCGGACCGGGTTCCTGGAAATACAGGATGTAGAAGAAGTTGTCGCCGAACATCTTCCGGAACGCTTCCGTCGTCGGCCGTTTCGGCCGCGGCAGCGGCGGAACACTCAGCCCTGCGATGCCTGCGAATCGGTCCGGGTGCAGCAGCGGGGCACCCCATGCCACCACGCCGCCGAAGTCGTGGCCGATGAGCGCCGCCCGGTCCGCACCGACGTCATCGAGCAGGCCGACGATGTCGGCGGACAGCTCGACGATGTCGTATGCCTCCACAGCGGCGGGCTTCGAGGAGCCGCCGTAGCCACGCTGATCGGGTGCCAGCACGCGGTAGCCGGCCTCGGCCAGGGCGGGAATCTGGTGCCGCCAGGAGTAGGCCAGTTCAGGGAAGCCGTGGGCCAGGACCACGACTGGGGCATCCGGGTCACCGGCGTCGATGACGCGAAGCTGGACCCCGTTCGTCTCAACTAACCGTTCGGTCGATATGAGCACGACCACAGCCAAGCACAGGGGGCTTGATGCGGGGAAGGGGCACGGCGCCAGAAGCGACCAGTGGGCAAATCAGCAGACTGTTCATTCAATTGGTTGTTATCGTCTGATCACAGGTTCGACAAATCATGGCGAACCGGTGGGCGGCGAGTGTCAAGGGGGTCGCCGTGGCGGCATTGGGTGAGCGTGCAGTCGTCCTCGGGGCGAGCATGGGCGGGTTGCTCGCTGCCAGAGTGCTTGCCGACTTCTACGAGACAGTCACTGTCGTCGAGCGTGACGCGTTACCTGATGAACCGGCTAACCGGCGGGGCGTGCCGCAGGGTCGACATGTCCACGCTTTGCTGCCGCGCGGTGGGCAAATCCTTGACGGCCTGTTTCCCGGCATCCTGAACGATCTGGTCGTCGGCGGGGCGCCCGTGTTGGACGATGGTGATCTCTCAAAGCTGTACTTGTCCTATAGCGGGCACAAACTTCTCCGCTCCGGCAAGGTACCCGTCGATGATGACGCAACGGCGATGCACATGCCGAGCAGGCCGTTCCTGGAGTCGCATGTGCGTCGGCGGATAGCCGCGCTCCCCAATGTCACGATCCTCGCCGCCCACGACGTCACAGAGTTGACGGCGACTACGGACCGCGATCGCGTCACCGGCGTACGGGTGGTCAACCACGAGGGCGGGGCGCAGCACGAGTTGACGGCGGATGTCGTCGTGGATGCGATGGGCCGCGGTGCGCACACGCCGGCTTTTCTGGAAGGCCTCGGGTACGGCCGACCAGTCGAGGACCACATCGTCATGCGCACGACCTATGTCAGCCAACACCTGAGGATCCCCCCCGGCACTGTCGAGGAGAAGCTGGCCCTGATCAGCCCCGCACCCGGCCGGCCAACCGGGATGTTCCTGACCGGCTATGAGCACGACAACTGGATATTCACCGTCTTCGGGATGCTGGATCACGAGCCGCCGCGCGAGCTCGCGGGCATGCTGGCGTTCGCCGGCGAGTATGCGCCTGCGCATCTGTTGGCAGCGGTGCAGGCCGGCGAACCGATCGGGCCGGTGGTGCAACATTGCATGCCGTCCAGCCAGTGGCGGCGCTACGACAAGATGCGGCGGTTCCCGGACGGCCTGCTCGTCTGCGGCGACGCTTTCTGCAGCTTCAATCCGATTTACGGGCAGGGAATGTCGGTGGCGGCGTTGGACGCTGTGGCACTGCAGGAGACGTTGCAGCGAGGTGCCACGAACCTGCCCAGGCGGTACTTTCGTGCCGCGGCGAAGGCGATCGGTGTGGCCTGGCAGATCGCGGCTGGTTCCGACTTGGCCTTCCCCGAGGTCGAAGGGCGACGGACGACTGCGATGCGGGTCAGCAACCGTTTCGTCGAATGGGTGCTGACCGCATGTGAGTCCGACATCCAGGTCGTCAACCAGTTCTTCAGGGTCACCGGTCTTGTCGATCCGCCCGCGCGCCTGCTCAGTCCGCCTTTCATCGCCAGGGTCGCGAAGGTCAATCTGCTTCGTCGGCAACGTGATTCGCAACCCCGGCCGGCTGAGGTGGCTGACCGAATGGACGATCGGATGCCGCTGCCGGATGCGATCTCCGAGTAGTGGTGGTCAGGCGGCGGCGATGAGTTCACCGCCTGGCGGGTTCGCGGTGACAGGATTCAAACCATGACCTTGGTTCTCGTGCACGGCAATCCGGAGACTGCAGCTCTGTGGGGCCCACTGGTGGATGCACTCGGACGCGACGACGTGGTGCGATTGTCCCCACCGGGATTCGGCAGCCCACTGCCCGACGACTTCGCCGCGACCTACCTCGCCTACCGCGACTGGCTCGAGGGCGAACTCGAGCGCGTCGACGGACCGATCGACCTGGTCGGACACGACTGGGGCGGTTGCCACGTCATGAACGTGGTGATGCATCGACCCGAGCTGGTGCGCAGCTGGGCCAGCGACGTCCTCGGGTTGTTCGACCCTGATTACGTTTGGCACGACCTCGCGCAGGTCTGGCAGACCGCGGGCGACGGCGAGCAATTGGTGGACACCATGATGGGCGGAACCGTTCAGGACCGCGCCGAACAAATGCACACGCTCGGCATACCGCTTGACATCGCCGCCGAGATCGCCGCTGCGCAGGGTCCGGAGATGGGCCGGGCAATCTTGGCGCTCTACCGGTCGGCGGCCCAACCCGTGTTGGCTGAGGCGGGCCGCTCGCTACCGGTTGCCGCGGCCCGCCCAGGGTTGTCGTTGTTGGCCACCGAAGACCATTACGTGGGCTCTGATGAACTCCGCCGGCGGGCGGCCGACCGCGCTGGTGCACGTACGGACGTGCTCGAAGGACTTGGGCACTGGTGGATGGTGCAGGACCCTGCTCGCGGCGCGGCGGCCCTCAACAGCTTCTGGGAAACGCTCTAGCCACGTAGATCGAGGACCGTCGGGAACTGCTGTTCGTTGGCGTAGCGGTAGCCTTGACTATTCCAGCTGCGCGTATTGGAAGGACACTGGCCGTAGGCGGCCGAAAAAGATGAAGTCGACGACGGATATTCGATGAACCGGAAAAATGTGATCCGCACGCTCACCGCGATCGCCGTGGTGCTCTTGCTGGGCTGGTCGTTCTTCTATTTCAGCGACGACACCCGCGGCTATAAGCCCGTCGACACGTCGGTGGCGATGGCCCAGATCAACAGCGACAACGTCAAGAGCGCGCAGATCGACGACCGTGAGCAGCAGCTGCGGCTGGAGCTGAAGAACGGCAATGCCGACACCGACAACAGCGACAAGGTCATCACCAAGTACCCGACTGGGTACGCGGTGCCCCTGTTCGACGCGCTGAATGCGAAGAACACAAAGGTCAACACGGTCGTGAACCAGGGCAGCATGCTCGGCTCGCTGCTGATCTATCTTTTGCCGCTGCTCCTGCTCGTCGGGCTGTTCGTGATGTTTTCCCGCATGCAGACCGGCGGCCGAATGGGCTTCGGCTTCGGCAAGTCGCGGGCCAAACAGCTCTCCAAGGACATGCCGAAGACCACCTTCGCCGACGTCGCAGGCGTCGACGAAGCGGTCGAAGAGCTCTACGAGATCAAGGACTTCCTGCAGAACCCATCGCGCTACCAGGCGCTGGGCGCCAAGATCCCCAAGGGCGTGCTGCTCTATGGCCCGCCCGGCACCGGCAAGACGCTGCTCGCCCGCGCCGTCGCGGGTGAGGCGGGGGTTCCGTTCTTCACGATTTCCGGTTCGGACTTCGTCGAGATGTTCGTCGGCGTCGGCGCCTCCCGGGTGCGCGACCTGTTCGAACAGGCCAAGCAGAACAGCCCCTGCATCATCTTCGTCGACGAGATCGACGCGGTCGGCCGCCAGCGCGGCGCCGGCCTCGGCGGCGGCCACGACGAACGCGAGCAGACCCTGAACCAGCTGCTGGTCGAGATGGACGGGTTCGGGGACCGCCAGGGCGTCATCCTGATCGCCGCCACCAACCGGCCCGACATCCTCGATCCCGCGCTGCTGCGGCCCGGCCGCTTCGACCGGCAGATCCCGGTGTCCAACCCCGACCTCGCCGGCCGCCGTGCCGTGCTGCGTGTGCACTCGCAGGGCAAGCCCATCGCCCCCGACGCCGATCTGGACGGTCTGGCCAAGCGCACCGTCGGCATGTCGGGTGCCGACCTGGCCAACGTCGTCAACGAGGCGGCGCTGCTGACCGCGCGCGAGAACGGCACCGTCATCACCGGCCCGGCGCTGGAGGAGGCCGTCGACCGCGTCGTCGGCGGGCCGCGCCGCAAGAGCCGGATCATCAGCGAACACGAGAAGAAGATCACGGCCTACCACGAAGGCGGCCACACACTGGCGGCATGGGCGATGCCGGACATCGACCCGATCTACAAGGTCACGATCCTTGCCCGCGGCCGCACCGGCGGGCATGCGATGGCGGTGCCCGAGGACGACAAGGGCTTGATGACCCGCTCGGAAATGATCGCCCGGCTGGTGTTCGCGATGGGCGGACGCGCCGCCGAGGAATTGGTGTTCCGCGAGCCGACGACAGGCGCGGTGTCCGACATCGAACAGGCCACCAAGATCGCCCGCGCGATGGTCACCGAATACGGCATGAGCTCCAAGCTCGGCGCGGTGCGCTACGGCACCGAGCACGGCGACCCGTTCCTCGGTCGCACGATGGGCACCCAGGCCGACTACTCACACGAAGTCGCACAAATCATCGACGACGAGGTTCGCAAGCTCATCGAGGCCGCGCACACCGAGGCGTGGGAGATCCTCACCGAGTACCGCGACGTGCTCGACACGCTCGCCGGCGAGCTGCTCGAGAAGGAAACTCTGCACCGCGCCGAACTGCAGGCGATCTTCGCCGACGTGAAGAAGCGTCCGCGACTGACCATGTTCGACGACTTCGGCGGGCGCGTTCCGTCCGACAAGCCGCCGATCAAGACGCCTGGTGAGCTGGCCATCGAGCGGGGCGAGCCGTGGCCCAAGCCGGTTCCCGAGCCGGCGTTCAAGGCAGCCATCGCGCAGGCGAGCCAGGAGGCCGCTGCGCGGCAGGCTCACCAGAACGGCACAAATGGCGCTGGCGGCAACGGAGTTCCCGCAAACGCGTCGACACAGCCGGACTACGGCGCCCCAGCCGGTTGGCACGCGCCCGGTTGGCCGCCGCAGGGACCGCCGCCGGCGCAACAGCACCCGCAGCAGGGGTACTGGTACCCGCCGCCGCACTGGCACAACCCGAATGTCCCCGCCGGAGCGGCTCCGCCGCCCTATCCGCCGTATCAGCCCTATCCGCAGCCCGGACATCCCGCCCCGCAGGGTGGCGCGCCCGCGCCTAACCCGAACGAGGACCCTGGGCAGGACAACAGCCGGACCTAATCCGCCGGCTCATGGCTGATAACTGAACGGAGGCATCGATGACGCGGTCGCTCAACAATTCGGCCACGTTCACCAAACCCGCATTCGACCAACCCCGCGCGGAAGCTGCGGTGCGAGAGTTGTTGATCGCAGTCGGCGAAGATCCCGACCGACACGGCTTGGAGGACACTCCGGCGCGGGTCGCGCGGGCGTATAAGGAGATGTTCGCCGGCCTCTACACTGATCCGGATACCGTGCTGGACACCACGTTTGACGAACAGCACGACGAGCTGGTGCTGGTCAAGCAGATCCCGCTGTACTCCACCTGCGAACACCACCTGGTGGCGTTCCACGGGGTCGCGCACGTTGGCTACATTCCCGGTAAGGACGGCAGGGTCACCGGACTGTCGAAGATCGCGCGACTGGTCGATCTGTACGCCAAGCGGCCGCAGGTGCAGGAGCGGCTGACCGCGCAGATCGCCGATGCGCTGATGCGCAAGCTTAATCCGCGCGGCGCCATCGTGGTCGTCGAGGCCGAGCACCTGTGCATGTCGATGCGCGGCGTGCGCAAGCCAGGAGCGGTGACCACCACGTCGGCGGTGCGCGGCCAGTTCAAGTGCGATGCCGCATCGCGGGCCGAGGCGCTGGATCTCATCTTGCGAAAGTGAGCCCGACGCGAGTGCAGGTCATGGGGGTTGTGAACGTCACCGACGACTCCTTCTCTGACGGGGGACTGTTCCTCGACCGTGACCGCGCCGTCGAACATGGCCTGACGCTGGCTGCCGAAGGCGCAGCGATCGTCGACGTCGGCGGCGAGTCGACCCGTCCCGGCGCGACCCGCATCGACGCCCGGATCGAGTCGGCACGTGTGCTCCCTGTCATCAAAGAGCTTGCCGGGCAAGGCATCACGGTCAGCATCGACACCATGCACGCGGAGGTCGCGCAGGCGGCGCTGGAAAACGGCGCCCAGATCGTCAACGACGTGTCCGGCGGGCGCGCCGACCCGAACATGGCGCCGCTGATCGCGGATGCGAAAGTGCCGTGGGTGCTGATGCATTGGCGCTCGGTGGGCGCGGACCGACCCCACGAGGTACCGGCCTACCGGGACGTGGTCGCCGAGGTGCGCGACGAACTGCTGGCCGCAGTGGACGCCGCCGTGCACGCGGGTGTCGATCCGGCCAGGCTGATCATCGATCCTGGCCTTGGTTTCGCCAAGACCGCAGAACACAATTGGGCGCTGCTGCGCGCACTACCCGAATTCGTCGGCACCGGCATCCCGGTGCTCGTCGGGGCGTCCCGCAAGCGTTTCCTCGGTACGTTATTGGCCGACGAGGGCGGCGAACCGCGGCCACCCGGCGGCCGGGAGACCGCCACAGCCGTGATCTCGGTGCTGGCAGGCCTGCACGGGGCGTGGGGTGTGCGGGTGCACGACGTCCGCGCCTCCGTCGACGCGTTGAAGGTGCTCGAGGCCTGGTCCGGCGGAAGCGACCGGGGGATCAGCATTGGCTGATCGAATCGAATTGCGCGGCTTGACTGTTCGCGGATATCACGGTGTGTTCGATCACGAACGACGCGACGGCCAGGACTTCGTCGTCGACATCACCGTGTGGATCGACCTGGCGACCGCAGCGGCCAGCGACGACCTTGCCGACACGCTCGACTACGGCAAGCTCGCTCAGCGGGCCGCCGACATCGTCGCCGGGCCGCCGCGCAAGCTCATCGAGACGGTCGCGGGCGCGATAGCCGACGACGTGATGGCGGACGAACGCGTGCACGCCGTCGAGGTCGTCGTACACAAACCGTCGGCGCCCATTCCACTGACCTTCGCCGACGTCGCTGTGACGGCGCGACGTTCGCGGCGGGGCGGTACGGCATGACGCGAGTGGTGTTGTCGATCGGGTCGAACCTCGGTGATCGGCTGGCGCGGCTGCAGTCGGTGGTCGACGGGCTCGACGGCGCGGTGCGCGCACTCTCGCCGGTGTACGAGACGGAGGCATGGGGCGGAGTCGAGCAGGGCCCGTTCCTCAATGCGGTTCTGATCGCCGAGGATCCTGCTGTCGACTGCTACGGCTGGCTACGTCGCGCGCACGAACTCGAAGCCGCGGCTGACCGGATCCGCGCGGAGCGTTGGGGCCCGCGCACCCTCGATGTCGATCTGGTCACTTGCCATGACGGACAGCGCGAGGTGACCTCGGGCGACGATGACCTGACGCTGCCTCATCCGTCGGCGCATCTGCGGGCATTCGTGCTGATTCCCTGGTTGGCGGTGGACCCAGCTGCCACGTTGACGGTCGCGGGCGAACGGCGTCCCGTCGCGGGCTTGCTCGACCAAATGGAGCCGGCCGATCGTGACGGCGTGCGCCTTACCGAGTTGGCGCTGTGCTGATGGGACCCACCCGCAAGCGTGACCTGACGGCCGCGACGGTGCTGGGCGCCGTCGTGGGCTACATGATCGTGGTGCTGCTGTACCGCTACTTCCCGCCGATCGATGTGTGGACCGGCGTGTCACTGCTGGCTGTTGCGATCGCCGAGGCCGCGTGGGCGTTCTATGTGCGGGCCAAGATCAACGACGGCGAAATCGGTGACGCGCGCGGTTGGCTGCATCCACTGGCGGTGGCGCGGTCGGTGTTGATCGCAAAGGCGTCGGCGTGGGTCGGCGCGCTGGTGCTCGGCTGGTGGATCGCGGTACTTGTTTATCTTTTGCCGCGTCGCAGCACGCTGCGGGTGGCAGGCGAGGACACCGCCGGTTCGGTCGTTGCCGCGGCAAGCGCCCTCGCGCTGGTGGTTGCTGCGCTATGGCTTCAGCATTGCTGCAAGTCGCCACAAGAGCCTCCGGACAACGCCGACGGGGCGACCGAGTAGCTGACCCGCAGCGCCGTCGGCCGAATCGCCGAAGTGGTCGACACGCGAGATGACCTGTGGCGGGTACAGTCGCCCCATGACCGATCTGTCCCGCGGTACGCGCGCTCGGCGCAGCGGCCGCAGGCCGGGTTGGGTGCTGCTGACGGTGTTGCTGGTGCTCGCTATCGGGGCGAGTTCCGCCCTAGTGTTCACCGACCGGGTGGAGTTGCTGAAGCTGGCCGTCATCCTGGCGTTGTGGGCCGCGGTGGTGGCGGCGTTCGTGTCGGTCATCTATCGCAGACAAAGCGACGTCGACCAGGCCAAGATGCGGGATCTCAAGCTCGTCTACGACTTGCAGTTGGACCGCGAAATCTCGGCGCGGCGTGAATACGAGCTGACGGTGGAGACCCAGTTGCGCCGCGAGTTGACGTCAGAGATTCGGGCTCAGGCCGCCGATGAGGTCGCGGGCCTGCGTGCCGAATTGGCCGCGCTTCGGGCCAATTTGGAGATTCTGTTCGACGCCGACCTGTCGCACCGGCCCGCGATCGAAACCGATCGCAGCCGGGCCTACGGTGACTGGCCGCGCGGCGCAGCATCCACGGGCAGGGTGACTGCGAGCCGGATCGACACCGAGGACCGTGACGACTTCGATGCGAATACCGAGGAAAGTCCGATCATCGACGTGCCTGCCGAACCTCATCCGTCCGAGTCCGACTGGGAGCAGGCGTCGAGTTTCGGTGGTGCGCACCGCAGACCTTCGGAGACTGAGCAGGAGGAGCGAACCCATCGCGTGGAGGAGCAGCCGCGCGCGTGGGCGGCATCGTCGCCCCCTCAACCGGTCGCGCAACCGGTGCCTGAGTCCCAATTCGCTTGGCAGCCAACGCAACAGGAGGGCCCACCTGTTCCACCTGTTCCGCCTGCACCGCCGCCCCCAGCGCCTCCCGAGCCGGAGCCCGTCGCGCAGGCACCCGAGTGGCAGCCTGCGCCCGCCGAGGGCGAGTGGATACCCGCGGGCGCACCGGGCAGCAACTGGGTGTCGCCTGAGATGGCTGATTCGCCGACGTCGCCTGACATAGCTGATTCGCCGACGTCGCCTGAGGTGCCCGATTCGTCGGCGCCGCCGACGGGAGAAAACGGGTCCGCCGCCGAATACGTCGGCAGGAAACGGGCACCCGAGCTCGCCATGCAGGCCCCGTCGGCCGAAGGCCTCCGCGGCCGCCACTCGGCGCCGCCGGACGCCGTCGATCCGGGCCGACCGCCTGCGCTACCGACCTTGGCCACCGAATCCGGAGAGTTTCCGCCGCATCCGGAGCCCGAGCAACCAGGCGAACCGCCGCCTGCCGATCCCGAAGGCCGGCGACACCGCAGCGCCGAGGACACCGGCGGCCAGTCGGTTGCCGAACTGCTGGCGAGGCTTCAGGCCTCCCCGACCGGCGGCGGCCGTCGCAGGCGCCGCGACGAGTGAGTTAGGCTCATGGCGACCGTCCGGTACCCGCAACGCAGGACCGGAACGAAGAAACCACGACAATTTGCGAGGTCGTCTGCAATGGAGCATGTCGACGGACTGCGTCCGGCGCGGCTCACGATTGGCATCATTTCCGCTGGTCGGGTCGGCACGGCGCTGGGTCTAGCGCTGGAGCGCGCCGATCATGTGGTCGTCGCGTGCAGCGCGATTTCGCACGCGTCGCGGCAGCGCGCCGAACGCAGGCTGCCCGACACCGCCGTCCTGCCGCCAGACCAGGTCGCCGCCCGCGCCGAACTGTTGCTGCTGGCTGTCCCCGACGCTGAACTCGCAGGTCTGGTGTCGGGTCTGGCGGCCACCTCGGCCGTGCGGCCGGGCACGATCGTCGCCCACACGTCGGGTGCCAACGGCGTTGCGGTGCTGGCTCCGCTGACCGAGCAAGGCTGTATCCCGTTGGCCATTCATCCCGCGATGACGTTCACCGGCTCAGACGAGGACATCGCGCGACTGTCCGAGACATGCTTCGGTATCACCGCCGCTGACGAGGTCGGCTACGCGATCGCACAGTCGCTGGTGCTCGAGATCGGCGGTGAGCCGTTCCGGGTCCGCGAGGATGCCCGCACGCTGTACCACGCGGCGCTGGCCCATGCCAGCAACCACGTCGTCACCTTGCTACTCGACGCCGTCGAGGCACTGCGGGCAGCGCTGTGGGGTCAGGAACTGCTGGGGCAGGAACTGGTAGGCGACGCGCCGGGCGGCATCGCCGAGCGGGTGATCGGGCCGCTGGCGCGGGCATCGCTGGAGAACTCGCTGCAGCGCGGTCAGGCGGCGCTGACCGGCCCGGTTGCCCGCGGTGACGCGGCTGCTGTCGCCGGCCACCTGCGGGCACTTGCCGAAGTGGATCCGCAACTTGCACAGGCGTATCGGGCCAACTCGTTGCGCACCGCACAGCGGGCTCACGCCCCAGAAGATGTCTTTGCGGTACTCGCAGTGGGCCCACGCGGCAGCCGGGGAGCGGGACAATCATGACCGTGTCCAAAACGCAGTTCACCGCCGGTGACCTCAACGTCTATTCCAGTCCGCGCGACGTCTCCGATGTCACCCGAGCGCTGCGAGCGACCGGCCGCAGGGTGATGCTGGTGCCGACGATGGGCGCGCTGCACGAGGGTCACCTGACGCTGGTCCGGGCCGCTAAGCGGGTCCAGGGGGCCGTCGTGGTGGTGTCCATCTTCGTCAACCCGTTGCAGTTCGGGGCGGGGGAGGACCTGCACGCCTACCCGCGCACCCTCGACGAGGATCTCGAGGTGCTGCGTGCCGAAGGCGTCGAGATTGCGTTCACGCCGACGGCCGCCGACATGTACCCGGACGGCGAGCGCACTTCCGTGCACCCGGGGCCGCTGGGTGCCGAGCTCGAAGGCGCCGCCCGCCCAACGCATTTCGCGGGTGTGCTGACCGTCGTGCTCAAGCTGCTGCAGATCGTGCGCCCGGATCGCGCGTTCTTCGGCGAGAAGGATTACCAGCAGCTCGTGGTGGTGCGGCAGATGGTCGCCGACCTCAACGTCGACACGCAGATCGTCGGGGTGCCCATCGTGCGGGAAGCCGACGGGCTGGCCATGTCGTCGCGCAATCGCTACCTGAACGACGACGAACGTGAGCAGGCGGGCGCGCTGTCGGCCGCACTACTTGCGGGCATGTACGCCGCATCGGGCGGCACCGCAGCGGCGCTGGACGCCGCCCGCGCCGTGCTGGACGAGGTGCCCGCCATCGACGTCGACTATCTCGAGGTCCGGGACCCGATGCTGGGTCCCGCACCTGCCGAGGGCATCGCGCGCATGGTCATCGCCGCGCGGCTCGGCGGCACCAGGCTCCTCGACAACATCGCTATCGACATCGGAGCAACCGCCGGCACCGACGGACATCCACGGGTCGGGTCCTACGAAACCCACGAATTGCCTTGGAGGAATTGATGCTACGGACGATGCTGAAATCCAAGATCCACCGCGCCACGGTGACCCGAGCCGACCTGCACTACGTCGGCTCGGTGACCATTGACGCAGACTTGATGGATGCTGCCGACCTGCTCGACGGCGAGCAGGTCACGATCGTGGATGTCGACAACGGCGCCCGCCTTGTCACTTATGCGATCACCGGCGAGCGCGGCAGCGGTGTTATCGGCATCAACGGTGCCGCAGCGCATCTCGTCCATCCGGGTGACCTGGTGATCCTGATCGCCTACGGCACGATGGAGGACGCTGAGGCCATGGCATATCAGCCCAGGGTGGTGTTCGTCGACGCCGACAACAAGCAGATCGACCTGGGTCACGACCCCGCCTACGTGCCGGCCGATGCGGCCGAGCTGATGTCACCGCGGTAAGCCCGTGCTTCTCGCGATCGACGTCCGCAACATGCACACCGTGGTCGGCCTGATTTCCGGATCCGGTGACCACGCGAAAGTGGTGCAGCACTGGCGGATTCGCACCGAACCCGAGGTGACCTCGGATGAGCTGGCGCTCACCATTGACGGTCTGATCGGTGACGACTCCGAACGCCTGACCGGGGCGGCGGGACTGTCGACGGTGCCGTCGGTGCTACACGAGGTTCGACTGATGCTCGATCAGTACTGGCCGTCGGTGCCGCATGTGTTGATCGAACCCGGTGTGCGTACCGGCATTCCGCTCTTGGTCGACAATCCCAAAGAGGTGGGCGCAGACCGCATCGTCAACTGCCTGGCTGCGTTTCACAAGTACGGCACCGCTGCGATCGTCGTGGATTTCGGCTCGTCGATCTGTGTGGACGTGGTCTCGGCGAAGGGCGAGTTCCTCGGCGGGGCAATCGCTCCCGGCGTGCAGGTGTCCTCGGACGCCGCGGCAGCGCGGTCAGCGGCGCTGCGCCGTGTCGAGTTGCTCCGGCCCCGATCGGTAGTGGGAAAGAACACCGTCGAGTGCATGCAGTCCGGCGCCGTGTTCGGATTCGCCGGCCTTGTCGACGGCTTGGTCAGCCGCATCCGTGAGGACGTCGACGGCTTCGGCGGTGACGACGTCGCGGTTGTGGCCACCGGTCACACCGCCCCTCTCGTGCTGCCCGACCTGCACACCGTCGACAAGTACGATCAGCACCTCACCCTCGACGGCCTGCGGTTGGTGTTCGAGCGCAACCGCGACAGCTCGCGCGGCAGGCTGAAACAGGCCCGGTAGTTCCTGCCGCCGAGCTGGGCCCACGTGCTCGGCCCACGCGCAAGCTGGGGACTGGGGAACGCAGAGGGTTCTCTCTCGTTGGCGATTCGTGGCCTTCCGCGTCTGCTCGCGTCAGGAAAAGCATCCGAAAACGGGTAGCCGAATACTCGTTCCGTGCACCCACGACCAGTCACACAATGAAAGCTGCCGACGGTAGCGGTGCGAACGGTGGGAGTTCGGGGGGTCTATGCGCAATCACGCAACGGCTGTCGATAACCTCCGCCGCATATCGGCTGCAGTGGCGGTGGGAGCTGCGGTCTCCCTGATGGTGTTGTCTGGGAACGCTGTCCCGGCGAATGCCGCATGTACTGAGCTGTCACCGACAGCTACTTCGACTTCGCCACCGACAGTCACTTCGACTCCGCCGACGACGACGGTTCCGCCAACGACGACGGTTCCGCCAACGACGACGATTCCGCCAACGACGACGATTCCGCCAACGACGACGATTCCGCCAACGACGACGGTTCCGCCACGACTACCTATCCCGCCTCCTCCACCGTTAGTTAGCCTG
>Ga0207675_100000130_pt1 | contig 63098 bp, 66 predicted proteins | sample KBSSwiS42_FD_184305 | JGI IMG/M metagenome (GOLD analysis project Ga0207675, IMG submission 184305) | Switchgrass rhizosphere microbial communities from Kellogg Biological Station, Michigan, USA - KBS Switchgrass S4-2 (SPAdes) (version 2) | ecosystem: Host-associated > Plants > Roots >...
AGGGCGCACTGGGCTATTTCGGCTATGCCTACTACGTTCCACACAAGGATAAGATGCGGGCGGTGGGCATAGACAACGGCAAGGGAGCCGTGGTTCAGCCCAGTGTGGAAGCGGTCAACAACGCTACTTACCAGCCGCTATCCCGACCGCTGTTCATCTACATCAAGGACACGTCTGCCGCGCGGCCCGAGGTCAGGCAATTCGTGGAATTCTGTCTGAGCGAGGGCGCCGATCTCGTGAAGGAAGTAGGCTATGTGCCGCTGCCCAAGGACGCCTACACTCTGGCCTTGAAGAAATTCAACGACGGGAAACTCGGCACTATCTTCGGAGGCGTACCCGAGATCGGCGTGACCGTGGAGAATTTACTGTCTCGGGAAGGCAAGCTCTGATCTAGCACAGTGCCGCTCAAGCAAAGACGGGGCCCTGGGCTCCGTCTTTGCCATCTCGGCCTGCATCAACAACACTGGTTTACTGGCTCTCTTCAGTCCAAATGAATTCGGTCACCGTGCAACTCCCGTCCTTGCCGAAGCTCCTGCGCTATCGCAAATGGCGAGACCGTCTCGTCGAGGTCCTTCTTCTAGGTTCTGCTGGTCGCCGTGTTCACCACCCTGGCAATCGTCGCCATTCTCGTGTACGAGTCGAGTGGTTTCTTCAAGCATGTTTCACTCAAGGAATTCTTGACAGATACACAATGGACACCTCTTTTTGCCGAGGCGCACTACGGCATCCTGCCGCTGGTGGCCGGCACCTTGACCACCACGATGGTGGCCCTGGTAGTGGCGGTGCCATTAGGTTTGACCATCGCCATTTATTTGAGCGAATTCGCCTCGCATCGGTTGCGCGAAACGGTGAAGCCCATTCTGGAACTGCTAGGTGCGGTGCCCACGGTCGTGTACGGCTATTTCGCTTTGTTGATCGTCACTCCCTTATTGCAGATGATCATCCCGAATCTACCGGGTTTCAATATGCTCAGCGCTGGACTGGTCATCGGATTGATGATCATTCCCTATGTCAGTTCAGTGAGCGAAGACGCCATGCGGGCGGTACCGCGTTATATGCGCGAGGGGTCGTATGCGATGGGGGCCACGCGATTGCAGACAGCGCTAAGGGTCGTCGTTCCCGGTGCGTTCTCCGGGCTGGCGGCAGCTTTCATCCTGGGAATTTCCCGTGCCGTGGGCGAGACCATGGTGGTTGCGATCGCCGCGGGCATGCAGCCCAACCTGACTTTCGATCCACGCGAACCGGCGGCTACCATTACGGCGTATATAGTACAGGTCAGTCTGGGAGACCTGCCGCACGGCAGCATCGGCTATCAGAGCATCTTCGCCGCCGGGCTGGTGCTGATGTTGATCACGCTCGTGTTCAACGTGATCGGCTTCTTCCTGACCCGTCGCTTCCGCGAGGCGTATTGATGGCCGCCGTGGCACAGCTGACGCTCGAGGACCTCCGCGCGGGCTTAGGTTGGCGCAAGCAGCTCGACAAGCTCTTCGTGATTGTGGGCCTGCTCGTCATGATCGCCTGCCTGGCGATACTCGCGATCCTGTTTCTCGACCTGGTGCGCGACGGTGCGAGCCGCTTCGGGTGGGACTTCTTCACGTCGTTTCCGTCACGCAAGGCCGAGCGGGCCGGAATCCTCTCGGCTGCGGTCGGGACGACCATGATCATGTTCGTCACCGCGCTGGTCGCGCTGCCGGTCGGTGTCGCCGCCGCGATCTATCTCGAGGAGTACGCGCCTAAGAACTGGTTCACCGGGATCATCGAGATCAACGTCACCAACCTGGCGGGTGTGCCGTCGATCGTCTACGGCCTGCTCGCGCTCGGGCTCTTCGTCTACCAGTTCGGTCTCGGCCAGAGCGTGCTGTCGGCCGGGCTCACGCTCGCGCTCCTGATCCTGCCCATCGTCATCGTCGCGACGCGCGAAGCGCTACGCTCTGTGCCAAAGGCGATCCGCGAAGCCGCCTATGGCCTCGGCGCGACGCGCTGGGAGGTGACCCGTGACCACGTGCTGCCGTATTCGACCGGCGGCATCCTGACGGGTCTCATACTCGGACTGTCGCGGGCGATCGGCGAAACCGCGCCCATCATCACCATCGGTGCGCTGTCGTTCATCGCCTTCCTGCCGCCATCGCCGGTGTCTGGCGAATTTCCGTTCCTGAACTTCGAGTGGCTGCGCAGCGAGTTCACCGCGATGCCGATCCAGATGTTCAACTGGGTGTCGCGACCCGACCAGGCGTTCCAGGCGAACGCCGCCGCGGCCGGCGCCATCCTGCTCGGCATGACGCTGCTCATGAACGCGCTGGCGATCTGGATCCGCTACCGGTTCCGGAAGCGAATCAACTGGTGACCACGATGGACACAGTCGCGCCGACTCATGCCGTACCCGATAAGAGGCGGGCAAACCCGATGCAAGGCGAACAAACCAGCCCCTCGGCCGGGCCGCCCAGCGTTTCGATCACGGTCGAGGACCGCAAGGCCGTGCGCGCCAACGCGCCCAAGGCGCGAGCCGAGGCCCTCAACTTCTGGTACGGCAGCAATCAGGCGCTCAAGGGCATCAATCTCTCGATCCCAGAGCACCAGGTGACCGCTCTCATCGGTCCGTCGGGCTGCGGCAAGAGCACCTTCCTTCGCTGCTTCAACCGGATGCACGATCTGCAGCCCGACACCCGCTACCAGGGCTCGATCATGCTGCGGCCCGACGACATCAATCTGGTCGGTGCCGGCGTGGATCCGATCGAGGTGCGGATGCGGATCGGCATGGTCTTCCAGAAGCCGAATCCGTTTCCGAAGACCGTGTTCGAGAACGTGGCCTACGGCCTCCGGCTGCGCGGGGTTCGCAACCGGACCGACCTCGCGGAACGGGTCGAAGGCGCGCTGCGCGCCGCGGCGATCTGGGACGAGGTCAAGGACCGGCTGTCGGACTCTGCGCTTGCGCTCTCGGGCGGCCAGATGCAGCGACTCTGCATCGCCCGTGCACTCGCGACGCAGCCGGAGATATTGCTGTTCGACGAGCCGACGTCGGCGCTCGACCCGATCGCAACCGCGAAGATCGAGGAGCTCATCTCGGAGCTCCGCCAGCATGTGACCATCCTGATCGTCACGCACAACATGCAGCAGGCAGCGCGCGTCTCCGACTTCACTGCCTTCATGTATCTGGGCGAGCTGGTGGAGGTGGGTGCGACCAGCATGATCTTCACCAACCCAGGCAAGAAGGCGACCGAGGACTACATCACCGGCCGTTACGGCTGACCGAGCGGAATGCAGACCTTGGAACAACCGCCGTCGGCCACCCCCAAGCCCGACGCCGATACCGGGGCCGTCTCCGGCCCGGGCCCGGCGGGCGACCCGGCCGAGGGTCACATCTCGAAGACAGTGGACCAGTCGCTCGTCGATCTGCGGCTGCGCGCGGTAGCCATGGGCGGGCTGGTGATCGACCAGGTGGCGAGCTGCGTGCGGGCGCTGGTGGAGCACGACGCGAAGCTGGCCGAACTGGTGTTGTCGCGCGAGACGCTCGTCAATGCCTACGACGGGCAACTCGACCGCGACACGCTCACCTTCATCGCGCTGCAGCAGCCGGTCGCAAGCGACCTGCGAATGGTGCGCGCGATCGCCCGCGCAGGTCTCGAGCTTGAACGTATCGGCGACGAGTCGAAGAAGATCGCGCGCTTCGCCTCGCGCGCGGCCGCGCAAGGGGGTCACGACCCGGTCGTCGCCGTGTCGCGCTACCTGCGCCACATGGGCGAACTCTCGGTCACGATGCTCCGCAGCGCGGTGCGAGCCCTGGACGAGGCCGATGCGGGGCTCGCGCGCCAGGTGCTGGCGCGCGATCGCGAGCTCGACGCAGAGTTCGCGACCGCGTTGCGACAGCTGATGTCATTCGTGATGCAGGACCACCAGTTCCTCAAGGCGACACTCGATACCGTGTTTGCGCTCAAGGGCCTGGAGCGGATGGGCGATCACGCCAAGAACGTGGCGGAGCAAGTGCTCTACATGGTGGGCGACGACGCCGAATCGGGCCGCGGCTGACAACGGAGTCTTCCCATCTAATCGATCCCGCGCAGCAGCTCGTTGATGCCCGTGCGCGCGCGGGTCTTCGCGTCGACGCGTTTGACGATCACCGCGCAGGAAAGCGCATAACGGCCGTTCGTCGCGGGCAGCGAGCCGGGCACGACGACGGCGCCCGCGGGGACGCGACCCTGGATGACCTCGTCGCGCTCACGGTCATAGATGCGGGTGCTCTGTCCGATGAAGACCCCCATCGATATCACGGCGCCCTGCTCAACGATGACGCCCTCGACGATTTCCGAGCGTGCGCCGATGAAGCAGTCGTCCTCGACGATGGTCGGCGCGGCCTGCAGGGGCTCGAGGACGCCGCCGATCCCGACGCCGCCTGACAAATGCACGTTGCGGCCGATCTGCGCGCAGGAACCCACGGTAGCCCAGGTATCGACCATCGAGCCTTCGCCGATCCAGGCACCGACGTTGACGTAGCTCGGCATCAGCACCGCATTCGGCGCGACGTAGGCGCCGCGCCGCACCACGGCGGGCGGGACGACCCGTACACCCTCGGCGCGGAACCGCGCGTCGGTGTGCTCCGCGTACTTGAGCGGTACGCGGTCGAAGAACCGCGTGTAGCCCGCATCGGCCACGCGGTTGTCGTACAGCCGGAAGGAGAGCAGCACGGCCTTCTTGAGCCATTCATTGACGAGCCATTGCCCATCGCGCTTTTCCGCGACGCGGAGCTGTCCGGTGTCGAGCAGGTCGAGCGCGCGCTCGACCGCCGCGCGTACTTCCGGCGGGGCGCGCTCCGGCGTGAGTTCCGCGCGCGTCTCGAACGCCGCGTCGACGGCGGCTGCAAGGCGGGGGATCGCGTCCATCGGTGGTGCCGCCTCCAACTTCAGGCGAGCCTGGCCTCGACCCGTCGGTCGAGCGTCTCGAACAGCTGATCCTGGAGCCTGCGCCGCGCGGCCTCGGACAGCGCCCGGCCCTGGTGGTCGGTTACGAAGAACACGTCCTCGGCCCGCTCACCGATCGTCATGATCTTGGCGGTGGCTACGTCGATGCGCTCGGCGAGGAACACCTTGCCGATCTCCGAGAGCAACCCGGGCCGGTCACCTGAGATCAGTTCGAGGATGGTGCGATTCTGCACCGGGTCGTCGGTGAAGGTGATCTGCGTCGGCGTCGTGAACATGCGCACCTGGCGCGGCGCGCGGCGCGTGACTACCGGCAGCGCAGCCTCCGGTGCCTGCAACACCCGCCAGAGCTGCTGTTCGATCTCCTGCGCGCGGTGCCGGTCCGCAATCGGTGCACCGTTGTCTTCGAGGACGAGATAGGTGTCGAGACTCATGCCGCCCTCGAGTGGCGTGATGCGCGCATCGAGGATGTTGAGCCCCATCTGATCGAGGAGAGCGGTGGTGCGGGCGAAATTGTGCTGGCGATGAGGCAGGAACGTCAGCACGGCGTTGCCGCCGCGCTCCGGGGTGTGCCGCACGGCGGCAAGAGTCGCAGAGTCGCCCGGCTCGCGCTGCACGAGCAGGCCGGTATGCCAGGCGATCTCGGCGGGTGTATGTCGCAGGAAGTACGCGTCGTTGAAGCGGGTCCAGACCGCGTTGACCGGCTCGGCGCCGAGCCCCAGCCGGGCACATTCGTCGCGGGCGGCCGCGCGCACTTCGGCGACCAGCTCCTCCTGGTCGAGCGGCGCCTCGAGGCCGCGCCGCAGGGCTCGCTTGGCTCGTTCGTAGAAATCCGAGAACAGCGCCGACTTCCACGAATTCCACAGCTTCGGGTTCGTGCCCCGAACGTCGGCGACCGTGAGCAGATACAGGTAGTCGAGATGCGCCTGATCGCCAACGGTGCGTGCGAACTCGCGGATCACCTGCGGATCCGAGATGTCTTTCTTCTGCGCGGTCAGTGAAAAGAGCAGGTGATGCCGTACCAGCCACGCAACGAGCCGCGCGTCGTAGCGGGAAAGTCCCTGCTCGAGGCAGAAAGCCTCCGCATCGACGGCACCCAGCTCCGAGTGATCGCCGCCGCGTCCCTTGGCGATGTCGTGAAAAAGCGCCGCGAGGTATGCGAGCTCTGGCTTGGGCAGCGTCGCCATCAGCCGCGACAGCTCCGGGAACTCGTGCTCGAAGCGCGGCAGCGCGAGACGCCGGAGGTTGCGTACCACGAACAGCGTGTGCGCGTCGACGGTGTAGGCATGAAACAGGTCGTACTGCATCCGGCCCACGATGCGGCCGAAGGCCGGTATGTAACGGCCGAGCACGCCGTAGAGGTTCAGCCTGCGCAGCTCGTGCGTGACGCCGACCGGTGCGCGCAGGATGTCGTGGAACAGCCGGTGATTGCGCGGGTTCTGCCGGAACTCCTCGTCGATCAGCCACAGATGCCGGCCGAGCGCGCGGATGGTTGTCGCGCGCACGCCGCGCAGCTGCGGGTGATGCTGCATGATCTGGAACAGCTCCAGGATCGCGGACGGCTGCCGCGCGAAGACCTCGTCGGCGGTGACTTCGAGATATTCGTTGCGGATCTGGAAGCGCGCGTTGATCGGCACCGGCGCGCTGGTCGTGTCGGTCAGGATCGCCTCGCGAAAGAGCTGCAGCAGCATCTCGTTCAGCAGGCTCACGTCCATCACGGTGCGGTAGTAGCGCTGCATGAACTGCTCGACCGCGAGCGTGTAGGTCGCATCCTCGTAGCCGAACATCTTCGCCAGGCGGATCTGGTGGTCGAACAGCAGTCGGTCCTCGCGCCGGCCGGTCAGCACGTGCAGCGCGAACCGCACCTTCCACAGGAACGACTGCGCAGCGTGGAGCTTGCGCAGCTCGCTCGCGGTGAGAAAGCCGTGCCCCACCAGCTCGTCGAGCGTGTCGGCGCCGAAATGCCGTTTCGCCACCCAGCCGATCGTCTGGATGTCGCGCAGTCCCCCGGGGCTCGCCTTGACGTTCGGCTCGAGGTTGTAGGCCGTGTCATGGTACCGATGGTGCCGCGCGGTCTGCTCGGCGACCTTCGCCTCGAAGAACTGCCGCGGGCTCCACACGTTGTCCTGACCGAGTGCCCGGCGCATCGCCTGGAAGAGATTGTCGGGGCCGGCGAGCAGACGCGCCTCGATCAGCGTGGTGGCGACGCTCACGTCCGCCGCGCTCTCGCGCTGGCAGTCGTCGATGGTTCGCACGCTGTGGCCGACCTCGAGCCCGATGTCCCAGAGGAAGGCGAGAAACCGTTCGATACCGTCGTGACCGCCCGCGACCTCGCTCTTCGGCAGCAGGATCATGACGTCGATGTCTGAACAGGGATGCAGCTCGCCACGCCCGTAGCCGCCGACCGCGACCAGGGCCACATCACGCCCGCCCGCGCCCGCATGCAGGCTCCACGCACGTCTCAACACGAGGTCGACCATCCGCGCCCGGTCACGCACCAGCATCTCGACGGACTCGTCGTCGGAAAAGCGCTGGCGCAGGTGCTGATCGCCGTCGGCGAGCGCACGACGGAATGCCGAGACGGGGTCGGACCCGGCGTCGAATGAGGTGCTGAGCGACTCGAGAAAAGGCCAGGACGGCAGGACGACCCGACCCGCGGCTGCCTCGCTGCCGTCGGCCGGGATCGACGAAGACATGCTCAGACCGGAGCCTGCTCGTTCGAGCCCAGAGTCAGAACGTCGACGCCACCGTCGGTCACGAGAACCGTGTGTTCCCATTGTGCCGACAGAGAATGATCCCGGGTTATTACAGTCCAGCCATCGGGCAGGAGCCGCACCTCCCGCCGCCCGGCGTTGACCATCGGCTCGATCGTAAAGGTCATGCCGGACCGAAGCGTCAGCCCCGTATCGGGCTGGCCGTAATGCAGCACCTGCGGATCTTCGTGGAAGCCACGACCGATGCCGTGCCCGCAGTACTCGCGCACGACACTGTAATGGTTCGCCTCCACGAATCGCTGGATCGCATACCCGATGTCGCCGAGCCGCGTGCCAGGGCGCACGCCGCGTATGCCGTGCCACATCGCCGCGTAGGTCACGTCGATCAGGCGCTGAGCGTGCGGCGGGATCTTTCCGACCGCGTACATCCGCGAGCTGTCGCCATGGAACCCGTCCTTGATCACGGTCACGTCGACGTTGACGATGTCGCCCTGCTTGAGCCGGCGATCGCCCGGTATCCCGTGGCATACGACGTGGTTGACTGACGTACAGATCGACTTGGGGTAGCCGCGGTAACCGAGTGGCGCCGGGATCGCGCGCTGGACGTCGACGATGTAGTCGTGGCAGATGCGGTCCAGCTCCTCCGTCGACACCCCGGGGATCACGTGCGGGCCGATCATGTCGAGTGTCTCGGCCGCAAGGCGACCGGCGACCCGCATGGCCTCCTGGTCGGCGTGATCCTTGATCGACACCCGGCCGAGGTGGTCTTCGGCGGGGCTCATGGGTTCTGGATGATGCATCGTGGGAAATTGTCCGGGCGCCATCCGGAGGCGCTCGCAAGTGTTTGGATCTGCGGGAAACTTATGGTATAAAGCGCGCCCCTTTTTGACAACGAAATCCGCACACGCGCCGGCACATGTGGCCGGGTGCCCGGGGACGCCGAATGGCCAGCCGGGTTGCCGCATGGGGCGCGTGGAGGCTCAACCCTACAAGGAGACTTATACATGGCCAGCGTGTCCATGCGGCAGATGCTGGAGGCGGGTGTTCATTTCGGACATCAGACCCGCTTCTGGAACCCGAAGATGGCCCCGTTCATCTTCGGCGATCGTAACCGGATCCACATCATCAATCTCGAGAAGACGCTGCCTCTGTACGCCGAGGCCGCGGGCTTCATCAAGTCGCTGGTCGCCGACGGCGGCAAGGTGCTCTTCGTCGGCACCAAGCGCTCCGCGCGCGAAGCGATCGCAAAGGAAGCGACGCGCTGCAGCATGCCATTCGTCAGTCACCGCTGGCTGGGCGGCATGCTCACCAACTTCAAGACCATTCGACAGTCGATCCGTCGCCTGGGAGAGATCGACGAGATGCTGGGCAGCGGCGTCGTCGAGGGTCGCAGCAAACGCGAGGCCCAGACCCTGCGTCGCGAGCGCGAGAAGCTCGACCGGAGCCTGGGCGGCATCAGGGAGATGGACGGGCTGCCGGATGCGCTGTTCGTGGTCGACGTCGGCCATGAGCGCATTGCCGTGCACGAGGCACAGAAGCTCGGCATCCCGGTGGTGGCGATCGTCGACACCAACTGCTCGCCCGACGGCATCAGCTACGTGATCCCCGGCAACGACGACGCGATGCGCGCAATCCACCTCTATTCGGCTGGTATCGCCGACGCCGTGCTCGAGGGACGGGCAACGATCCCCGAGGTCGCGGTCGGCGAGGATGAGTTCGTCGAGCTCGACGAGGAAGGCAAGCCGCGGCCGAAGGGAGCCGCGCGTCGCCGTGCGGCGCCCGTCCGGAAGAAGGCCCCCGCGCGTCGCCGGACGACCGCTGCGGCAGCGCCCGCCGAGTCAGAAGCGGCGGCGGCTGAGGCTGCGGCGGTGGAGCTGATCGAGGCCGATCCGGAGGAAAGCCCGGAGGCGTTCATGGCACGGCGCGCGGCGGCACGCAAGAAGGCCCCTGCGGCGGCCGCTGCGGCCACCACGCCCCCGCCGGCTGCCGATGCGCCACCGGTCGCGGATACACCGGACAGCCCCGCCGCCGCGCCGGAGGGCGAGTGACCATGGCCGTGACCGCGGAAGCCGTAAAGCTGCTGCGCGAGCGTACCGGTGCCGGCATGATGGAATGCAAGAAGGCCCTGGTGGAAGCGGGTGGGGACCTCGAGGCGGCGGCCGAGATCATGCGCAAGTCTGGTCTCGCCAAGGCCGACAAGAAGGCCGGCCGGGTCGCGGCGGAGGGCGTGATCGCGATCGAGCGCGCGGCCGACGGGCGCTCCGCTGCCGTCGTCGAGATCAACTCGGAAACCGATTTTGTCGCCCGCGAGGCCGACTTCCGCTCGTTCGCCTCGGCTGTGGCCAAGGCGGCTCTGGCTGCGCGTCCAGCGGATCTCACCGGTCTCGCTGCCGTTCGCCTGCCCACCGGGCAGTCCGTGGAGGAAGCCCGCCGCGCACTGGTAGCGCGCCTCGGCGAGAACATCGGCGTGCGGCGCTTCGAGCTCGTCGAGAGCCCTGGCCCGCTGGGCAGCTACCTGCACGGCACCCGGATCGGCGCGCTGGTCGCGCTGACGGCTGGCGACGACGATCTTGCGCGGGACCTCGCCATGCATGTCGCGGCGATCAATCCGCAGTTCGTCAGCGCGGAAGACGTTCCCACGGACCAGGTGGCAAAGGAGCGCGAGATCTTTCTGGCGCAGATCGCAGGCGACCCGAAGACGCAGGGCAAGCCGGCCGAGATTGTCGCCAAGATGGTCGAAGGCAAGGTCCGCAAGTACCTGGGGGAGATCACGCTAACCGGTCAGCCCTTCGTCAAGGACGACAAGCTGGCGGTCGGCGAAGTGCTGAAGCGCGGCAATGCCCGCGTGTTGCGCTTCGCGCGGTTCGAGGTCGGCGCGGGGATCGAGAAGAAGCAGGAGAACTTCGCCGCCGAGGTGATGGCGCAGGTACGGGGCACCTGAGGCCCGGATCGGCGACCATCCTTACCGGAGCCCCGCTGATGCGGGGTTCCTTATAATGGCGCCCCGTCGGAGGTGGCAGACCTGATGGCTCAAGCCGATGACGGTACCCCGCGCTACAAGCGCATCCTGGTGAAGCTGTCCGGCGAGGCCCTGATGGGCGAGTCGGACTACGGCATCGACCCGGTGTTCCTCAAGCGCCTCGCCGCCGAGATCGCCGCGGTCCGCAGCGCCGGGATCGAGGTGGCGCTGGTGGTGGGCGGCGGAAACCTGTTCCGCGGCGCCGGTCTTGCACGGGCCGGAATGGACCGCGTCACGGCCGACCAGATGGGCATGCTGGCCACGGTGATGAACTCGCTCGCATTGCAGGATGCCCTTGAATCGATCGGGCTGTACGTGCGTGTCATGTCGGCGATCCGCATCAACGAAGTGTGCGAGGACTACATCCGCCGCCGCGCGGTGCGTCACCTCGAAAAGGGGCGCGTGACGATCTTTGCCGCCGGTACAGGCAATCCCTTCTTTACGACGGATACGGCCGCGAGCCTGCGCGCGATCGAGATCGACGCGCAGTTGCTGCTCAAGGCCACCAAGGTCGACGGTGTCTACGACGCCGACCCGGCTGCGAACCCGACGGCGCGGCGCTACGAGCGGCTGCGCTACGACCAGGTTCTCGACGACCGGCTGAACGTAATGGACGCCACCGCGATCGTGCTGTGCCGCGATCACGACCTGCCGATGCGGGTCTTCAACCTCAACGAGGCGGATGCGCTGGTGCGTGCTGCGCGCGGCGAGGATGTTGGCACTCTGGTCACGAACTGAAGCGGCGCCGCGCCGCCGGAGACCGTCATGCTCGAGGATATCAAGAAGGACGCCGCCGAGCGCATGGGCAAGTGCGTCGCTGCGTATCGCAACGAACTGAAGCGGCTGCGTACCGGTCGCGCCAGCACCAGCCTGCTCGATCACATCCGCGTCGAGTACTACGGCAACGATGTGCCGCTGCAGCAGGTCGCGAACGTCGCCGTGGAGGACGCGCGCACGCTCACGATCGTGCCGTGGGAGAAGCCCATGGTCCCGGTGATCGAGAAGGCGATCATGAAGTCCGATCTCGGGCTCACGCCGGCGACCGCAGGTGCGGTGATCCGGGTCCCGCTGCCCGCGCTGACCGAGGAACGGCGGCGTGATCTGACCAAGGTCGTGCGGCACGAAGCGGAGAACGCGCGGGTCGCGATACGCAACGTGCGGCGCGACGTGATGCACGAGCTGAAGGAGATGCTCAAGGAGAAGCTCGTGTCCGAGGACGACGATCGCCGGGCACAGGACGACGTGCAGAAGCTCACCGACAAGTATGTCGCCGAGGTCGACCACGTTCTCGCCGACAAGGAAAAGGAACTGATGCAGGTCTGAGCCGTGACGCAGATGCGAGAGGGCGTAGTGGGAACTCCGCGTCATGTCGCGGTGATCATGGACGGCAATGGTCGGTGGGCGGCGCAGCGCTCGCTGCCGCGTCACGCCGGTCACCGCGCCGGCGTCAAGGCCGTGCGCGCCACCGTCGAGGGCTGCGCGCGCCGTGGTGTCGATGCCCTGACGCTGTTCGCCTTCTCGAGCGAGAACTGGAGCCGGCCGGCCGACGAGGTCGCGAAGCTCATGTTGATGTTTGTCGAGGCGATCGACCGCGAAGTCGACGACCTGTGCAAGAACGGTGTCCGGCTGCGGTTCATCGGCGATGAGACACGGCTCAAGCCCAGACTGATCGCGCGCATGCGCGCTGCGGAGACGCAGACGGCCGCGGGCGGGCGCATGACGCTCAACGTGGCGATCGCCTACGGGGGCCGTTGGGACATTGTCGCCGCCGCGCGCACGCTCGCTCGGCGCTGCGTGGCCGGCGAGTTTCCCTCGGACACGATCGACGAGGCCGCGATCCGCTCGGCCCTCCAGCTCGGGGACGGGCCCGATCCGGACCTCTTCATACGCACGGGCGGCGAGCATCGCATCAGCAATTTCCTGCTCTGGAACCTGGCGTACACGGAGCTCTATTTCTGCGACGTCCTGTGGCCGGATTTCGACGACGACCAGCTCGAGCAGGCATTCCGTCACTACGGCAGCCGGCAGCGGCGCTTCGGGCTCACCGCGGCGCAAGTCGGCAGTGGCTGATTCCTTGCGTCAACGCGTGCTCACCGCGCTTCTGCTCGCCGGTCTCGTGATCGCCGCGCTGCTCGGTTTGCCCGGTCACGCTGCGGTGGCGGCGATCGCGCTCGTGATGCTCGCGGGCGCCTGGGAGTGGGCCGTGTTCGCGGGACTCACCTCGACCGCCGGCCGCGTCGGCTACGTAGCGCTGGTTGCGGTGACCATTGCTCTGCTCTGGACCGCGAGCGGCGACGGTGCGAACCTGCGCGCAATCCTGGTCTTGGCGATGCTGTGGTGGCTGGCGGGGCTGCTATGGCTCTTGTTTGCGTCGCACAGGGGAGGGCACGTGGCCGCCGCGCTCGCCGGCCTAGCCGTGCTTGCGCCAGCGGCCGTCGGACTCGCGCGCCTGGTGCTGATCGAGCCGCAGGGCCGGGAACTGCTGCTCTTCCTTATCGTGCTGACGGCCGCAGCTGACGTCGGAGCGTTCTTCGGCGGGCGACGCTTCGGTCGCCGCAAGCTCGCGCCCGCGGTCAGCCCGGGTAAGACCTGGGAAGGTCTGATGTCGGGCATGCTCGCTGCCTCGCTCGCTGCCGCCGGCGGGGCGCAGCTGCTCGGGCACCCGCTCCTGCCATGGCTTGGACTCTGTCTGGGAGTCGCGATGATTTCGGTTGTCGGCGACCTCGTTGAAAGCATGTTCAAGCGACGCACCGGTCTCAAGGACAGCGGCAGTCTCCTGCCAGGCCACGGCGGGGTGCTCGACCGCATCGACAGCCTGACCGCAGCGGCACCTGCGTTCGTCCTCGGCCTGATGACTTTCGGCTGGGCGGTATGAGCGGCATCGCGGTACTCGGCAGCACGGGCAGCGTCGGTGCAAGCACGCTCGACGTCGTCGCGCGCCATCGCGACCGTTACCACGTGCATACGCTCGCCGCGCGTTCGGACCACCGCCGGCTGCTCGCGCAGTGCATCGCGCATCGCCCCCGTCTCGCGATCCTCGAGGACACGCAGGCCGCGCAGGAACTCGGGGCCGCGCTCCGGGCAAGCGGGCTTCCCACACGTGTCGAGAGCGGTCGCACGGCGCTCGTGGATGCCGTACGCGACGCGGAAGTCGAGGTTGTCATGGCCGCAATCGTGGGTGCGGCGGGTCTGCCGTCGACGATCGCGGCCGCATCCGCGGGCAAACGCGTCCTGCTCGCGAACAAGGAATCCCTGGTCGTCGGAGGGGCGTTGCTGGTCTCCGCGGCCCGCAAGGCGGGAGCAACACTGATTCCGATCGACAGCGAACACAACGCGATTTTCCAGTGCATGCCGACAGGAACCTCGGCGGGCGTGCCCGCGGCCGGCGTGCGCCGCATACTGTTGACCGCCTCGGGGGGGCCTTTCCTGCGGATGTCGCGGGCGGAGATGGCGCGGGTAACGCCCGACGAGGCTTGCGCACATCCGCGCTGGCGCATGGGGCGGAAGATATCGGTGGACTCTGCAACCCTGATGAACAAGGGTCTCGAGCTGATCGAGGCCTGCGTGTTGTTTGGCATGGAACCACGGCAGGTGGAAGTGGTCGTACATCCGCAGAGCATCGTGCATTCGATGGTGGAATACGTGGACGGATCGGTCCTGGCCCAGCTCGGCAATCCGGACATGCGTACGCCAATCGCGCACGCACTCGGCTGGCCGGATCGCATCGCCTCAGGTGTAGAATCCCTCGACCTTGTGGCGGCGGCGCGGCTCGATTTCGAGGCGCCCGACGTCGAGCGTTTTCCGGCACTGCGGCTGGCGCGGTCGGTGTCCGAAGCCGGCGGGACCAGCCCGGCAGTGCTCAACGCTGCCAATGAGATCGCGGTCGCGGCATTTCTCGCCGGGCGGCTCGGCTTCGCAGGCATTCCGGCAATCATCGAGGCCGTGCTCGACCGCCACCAGTGCCGTCAGGTGGACGACCTTCAGGATGTGCTGGCAGCCGATCGCTGGGCCCGCCAGGAGGCGGAATCGATGATGACGAGGGCGGCCGTAGCCGGCACATGACGATATTCACCTACGTATTCGCGTTTCTCATCGCCATCGGCGTGCTCGTGGCCGTGCACGAGTTCGGGCATTTCTGGATGGCTCGCCGCCTCGGTATCCGCGTGGTGCGGTTCTCGATTGGCTTTGGCCGGCCGCTGTGGCGGCACAGGGTCGCGGACGGCACGGAGTACGCGCTCTCGGCGATCCCACTTGGCGGCTACGTGAAGCTACTCGACGAGCGCGAGGGTCCCGTCCCGCCCGAGCATCTGTCGCAGGCGTACAACCGCCAGCCGGTCTGGCGTCGGGTACTCGTGCTCCTCGCCGGGCCCGCAGCCAACTTTCTCTTTGCCGTGTGCGCCTATTGGGTGCTCTTCGCGGTGGGAGTTCCCGCATTAAAGCCGGTGATCGGTGAGGTCACGGAGGACTCCATCGCGGCCCGCGCCGGGCTCGCGGCGGGGGACGAAATCGTCGCGGTCGGTGGTCGGGAGACTCCGACGCGCGAAACCGCGGTGCTTGCGATCCTCGATCAGCTGATGCAGCAGCGGCCGATCGAAATCGACTTGCGACGCGGGGATGGCGCGGCTGGTGAGGCGGCGCTCCGCATCCCTGGCAGCACGCGCAGCCTTACCGAGCCGGGCGCGCTGCTGCCGGGTCTCGGCTTCGACTTCTGGTACCCGACTGTGCCGGCGATCGTAGGAACGGTCGTCGCCGACAGTCCGGCGGCGCGGGCGGGTCTCAGGCCCGGCGACCGCATCGTCGCTATCGAGGGCGAGGTGGTGGAGGATTTCCCGGGTCTCGTGCAGCGGGTTCAGCCGAATCCGGGCCGCACGCTCGACTTCACCATCGAGCGGTCGGACGGCCGGGTGAATCTGCCGATCGAGGTCCAGTCGCAGCGCGAGGGTGACCGGATGATCGGCCGCATCGGGGTGCAGCCGGTCGCAGGCAGCCAGGTCCCCGACCACATGCGCACCGTCGAGCGTTATGGGCCGATCGAGGCGGTGGGACGCGCGGCGGACAAGACCTGGAGAATGTCCGAGCTCACGGTGCGGATGCTCTGGAACGTCGTCACGGGCGACGTTTCCGTCAAGAACCTGAGCGGGCCGATCAACATCGCGGAGTACGCGGGCTTCTCGCTGCGCCAGGGCGCGCTCGCATTTCTTTCGTTCCTGGCGATAGTGAGCGTGAGCCTGTTCGTGCTGAATCTGCTCCCGATTCCGATCCTCGACGGCGGGCAGATCGTCTTCCAGCTCGCGGAACTCGCCAAAGGCAGCCCGGTGTCCGAGCGCGCGCAGGCCGTCGGCCAGCAGATCGGCCTGGTGCTGCTGCTGGTGCTGATGAGCTTCGCTTTCTACAACGACCTCTCACGCTTGTTCAGTTGAGCCGCCTGCAATGCGCCTGAAACTGCTGGCCGCGTTACCGGCCCTCTTTGCGGTACCCGCCGTCTTCGCGCAGACGACCGGCGGCGAGTTCACGGTCGGTGACATACGCATCGAAGGTCTGCAGCGCATCTCCGAAGGCACGGTCTACAACTACCTGCCGGTCAACATCGGCGACCGTGTCGATCAGCGCCGCATCGAGGAGTCACTGCGAGCGCTATACGGCACCGGGTTCTTCCGTGACGTCGAGCTGCGCCGCGACGGCGGCACCCTGGTGGTCGCGGTCCGCGAGCGGCCATCCATCGAGAGCTTTACCATCACCGGCAACAAGGACATCAAGACCGAGGATCTGGAGAAATCCCTGCGCGACGTTGGTCTCGCCCGCGGCAAGACCTTCAACCAGTCGACGCTCGACGAGGTGGAGCGCTTTCTCACCGACCAGTATTACTCGCGGGGCAAGTACGCCGTCCGGGTCGATACCAAGATCGAGGAGCTGCCCGATAACCGCGTCAAGATCGCGATCGACGTAGCCGAGGGCAAGCGTGCCCGCATCCGGCAGGTCAACGTGGTCGGCAACGAGGCCTTCTCCGACGAAGAGCTCACCGACCAGTTCAAACTGAAGACGCCGAACTGGCTATCGTGGTACCGGCAGGACGACCGCTATTCACGCGAGGAGCTCTCCGGTGACATCGAGAAGCTGCGCTCGTACTACATGGATCGCGGTTACGCGAACTTCGACGTCGAGACAACTCAGGTCGCGATCGCGCCGGAGAAAGACGACATCTACGTCACGCTGAACGTAAAGGAAGGCGAGGTCTACCGGGTGTCGGATGTGAAGATCGCGGGCAACCTGGTGGTGCCGGAGGCGGAGCTGATGCGCCTGGTTCAGGTGCGACGCGGCGACGTGTACTCGCGGAAGATGATCACGCAGACGACCGAGCTGATGGCGCTCCGGCTGGGACGCGACGGCTACGCGTTCGCCAAGATCGATCCCGTGCCGCAGGAGAACAAGGAGACCAAGGAGATTGCGCTCACGTTCGTCGTCGAGCCCGGTAACCGTGCCTACGTGCGGCGCATCAACTTCACGGGCACGACTTCGATCAACGACGATGTGCTGCGGCGCGAGATGCGACAGATGGAAGGCGGCTACCTGTCGAATGCCGCCGTCGAGCGGTCCAAGCAGCGACTCCAGCGGCTGCCGTACATCGAGAAGGTGGAGGTCGAGACCAACCCGGTTTCCGGCACACCCGACCTGGTGGACGTCGTGTTCGACATCAAGGAAGGCCTGCCCGGGCAGTTCAGCGGCGGTCTGGGCTACTCCGAGTCCCAGTCATTCATCCTGAGCGCCAGCTTCGTGCACAGCAACTTCATGGGCACGGGCAACCGCGTCGCCGCCGAGATCAATGGCGGGGAGTACAGCAAGATCTTCAGCCTGTCCCACACCGACCCGTACACGACGGTCGACGGCGTGTCGCGCACGGTATCGGCGACCTATCGCAAGCTCGAGCAGTACACACAGGCATCGTCGGATTTCGAGACCGAGACCGGCACGCTCGGGCTCGACTACGCCTGGCCCGTCACCGAGTTCCAGTCGGTGCGCATGGGACTCGTCGCACAGCGCGCTGATTTGTTTACCGATCCCAGGTCGAGCGCGCGGGAGGCGACCGACTGGGTGCGGAACAACGGCAATACTTATACGCAGGTCGCCGAGGTCGGTAATCCGCCGATCGGATTCCCGTTCTTCGGCACCAAGTTCGATACATTCGAGCTCGCCGCGGGCTGGAGCTTCGATTCACGCAACCGGTCGATATTCGCGGATCGCGGCGCGCGGCATCGGCTCGGCATGAGCTACACGCTTCCTGGCAGCGACGTCGAGTACTTCTCGGTGAGCTACGACTACCTGCAGTTCGTTCCGATCAACCGCTATTTCACGATCATGTGGAACACGGAACTCGGATACGGCGACGCGCTCGGCGACACGACCTCGATCCCGCCGTTCCGCAACTATTTCGCCGGCGGTCCCGAGACCGTGCGCGGCTATCGCGAGAGCCGTCTGGGCCCGAAGGATTCGTTCGGCAACGCATACGGCGGCAACATGAAGCTGGTCAGCCAGCTCGAGCTGCTGCTGCCGATACCCGAGAAGTGGCGCAATGCCGCCCGGTTCAGCATCTTCGTCGACGCGGGCAATGTCTTTTCGACGGGCGGCGTCGATTTCGTCGGCATCGACGGCGTCACGCCCGTGGATTACAAGTTCGGGTTTGATAAACTGCGCGCCTCCACGGGTGTCGCCGTCCAGTGGCTCGCCCCTCTGGGTGTCTTCCGGTTCAGCTATGCGTACCCGCTCAACGACGAGCCGGGCACAGACATCATTTACGGGGACGAGACCGAAGGCTTCCAGTTCTCGATCGGACAGGCTTTCTGAGGTGTATTCCGCAATGCGCAGCAAATCAGCTCTTTTCGCGCTCATGGCACTGGCGACCGCGATGGCGCCGGTGGCCGGCGCCATGGCACAGACGCAGGCCAAGATCGGCTTCGTCAATGTCAGCCGGTTGCTCGCGGAAGCGCCGCAGGCCCAGGCCGCCTCGGCCGCGCTCGAGACAGAGTTCGCGAGCCGGCGGCGCGATCTCGAGAATCAGCAGAAAGACCTCAAAACCCGCGAGGAGAAGCTGCAGAAGGACGGCGCGGTCATGGCCGAGAACGAGCGGCGCAACGCCGAGAAGGCGCTGCGCGAAGGCCAGCGCGAACTCGCGCGCAAGCAGAACGAGTTCCTCGAGGACTTGAACGTCCGCCGCAACGAGGCGCTCGGTCAGCTCCAGCGAGCGGTCGTCCAGGAAATCCAGGCCTATGCAAAGACCGCCGGCTTCGACATCGTCGTAGCCGATGCGCTGTATGCCAGCCCTGCGCTCGATATCACCACGCAGGTGCTGACCGCGCTGCAGTCGCGCAACAAGGCCCCGGCGCCCGCGAAGCCCTGACCCACGGCGAAGGGCACCGCCGGTGCGGCTCGCAGAACTGGCCGTACGATTCGGCTGCGAACTGCGCGGCGATCCCGAGGCCGACGTCGACCGCGTCGCGACCCTACAGGACGCGGCCGCCGGGTCGCTCGCGTTTCTAGCCAACCCGCGCTACCGGCGGCATCTTGCCGCGACGCGGGCGACCGCGGTGATTCTCGACGCGTCACTGGCCGACGAATGCCGGGTCGCTGCGCTCGTGCACCCGAATCCCTACGCCACGTACGCACGGATCGCGGCGCTGCTGCATCCGCCGCCGGCGTTCGCGGGCGGCGTCCATGCCGCGGCAGTCGTCGAGCCCGGTGCGAGAGTCGATCCGAGCGCCTGGGTCGGTGCCGGCTGCTTCGTCGCGGGCGGGTCGCGGATCGCCGCGCACGTGTTCCTGGGACCGGGGTGCGTGGTCCTTGCCGGCGCGAGCGTCGGCGACGACACGCGGCTCGTGGCGAAAGTCGTACTGTGCCACGACGTGCGCATCGGTGCGCGCTGCCTGCTCCATCCCGGCAGCGTGATCGGAGCTGACGGCTTCGGCCAGGCTCCCGACGCCGGGCGCTACGTCAAGGTGCCACAGCTCGGCGCAGTCGTGATCGGTGACGACGTCGAGATCGGCGCAAACACGAACGTGGACCGCGGGACGATCGGCGACACCGTGATCGAGGAAGGCGTCAGGATCGACAACCAGGTGCAGATCGGGCACAACGTGCGCGTCGGAGCGCATACCGTGATCGCCGGTTGCGCGGGTATCTCCGGCAGCACGTCGGTTGGCCGCCGCTGTGTGATCGCCGGGATGGTGGGGATCGCTGGGCACCTGACAATCTGCGACGACGTCGTGGTCACGGGGAGGACCATGGTGTCGAGCTCCATACACCAGCCGGGCATGTATTCGGGTACGCTCCACGCCCAGGAGACGCGGCGGTTCCGGCGCAACGCCGCGCGGTTCCAGAAGCTCGACGAGCTCGCGAAACGCGTGCGTCGGCTGGAACGCGGAGACGGGGAGGGCAACGATGACGACGGCTGAAGGCAGCGGCTTCGGCATCGACGAGATCATGCGGCGTCTGCCGCATCGCTACCCGTTCCTGCTTGTCGACAGGGTGCTCGAATGCGTGTCGGGCAACCGCATCAGCGCAGTCAAGAACGTCAGCGCGAACGAGCAGTTCTTCTGCGGTCATTTCCCCGGCCGCCCGGTCATGCCGGGTGTGCTGATCCTCGAAGCGATGGCGCAGACGGCCGGGATCCTGTGCTTCGTCACGGTGGACATTTATCCGGACGAGAACGTGCGGTTTTACTTTGCCGGCATCGACAAGGTGCGATTCCGGCGCCCCGTCGTGCCTGGCGACCAGCTGCTGCTCAGGGCGACGCTCACCCGTCGCATCCGCACGATCTGGAGGTTCGCCACGGTCGCGGAGGTGGACGGTCAGGAGGCCTGCAGCGCCGAGATCATGGTGATGCCCGGATGAGCGGTCGTGCCTCGGTCGAGATGCGTCGATGACGGCGCCGATACACCCGACCGCGGTGATCTCGCCGCGGGCCGTGCTGGCCGAGGACGTCGAGGTCGATGCCTACTCGGTGATCGGCGAAGGTGTCGAGATCGGAGCGCGGACGCGCATCGGTCCGCACGCCGTGATCCAGGGCCCGACCATGATTGGCACGGACAACGTGGTGTTCCAATTCGCGTCGGTAGGCTCCGCTCCGCAGGACAAGAAGTATCGCGGCGAGCCGACGCGGCTCACGATCGGCGACCGGAACGTGATTCGGGAAAACGTGACGCTCAACCGCGGCACGACGAAGGAAGAGGGAGTTACCCGGATCGGCAGCGACAATCTCTTCATGGCGTATTCCCACGTAGCCCACGACTGCACGGTCGGCAACCAGTGCGTGCTCGCCAACGCCGCGACGCTCGGCGGCCACGTCGAGCTCGGCGATTGGGTCATCATGGCCGGCCTTTCGGGGATCCACCAGTTCTGCAAGGTCGGAGCGCACGCCTTCATCGCCAACAACGCCGCGGTGACGCGCGACGTGCCACCGTACGTGATGGCCGTCGGTCAACCGGCGTCCGCGCACAGCGTGAACGCGGAGGGGCTGAAGCGCCGCGGCTTTACGCCAGAGCAGGTCCGCAACATCCGCAACGCCTTCCGCGTGCTGTACCGGTCGGGGCTAAAGCTTGCAGATGCCACGCGGGAACTCGAGGCGCTCGCGAAGGAGCAGCCCGAGATCCGGGCCATCGTCGAGTTCCTGCCGCTCTCCACGCGCAGTATCCTGCGTTGAGCGGGCTCAACGTCGCGCCGACGCGGCGTGAGTTCGGGCTGGTCGCGGGCGAGGCGTCGGGCGACAACCTGGGCGCGGCGCTCGTGACCGAGCTCGCGCGGCGCGTCCCCGGATCGCGTTATTTCGGCATTGCAGGGCCACGGATGACCGCGGCAGGGTGCGAACCCTGGCAGAGCTCGGAGGCACTCGCGGTGATGGGTCTTGCTGAGATCCTGCACCACCTGCCGCGGCTGCTCGGGCTGCGTCGCGAACTGCTGCGGCGCCTGCTCGCCGAGCGGCCCGACGCCTACGTGGGCATCGATGCGCCCGAGTTCAATCTGGGCGTCGCCGCCCGTCTCAAGGCATCGGGCATACCGACCATCCAGTACGTGAGCCCGCAGGTCTGGGCATGGCGCCAGGGGCGTGTGCGAACGATCGGCCGCGCCGTCGACCTCGTGCTCTGCCTGCTGCCGTTCGAAACGCGGTTTTACGCGGAGCACGGGGTGAGTGCGGTGTTCGTCGGGCATCCCCTGGCCGACCAGATCCCAATGGTGAGCGACGCGGGCGAGGCGCGCGTCCGCCTCGGTGTACCCGCCGCAGCATCCGTGCTCGCCGTGCTGCCCGGCAGCCGGCGATCGGAGGTGGGACGTCTGGGACCACCCTTTGCGGCGACCATCGCCTGGCTCGCCCGCGAGCGCCCGGGTCTCGTATACCTGGCCGCGATGGCTAATCCCGGCGCACGCGCGGCGTTCGGGGCGGCACTGGCGCGCAACGCGCCAGGGGTGCAGGTTCACCTGGTGGACGGACGCGCGCAGGAGGTTATGGCGGCCAGCGATGCCGTGCTGCTCGCTTCCGGCACGGCGACGCTCGAATGTGCTCTCGTCAAGCGACCGATGGTGGTCTGTTACCGAATGGCGCCCCTCACCAGCTGGTTGCTGCGCGAGTTCGGGCTGGTCAAGACCCGGCATTTCTCACAGCCCAACCTGCTTGCGGACCGCGACCTCGTGCCCGAGTACTTCCAGGAACAGGTGCGGCCCGAGGTGCTCGGACCAGCCGTGCTGGGGCAGCTCGAGCGCACCGATCGAGCGGAACTCACCGCCGCGTTCAACGATATCCACGAGCGTCTGCGCCGCAACGCCAGCGCGCGCGCGGCGGAAGCGATTCTCGAGCTGCTACAAGCGCGGGAACGTGCGCCGTGAGGCGGCGAACTACATTCCTGCGGATGACGGCCGGCGTCGACGAAGCGGGGCGCGGACCGCTCGCGGGGCCCGTGGTCGCGGCCGCTGTGATCCTGGCGCCCGGCAGCCGCGTCAGGGGGCTCGCGGACTCCAAGCTGCTCGCGGCCCCGGTCCGCGAGCGGTTGGCCCGCATCATCCGCGCGCGCAGCCTCTGCTTCGGCGTCGGCTGGGCCGATGCCGCGGAGGTCGATGCGCTCAACATTCTGCAGGCGACACTGCTTGCCATGCGTCGCGCGCTGCTCGCGCTGCCCACGCCGCCGGCACACGTGGTCGTCGACGGTGACCGCTGCCCGGCGGTGACCGGCCTGGCGTTCGAATGCTCGATCGAGGCCGTGGTGCGCGGCGACGGTTGCGTCGCGAGCGTCAGCGCGGCGTCGATCCTGGCGAAGGTGACGCGCGATGCGTTCATGCGCGGACTGGACGATCGGTATCCCGGCTACGGGCTCGCGCAGCACAAGGGCTACGGGACGCCCGAACATCTCGAGGCGCTCAAGCGGCTCGGTCCCTCACCGGTGCATCGGCGCTCGTTTGCGCCGGTACAATCGGATTTCGATTTCTGAGCCGGGTCGATGCAGGGCTTCGTCCATCTCCACGTTCATACGGAGTACTCGCTGGTCGACGGCGTAGTCCGCATCGACAGCGAGCGCTCCGAGGACGGGCAGCTGGTGCGGGAGGGTCTGATCGACGCGACCGCGCGGCAGGGCATGCCGGCAGTCGCGCTGACCGATCAGGGCAACCTGTTTGCGCTGGTCAAGTTCTATCGCAGCGGGCAGGCGCGCGGTATCAAGCCGCTGATCGGTGTCGACGCCTGGTTGCGCGAGGACGGTGAGCGCGCCGAGCCCAGCCGGCTGGTACTCCTGTGCCAGAACGAAGGCGGTTACCGCAACCTGACCCGGATCGTCAGCCGCTCGTATCTCGAGGGCCGTGGAAAGCATGGCCCGATGATCGATCGCGCCTGGCTCGACGTCGAGACCACCGGCGGGTTGATCGCGTTATCGGGCGCGCGCGAAGGTGACATCGGGCGGCTTCTGGTCGCTGGCCGGATGAGCGAGGCGCGACAGTTCCTCGACGGGTGGCTCGCTCTGTTCGGCGACCGCTTCTATCTCGAGGTGCAAAGAACGGGTCGCCCTGGTGAAGAGGAGTGCATCGTTGGCTCTCTCGAACTCGCCGGCAGCGTCGGCGTCCCGTTGGTAGCGACCAACGATGTCCGGTTCCTGCGTCGTGACGACCACGAGGCCCACGAGGCGCGCGTGTGTATACGCGAAGGGGCGCGGCTCGCCGACCCTGTGCGACCACGCCGGTACAGCGATCAGCAGTACTTGAGATCCCCTGAAGAAATGTCGCACGTTTTCAGAGATATACCAGAGGCAGTTGAGAACTCTCTCGAAGTCGCGCGTCGATTGAATCTCGAGCTGCGGCTGGGAAAATCGTGGCTGCCCGCGTATCCGGTTGCCGCCGGCCGTACGGTCGAGCAGGAGCTCAGGGAGGCGGCGGTCGCCGGTCTCGAGGAGCGGCTGAGCCGGATTCGCGACGCGGCGGGTCCGCCACCGGCGACAGACGACTCATATCAATCGCGCCTCGCCGCCGAGCTCGCGACGATCTGCGAGATGGGTTTCGCCGGGTATTTTCTCATCGTCGCCGACTTCATCGGCTGGGCGCGCCGCAACGGCGTGCCGGTGGGGCCCGGGCGCGGCTCCGGCGCGGGATCGCTCGTGGCCTTCGTGCTGCGAATAACCGATCTCGACCCGCTGCGCTACGACCTGCTGTTCGAGCGCTTTCTGAACCCGGAACGCGTGTCGATGCCCGACTTCGACATCGATTTCTGCATGGAGGGTCGCGATCGGGTCATCGAGTACGTGGCGGAACGATACGGCCGCGACCGCGTGTCGCAGATCATCACCTATGGAACGCTCGCGGCAAAGGCCGTGGTCCGCGACGTCGCGCGCGTGCTCGGACAGAACTACGGTTTCGCCGACAGCATCGCCAAGCTGATCCCCTTCGAGCTCGGCATCACGCTTGACGAGGCGCTACGCAAAGAAGATGAGCTGCGTCGCCGTTACCAGGCCGAGGACGAGGTGCGCGAGGTGATCGACCTGGCGCGCTCGCTCGAGGGCCTGGTGCGCAACGCAGGCACGCACGCGGGCGGTGTCGTAATCGCGCCGTCGGTGCTCACCGATTTCGCGCCGCTCTACTGCGAAGAAGGCGGGACCACCGTCGTCACGCAGTTCGACAAGGACGATGTCGAGGCCGCCGGGTTGGTGAAGTTCGACTTCCTGGGTCTGCGAACTCTCACGATCATCGACTGGGCGGTGCGGACGATCAATGCCGCGCGCGCGGCCGCCGGCGAGCCACCGCTCGATCCGTCGACCCTGCCGATGGACGACGCGGCGACCTACGCGCTGCTCAAGCGCTGCGAGACCACCGCGATCTTCCAGCTCGAGTCGCGTGGGATGCGGGACCTGGTACGACGTCTGCAGCCCGACCGCTTCGAGGAGGTCATCGCGCTGGTTGCGCTGTTCCGTCCGGGACCGTTGCAATCGGGGATGGTCGACGACTTCATCAACCGCAAACACGGTCGCGCTACCGGTGCGATCGACTACCTGCACCCGGAGCTCGAGGCTGTCCTTGCCCCGACCTACGGGGTGATCCTCTACCAGGAGCAGGTGATGCAGATCGCGCAGGTCCTGGCCGGCTATACGCTGGGCGGGGCGGACCTGCTGCGCCGCGCGATGGGCAAGAAAAAGCCCGAGGAGATGGCGAAGCAGCGCTCGGTGTTCGTCGACGGTGCCGTGGCGCGCGGCGTCGCGCAGCATACGGCCGCGCACATCTTCGACCTGATGGAGAAGTTCGCGGGTTACGGCTTCAACAAGTCGCACTCCGCGGCATATGCGCTGCTTTCCTATCAGACCGCCTGGCTCAAGGCGCATTACCCGGCTGCGTTCATGGCGGCCGTGCTGTCCTCCGACATGGACCGCACCGACAAGATCGTCACGCTGATCGACGAGTGTCGCCGCATGGGTCTCGTGGTCGAGGGCCCGGACATCAACAGGTCACAGTTCATGTTCGCGGTGGAAGGCGTCTCGATCCGCTATGGGTTGGGCGCGATCAAGGGCGTCGGGCAGGCGGCCGTCGACAGCATGATCACGGAGCGCCTCTCCAGGGGCGCATTCCGCGATCTGCGCGATCTGTGCCGCCGCATAGATCTCAACCGCGTCAACCGCCGTGTGCTCGAGGCACTGATACGCTCTGGTGCGCTCGATGCGCTGGCCGCGAACCGCGCGACGCTGATGCACGAGTTGCCCGCCGCGATGCAGGCGGCCGACCAGACGTCGAAGGCCCGGGCCGCGGGTCAGTCCGATCTGTTCGGCGTCGCTACGCCCGCGGGTGCAGGGCCTCAGACTGCCGCCACGGCGGAGGAGCCGCAGGCGGAATGGAGTGACGCCATCCGTCTCGCCGGCGAGCGCGATACGCTCGGTCTGTATTTCACCGGCCATCCGATCGCGGAGTATGAGCGCGAGCTCGGTCCGGTGATCAGCGGTCGCATCGCGGACCTCGGTGGTCCTCGGCCAGTGGGCGCCGGCGAGGGCGGCTGGCGAAACGCCGGCCGCAGCGTGACGGTTGCCGGCCTCGTGCTCGAGATCCGCAAGCGTGGCGGGCGTACCAGCCTCGTCCTCGACGACCGCAGCGGCCGCATCGAGGTCACGCTCTTCGAGGACGTCCTCCAGCAGTACCGCGCGCTGATCGAGCGCGACGCGATCCTCGTCGTCGACGGCGCGCTGCGCTGGGACGAGTTCATCGAGGACTGGCGGCTGACCGCCAAGCGGATCCTCGATCTCGACCAGGCACGCGAGCAGTATGCGCGGCGGCTGGTGCTGCGCTGGCCGGGTGCTCGCAATGGCGACGCAGGCACGGTCGTCAGCGCGCTCGAGCAGGCGCTGCGACCGAGCCGCGGCGGTCGCTGCGCGGTCGGCATCCGTTACGACCGGGCCGATGCCAGCGCCTTCGTCGAGCTGGGCGAGGAGTGGACCGTGCGGCCTTCGCGTGAGCTCATCGAGCGACTCGGACGCATTCTCGGCCGGGACGGGGTCGAGCTCTACTACGCACCGCGTGTCGACGGCTGAGTCGAGCTACCCCTCACGGATTTGCGCGTCCACGGCGCGTCCGGCATTCTCGCGGCCATGCCGCTGAGCTTTCTCGAATTCGAGCAGCCGATCGCCGAGCTCGAGGCTAAGATCGACGAGCTCAAATTCGTGTCATCCGATGCCGAGGTGAATATCGGCGAGGAGATCGCGCGACTGCGCGCGAAAAGCCGCGCTCTCACGACCAGTATCTTCGCAAACCTGAGTCCCTGGCAGGTCGCACAGCTCGCGCGGCACCCGCAGCGTCCGTACACGCTCGACTATGCCGCCGCGATCTTCGACGAGTTCCAGGAGATGCACGGCGATCGCATGTACGCGGACGACCTGGCGATCGTCGGCGGCCCTGCCCGACTCGCCGGCCGATCGGTGATGCTGATCGGTCATCAGAAGGGCCGCGACACCAAGGAGCGTGTGCGCCGCAACTACGGCATGCCGAAGCCCGAGGGTTACCGCAAGGCGCTGCGGCTGATGAAGACCGCGGAGCGTTTCGCCCTGCCGATCATCACGCTCATCGACACGCCCGGTGCGTATCCCGGAGTCGGCTCTGAGGAGCGCAACCAGAGCGAGGCGATCGCGCGCAACCTGTTCGAGATGGCGCGGCTGCGCGTCCCCGTGGTGTCCGCCGTGATTGGCGAAGGCGGGTCCGGCGGCGCGCTCGCGATCGGGGTTTGCGACCGCCTCCTGATGCTTCAGTACTCGGTCTATTCGGTGATCTCGCCCGAGGGTTGCGCCTCGATCCTCTGGAAGAGCGCGGACAAGAAGGAGCTCGCGGCGGAGGCGATGGGCATCACCGCGGACCGGATCGCGAAACTCGGCCTCGTCGACGAGGTGTTGCGCGAGCCGCTGGGCGGCGCGCATCGCGACCCGCAGACGATGGCGGAAGATCTCAAGGCGGGGCTGCTCAGGCATCTCGACGCCGTCGGAGCGCAGAGCACCACGGACCTGCTCGCGGCGCGACATGCGCGCCTACGCTCGCAGGGCGTCTACCAGTCGAGCTGAGCGCCCGTGGGCGCGGCTCCTCGAGGCGCGTGGTGCAACCGGCGAAACCCGCAAGCCACACATTCGAGCCCGCGCTGGTTGCGACGCGGATCGACGAGCTGCTCCGCAGTCTGCCGGGGTTGCCGGCGGGTCTCTGCGTCGCATACTCGGGTGGGCTCGATTCCACTGTCCTGCTGCACGCCGTTGCGAGGCTGGCCGACTGGGCATCGCGGCCGCGCCTCCGCGCCGTGCACGTCGACCATGGACTCAATCCGCTATCGCCGCAGTGGTCTATTCGTTGCGGTGAGGTCGCCACGGCGCTCGGTATCGACTGCCGGCGGCTCGCGATCGACGCCCGCGCTCCCCGCGGCGCGAGCCCTGAAGCCTGGGCGCGCGCCGCCCGCCGTGCGGCCATCGCCGCCGACCTCGAGGCAGGCGAAGTCCTGCTGACCGCGCACCACGCGGACGACCAACTGGAAACGGTGCTGCTGCAGCTGCTGCGCGGAGGGGGGCCGGCCGGCATCGCTGGCATGCCGCCGCTGGCGCCGTTCGGCCGGGGCTGGCAGCTGCGGCCGCTGCTCGAGTTTTCGCGTGATGCGCTGCATCGCTGGGCAGTTGCCGCCCGGCTCGATTGGGTCGAGGACCCGACGAATCTCGACCTGGCGTTCGATCGCAACTACCTGCGCCATTCGGTGCTGCCCAGCCTGCGCGCGCGCTGGCCGCAGGCGGCGCGTACGATCGGCCAGGCGGCCGCTTTGACCGCAGAGACGGTGGAACTCGCGGCGGTCCTCGCCGAATCCGACTTCGCAAGCGTCCGCGAGGGACTCACCCTGCCGATCGCTGCGCTCGACGCGTTGTCCGAGTCCCGGCAACGCGCGGTACTGCGCGCGTGGCTCGCGAGCCACGGTCTGCCGCTGCCGTCGGTACGGACGCTGGCGGCCTTGCGCCGCGACCTGTGGCTTGCCGCCGCCGACCGCGTTCCCTGCGCACGCTGGCAGGAAGCACGTGTCTATCGTTACCGGGGCCGGCTATACGCCGACAGGTCGCGTCCGCCGGCCGTCGCGGAGGGAACGGAGATGACGGTGGAGGGTGCCACCCTCGCCGTGGGCGGGCGTCTCGAGCTCAGGGCTGCGATCGGCCGTGGTCTGAGCCGTGCTCGCCTGACGGCGCCGCTCGAGCTCCGCCTGCGCCGCGGTGGCGAGCACTTCCGTCCGGTGCAGGGCGGGCATCGCAGGCCACTGCGCAAGTGGCTCCAGGAACACGGGGTCCTGCCCTGGCTGCGCGATCACGTGCCGCTAATGTACGCAGGGGAAGCGCTGGTCTGCGTCGCGGATCTCGCCATCGCCGCCGAGTATTCTGCGCGCGAGGGTGAGGATTCGTGGGAGGTCTGCTGGCGGGACCGGCCGGTGCTGACCGAGGCCGAGGCGCTCCAGTCGCATTGCGCTGACAAGGGGCGGGCGCGCTGACCGCGTTTCGACTAAACTGTCGTCCCGTCGTTCGTACCCAGCGGCGGTGGCTCCCAATGACAAAGTTCATCTGCGTGACCGGCGGAGTGGTGTCCTCGCTGGGCAAGGGAATTGCAGCCGCATCTCTCGGCGCAATCCTCGAGTCCCGCGGCCTCAAGGTCGCGCTGGTCAAGCTCGACCCGTACATCAACGTCGACCCGGGCACGATGAGCCCGTTCCAGCACGGCGAGGTGTTCGTCACTGACGACGGCGCCGAGACCGATCTCGATCTCGGGCACTACGAGCGCTTCGTGCGCACCACCAGCACCCGGAACAGCAACTTCACCACCGGCCGGATCTACGAGCGCGTGATCGGCAAGGAACGGCGCGGCGACTACCTCGGCGCGACCGTGCAGGTGATCCCGCACATCACCGACGAGATCAAGCATTGCATCCGCCTGGGCGCCGGGGATGCCGACGTCTGCATGGTGGAGATCGGCGGCACGGTCGGCGATATCGAGTCGCTGCCCTTCCTCGAGGCGATTCGCCAGCTCGGGGTGGAGCTCGGCCGGAACAACGTCCTGTACATGCACCTGACGCTGATCCCGTATATCTCGACCTCCGGCGAGATCAAGACCAAGCCCACGCAGCACTCGGTCAAGGAGCTGCGCTCGATCGGCATACAGCCCGACGTGCTGCTTTGCCGTGGCCGTGACCCGCTTCCGCCGGAGCAGCGTCGCAAAATCGCGCTCTTCACCAACGTGGAGGAACGCGCCGTATTCTCGGCCGTCGATGCCGACGACATCTACAAGATCCCGATGTTGCTGCGCGAGCAGTGGCTCGATGACATCGTGTGCGAGAAGCTGGGACTGAACGTACCGCCATCGGACCTGCGCGAGTGGCATCAGGTCGTGGCCGCCAAGAGTAACCCCGATCTGTCAGTGACTATCGCGATGGTCGGCAAGTACGTAAATCTGCGCGATTCGTACATCTCGCTCAGCGAGGCGCTGATGCACGCGGGCCTGCGTACCCGCACGCGGGTCAACCTGAATTTCATCGAGTCGCAGGACCTGGAGCGGCATGGTGGCGACCAGCTCGATGGGGTGGACGCGATTCTGGTGCCTGGCGGGTTCGGTGAGCGCGGGATCGAAGGCAAGATCGAGGCGGTTCGTCACGCGCGCATCCACGGCATCCCGTACCTCGGTATCTGCCTCGGAATGCAGCTCGCGATCGTCGAATTCGCACGCAACGTCGCCGGTCTCACGGGGGCCCACAGCACCGAGTTCCACCGGGGTGGTCCACACCCGGTGATCGCGCTCATCAGCGAGTGGCAGGACCTGAAGGGCACGGTTGAGTCGCGCGACGAGAAGTCCGATCTCGGGGGCACCATGCGGCTCGGTGCGCAGGAGGTGCGAATCTCGCACGGATCCCTCGCGCATGCGGTGTACGGCCTGGACCTGATCCGTGAGCGCCATCGGCACCGCTATGAGTTCAACAACCGCTACCTGCAGAAGATGATGAATGCAGGGCTGCGCTTCTCGGGTTTCTCGCGTGATGGTTTGGTCGAGATCATCGAGCTGCCCGGGCACCCGTTCTTCATCGCGAGCCAGTACCACCCCGAGTTCCGTTCGACCCCGCGCGACGGTCATCCGTTGTTTACCGGCTTCATCCGTGCGGCGCGTGACTTCCGCGCGATGCAGTTGCCGGTGGCCGCTGGCGCATGAAGCTCGGCGGTCACGAGGTCGGTGCCGATCGCCCGTTCTTCCTGATCGCGGGTCCCTGCGTCGTCGAGAGCGAGGCGCTCGTGATCGAGGTCGCCGGCCGGCTCAAGGAGATCACCGGGAGGCTGGGGATTCCGTACGTCTTCAAGGCGTCCTACGACAAGGCCAACCGCTCGTCGCAAGCCAGCTACCGCGGGCCCGGTATCGAGCAGGGCCTGAAGGCGCTCGAGAAGGTGCGCGAACAGATCCGCGTACCGGTGCTCACGGATGTGCACGAGGACACGCCGCTCGCTGAGGTCGCCGCGGTCGTCGACGTGCTGCAGACGCCCGCCTTCCTGTGTCGCCAGACCAATTTCATCGTCAACGCCGCCTCGCAGGGCAAGCCGGTCAACATCAAGAAGGGTCAGTTCCTCTCCCCATGGGAGATGCGCAACGTGGTCGACAAGGCGCGCTCGACCGGCAACCGCGAGATCATGGTCTGCGAGCGTGGCTTCAGCTTCGGCTACAACAACCTCGTGACCGATATGCGCTCGCTGTCGGTGATGCGCGACACGGGCTGCCCGGTCGTGTTCGACGCGACGCACTCCGTGCAGCTGCCCGGAGGGCGCGGTGATGCCTCGGGTGGCCAGCGGGAGTTCATCCCGGTGCTCGCTCGCGCAGCCGTCGCCGCCGGCGTCGCCGGGCTCTTCATGGAGACCCACCCCGATCCGGCCCGCGCGCTCTCGGACGGTCCGAACGCCTGGCCGCTCGACCGGATGGAGTCGCTGCTCGCTGTGCTCCTCGCGGTCGACGCGGCAGTGAAGTCGCGGCCGTTCGAGGAATCGAACCTATGACCCGGATCACCGACATACGCGCCCGCGAGATCATGGACTCACGCGGCAACCCGACCGTCGAGGCGGACGTGATGGTCGACGGCAACGTAACCGGGCGTGCGGCCGTGCCCTCGGGGGCGTCAACGGGCTCGCGAGAGGCCGTGGAGCTGCGCGATGGTGACATGACGCGATACTTCGGCAAGGGCGTCCGCCGGGCGGTCGCCAACGTCAACGGCCCCATACGCGAGGCGCTGCTCGGCCAAAACGTGCTCGACCAGCCGGGGCTCGACCACACGTTGATCGCACTGGATGGCACCGATACGAAGTCGCGGCTCGGTGCCAACGCCTTGCTCGCGGTGTCGCTCGCGGCTGCGCACGCCGCGGCCCGTGCAAGCGGGCAGAGCCTCTACCGACGGCTGGGCGGGCCCGGCCCGCGCCGCATGCCGGTGCCGATGATGAACATCGTCAACGGCGGCGCGCACGCCGACAACAGCGTCGATATCCAGGAGTTCATGGTCCTGCCTGTCGGGGCATCTTCCTTCGCCGAGGCACTGCGGATTGGCGCGGAGATCTTCCACACGCTGCGCAAGGTGCTGCACGAGCGCGGTCTCGCCACCGCCGTGGGTGACGAGGGCGGCTTCGCGCCCGACCTCTCATCGAACGAGGCGGCGCTCGAAACCATCCTCGAGGCGGTCGAGCGCGCGGGATTCAAGGCCGGGCGCGACGTCTACCTGGGTCTGGATGTCGCAAGCTCGGAGTTCTTCCAGGACGGTATCTATACGCTCGAATCCGAGAACCGGAAATTCACCGCCGCGCAGTTCGCCGACTATCTCGAGGGCCTCGCCAGCCGCTATCCCATCCTCACCATCGAGGACGGCATGGCGGAAGCTGACTGGAACGGCTGGGCCCTCCTTACCGAGCGGTTGGGGAGGCGTGTCCAGCTCGTGGGCGATGACCTGTTCGTGACTAACACCAGGATCCTGGGCGAGGGAATTGCGCGGGGGATCGCGAACGCCATCCTGATCAAGCCGAACCAGATCGGCACGCTGACCGAGACACTGGCAGCCATCGACATGGCGACCGAGGCGGGCTACGGGGCGGTCGTCTCGCACCGCTCAGGTGAGACCGAGGACAGCACGATCGCCGACATCGCCGTCGGTACGAGTGCCACTCAGATCAAGACCGGTTCGCTGTGCCGCTCCGACCGCGTCGCGAAGTACAACCAGCTGCTCCGCATCGAGACCGAGCTCGGCGCCCAGGCGAGCTATGCCGGTCACGAGGCGTTTCCGGTGCCGCTGCCAGGCGCGTGCGCGTGATGGCTCGAGGCAAAACAGCCGCGAGCGCGGCGCATTCTGCTAATCTTCCGCGCCCATGATGATCCGAATCGTCGCGGGAACCTTGGCTGTAGCGCTGCTCGCGTTGCAATATCGGCTCTGGGTCTCGGGCAACGGCATGCGCGAGGTGTGGCGGCTCGAGCAGGCGATCGCCACGCAGCAGCAGGAGAACGACGGTCTCGAGGCGCGCAACCGCGCGCTTGCGGCCGAGGTCCGCGACCTCAAGGACGGCCATGCGGCACTCGAGGAACGTGCCCGCACCGATCTCGGCATGATCGGCGCGAACGAGACTTTTTATCAGGTCGTGCCGCCGGAAGCGTCCAATGCGCCCGCGGCCCAAACCCCGCAGCGGACAGCACAGGCCGAGGCGCGATGACCGGACCGGCGCGCCGCTGGGCCGTCCTGCCGGCGGCCGGGCGCGGCGAACGATTCGGCGCAGCTACACCCAAGCAGTATCTCAAGGTGCATGGCCGGGCCGTGCTCTCCTGGTCCATGGGTGCGCTGCTCGCGGAGCGCTCGATCTGCGGAATCGTCGTAGCGGTCGCGGCGGGCGACCGGCGGTTCGCCCGACTGCCGGAAGCGCGCGACGCGCGCGTGGTGAGCTGCATCGGCGGTGCGCGACGGGAGCTGTCGGTCGCGCACGCGCTCGAGCGCCTGGCGGGCGACGCCCGTGACAGCGACCTGGTGCTGGTGCACGACGCGGCGCGACCCTGCCTGCACCGCGACGACCTGAGACGGCTGATCGAGCGGGCTGGCCGCGATCCGGCCGGAGGGCTGCTGGCCGTGCCGGTCGGCGACACGCTGAAGCGCGCCGTCCAGGGGAACCGCGTCGGCGACACCGTGGCGCGCGAGGGCCTTTGGCGCGCCCTGACCCCACAGCTCTTTCGTTACGGGCTGCTGCGTCGCGCGCTGATGCTGTGTCTCAGGCATGGCCGCACCGTCACCGACGAAGCGTCGGCGGTGGAGGCGCTCGGCCTGCGCCCGCTGCTCGTCGCCGGCCGCGCCGACAACATCAAGGTGACGGCGCCGGAGGATTTGCGGCTCGCGGCGGCGGTCCTTGGTGGGAGACGCTAGGGAGACGCTGGGCGATGCGGATCGGTCATGGCTACGACGTGCATGCCTTCGGGCCAGGTGCCTGCGTCATGCTCGGCGGGGTGCAGGTGCCGCACGACCGCGGCGTGGTGGCACATTCCGACGGCGATGTGTTGCTGCACGCGCTCTGCGATGCGCTGCTGGGCGCGCTCGGCGCAGGCGACATCGGTCAGCATTTCCCGGATAGCGATCCGCAATGGCAGGGCGCAAGCAGCCGTGTGTTCCTGCGCCATTGCGCGTCGCTGCTCGCGGCGGGCGGCTGGCGGCTCGTAAATGCGGACCTAACCCTGCTCGCCGAGGCGCCGCGTCTCGGCGGCCACCGCACCGCGATGCGCGGCAACATCGCGGCTGATCTCGGGGTGGACATCGGCCGCATCAATCTCAAGGCGACCACCTGCGAGGGTCTGGGCGCACTCGGCCGCGCCGAAGGTCTCGCGTGTCACGCGGTCGTGCTCCTCAGGCGCGCGGACGGCGCAGGCTCAGCCGGCTGAGTTGAACGAGCTCCCGCTTGCCTGGGGTCCGCCGCCGGCGCGGGGTCGCATACGCGCGGTGCACGAGGACTTCCGCGTCGAAGAGCTTCTTGGCTTCGCGCCCGACGGGTCTGGCGCGCACCTGCTACTCCACGTCGAGAAGCGCGGCGCGAATTCGGGCTGGGTCGCCGCCGCACTGGCCCGCGCGGCGCAAGTCGCATCGCGCGACGTGGGTCTCTCCGGTCACAAGGATCGCGACGCGGTTACTCGTCAGTACTACAGCCTGCCCGCGTCTGCCCGCGCGCCCGTCGGTGGCTGGACCGGGTTCGAAGGCGAGGGCTTCCGCGTGCTCGAGGCGGCGCCGCATGGCCGCAAGCTGCGCATCGGGACACACCGCGCCAACCGGTTCCGCATCGCGATCCGTGACGTCTTCGGTGACCCCGATGCGATCACGCAACGGCTGCGCGACATTGAGCTTGGCGGCGTCCCCAATTATTTCGGCCCGCAGCGCTTCGGCCGCGACGGCGCGAACCTGCGGGTCGCGCGCGCGTGGGCCGAGGCCGGATCGTCGCCACGGGAACGCGCGGCGCGAAGCTTCGCGCTGTCCGCGGCGCGGAGCTGGCTCTTCAATGCAGTCCTGGCCCGACGCGTGCAGGACCGCAGCTGGGACCGGCTGCTGCCGGGCGATGCGGCGATGCTGGATGGGCGCCGAAGCTGGTTCCGCGTGACCGACGTCGACGAGACTCTGCAGGCGCGCTGTCGGGCGCTCGATCTGCACCCGAGCGGTCCGCTGCATGGGCGCGGCGAGCTACCGGTCACGGGTGCCGCGGCAGAGATCGAGCAACAGCTCGCGGAGCAGGAAGCCATGCTCCGCGGCCTGCTCGACTCCCAGCGGCTCGAACATGAACGTCGCAGCCTGCGCGTCGCGGTCAGGTCGATGAGCTGGCGGGTCGAGCCGTGCACGATCGAGCTCGCATTCGAGCTTCCGCGCGGCGCTTTTGCGACGGCGGTGCTGCACGAGCTGCTCGAAGACGCCTGGGACCCGGCGGAGCGTGGCGAGGATTGAGCTTCAGTCGCGTCGATCCGCACGCCGCGCGAGCAGAACGTATACGGCGCCAGTGCCGCCGTCGACGGGCCGCGCGGACACGAATGCGACGACCGGCTCCATGCGGCGCAGCCACTGATCGACGACGCGCTTTATCACGGGTCCGAGCGAACCGGAGCGGCGGCCCTTGCCATGGATCACGCGCACACAGCGCAGGCCGCTGGTGACGGCATCGGCGACGAATTCGCGTAACGCATGGCGCGCCGCCTCGCGGCCGAGACCGTGCAGATCGATCTCGGCCTGTAGCGCAAATTGGCCGCGGCGAAGCTTCCGCAACACGTCCCTGGAAATGCCCGGCCGCGCAAACTCGAGCGCGTCTCCGGATTCCAGCATGGAGGCGTCCGCTGGCGGCGCGAGCGAGTCCCGCAGCACCGCCGAGGTCTCGGCTCGGGAGAACCGGGCGGCCGGGCGGGCTCTGGGCGCCGCCGGCCGGTTGGCGCGGCGGGGCAGGGGTCGCACACCGCGCATCGCGTCCCGGAACGCCTCGTTGTCGTCGTCGGCCATGGCCTGTTCACCGTCCGGTCGCCTTCCGGCGTGTGAGGATTCCAGTATAGTTGCGCCGCGTTCGCGTCCAACCCCCGGGATCCCGGGCCCGTGGAGTTCCGCCCGCACCCTCGCGTGAGAATCCTGGTCAGCAATGACGACGGCTACCGTGCCGACGGTCTCAAGACCCTGGTCGAGGCGCTCACGCCGCTCGCGGAGCTCACTGTCGTCGCGCCCGATCGAAACCGCAGCGGAGCGAGCAATTCGCTTACGCTCGACGTGCCGCTGCGGGTGCACCGGCATGGCGAGCGCATGTATCACGTCAACGGCACGCCCACCGACTGCGTGCATCTCGCGATCTCGGGGCTCTTCGACTACGAGCACGACATGGTCGTCTCCGGTATCAACGACGGGGCCAACCTGGGGGACGACGTCCTGTACTCCGGGACGGTGGCCGCCGCGGTCGAAGGACGGTTTCTCGGGCTGCCGACCATGGCGGTGTCGCTGGTGTTGCGCCAAGGCCGGAATTTCGCCAGCGCGGGACGCGTGGCCAGCGAGCTCGTGATGCGCCTGACGCGCACGCCGCTGCATTCGTCGATGATCCTGAACGTGAACGTGCCGGATCTGCCCTACGAGCAGCTGCGCGGCCTCCGCGCCACGCGGCTGGGCCATCGCCACCGCTCCGAGCCGGTGGTCGAAAGCGCGGATCCGCGCGGGCGCCCGGTGTACTGGGTCGGACCCGCGGGGGAAGGAGCGGATGCCGGCGAAGGCACCGACTTCCACGCCGTGGCGAATGGTTTCGTCTCGGTTACGCCGCTGCAGGTCGACCTCACGCGCCACTCGGCGCTGGCGGATCTCGACGAATGGCTGCGCGGCCGCGCGCCCTGAGGCTAAGCGATGGGCGATTCGCGCGTTTCCGGTATCGGCATGACCTCTGCGCGGACGCGCGAGCGACTGGTCGCCCGCCTGCGTGAGTCGGGTATCGCCGACAGCCAGGTTCTCGACCGCGTCCGCAGCGTTCCGCGGCACCTGTTCGTCGATGAGGCTCTGGCGAGCCGGGCCTACGAGGACACGGCGCTACCGCTCGGCCACGGTCAGACAATCTCGCAACCCTACATCGTCGCCCGGATGACTGAGGCGCTGATCGAAGGCGGGGCACCGCGCAAGGTGCTCGAGATCGGCACGGGCTGCGGATACCAGACGGCGATCCTGGCGCCCCTCGTGGTCACGCTGTACAGCGTCGAGCGGATCGCCGCGCTGCAGCAGCGCGCACGCAAGGTGCTGCGCGATCTCAGGATCCGCAACGTACACATGCGGCACGGCGACGGCTTCGAAGGCTGGGCGGCGTATGCGCCCTACGATGGGATCATCGTCGCGGCGGCCGCGCACTCGGTGCCGCCCGCCCTGCTCGAGCAGCTCGCGCCCGGCGGGCGGCTCGTCATCCCGGTGGGTCCCGAACGCGAGCAACAGCTGATCCGAATTACCCGGCGGGGCGACAACTTTGAGCGTGAACCGCTGGGAGCCGTGATGTTCGTACCGCTGCTCGCCGGGATCTCGTGACCCGCTCAGCGACGGTCGGGCAGGAGCGCGGCCACGACCGCGCGACCCTCGGCGAGCATGACGTTGTAGGTGCGGCAGGCGGCACCCGTATTCATGACCTCGAAGCCGACCTTCGCTTCGTGAAGGGCGGCAAGCAATTCGCGGCCGGGAAACACCTGGCGAGCGCCGCTTCCGATCAGAAGCACCTCGGGCGCGAGCGCGAGCGCCGGCTCGAGATCGGCCATCTCCATTTCCGCAATGTCCCGTGGTCGCCAGTTCTCGATCAGCGTTCCTGCGCTTACGATCACGCTGCCCGCGCAGTCGCGCTGGCCGATACGGAAACCCGCAGGCGTATAGGTCCGAATGATGTTGACCGATCCTGGAGCGTCGACAGTGAGCTTCATCGCGCTACCTTACCTAATCGTCATCGGGCGGTCATCGCACGACGGCCGCATCCGGAAGGTCGCGTGACCGCAGTGTCGGGACCATGCGTGGCGCTCGCGGTACCGCGGTTCCGTGCGACGCTCGAGCAGCATGTGGAGCTCGGCAGCCCCGCGCCGGTTCTGCCCGGGATGCAGTGGCTTGCATCGCGGGCGCATCGCGCGGGGGCCTCGCCCGGTGACTGGCGTACATGGCTCCTGTCTCGCTTCGGCCCGGGCGCAGACATGCTGCAACGCTGTCCTGCCGGCCCTGCCGTACGGGCGCTTGCGACCGGAGCGCGTGAGGAGGGCTGCTGGGCCTGCGCACAACCCGTGCACCTGCTCATCGGTCTGGATCACCTGCGCCTCGCGCCTCTGGCAGGTCTTCAGCTGTCGACCGAAGAGGCACGAGCGATCGACGACTCGATCGGCGCCACACTTGCCGGCAGCGGCTACTCACTGCGTCCTTCCGAAGCAGGGCCATGGACGCTCGCCTGCCCGACTGAAATCCAATGCGACACGGTGGAGCCTGCGCAGGCCGAGGGTCGCGACATCCGCGATTGCCTGCCAGCAGGGCGAGATGGTGCGCAGATACGCAAGCTGATGAACGAGCTGCAGATGCTGCTGCACGAACACCCCGTGAACGCGAGGCGGGCGGAGCGCGGGCTGATCCCGGTCAACTCCTTCTGGTTGTGGGGTTTTGGTCGGGCCCAGGAGTTGGAGCCCACACAATTGCCGACGCTCTGCACGGATGATCCGTGGCTACAGGGCCTCTGGCGGCTGCATGGCATCGCGGCGCAACCGCCGGCGGCGGCGGCGGGTGCACTCGAGACCGAAGCGACACTGCTCATCGCCGCCGCGGATGCGGTGGCCGATCCCGTACTGGCGCTCGAGCGCTGGGAATCGGACCTCGGCGCGCCGCTGGCGGCTGCGCTGCGCAGCGGACGTATCCGAAGCGCAAGCATCAGGCTCGGGGACGTTTCGTACACGATGTCGCGTGCGGATCGCTTCGCGGTATGGCGGAGACGGCGCGCGTGGACGGAGCTGCTCGCATGAGGGAGCGGCGGATCCTGCGGCGCGCGGTGTCGTCCACCGCGCTCGAGGGCCTGTCCGGCAGTCTGCACCCTGTCCTGCGCAGGGTCTATGCGGCACGCGGTGTACACCAGGATCAGGACCTGGATCTGGGACTCGGTCATCTGCTGCCGGTCACTACGCTGGGCGGATTGCCGGCTGCGGTCGAGCTCCTTGTCGGCTGCCACACGCACCGTTCGCGGGTCGTAGTGGTCGGTGATTTCGACGCCGACGGGGCGACCAGCACGGCGCTGGTCGTGCGGCAGCTGCGGCGACTCGGGTTCGCGGATCCGGGATACGTCGTGCCGGACAGGTTTCGCTTCGGCTACGGTCTCACGCCGCAGATCGTCCACGAAGCCGCAAAGCTGCGCCCACAACTGCTCGTCACCGTGGACAACGGCATCTCGTCGCTTGAAGGAGTGCGCGAGGCCGCGCGGCTCGGGATCGAGGTGTTGATCACGGATCACCACCTGCCGGGTGCGGCGCTCCCGGAGGCGGCGGCCATCGTCAATCCGAATCTCCGCGGGGAAGCCTTCGCGTCCAAGGCGCTGGCCGGCGTGGGAGTCGCGTTCTATGTCATGGCGGCGCTCACACGGGCGATGATCGAGCGCGGGCTCGTGGCCGATCCTACGGGCGTCAACCCGGCCGACCTGCTCGACCTGGTCGCGCTGGGCACCGTCGCCGATGTGGTGCCGCTCGATCGCAACAACCGGATCCTCGTTGCTCAGGGCATCCGTCGCATCCGCGCCGGCCGCTGCACACCCGGCTTGCGCGCCCTGCTCGAGTCGGCCGGTCGCCGGCTCGAGGCCGCCGTCGAGCAGGACCTCGCCTTCCAGGCGGGGCCACGTCTCAACGCCGCCGGCCGACTCGAGGACATGCGTCTCGGGATCGAGTGTCTCCTCACGGGCGACGATTCCGAGGCGCGGCAGCACGCCAGCGACCTCGGCAGGCTCAACGCGGAGCGCCGCGAGCTCGAGGCACAGATGCAGCGTGACGCGATCGGGCAGGTCGATCGCCTGCTTGAAACGCTCTCCGGCGAGCTTCCGGCGGGTTTGGCCATCTACGACCCTGATTGGCACCAGGGTGTCGTTGGTCTGGTCGCATCGAAGGTCCGGGAGCGGGTCCATCGCCCGGTCATCGCTTTCGCACCCGGTGAGCCGGGCTGGATCAAAGGATCGGCGCGCTCGGTACCTGGCGTTCACGTCCGCGATGTGCTCGACGCGGTGGCGACGACTCACCCTGAGCTGCTGGAGCGCTTCGGCGGCCATGCGATGGCGGCGGGCATGACGCTGCGCCAGGATCGCTTCGAGGACTTTCGCGCGGCGTTCGCTGCGGAGGTCGCATCGCGGATCGATCCCGACGAGCTAACGGGTGAGCTCCATACGGACGGGCCGCTCGCGGCCGGGGAGTTGTCGCTCACAACAGCGCACGCATTGCGCGCGGGTGGCCCCTGGGGCACGGGATTTCCCGAGCCGATCTTCGATGGGCGCTTCGGCGTCGCCGAAAGCCGGATCGTCGGCGGCCGGCATCTCAAGCTCAGGTTGCGGGCCGCTGACGGGGAATGCGTCGAGGGAATCGCATTCCGCCACGTCGATGACGAGCGATCCACACCGGTGCACACAGGGGCCGAGGTCGATCTCGTCTATCGCATGTCGCTGGACGACTACGGTGGTCGCCCGCGCCTGCAGCTCGTCGCCGAGTGGGTCTCGCCAGCGGGTCTGACGGCTCCGGCCTGAGTGGTCGTTTCGTGTCGCGTGCTAGCATCCCGGGTTTTCCGGACCTGCGTGCCACATCGCCCTGCTCATGGAAACGAATCCGATCCGCCGGTCTCTCGCCGACCTCGCCGAGCGCGCCACTGCGCTCAGGAGGTACCTTTGACTACGACGGGCGCAACGAGCGGCTCGCGGAGGTCCTGCGCGAGCTCGAGGATCCCGCGGTCTGGAGCAAGCCCGATCGCGCGCAGGAACTCGGTCGGGAGCGGACCCGGCTCGAGACCGTCGTCGGCACGCTCGATCGGCTGCGCGCCGGTCTGACCGAGGCGGGCGAACTGCTCGAGCTCGCCGAAGCGGAAGGCGATGCAGCAACCGCGCGATCGGTCGAAGCGGACGTCGGCCGGATCGAAAGCGACATCCAGCGTCTCGAGTTCCAGCGGATGTTTCCGGGCGAGATGGATTCGCACAACGCCTTCCTCGACATACAGGCCGGGGCGGGCGGAACCGAGGCGCAGGACTGGGCGCAGATGCTGATGCGCATGTACCTCCGCTGGGGGGACAAGCAGGGCTTCCGTACCGAAGTCATCGACCTGGGCTCGGGCGAGGTCGCGGGGATCAAGAGCGCTTCGATCCGTTTCGAGGGTGAATACGCCTATGGTTGGCTGCGCACCGAGACAGGCGTGCACCGACTGGTACGGAAGTCGCCATTCGACTCGAACGCTCGGCGCCACACCTCGTTTGCATCGGTGTTCGTCTCACCCGAGGTCGACGATGACATCAGCATCGAGATCAACCCGGCCGATCTCGAGATGGACGTCTACCGTTCGAGCGGTGCGGGTGGTCAGCACGTCAACAAGACCGAGTCGGCGGTCCGCCTCCGTCATCTGCCGAGCGGGATCGTGGTCGCCTGCCAGAGCGAGCGCAGCCAGCACAAGAACCGCTCGACCGCGATGAAGATGCTGAAGGCCAAGCTCTACGAGCTCGAGGTCAACAAGCGCAATGCCGCCGCGAAAGTGCTCGAGGATGCGAAGTCGGACGTGAGCTGGGGAAACCAGATCCGTTCCTACGTGCTCGACCAGTCCCGGATCAAGGACCTTCGCACGGGTGTCGAGATCGGCAACACCACTTCGGTACTCGATGGCGACCTCAACGCATTTCTCGAGGCGAGCCTGAAACAGGGTCTGTAGGCTGTCATCCCTGGTTGCCCGTCGTTCCCGCCCACGGTTCTCCGCATGTCCGCAAACGAAGAGCTCCCCGACAATCATCTGATCGCCGAACGACGCACGAAGCTCGAGCGTCTGCGCGAGCGCGGCACCGCCTACCCGAACGACTTCAGGCGCGACGCGACGGCGGAAGAACTGCACCTCGCCTATGGCGACCGCCCGCCCGGGTGGCTGGACGGTCACCCGACGCGGGTCACGGTCGCCGGACGGATGATGTTCAAGCGGCTCATGGGGAAGGCGAGCTTCGCCAAGCTCAAGGACCACTCGGGTCTGATCCAGCTCTTCCTGCAGCAGGACGCGCTTGGCGCCGATTACGAGGACTTCAAGGGCTACGACGTCGGTGACCTCGTTGGCGCGTCTGGTCAGCTCTTCAAGACCAGAACCGGGGAGCTGTCGATCAAGGTCGATGCCCTGCGGCTGCTGGCCAAGTCACTGCGCCCGCTGCCGGACAAATGGCACGGGCTCACCGACCAGGAGCTGCGCTACCGGCAGCGCTACGTCGACCTGATCATGAACGACGAGAGTCGGCAGGTGTTCCGCACGCGCACCCGCATCGTGCAGTACCTGCGACAGTTCCTCGACACGCTCGGGTTCATGGAAGTCGAGACGCCGATGATGCATTCGATCCCGGGCGGCGCGGTCGCGCGGCCGTTTGCCACGCATCACAATGCGCTCGACCTCGACATGTACCTGCGCATCGCACCCGAGCTGTATCTGAAGCGGCTCGTGGTGGGCGGCTTCGAACGCGTCTACGAGATCAACCGCAATTTCCGCAACGAGGGGCTGTCGACTCAGCACAACCCCGAGTTCACGATGCTCGAGCTGTACCAGGCCTACGCGGACTATCGCGACTTCATGGACCTGATCGAGCGGATGTTCCAGGGCCTCGCCGACACGCTGCTCGGATCACGCCAGGTAGTTTGGCAGGGCACAACCTACGATTTTGGCCAGGCGTTCCGCCGCGTGACCGTCGAGGATCTGGTCGTGCATTTCAACCCCGGGCTCGACCGTTCGAAGCTCCGCGAGGTCGCCTATCTGCGCGGTGTCTGCGCGCAGCTCGGCATCCAACCGCAACCCGGGGACGGCGCGGGCAAGATGCAGATCGAGATTTTCGAGCGCACCGCCGAGCACCGCCTGCTGCAGCCGACCTTCGTTTACGCGTACCCCGCCGAGGTCTCGCCGCTGGCGCGACGCAACGACGGCGATCCGTTCATCACCGACCGCTTCGAGTTCTTCGTGGGAGGTCGAGAGCTGGCCAACGGTTTCTCCGAGCTCAACGATCCGGACGACCAGGCGGCGCGGTTTCGGGAGCAGGCGGCGCGCAAGAACGCCGGAGACCAGGAGGCGATGTTCTTCGACGCAGACTATGTTCGCGCGCTCGAATACGGCATGCCGCCGGCCGCGGGTCTCGGCATCGGCGTCGACCGCGTCGTCATGCTGTTCACCGACCAGCCGTCGATCCGCGACGTGCTGTTGTTCCCGCATCTGCGGCCCGAGTGAAGCAGGGTCGGCGTCACACGGCGTAGGGCAGGCGCAGCGGCACCGCAGTGTGACCGCTGGCGGTTCGAAGCGGTCGGTCCCTGGCGTCGAGAGCGACGACCGCGAGCAGCTCGACCCCGCCCGCGACCCGGGCGCACAGCAGGACCTCGCCCACTTTGGTGGCGTCGAGATGCAGCGCAGAGAGAGGCGCTGGCGCCTCGTCCGAGCGGATTGCGTAGCGGAAGGCGCGACGCTTGATGCGCCCGAGATTCTGAGTGCGGGCGACGATTTCCTGACCGGTATAGCACCCCTTTGTGAAGCTGATCGCATCGAGCAGGTCGAGATTCAGCATCTGCGGCACGTAGTGTTCGGTCGTCTCGGCAGAGATCTGTGGCAGACCGGCGGCAACGTCCGCGGCCTGCCACAGCTGCTCGGCCGCCGGGTCCTCGGCGGCGGCACCGGGCCGGGCGAGCAACCTCCGGCCGTCCGGGTACTCGAACACGAGGCCGGCGGCGACGTCAGCAGGCTGGGCCGTTCCAGCGGAGCGGCTCGCATCACTGCCGACCCAGGTCACGGACCAGTCTTCGAGCGCATCGATCCTGGCTTTCGCGCGCAGCACGAATTTGCGCAGCCGGCCGACCACCGTCGATGCGAGCGCTGCGGGTAGCAGCGCATAGAGCGCGTCGTCGCGACCGACGAGCCGCAGGATTGCGATTACCCGGCCCTGGGCCGTGGCATACGCGGCGAGCTGCGTCCGACCCTCGAGCCTACCGACATCGCTGGTCAGCTGGCCCTGCAGGAACGGGACTGCATCGGGTCCGCTGCAGCGGATCACTGCGAGCGATCGCAGGCACCGTTCTTTGCCGTTCATCGATTTTGCCTTGAGTATCAATATGGTGAAGGAGGGCTCAATCTGGCAGACTTCTTGGCCGATCGCCATGCAGCCTGCACAGCCAGAATCAACCGAGAGCGGGTCGCCGACCGGCGAGGCCGAAGCTTCGGTGCCCGCGCAGCCGCAACCCGCGGCCAGCGATGCGCAGGCACCCCGCGAGATCGGAGGCCGGGAGGGACCCGACCCGACCCGTTTCGGGGACTGGGAGAAGAACGGTCGCTGCATCGATTTTTGACGAGGTACGCGCGAATGGCCCGACGTGAACGGCCGCTGTCACCGTTCATGCAGTATCGATGGCTGTACTCGAACACGCTGTCGATCCTGCACCGCCTGACGGGAATCCTGCTGAGTGCGGGCTTCCTGCTGCTTGTCTACTGGCTCGTGGCGGCGGCACGCGGCGCCGAATCCTATGAGCGGGCGCTGTCGTGTCTGGCGTCGATCCCGATGCAGGTCATTCTCGCCGGCGTGCTCTGGAGCTGGTGCTACCACTTGCTGAACGGCGTGCGGCACCTGTGCTGGGACGTCGGGATCGGTTTCGAGCTGCGCGTCGCGCGCTTGAGCGGCTGGGTCGTAGCCATCGCTTCGCTCGCGCTCGCTGTGGTGCTGTGGTTCGTGCTCCACGGCGGATTCGGGGAGGTGGCATGAGTCTCACGAGCCCGCTCGGGCGGGTGCTGGGGCTCGGCTCCGCGAAAGAGGGATCCCGGCACTGGTACGCACAGCGGCTGAGCGCAATCGCGCTGGCAATTCTCGGCATCTGGTTCGTGGTCGCCCTGGCGGGACTCGACGGCGTCGACCTGGACCGTGTGCGGACGTGGCTCAGTGCACCGCTGACGACGACGCTGCTGCTGCTCATGATCGGCACGCTGGCCTGGCACACGATCCTCGGGCTGCAGGTGGTGATTGAGGACTATGTGGGCTCGAGAGGTCTGCGGGTTGCGCTGCTGATCGCGATGAAATTCGGTTTCGTGCTTGCAGCGGTGGCGGGCGCCATCGCGGTGCTGCGGCTTGCAGTCGGGGTGCCGGCATGAGCGGCGCCACGTTCATCGATCACAGTTCCGATGTGGTGGTGGTCGGCGCTGGTGGCGCGGGGCTTCGTGCGACCTTCGGGTTGGCGCAGGCCGGTCTCGCGACCGCCTGCATCACCAAGGTGTTCCCGACCCGCAGCCACACGGTTGCGGCGCAGGGCGGGATCAGCGCCGCCCTGGGCAACATGGGCGAGGACGACTGGCGGTTTCACTTCTACGACACGATCAAGGGCTCGGACTGGCTGGGCGACCAGGACGCGATCGAGTTCATGTGCAGGGAAGGACCGTCGGCCGTGATCGAGCTCGAGCACTACGGGGTGCCGTTCTCGCGGACCGAGGACGGCCGCATCTACCAGCGGCCATTCGGTGGCATGACGACGCACTACGGCAAGGGCATTGCGCAGCGGACCTGCGCCGCGGCCGACCGCACCGGGCATGCGATGCTGCACACGCTCTACCAGCAGTCACTCAAGCACGAGGCGCAATTCTTCGTCGAGTACTTCGCGATTGACCTGATCATGCAGGACGGAGCCTGCCGCGGCGTCGTCGCACTCGACATGGCCGACGGCACGCTGCACCGGTTCCGCGCGCAGACCACCATCCTCGCGACAGGTGGTTATGGGCGCGCGTACTTCACGTGCACCTCCGCACATACCTGCACGGGCGATGGCGCGGGCATGGTGCTGCGCGCGGGTTTGCCCTTGCAGGACATGGAGTTCGTTCAATTTCATCCGACGGGGATCTACGGCGCCGGCTGCCTGATCACCGAGGGCGCGCGCGGCGAGGGCGGCTACCTGACCAATTCGACCGGCGAGCGCTTCATGGAGCGCTATGCGCCGAATGCCAAGGACCTCGCCTCGCGCGACGTCGTCGCCCGGGCGATGACCATCGAGATCAACGAGGGTCGCGGCGTCGGCGAACACCGGGATCACATCCATCTGCACCTGGAGCACCTGGGCCCGGAGGTGATCAAGGAGCGCCTGCCGGGGATCGCCGAGACCGCGCGGATCTTCGCCGGCGTAGATGTGACGCGTGAGCCGATTCCCGTTCTGCCGACCGTTCACTACAACATGGGCGGGATCCCCTGCAACGTGCATGGCGAAGTCGTGACGCTCGCGGACGGCGAGCCCGATGCGATCGTGCCGGGTCTGATGGCCGTGGGAGAGGCGGCCTGCGTGTCGGTGCATGGCGCAAACCGGCTGGGCTCGAACTCGCTGCTCGATCTGGTGGTGTTCGGACGCGAGGCCGCGCGGCGCTGCGCGGAGACCATCGTCGCCGCCGCCACGCAGCGGCCATTACCGGCGGGGGCGGGGGACCTTGCGGTCGACCGGCTCGAGCGCCTCCGCAACGCGCGCGGCTCGCGGCGTACCGCCGACCTCAGGCTCGAGATGCAGCGGGTCATGCAGACCCACGCCGCGGTGTTCCGCACCGGGGAATCACTGGCCGAAGGAGTGCGCAGGCTGGGTCAGGTCCGCGCGTCCTTCGACGATGTGCAGGTCTCCGATCGCGGCCTGATCTGGAACACGGACCTGATCGAGACACTCGAGCTCGAGAATCTGCTCGCGCAGGCGATCGCGACGATCCATTCCGCCGCCAACCGTCGCGAGAGCCGCGGTGCACACGCGCGCGACGACTACAAGGAACGCGACGATACGGAGTGGCTCAAGCACACGCTGGCCTGGGTGCGCGCGGACGGACAGGTCAGGCTCGACTACCGGCCGGTGCATCTGAATACCCTGACGAGCGACGTCGAGTCGATTCCCCCCAAGGCGCGCACCTACTGATCGCACACCGAGGACCACGCGTCGATGCCACAGTTCCGCCTTCCCCAGAACTCGCGGGTCCGGCCCGGTCTCGCGCATGCGGCGCCGGCGGGCGCTACGCGTGTACGCACGTTCCGGATCTACCGCTTCGACCCCGAGGCCGACCAGAACCCGCGCATCGACAGCTACACGATCGACCTCGACCGATGCGGCCCGATGGTTCTGGACGCGCTGATCAAGATCAAGAACGAGGTCGACACCACACTCACCTTTCGACGCTCCTGCCGCGAGGGCATCTGCGGCTCCTGTGCGATGAACATCGACGGTGTCAACGACCTCGCGTGCACGAAGTCGATTGCCGGGATACGCGGTGATGTCCGCGTGTACCCGCTGCCACATCTGCCGGTCATCAAGGATCTGGTCCCGGACCTCAGCAATTTCTACGCGCAGTACGCCTCCGTCAAGCCATGGCTGCAGACCCGCACACCGGCGCCGCCGGACCGGGAGCGCCTGCAGTCGAAGGATGACCAGGAGAAGATCGACCGGCCCTCGGCGTGCATCCTGTGCGCCTGTTGCTCGACCGCCTGTCCTTCATACTGGTGGAACAGCGACCGCTATCTGGGGCCGGCGGCGCTCCTCGCAGCCTACCGTTGGATCATCGATACCCGCGACGAGGCGACCGGTGAACGTCTCGACGATCTCGAGGATCCCTTCCGTCTCTACCGCTGCCATACGATCATGAACTGCGCCGAAGCTTGCCCGAAGGATCTCAATCCCGCCCGGGCGATCGCCGAGATCAAGAAGCTGATCGTAGAGAGGCAGCATTGACCCATGGACGCGGATCGCGAGCTGTCCCGGCTGCGCTGGCGATGCCGGCGCGGTATGCGCGAGCTCGACGAGCTGTTGTTGCGCTATGTCGTGCGTCGGCTGCCACATGCGAGCCGCGGCGAACGTGACGCATTCGCGTGCTTACTCGATCTGCCTGATCCCGAGCTCCTCGGCTATCTTGCCGGTCGCGGGCCGCGCGCCGCGGCCGACCCGATGATCGAGGATGTCATTGCCCGTATTCGCAGCAATGAGCCTTGACCTGCCTCGCGTCACTCTGGCCGAGGCCGCCGCCGCGGCGTTGTGCGTCGTCGGCGCCGTTACGGTCGAGACCGTGCTCGCCCGCTATCCCGCGGCGCCCGCCGGGATGGGACTGCTCCTGGGTGTGTTCACGGCTATTTGGCTCTTTCTGGACTCAGTCCGGCCCGGAGGCGCGTTGCGTAAGGTAGTCTGGCTGACGGATGGTGCCTGGCGGCTCGAGTTCCGCGACGGCAGCACCCTGGTCGCTGCCCCCGGGGCGGGCACGCGCCTGCTCGGTCGTTCGCTGGTGCTGCACTGGCGAGTGTCTGAGCAGTCGTTTGCGCGCTGGCTCACTCCGTGGGACGTAGACGATGGTCAGCTTCGGAAGGTGACCGTGCGACTCGCGTGCGCCGCCCGTCTGCGGTCCTGCTGAGGCCGGCAGGCGCGGTTTCCGATCCATGGTTTCAATGCCGAACTTTCCCCCCTCCGACGGGTCTATGGAGTCGCACGAGACGCAGGACGCGATCGACCGGCCGGGCTCCGGTGTCGAGCAGAGCGACCTGGAGCTCGTGCGGCGGGCGCAGCGGGGCGAGCGGGGTGCGTTCGATCTGCTGGTGCTCAGATATCAGCATAAGGTCGTCAAACTGGTGGCACGACTGCTTCGTGATCCGACTGAAGCCGAGGACGTGGCACAGGAGTCCTTCGTCAAGGCCTACCGTGCGCTCGGTTCCTTCCGAGGCGACAGCGCGTTCTACACGTGGATGTACCGTATCGCCGTGAATACCGCGCGCAATGCGATGGCGTCGCGCCAGCGCCGGCCGATCGAATACGAGGGCGGCCTGAGCGAGGGAGAGCAGTCGATGATGGAGTCCCGCCTGCGGCACACCGACACCCCGGAGGCATCGGCCCTGTCCGAGGAGATCCGGGCGACCGTCAATCGTGCCGTCGAGCAGCTACCGGAGGATCTGCGCACGGCGATAATCCTCCGCGAAGTAGAAGGGCTCAGCTACGAGGAGATCGCCGAGGCCATGGAGTGTCCGGTAGGCACCGTTCGTTCGCGTATTTTCCGGGCCCGCGAGGCCATCGACCGAAGCCTGAAGCCACTGCTGGACTGAGTACACCTCAAAATGACAGATCAGATCCGCGAACAGATGTCGGCGCTGCTCGATGGCGAGCTGCCGCAGGACCAGATCGGGTTGCTCGTCCGGCGCATGGAACGTGATACCGAGCTCAAGCGCGCGTTCGGGAGCTACGTCCTCATCGGCGAGACCCTGCGCGCGCCGGGCGGTACCACTGCGAGCCACGGCTTCGCGACGCGGGTCCAGGCCATACTCGCGGACGGGAACACCGCGCCTCCGGCGGCGCTCGACCCGCACACCGGGCGGCGCTTGGGGTGGCTCAAGCCAGCCGCGGCGGTCGTAGTGGCCGCAGGCACGGCCTTTGCCGCCGTGTTGCTGATGCGTCCCGGCGATCCGCCTGGCGGGGTGGCGACGGTGGCCCAGGTCGATGAGGGTTCGAGCGCCATCGCGGACTTCGCGGCGGACGACAGCGCGAGCCCAACGCCGGCGCAGAGCCAAAGGCTCGCGGGTTATCTGGTCGCGCATAGCCAGTTCGCGACACCGATCGGCCGGCGCAACGTCTGGACCAGCGTGCTCGCCCAGGATCCGGGCATCGCGCGCGTCGCATACGAGACGGCCGAGGGCCTTTGATGAGACTGGCGCGGCCGGCGTTCGCCCTGTCCCTGGTGGCGGCGCTCTGCCCGGCCGCGAATGCGACGCCGGATGAAGCCCGGACCTGGCTGGAACGGATGAGTGAAGCGCTCGCGACACGCGAGTACGACGGCCTCTTCACGCATTCGAATCTCCGTCAGAGCGAGACCATGCGCATCGTGCACCGCATGGAAGGCCGAAACAGCGTCGAGCGACTCGTGTCGCTCGACGGCAGCGGTCGGGAAATCGTCCGCACGCCACGCGAGGTGCACGCCTACCTGCCCGATCGCCGCGTCGTGCTCGTCGAGCCGCGCACTGACGGTGGCTCGCTCCTGAAAGCGTTGCCGACGCCGGGCGCCGAGCTCGATGCCCAGTACCTGCTCGAGGCACGCAGCGGCTCGCGGCTTCTGGGCCGGGATGTTCGCGTGATCGAGATTCGTCCGCGCGACGCCTACCGTTACGGCTACCGGCTCTGGCTGGACGAAAAGACGGCGATGCCGCTGCGATCGGAAATTTGCGACCAGGCGGGCCGGGCGGTGGAACGGATCCAGTTCAGCAAGCTCGACATGCACACCAACATGCCGGCCAGCGAGACCGAGCCCTCGGTCGACGCGTCCGGTTTCCGCTGGGTGCGCTCGGCGCGGCCGGTCGCCGACCGCCGCGTGGCCGCGACGGGCTGGCGCCCGCTAAAGGTGCCTCCGGGGTTCCGCCTGGTCGGCTCACGCGTCCAGTCTCTGCCAGGGAATCCGATGCCGGTGCAACACCTCGTTTTCTCAGACGGCTTCGCGTCGGTGTCGGTGTTCATCGAGCCCGGATCTCGCAGTGCGCCGGCACCCGCCGAAGCCTCGCGGATGGGTGCCGCGAGCACGTTCACTACGACCGTGCGCGGCTACATGATCACGGCCGTGGGCGAAGTGCCGCCGACCACGGTGCGTGACATCGCCACCTCGCTTGCGCCAGCGTCGGATGTGGGCGCAACCGCGCCACCGGCCCGATAGGTCGGTCTGCATGGAGATCCGGACCCGGGTCAAGGAAGTCCATGGCGAATGGGCTCGACTGGTCTGCGAGCAGACCGGACAATGCGAACTGTGCGGTAGCGGCAGGGGTTGCGGCCTGAGCCTGATGGGTGCGGCGGGCGAGCGCCATCTCACAGTGCCGTGTCGTCCCGATCGGACGCAAACCCTCATCGCAGGCGACCCGGTGCTGGTGTCGGTCGCCAATGGGGCCATCATCCGGGCAGCGGCTCTCATCTACCTCTTGCCCGTCGCCGGGCTGCTGGCGGGCGCGGCAATGGCGCAGATGCTCGGCATGGGCGACGGGGTCTCGTTTCTCGCCGCGCTCGTCGGCGCGCTTGCCGGTGTGGGCTACGGCCGGCGCACCGGGGTCCGGAGGTTTCGAGTGACCCTGGTGTCGCGGGAAGCCGGCAACGCGGATGCTTGAGTCCGATTCCGGGCTCGTACTCTACGTTCGCGAGGGTTGTCACCTGTGCGATCAGTTCCTGATGGAGCTGTCGCTCGAGCTCGGTCCCATCGTCGAGCGCCTGGCGGTAGTCGACGTAGATGGCGACCCGGAGCTTGCCATCCGCTACGGTCTGCGCGTGCCGGTGCTCGCGGTGGCCGGCGAGGTGCTTTGTGAGGGGGTGCTGGACGCCGACCGGCTGCGGGCGGCAATACGGCTATAATCGCCCGCTTTCGCCTGCCCCCCAGGGGCCAAAGGAATCTCGCACACGGTCGCGCCTCTCCGATGGTGCGGGCGAGAGTCTGGCCGAGGTTCCGCAAGCCCGCTCAATGAACCTGATCCGCAACTTCTCGATCATCGCGCACGTCGATCACGGCAAGTCCACGCTCGCCGACCGCTTCATCCAGCTCTGCGGCGGTCTCGAGGCCCGCGAGATGCAGGCCCAGGTGCTCGACACGATGGCGCTCGAGCGCGAACGCGGTATCACGATCAAGGCGCAGAGCGTCTCACTGCGTTATGCCGCGCGAGACGGCCGCACCTATCAGCTGAACCTGATCGACACTCCAGGGCACGTCGATTTCTCGTACGAGGTGTCGCGCTCGCTCGCCGCCTGCGAGGGCGCGCTGCTCGTCGTCGATGCCGCACAGGGTGTCGAGGCGCAAAGCGTCGCGAACTGCTACACGGCGCTCGAGCAGCGTCTCGAGGTCGTGCCGGTGCTGAACAAGATCGACCTGCCGTCGGCCGAGCCCGACAAGGTGATCAGGGAAATCGAGGAGATCATCGGCATCGAGGCGCGCGATGCTGTGCGCGTCAGCGCCAAGACCGGCGAGAACGTCGAGGAGTTGCTCGAGGCGCTGGTAGCCCGCATCCCCCCGCCCAGCGGCAGCGAGGACGCACCCCTGCAGGCGCTCATCATCGATTCCTGGTTCGATAACTATGTGGGCGTCGTGTCGCTGGTCAGGGTCAAGAACGGCTCCTTGAGAACGGGCCAGAAGATCCGGATCTGGTCGACCGGCCGCACCTACCACGTCGACAAGCTCGGCCGGTTCACACCGAAATCGGTTGCGACCGAGACGCTTGCAACCGGCGAGGTCGGGTTCGTGATCGCGGGTGTTCGGGAGATCGATGGTGCCCCGGTCGGCGACACGATCACCGGTGACAGCCGCCCGGCGAGCGCCGCGCTGCCCGGGTTCAAGCAGATCAAGCCGCGGGTGTTCGCCGGCCTGTTCCCCGTACGTTCCGAGGACTACGAGTCGTTCCGCGACGCGCTCGCCAAGCTCAAGCTTAATGACTCCGCGCTGCACTACGAGCCCGAGGTCTCGACTGCGCTCGGGTTCGGCTTCCGATGCGGGTTCCTGGGGCTGCTGCACATGGATATCGTCCAGGAGCGGCTGGAGCGCGAATACCAGCTCGACCTCGTCACAAGCGCGCCGACCGTGGTGTACGAAGTGGTCACGAGCGACGGCGAGACCGTCAGTGTCGACAACCCCGCAAAGTTGCCGCCCGTCGACCGGATCGCCGAGATCCGCGAGCCCATCATCGTCGCCAACCTGCTGCTGCCGCCGGACTACGTCGGACCGGTGATGAAGCTCTGCCTCGACAAGCGAGGCGTGCAGAAGAAGCTGCAGTACCTGGGTAGCCAGGTGTCCATGCAGTACGAGCTGCCCCTGGCCGAAGTCGTGCTCGATTTCTTCGATCGCCTCAAGTCCGTCAGTCGCGGCTATGCCTCGTTCGACTACGAGTTCGACCGCTTCCAGGCGGCGCCGCTCTCGCGGCTCGACATCCTGATCAACGGCGACCGGGTCGATGCGCTGTCGATCATCAGCCATCGCGAAAGCGCCTATCAGCGCGGTCGCGAGCTGGTCGACAAGATGCAGGAGCTGATCCCGCGGCAGATGTTCGAGGTCGCCATACAGGCCGCGATCGGCTCGCACGTCATCGCCCGGTCGACCGTCAAGGCGCTGCGCAAGAATGTCACCGCGAAGTGTTACGGCGGGGACGTCAGCCGCAAGCGCAAGCTGCTCGAGAAGCAGAAAGAGGGCAAGAAGCGCATGAAACAGCTCGGCCAGGTCGAGATTCCGCAGGAGGCCTTTCTTGCCGTCCTGCAGGTCGGCCGCAAAGACTGAAGGGCATAGGGTTCACGGAAAATTTCGCAAGACATTGATGCAGCGCGGGAAATGAACAATACTCGCGCCCGATCGCGAGGTGATGCTTGATCCTGGACTTTTCGTTTGCACTCGTCGTGGCAACTCTCGTCACCGGCCTTGTCTGGGCCGCCGACGCCTGGTACTTCCGGCCGATACGCGTGCAGCGCGCGGGCGCGCTGGCCGGGACCGTGCCGCTGCGGGAACCGGTAATCGTCGAGTACGCGCGCTCGTTCTTCCCGATCATCCTGATCGTGCTCCTGATCCGCTCCTTTCTCTTCGAGCCGTTCCGCATCCCCTCCGATTCGATGATGCCGACGCTGCTCGATGGGGATTTCATCTTCGTCAACAAGTTCACATACGGGCTGCGGCTGCCGGTGGTGAACACCGAGATCGTCGACCTCGGCGCGCCGCAACGCGGCGATGTCGTCGTGTTCCGCCTGCCGTCCGATCCGTCGACGAACTACATCAAGCGGCTGGTGGGGCTGCCGGGCGACCACATCCTGGTCTCCGACAAGCGCGTATACGTCAACGGCGACCTGCAGCCCGTCGAGCTCAACGGGCCCTTCCAGCCGATGAACAGCACGCCGCTCGCGCAGATCGCATTCGAGCAGCTCGGCGACGTGCGTCATCGCGTGCTGTACATCGACGAGCGTCCGTCGGTTGATTACGAAGGCGTGGTGCCGGACGGGCACTATTTCTTCATGGGCGACAACCGGGACAACAGCCGCGACAGCCGCTTCCCCGAAGTGGGCTATGTGCCGACCGGAAACGTGGTCGGCAAGGCCGTGCGCATCTGGCTCAACTGGAATCTACCCAACGCGCCGATCTGGAACCGCATCGGCGACGCGATTCACTGACCCATCCGGAGTCGAAGCATGAAGCAGCGTCAGCGTGGCATGACTTTCCTCGGGATCCTCATGATCCTGATCATCCTGGGGGCGGCAATCTACGGCGGCATCCGCGCCGTGCCGGTGTACCTCGAGTACATGGAGGTCTCGCGGGCGATGGAGCAGGTCAAGGACGAGCACTCCGCGATCGAAACCAGCGCGCAGATGATCCGCAACTCGCTGGAGCGACGCTGGGACGTCGAGGACATCAAGGGGCTGAGCTGGAAGGACGTCGAGATCAAGAAGACGAGCGAGGGCTTCGAGGTCCGCTCCCAGTACGAGGTCGAGCAACCGTTCGTCGCAAATCTCTTCCTGCTGATCAAGTTCGACAAGATGGTCGTCATCCCGCAGTGATGCTTCCGTGCTGACGCCGGAGTCCTGGGCGGCAGCGCGGCTGGGACATGGATTTGCCGATCCCGCGGTGCTGACCGCCGCCCTGACCCACCGCAGCGCCGGCAGGATCAACTATGAGCGTCTCGAGTTCCTGGGCGACGCGGTGCTCACCCTGGTTGTCTCCGAGCTCCTGTACCGCGAGTTCACGGCGGCTAACGAGGGTGATCTTAGCCGCTATCGCGCGACACTCGTGAGCGGGTCGATGCTCGCGGCGATCGCGGCCGAACTCGGGCTCGGCGAGCAGCTGCGTCTCGGAGGAGGCGAGCTCAAGTCCGGTGGATTCCGACGCGGCTCGATCCTCTCCGACGCGCTCGAGGGCGTTATCGGCGCCGTTTACGTCGACGGTGGCTTCGAGGCGGCGCGCGCGGTCGTGGGCCGGCTGTATGCCGGCCGGCTCGAGCGTCTGCCGGTGCCGCACGAGCTCAAGGACGCGAAGACGAGATTGCAGGAGGAGTTGCAGCGCCGCGGCCTCCCGCTGCCCGCGTACGTCGTGGAAAGCGTCAGCGGCGAGCCCCACGAGCACCATTTCGCCGTTGCCTGCGAGGTCACGTCTCTCAGGATGAAGACCCTGGGCGAGGGCTCGAGCCGCCGGCGTGCGGAACAGGAGGCCGCGCAACGGCTGCTCGACGCGCTCGCCGGCGAGACGACGCCATGAGCAACGAGCAGAAGCCGATGGGCGATGACGACGGCAGGAGCCGCTGCGGCTTCGCGGCTCTCGTCGGCCGACCGAACGTCGGGAAGTCGACGCTGCTTAATGCGCTGCTCGGCAGGAAGCTGTCCATCGTGAGTCCCAAGCCCCAGACGACCCGCAACCGAATCCATGGCGTGCTGACGCGTCCGGGGTTGCAGATCGTGTTCGTCGATCTGCCGGGACTGCACGACAACCAGAGCCGCGCCATAAACCGCTGCATGAACCGCACGGCGCTCGCCTCGCTCGTCGATTCGGACGTAAACGTATTCGTGATCGAGGCACTGCGATTTACGCCCGAGGACGGGCGCGCCCTCGAGCGGCTCGTGGCGGCCGGGCGGCCGGTGATCCTGCTGGTGAACAAGATCGACCGTGCCCGTCCGCGCGAGCGGCTGCTGCCCTTCGTTGCGGACGTGTCGACAAAGGCCGGGTTTGCCGAGGTGCTGCTGGTGTCGGCGCTCAAGCACGACGGCATCGACCGCCTGCCGGGGCTGATCGCGAAGTATCTTCCGGAGTCGCCGCTGCTCTATCCACCCGGCCAGCTCACCGACGTCAGCGAACGCTTCATGGCGGCCGAGATCATCCGCGAGAAGCTCACGCTGCGGCTGCAGGACGAGCTGCCGTACGGTCTGTCAGTGGAAATCGAGAACATGGGGCCGCTCGAGGACGAGCCGGGCAAACGGCTGGTCCAGGCGGTGGTGTGGGTCGAGCGAACCGGCCAGAAGGCCATCGTCATCGGTAAGGGCGGTGAACGGTTGAAGGAGATCGGTCGTCTCGCACGCCTCGAGCTAAAGGACCACTTCGGGCAACCGGTACACCTCGAGCTCTGGGTCAAGGTCAAGGAGGACTGGTCCGACAGCGAGGCCGCGCTCAGGAGCTTCGGGTACGACACGTGAGTGGCAGCGCCAGACGCATCCGGCTCGAGCCCGCCTTCCTGCTGCATCATTACCCGTGGCGGGATTCGAGCCGCATCCTCGAGCTGCTGACGCGCTCGCACGGCCGGCTGAGCGTCTTCGCGCGCGCTGCACGGCGTAGCGGCTCCGGTCTCGCCGCCGCGCTGCAACCGTTCGCCGAGCTGCTGGTGAGCTTCAGCCTGAGGGGTGAGGCGGGGCAGCTCACCGGCGTCGAGCAAGGCCTGTCCGCGGCCGCGCAGGTTCCTGCGTCACAGCTCATGAGCGCGTACTACGCGAACGAGCTTCTGCTCCGGCTGCTGCCGAAGGGCGATCCGCATCCGCGCCTCTATACGGCGTACGCGGAGTTGGTCGCTATGCTCGCCGTACCGCACGCCAATCCGGCAGGGGCCCTGCGCATCTTTGAGAAGCGTCTGCTCGATGAGCTCGGATACGGACTCAACCTCCGGACCGAGACTTCCACCGGCCGGCCAGTCGAGGCGCAGCACAGCTACCGATATCGCGTGGACAGCGGACCGGAGCTCGTGAATGGAGTCGCCGAGGGAAGCTTGGTATTTTGCGGGTCGTCGCTGCTCGCACTTGCGACCGAGACACTCGACGACGCGCGCAGTGTAGCCGACGCGCGGCGGCTGCTGCGAGCCGCGCTCGAACAGATCCTGGACGGACGCGAACTGCGGACGCGCCAGGTGGCGCTCGCGATGCGGGCGCTTGGGCGGGATGCTGGCGCGGGCTGACGGGGGCGGAGCATGCAGGCGATCCATCTCGGGGTGAACATCGATCATGTCGCGACGCTGCGCCAGGTGCGGCGTGCCGCGTATCCCGACCCTTTGCTCGCCGCGCTGATCGCCGAGCAGTCCGGCGCCGACAGCATCACGCTGCACCTGCGCGAGGACCGTCGCCACATCCAGGACCACGACGTGCGCCGGATGCGCGCCGCGCTGCAGACCCGCATGAACCTGGAGCTCGCCGCAACCGATCCGATGGTCGCGCTCGCGAAGGAGATCGGGCCGCAGGATTGCTGTCTGGTGCCCGAGCGGCGGGAAGAGGTCACGACCGAGGGCGGGCTGGACGTGGTTGGCCAGCTTCCGCACCTGAGCCAGATCTGCCGGACGCTCGCTGCTGACGGGATCCGCGTGTCGCTGTTCATCGATCCCGACACCCGCCAGATCGACGCCTCGCGCGTGGCGGGTGCCGCCGTGGTCGAGCTGCACACCGGCGCTTACGCCGAGGCCACCGGAGAGCGCCGGGCGCTCGAGCTTGCGCGTATCGCGGACGCGGCTCGGATCGGCGCCTCGCTCGGTCTCACCGTTCACGCCGGGCACGGCCTGCACTATCACAATGTTCAGCCCGTCGCGGCCATCGACGAGATCGTCGAGCTCAACATCGGGCACGCAATCGTGGCGCGCGCGATCGTGACCGGCATGGCCGCGGCGGTGAGCGAAATGAAAGCGCTGATGCTCGATGCGCGCCGGTCGCGGCAGGGGTCGCAGGGCGGGGGCCGATGATCTTCGGCATCGGCACGGACGTCGTGCAGCTTGCACGCGTCGAGGCGGTCTATGCTCGGCACGGCGAGCATTTCGTCCGCCGGCTGCTGCTGCCGGACGAGGAGCGCGCCTTCCGCCGCTACCGGCGGCCGGTGCGGTTCCTGGCGATGCGTTTCGCCGCAAAGGAGGCGATCGTAAAGGCGCTCGGCACGGGGTTCTCCCATGGCATGTGGATCCGCGACGTCGGCATTTCGGCCAATGCGTGGGGTCGGCCCGAAGTGATCTGGTCGGACCGCGGCCGCCGGCGCCGCGACGAGCTGGGCGCCGGCGAAGGCCACGTCACCCTCACCGACGAGGCCGGCCTGGTGATCGCGGTCGCGGTGCTGATGCGACGCGCGGAGCGCGGGGCATGAGCCTGGGTCACGTGTTCGCGTTCGACATCGAGACGATTCCCGACGTGGAGTTCGGCCGTCGCCTGCACGGTCTCGACGGTCTCTCGGACAAGCAGGTTGGATACGTTATGCAGACGCGGCAGCGCGAACTCACCGGCTCGGAATTCCTGTCGCTCGAGCAGCAGCGGGTCGTGGCGATCTCGGTCGCGATGCGTACCCGGGACGGGTTTCGGGCCTGGAGCGTGGGCGAGGTGGACACGGCGGAGTCAGAGCTCGTGCAGCGGTTCTTCGACGGGATCGGCAGGTACTCGCCGGTGCTCGTGAGCTGGAACGGCAGCGCCTTCGATCTGCCGGTGCTCACCTATCGGGCACTCCGTCACCAGGTGCAGGCGCCGCGTTACTGGGAAATGGGAGAGGAAGACCAGAGCTTCCGCTTCAACAATTACCTTGGCCGCTTTCACTGGCGGCATATCGACTTGATGGACGTGCTTTCCGGCTACCAGGGGCGCGGTCGGGTGGGTCTCGACCGCATGGCGCAGCTGCTCGGTCTGCCGGGCAAGATCGGGATGTCCGGCGATGCCGTCTGGGACGCGTGGCTCGCAGGCCGCGCTGCCGAGATCCGGGACTATTGCGAGACCGACGTCATCAATACCTATCTCATCTATCTACGCTTCGAGCTGCTGCGCGGACGGCTCACGCGCGAGGAGCACCTGCGCGAATGCGGCATCGTCCGCGCCTGGCTGGAGGCGAGCGACAAGTCTCACCTGGTCCGCTTTCGCGACGCCTGGCCGGCGACGTGAGGGATCGACGTCCGCATGCCGCGCCGGAGGAGGCGCGGATCGTGGATCTCACGCACGACGGTCGGGGCGTCACGCGCATCGATGACAAGACGGTGTTCGTATCGGACGCGTTGCCCGGAGAGCGGGTAACGCTGCAACGCACGGTGCGGCGTCGCAGCTTCGACGAAGCCAGGCTCGTGGCCGTGATCGAGCCGAGCGCCGAGCGAGTCGAGCCGAGATGCCCGCATTTCGGCCTCTGCGGAGGGTGCGCGCTCCAGCATCTGTCGCCCGCGGCTCAGCTCGCATTCAAGCAGGCGCAGCTCCTCGAGAACCTGGCGCGGATCGGCGATGTGGGGCCGAGGGAGATCCTGCCGCCGCTCGACGCGTCGCCCTGGGGTTATCGTCGCCGCGCGAGACTCGGCGTCAAGTACGTCGCGAAGAAAGGCCGCGTGCTGGTCGGGTTTCGCGAGCGCTCGGCACCGTACGTCGCCGACCTTCACGAGTGCCGCGTCCTCGCCGCGCCGGCCGGCGAGCTCATCGATCCGCTCGCGGCGCTGGTGCAGTCGCTGTCAATCGCTGAGCGAGTGGCGCAGATCGAGATCGCCGTCGCCGACAATGGCTGCGCGCTGGTGTTGCGCGTGCTGGCGGCGCCAGGCCGCGAGGATCTCGATCGGCTGGCGGCGTTCGAGCGCGAGCGAGGCGTGCGCGTCTACCTCCAGCCCGGCGGTCTCGACACGGTGGCCCCGTTGTCGGGCGACGCGCCGCCGCTGTGGTACTCGCTGGCGGAGTTCGAGGTGAAGCTCGAGTTTCTTCCGACCGATTTCGTCCAGATCAACGCGGAGCTCAATGCGCGGATGGTCAGCCGCGCGGTCGAGCAGCTCCAGCCGGCGCCCACCGACAGCGTTCTCGATCTCTTCTGCGGCATCGGCAACTTCTCGTTGCCGCTGGCGCGGCGCGCCCGACGTGTCGTGGGGGTAGAGGGCGACGCTGCGCTCGTCGAGCGCGCACGACGCAACGCCGAATTGAACAGAATCCAGAATGCGGAGTTCCATGCGGCCGATCTGACGGCCTCGTGCTCGGCGCTGCCCTGGGCCGTCGGGGCCTACGATCGCGTGCTCATCGACCCGCCAAGGGCAGGTGCGAAGGAGATTCTGCCGCTGATCGCTCGCAGTGATGCGAGCTGCGTCGTGTATATCTCCTGTCACGCTGGCAGTCTGGCGCGGGATGCTGGCATTCTCGTCCGCGAACACGGTTTTTCGCTGGTGTCCGCCGGCGTGATGGATATGTTCCCGCACACGACGCACGTCGAGAGCATGGCAGTGTTTGTGAGGCAGGTCACGAAATGACCCTTGGGCCGGTCATGGTCGACGTTTCGGGCACGACCCTCACGACCGAGGACCGCAAGGTGCTGGGTCATCCACTGGTCGGCGCCGTGATTCTTTTCGCGCGCAACTACGCCGGAGTGGAGCAGCTCGAGGAGCTGGTGCGCGACATCCGGGCGGTGCGCACGCCGTCGCTGCTCGTCGCCGTGGACCAGGAAGGCGGACGGGTACAGCGCTTTCGCAACGGCTTTACGGAGCTGCCGCCTCCGCGCCTGATCGGGCGGCTCTACGATTCGGACCCGGAGGCCGCCCGGCGGCTCGCCGCGCAGTGCGGCTGGCTGCTCGCGGCGGAATTGCGCGCCGTGGGCGTGGACCTGAGTTTTGCACCCTGTGTCGATCTCGACTACGGCGTAAGCGAAGTCATCGGCGACCGCGCATTCCACCGCGATGCAGAGGTGGTCGCACGCCTGGCGGTCTCCGCTATGCAGGGCATGCGCGAGGCCGGTATGGCGGCGACCGCCAAGCATTTTCCGGGTCATGGAGCGGTCGTGGCCGACTCGCATCGCGCCTTGCCGGTCGATCGCCGGTCGATCGAGGAACTGGGCGACGACCTGCTGCCATACCATCGCATGATCGCAAACGGCCTGTCGTCGATCATGGTCGCGCACGTGTCCTTCCCGGAGATCGACGAGGCACCCGCGAGTCTGTCGCGACGCTGGTTGCAGCGCGAGTTGCGTGGCAGCCTCGGTTTTACCGGTGCTGTCTTTTCCGACGATCTCAGCATGGCCGGCGCTGCCATTGCGGGAACGGTGCCGGAGCGCGCTCGGGGAGCGCTTGCTGCGGGCTGCGATGTGCTCGCGATCTGCAACGATCGATCGGGCGTGCTCGAGACCCTCGACGAGCTGGCAGGCGAGGCCGATCCCCTGAGTCAGGTGCGGCTGGTACGGCTGCATGGCCGCCCCACGCCACCCGGCCGGGAAGCGCTGGCGGCTCTGCCACGCTGGCAGGAATGCCACGCCGCGGTCAGCCATTGCCGCGATGCGCCGGAACTGCGGCTCGATGCCTGACCATGCGCGATCTACCCCGATGAACCCCATGGACACAGATCTGCTGGTCGAAGTCCTTCGCCATGCGCCCGATGCGGTCGCAGTCGTCGACGGAACGCAGCCCGGCGGCGGGCGGATCCTTTACTCGAACTCGACACTCGCTCTGCTGCTGCAACGGCCGGACGAGTGGCCGGTTGGCCGCAAGCTGGGCGAGATCGAAACCACCGGCTCGCTGGGTGCGGCGAAAGTCAGCAGCGCACCCGTGTCGCTGGTATGCGCGGATGGCACCCGCGTGGGTTGCGAGCGTTTCGAATCACGACTCTCCGGGGACCGTCTGGTTATCTTCTACCGCCCGGTCCCCAAGCTGTCGTTCGAAAGCACTCAGGCACTTCCCAGCCTGGCGGGCAACAGCGGCCTCGCCACCCGGGAGCACCTGATGGAGGTGTTGCGCCGCGACTGGTCGATCTCCCAGCGCGACGAGCGCAGGATCACGGTGATGCGGTTCGACCTGGACGCGTTCCGTACCTACGTCGAGATATACGGGCGGATGGCGGCCGACAACGTACTCCGCCAGGTGGGTAAGACGATCGCGGCCGCGATGCGGCGCACAAGCGATGTCGTCGCGCGATTCGACGACGACGAATTCGTCGTGCTCGGGGTATCGATGGAACCACCGAGCGCGGTCTCTCACGCCGAACAGATCCTCGGCCGGGTAAGGGCGCTTGCGGTTCATCACCCGCGCTCGCCAACGGGGCGCTACCTCACGATGAGCTGCGGAATCGTCACCAGCGCGCCGGGATGTAGCTCGGACTGCGAATCGATACTCGAGGCGGCCACCAAGGCGCTGCTGAAAGCCAAGACCGACGGCGGCAATCGCGTGGTCGGTGGCGAGCTGAAGTAGACGCGCGCGATCGCCGGCTGCATCGAACGAGCCCCGTGGGTATGATTCCTGCCCGGACGGGGGCCGGTGGCCCGCCAGGGCTCGGGTTCAATCGTGGATACCGCGGACAGCCTTTCGACCATCGCCGCCGCCGCACTCGGCATCGCGGGTTTCAGCGGCGTCATGACGGCCTTCATGCAACGTCCAGGCAGGCTCACAACGGTCGAGTCTTACCGCGTAGCCGTCCTGCTTGGCGTCAGCTTTGGCGGACTGTTCCTGGCGCTGGCGCCGATGGCGCTCGAGCGGTTTGACGTGCCCGAGCCAGCGCTGTGGGGCCGGGCCAGCGTCCTGATGGTGGCGTATTCGGTAGTCGCGGTGACCGTGTACCTCGCGTCCTCCCGGCACATCGCCCGGCAGGCACCGGAGATCTTCAATCGCTACCTGTTCGCCGGCATTGCAATCGGGCACTTCGTAAACATCGGGCTCCAGCTCAATAATGCACTGCGACCGAACGCCGTGGCCTCAGGCATCTACGTTCTGGGGCTCATCTGGTATCTCGCGCACGCTGCGATCCAGTTCTCGCGCATGCTGTTCGTTCAGCCCGGCGATCGTTGACCAGGACGCAAACCGCATGAACCGAATACTTGATGCAGGCAGGCTCGTGGCAACCGTGCTCCTGGTGGTT